>JAEEGI010003242.1_pt1 | contig 38875 bp, 26 predicted proteins | sample 8958751 | NCBI WGS metagenome assembly JAEEGI01 (sample SAMN16246545, study PRJNA631951) | gut metagenome | biome: gut microbiome; feature: rumen; material: KS-attached | host: Bos | place: Iran: Karaj | collected 2018-10 | reverse complement strand
CAGGTGGCAAATTTGGTGAAGTACTCTGCAATGCGCCTGCGCCCCTGCTGGGACGAGCTTATGACCGAAAACGGACTGAACGTCCTGGAAAGCAAGGGGAGCAAATACGGTTTTTTCTCCGCCCACGCCGCCACTTGCGCAGGAGTGGCCACCGTCGTGACCTTCCTTATGCGCCGCCTGGACGAAGATCGCCGGGAGATCTTACTGCTTGTGCTGCTGATACTTTGGGTGGTCGGAGTCAGCATCAGCCGCGTCTATGTAGGCAAACATTTTCTCGGAGACATACTGGTCGGGGCGCTTGCAGGAATAATTCTTGCACGCTTATTGTCCTGGCTCGTCCATTGGGTCATAACCAAATTTTTTTCTAAATTTGTAGATTGACAGATTTCTACGGTATGGGAAAGATCATTGCGATAGCAAACCAGAAAGGCGGAGTGGGAAAGACCACGACCGCCATCAACCTTTCGGCATCACTTGCGGTGATGGAGAAGAAGGTCCTCATCATCGATGCCGACCCTCAGGCCAACTCGACCTCGGGCCTCAATTTCTCGCCCGACAACGCCGACAAGCGTACCCTCTACGAGGTGATGATAGGCGAGATAGGCATTGAAGATGCCCTGATCCAGACTGAGATGTCCGGGCTGCATCTGGTTCCTTCGCACATCAATCTCGTGGGTGCCGAAATCGAGATGCTGGAGTTCCCCCAGAGGGAAAGCGTGCTGCGCAAGGCCCTGGAGCCCATAAAGGACAACTACGATTATATCATCATAGACTGTTCCCCCTCGCTGGGCCTTATTACGGTGAACTGCCTTACCGCCGCCGATTCCGTCATCATCCCCGTCCAGCCCGAGTTCTTCGCTCTGGAGGGTCTGGGAAAGCTGCTGCAGACCATACGCCTGGTGCAGGGCGAAGTGAATCCTTCCCTTACCATAGAGGGCTTCCTGGTAACGATGTTCGACGGCCGTACCAAGGTCCACACCCAGGTTGTCGCCGAGCTGCGCGAGCATTTCAAGGATATGGTCTTCCGTACCATCATCCAGCGCAACATACGCCTCAGCGAGGCCCCCAGCCATGGCAAGCCCATCATACTTTACGACATCATGAGCAATGGTGCCAACAACTACATGAGCCTCTCGGCCGAAGTGCTCGAGAGAAATGGAGAGAAACGCAATGAGCAATAAAGAACCTCGCGGGCTCGGAAGGGGCCTGGGCGCCCTGCTGGGCGAAGACATAAATGTGGATCAGTTCCGCAAGCCGGTAGGCTATGTGAACAAGGAAATCGCCGGGGCCCGTCCCCGTCAGGATTCGTCCGACGTGCTCCGCATCCCCGTGGAGAAAGTCGAAGCCAATCCTTTCCAGCCCCGTATGGCCTTCGACCAGGAGGCTCTGGAGGAACTGGCTGCATCTATACGCACCCTCGGGCTCATCCAGCCCATCACGGTCCGCAAGATAGCCGACGGCCGTTACCAGATAATCAGCGGTGAGCGCCGTTTCAAGGCCAGCCGTATGGCCGGTATGTCGATGATCCCCGCCTACGTGCGCGATGCCGACGACCAGGGAATGCTGGAGATGGCCCTCGTGGAGAACATACAGCGCGAGAATCTCGACCCCATAGAGACGGCCCTCAGTTTCCAGCGCCTTATGGATGAATGCAAGCTCACCCAGGAGGCTATGGCCGACAGAGTGGGGAAGAAGCGCGCCAGCGTGGCCAATACCCTGCGCCTGCTGAAGCTTCCCGTCAAGATACAGCACGACCTGAAGGTGGGATTGCTGAGCGTAGGTCACGCCAAGGTGCTGCTCGCTCTTCCCGATGCCCCCGCCCAGGAGAAATTCTGCGACCTGACTATAAAGGAAGGTCTCAGCGTCCGCGAACTCGAGGATCTGGTACGCAAGTATCTCAAGAATCCGGAAGGCAGGCGCAAGGCCCCCGCGGCGCAGCCCGAACTCCCCGGGGAATATACCCGTATGCTTTCCCACATAGGGAAGTACTTCAGCAATGATATTTCCGTACGCCGCTCCGCTTCCGGCAAAGGCACGATGACCGTGAAATTCGCATCCGACGAAGAAGTCCGGAAGTTCCTCGAAGCTTTGGAGAAGGCGGACATCTGATGAACAGGCAGCTCTGCATACTCTTGCTGGTGCTGGCGGGACTCTCCGTCGGCCTCCCTGCCCGTGCGCAGTTCAAGGAAGAGGCTTTCAACCAAAGCTACAACGACGATCCTTCCTCTCCCAAGGACAGCACCGACACTATGTTCTCCTTCAAGGAGTTCTTCGGAGGAGTTGTCCACAAGAATCCCCTGAAGCCCGGCACGATGGCTTTCGGCTCCGCCCTTTTCCCGGGTACCGGACAGATTTACAATAAAGACTACTGGAAGCTTCCCATAGTCTATTCCGGCATCATAGGAGGCGTGGCAGGAGGATTCTATTTCAAGAATAAAGGCGAGACCAGGAATTCCAAGCTGTGCTTCGCCCTTGCGGGCCTCACTTACTGGGGAATGGCCCTCGACGAGGTCATATGCTATGAGGCGGATTATCCCAGCGCCGGAAAGGCTACGCTCTACTCCTTGCTGGTGCCCGGCCTCGGACAGATTTACAACGGCGAAACCTGGAAACTGCCCATCTATTGGGGCGGCCTGATGGGTTCCATACATTTCTACACTTTCAACCGCGAGAACTACCTGCGCTACCGCCGCATCTACAAGGAACTGACCGGGGACGATCCTTCCGCATACCAGGGCCCTTCGGGCATGACCGCCGACCGCGCCCTCTACTGGAGGAACACCTACCGCAGGATGCGTGACTATTCGGTCCTCGCGATCGCTGGCTTCTATCTGTTGCAGGTGATAGATGCCAACGTCTTTGCCTATATGCACGATTTCAACATAGCCGACGACATCACGATGTCGGTCAGTCCGACCGTGCTGCCGACGGACAATGCCTATGCTTTCACCCCCGGTGGCTCCGCCTTGGGAGTCAGCCTTGGAATCAGATTCTGATGCGGATGAAAAAGCTTCTCTTTCTGCTGCTGCTCATTGTCTCGGCATATCCCGCCGCAGCCCAGCACAAGAAGGCCCTGAAGGCCGAAAATGAACGCCTGCGCAAGGAACTTGCCGCCGTGCGCGCTAAGCTGGACAGCCTTATGTCCGCCCAGGTGGCCGAGGACAGCGTCGAGGTAGGGAATCCCGTCGAGGAGGAGGTCCTCCGTCCCGGCATCTCCGCCGAGCTTTCCGACAGTCTCATAGACATATGGTACCGTCAGCGTCTGAGCGCCGATTATTTCGAGAATTCGGTCTATGATATGGATGCCGTCCATTTCTCGTCGGGCGTATCCGACGAGGAGATGATGCGCCGCCTCTCCGCCATGAATGCCTACATCACCATCCCTTTCAACGAGACGGTGAAGAACTATATGATACTCTACTCCGAGAAGATGCCCCGCCATATGGAGAATATGATGGGCCGCAGCCTGTATTATTTCCCCATCTTCGAAGAGGTGCTGGCAAGATACGGACTCCCTCTGGAGCTTAAGTATATGTCCATCATAGAATCCAACCTGAATCCCGTAGCCGAATCAAGGGCGGGAGCAATGGGAATCTGGCAGTTCATGTACCGCACCGGAAGGCTCTACGGGCTCAAGATCAACTCCTTCGTGGACGAGCGGCTGGATGTGGAGAAGGCCGCCGATGCCGCCGCCCGCTATCTTCGCGATGCCTATAACGTGTTCGGGGACTGGAACCTGGCCATAAGCGCCTACAACTGTGGCTCGGGCAATGTCAGCAAGGCCATCAAGCGTGCCGGCGGCAAGATGGATTTCTGGAGCATCTATCCTTATCTGCCCAGGGAAACCCGAGGCTATGTGCCTGCCTTCATCGGGGCGATGTACGCATTCCACTATGCCCGTGAGTACGGCCTTCAGCCCGCCAATGTAGGTATGCCCGTGAAAGTGGACACATTCGAGATACGCCGCAACCTTCACTTCAAGCAGATAAACGAGGTGGTGGGCGTGCCGCTCGAGACCGTGAAACTGCTCAATCCCCAGTACACCCACGACATCATCCCCGGAAACCAGGGAACCTGTATACTGAATCTTCCTTACAGCTGGACTGCCAGCTTCCTGGCAGCCGACCAGGATTCCCTGTATCTTCACAGGGCAGGGGAGCTGCTGAACGCCCAGGTCCTTAAGAACATCGAGGAGAGCGGCAACGAGGTGCGCATCAGCTACAAGGTAAAAGAAGGCGACTATCTCGGAAGGATAGCCGCCAGGAATCATTGTACCGTCGCCCAGCTAAAGAAGTGGAACCATCTTCGTTCCGACAAGCTCCGCATTGGGCAGATACTCTATATCTACAGACGATAATCTTACGCCAGATAGGCACAGACAAGACCAAGGATTGCGTAGAATTCAGGCAGAACGGCGTAGATGAGCGTCTGTCCGAATACATTGTCGTGCCCCTGAAAAAGCCTGTTTTCGGTCGGGGAAAAAGGCAGAACAAGTGTATTATATATAGTTAAATATATATTGTATGAAGAAAATACTTTCGTCGTCATCTTGCAAAATTCTTGTAATCCTGGCTCTGCTGCTTCTTGGATCATCTCTCGCTAAAGCACAGAGTTTTTCTGTGGATTACAACGCGGTCAAGTTGAGTTACGCGCTTTCGGATATCCAGAAAAAGTCTGGTTACAATTTCGTGTATAACAATTCGCTCGTCAACGTCAATGCACTGGTGACAGCGAAAGCGAGCGGAACCATCCGGCAGGTGCTCGACGCCGTGCTGTCCGGGCTCTCCATAGATTATGAAATACTCGACAGGCAGATTACCCTCAGTCCGAAAAAGAAGGAATCCAAGAAAGTATCTGTTTCCGGTGTGGTTACGGACGATGCGGGGCAGCCCATGCCCGGAGTGTTCGTAGTGGAAAAAGGGGTGGCGAATCCTATTTCGACAATGACGGATATGGACGGAAAGTATTCCATCTCGGTGCCCCCCGGAACCGTGCTGTTGTTCACTTGCATGGGTTTTAAGGAAGAGGAAAGGGCAGTTAATCCCGGAGGCGGCAAGATCGACTTGCTGATGGCGTCGGACATCAACTACCTGGACGAAGTCGTGGTCGTAGGTTATGGCGTCCAGAAGAGGGCGAACCTTACCGGTGCCGTTTCCTCTATCAATTTCAGCGAAGGTTTGGAATCCCGCCCCATAACATCCACTTCCTCGGCCCTCGGCGGCCTTGCCCCCGGTCTTGCGGTTACCCAGACATCCGGCCAGCCGGGCGATGACGGCGCAACGCTCCGCATCCGTGGCAATACCACGCTGAATACCAACAGCCCTCTCGTACTGGTTGACGGCATTGAGTATTCCATGGATAATATCAACCCTCAAGACATAGAATCGATAACCGTCTTAAAGGATGCCTCGTCAACTGCCATTTACGGTTCCCGTGCGGCAAACGGCGTCATCCTGATTACGACCAAAGGTGGCGTCGCAGGCAAGATACATGTCACGTACAGCAACAATTTGACGGCACAGATGCCTTATCTGGGAGGCCTGGAATATGTTACGGACTATGCCGAGTCCATGAGGCTTGTCAATGAAGGAGCGGACAATATCGGTATAGCCCACGTGTATTCCGACCAGACAATCGCCCTTTGGGAGAATGCAAAGCTGAATCCCGACGAACTCAACGCCTATGGCGTGCCCAACCGCATAGCATATCCGAATACGGACTGGTTTAAAGAAACATTCCATACCGGCTTCATGCAGAAGCACAATGTTTCGATGTCCGGAGGGACGGATAACGTCAAAGCCTATGCTTCGGTCGGTTATCTGGACAACAAGGGTGTGATGAGCCACCATGGCATGAACAGCGGAACCACCAAGTTCGATATCCGTACCAATGTCGAGGTTAAATTCTCGGACTGGCTTACCGTCGGTGCAAGACTTTTCGGAGAGCGTCAGGACTATGGACTCATGGATCTCGCTTCCGGCTTCCAGTACCTGAAGGCGACCATCCCGGGAATGTATCCCGGCGGCCCGGACAAATGGGGCTATATCGCCACGGATGAAGAAAACTCCAATGCCAACAACATCCTGAAGAATATGGCGACGCGTGATGGTGAAAAATATACTTACAGGGGTTCGGCCACGGCGTTCATGATTGCCAAACTTTACAAAGGACTGTCGTTCGAATTGAACTTCAACCATAACTTTTCTCACGGATACGAACATAAGTACACCGCTTCTACAAGAATCTGGAACTACACCACGGATTCTGTCCAGACCGAAACTTCCCTGTCGACGGCCACGAATACCATCAGCGTATCGGACGCGTTCAAGACAAACGGAGAGGCGCTCCTCCGATATAACGCTACTTTCGGCAAACACGATATCGGTGCCATCGCAGGTTATTCCGTCAATCATCATATCGCTCCCTTTTCATCTGTAAAAAAGCAAGGAAAGAGCGACTGGAGCATGACCGAGATGTCTGCATATACCACTCTTTTCGATTCCGACAGCGGGAATTCGGAGTGGGGACTAATGTCCGGCTTCGGCAGGATTAATTATGCCTACGACAGCAAATACCTGTTTGAGGCCAACCTGCGTTACGACGGATCTTCCCGTTTTGCGCCGGAATCGCGCTGGGGCCTGTTTCCCTCTTTTTCGGCAGGTTGGAGAATCAATGAAGAACCCTGGATGAAGAACCGCTTTCCGGGAATGGACAACCTGAAGCTGCGCGCTTCCTGGGGTGTAACCGGTAATAACAATTCCGGTAATTATGCCTGGCAAAGCACTTATACATCCAACAATGTAGTGTCCGGAGGAGTGGAAACTACCGGACTTGTGGTGACGTCTCTCGGCAACAGGTCCCTTGAATGGGAAACAACCCGTACCGGTGACATCGGCTTGGATTTCGGCTTCCTTGGAAACCGCCTGACGGGAGAGATTGACGGTTATATCCGCAATACTACCGGCATCCTCTTCCGTCCGTCCATACATCTTACCATGGGAACGGTTACCGCTCCCTATGAAAATCTCGCCGCCGTCCAGAACAAGGGCCTTGAGCTCGGAATCAAATGGAGGGATGGGAAAGGTAAGGATTTCAGCTATTCGATAGGGCTCAACCTGGCATTCAACAAGACTCTCGTAAAGAAGTACAAAGGTAAACTGATCCAGGAGTGGCAGGAAGATGAAGACGGAAACCGTATCTATGTAAACAATATCGGTGATGTCGCCCAAAGCGGTTTCGGCGGATATATAGTTGAAGGTCATATCCTGGGAGACCAATATATGCGGCGCTTGTACCACGGTACCGGAAAGGGATATTCCGGAGAAGGGGAGGTTGACATAAACGCAGGGCCCGTCGACGGCATGATACGCACTGAGAAGGACTTCAACTGGCTCGTTGCCATGATAACGGCAGGATACAAGTTCCAAGGAGGCTCCACAATCTCCAAGAATATCCTCTATTACGGCGACTTCATCTATGCCGACCTGAACGGGGACGGGGATTATGGTGACAGCAACGACATGCGGTTCACGGGCCACAGCTATACGCCCAAGCTTACTGCCGGCCTTAACCTGAGCATGCGCTACAAGAACTTCGATTTCTATGCCTTGCTCACCGGAGCCTTCGGTTTCTATCTTAACTGGAATACCAGCGTTTACAATACTACCCTTGTGAACCAGGCGCAGGCCATTATGCGGAGGATAGCCGATGATCACTATTCCAGTGACAATCCTGACGGGAAATATCCGCGTCTGACTTATAACAAGACCATGAACAACGATCTTTCCGGTTTCTATCATTACAAAGGTGATTATGTCAAGGTCAAGAGCCTGCAACTGGGCTATACTCTTCCTAAGAGTTTGTCCGACAAACTGAATATGGACGGACTGAGATTCTACGTCAACGGGGAGAACCTTTTTACTTTTTCATCATATCCGGGGCAGGATCCCGAGATAGGAACGTCCGTAGGTTATCCTTTGATGAGAAGTATCAGCGGTGGTTTTCAAGTGAATTTCTAATCTTTCTCCAGATATGAAAAAGTACATTATATTTCTTTTGACTGCTTCCGTTCTGTTTGCATCCTGCACAGGACTCCTTGACACCTATCCCCGGAGCCAGATCTCCGACGGTAATATGTGGACGACGCCAAGTATGTCCAAAGCCGGTATGGACGGTCTGATGTTTACCCTTTACAGGCACCAGGATGGGTTAAGTACCATTGTTCCCAGCAACGGCCTCGGCGGATTCAACAGGATAGGCTTGGAAGGAATGGGCTATACCAGCATACTGGATGCCGGAAGCGAGTGTTCATTCATCAGGAATGCCACCAAAAAGGCCAGCGGAACCGAAAACTCCGCTGAATGGAAGAGCATGTACAATACCATCCATGCATGCAATAAAGCCATAGAACATCTGGATAAGAAAGTTGTCGGCGACAAACTGTACGAGCAGTATATTTGTGAAGCCCGCATGATAAGGGCATTCTGCTATACAAGACTCATAATGCTGTTCGGTGAAGTGCCCATTTATCTGGAAGAGGTGGATGACATCAACTGCACTAAGGGCCAGACCGTCTGGGACGATTGCTGGGAGATGATAATCAAGGAATGTACCGAATGTATAGAAAACGAAGGATTCCAAACTAATAATTTCTCCGGTGAAAGGCTCTACAAGCCTTCGAAGGGTATGGCATTCGCATTGAGGGGCAATGCATATATGTGGCTTGCGGCCAACAAGAATTCCGAGATTTATCCTGACGGCGTGGATATAAACGCAAGCAAGATAAAAGAATACTATACTCTGGCAGCCGCCGATTTCGCCAAGGTGAAGGAATGCGGTTTCGGTTTGTGGCAAGGTACATGGGAGGATATGTTCTCATACGAAAACGAACATAGTCCTGAGATGATTTTCCCTCTTGAGTTCACGTTTACTGAAGGTTTCAGTTCCATATGGCAGTGGGTTATCGGCGCCAGGTCCCACTTGAATTCATGGACAAGGCTTATCCCTTCCGCAGAATTCGTCGATGATTTCCAATGGAACGATGGGCGGGAATTCAAGTGGTCCGATGTCTTTGGTGACTGGAGCAGCCTTAGCGAGAAACAGCGTGAGGTTTACTTCCTGCGGGACAGCCTGATTGCTTACAAGGACTCTGTGGCAGCTGGCACCACTGTTGAAAAATACATTACCCTTAACGGCCAGCTTGAGAAAGTCATAAGCCGTATAGGTCAGGAGACTTTCGACAATTATTACCTGAATGTCGGCAACGAAGCCCGACTGCGGACGGCTTATGAAGGCCGTGATCCGAGACTTGACAAAATGGTCGTCACGCCGTACAAAAAATACAAGTTCATTAACGACATCTGCCTCACGGCAATTGATTTTCAGCTCCGGTGGCCGCGTTTCAAACGCCAGGATGGCGAAGACAATTCGGATCTCTGGCCTGAATTCGCTTCCAACATGGTTTACCTGTGGAACAAAGGTATAGTCACCGACGGATCCACTCTGGACAGGGTTTTTGATGGTACGGACTGGCCGCTTATCCGCTTTACTGAGATTCAGCTTATGTGGGCTGAGGCCTTGGTCGGTGCCGGCCGCGTCGGAGAGGCCTTGCCCCTGCTGAACGAAGTCCGCACAAGGGCCGGCATGCCGGCTGTTACGGAAACGGACCCCGCCAAGGTGCTTGAAGCCATCCGTTACGAAACCCGTGTGGAACTTGCCCTCGAAGGAAAGGATTTCTTCAATGAAATCCGCTGGGGTACTTACAAAGACACCAAATTCCAGGGCAAAGATTTCTGGGATCCGCGCAGCTGCTGGGGTCAGGGAGGCTGGAAGACCGGTTACTATTATGTGGAGCATATGTGGCCGCTCAGCGCTCCTCTTGACGAAATTCTGATGAACTCAAATCTCAAGCGCCGTCCCTGGTGTTGGACCTATTGATATGCGATGACACGAAGGATTCTCCGGACGTTCTTGATATTCTCTGTCGTGCTATCCTCCTGTGAACGGGAGGATAGCGGCGTATCGGGTGGTCTGCCTGAACGGTCTGCAGAATATAATCTGGAGAACAAGGTGGTGCGCAGCTATCTTGATTTACTGGATTTGATGCCTTACAGGGACGGGGACTACAGTTACTCCGTCGTCGACGATTATTACGCCATGACCACACCATACCGGAAGGATCATCCGTATCCGGTAAGCGTTGAATGGGAGTTCCCTGCAGGGGGCGGTAATCAGCGGATCCTTGTGGCGGACAACCCGGATTTTACAGATCCGGCCATTTATTCAATTTCCGGTTCTGCGGTGTCGTACGATATTTATAATCTCATTCCGGGGAAGCATTACCATTGGAAGGTCACATCTTCTTCAGGAGGGTATGTGGACGGGGGAGAGTTTATGACCACAGGCCGGAGGCGTTTTCTCAAAGTGGATAATATCTGCAATGTCCGGGACCTGGGGGGAATCCTTACCGCAGACGGGAGGAAGAGGATAAGGTTCGGACTCGTATTCCGCGGTGCCGAGATGAACGGCTACCATCAGGATTACTCGAATCGATATTGCCGTATCGACGCAAACGGCAGGACGGCGATGGAAAGGGCCGGGATTGGTGCCGTGCTGGACCTTCGTACTGACAGCGAGGCCGTCGGCATCACATCCTCTCCCCTCGGAGAAGACATCGATTATGTCCGTTTCAGCAACGCCAACGAGTATTATTACGACAAGTGCTGGACTTCGGACGTGTATATCCTGGCAATACAATGGCTCATCGACAGGCTCCGTGAAGGGAAGCCCGTCTATTTCCATTGTATCTACGGGGCTGACAGGACCGGGACTCTGGCTTTCCTTCTGGAGTCGCTGCTGGGGGTAGGCGAAAATGAACTTGCCAAGGATTATGAACTGACGTCATTCTCATACGGGCTTGAGTCTGCACCTCGCAGGAGGGGGCCGAAAAACGAAGTGAGCGTTTACCGCTACCGGCAGATGGTGGAAGGTCTGCTCCGCGGTTCCGGCACCATACAGGAACAGGTGCGCGCTTTTCTTGCTAAAAAAATATCCGGAGAAGACCTGGACTGGCTCACCGGATATCTTTTGGAATCTGTATAGTCTTTCTGGACTTACCTTGCCCTGTAGGATACGTTTATAGTGGAACTGGCGAGAACGGGACGGATTTGCATACCCCATTCACGTTTGATGCCGGCACGCCACCAGTCGGCGGAACCGTGACCGCTCGTGCTTCCTACCATATAGGCGCAGTCGTAGCCTACACCACCTTGGTTTCTCTGGAACTGGTCTGCCGACCAGATGCAGGCTTGATCAAAACCTTTAGGCTGGTATTCATCATTGCCTTTCATGGCGTTGTACCCGGGAAGGAACATGCCGCCGTAAGACAGGCCGCCCTGGCCGTTGACTGTTGTCCAACTTGCCTTCTTCAAAGTTGCATAAGCCTCTATGTATCCGGGCATCTTCCATGCGCTGCCCCATTTTACGCGAGCCACATCATAACGTCCACCTGCTATTGTGTTATAACGTCCTGCAAGTGAACCGGAAGTGAGACCTTCGGGATAGACTGAGATGTAATTGTAATAATTGGTGCTGGCTGCGGGAGCCTGGCCTCTCAGAGAGTAGGCAGGGAAAGAATAACCGTCAGTCCTTCCTCTTTCCTCGGGAGTGGTGATTTCTCCCCAGCCATAGTAGGAACCCTTTCCTTCAGGAGTGGATGCACCTAGATTGAAAGGGGCCCAGAAGGTATCCGTGCCGGTAAGGTCGAAATGGTAGTTGGAGTCGCTTTCGGTGAAAGAGTCGGTCGTGACGACTTCGATGGCATCTGAAGGTTTCGGCCTAGGAATAAGGCTCCATCCGCTCATATCCCATGAACCCACCTGTCCACCTTTGGAAGAAAGGTCGGTATCGATGACGGAACCGTTCGAAAGGGTTGCTTCATCGGAGGTATTGTTGAGCAGGGTGATGATGACACCTGTTCTCATATTGCCATACTGCTTGTTACTGTTGTATGTGGTCCTCTTCGAATTGTGATTGACTGCAGGTACGGCAAGGTACACGATATCACCTGAGTGTGAAAGGGAGGATAAGGTAATTGTCCTGGTAGGGATATTCTTATATGGGTCATTGTCGCCCTTTGTAAACACTGCAGTAGCACCGCTGCCTTCGACCTTGTAGAAAACCGGGCAACTGTACTCGATACACTTGATTCCGGCGGGCAATTTAAGCCTGACGACATAAGTAAGCTTTTCTCCGTTCTCGAAATCGAAGTTCGGAGTAAGGCCGGTACCGTCGGCAACGACATAATTGTAGTTGTTCAGCGAGGTGATAAATCCGCCCTGATCCGTAAAGCCGCAGTGGATTTCGGTTCCATGCACGGACGCATGACCGCCGAGAACGGCCTTCCATGTGGTGGATGCTGAAACGCCCTCAGCTTCAGCCTCAAAGGTTGCACTTGTGTTGCCGGCCCCCGAAACAAGGTTGAAGGTAACGACGGTGTTATTGTCCTGGATGGCGTAGAACTTGTCGCCGCTTTCCCATACGGAGCTGATTCCGCTGCCGCCACCGGGAGTGTTCTCGGAGTAGGCGACCTTTGTCGCGACATTCACCGTAGCCGTGATAATTTGCTTTTCGCCATTCTTGGGAGTGGCCTCCTCAAGCGCGTTTTCCTGTGCTTTTTCGCAGGCGCAGAGGGCTGCGAAAACGGTTATTAGTGCGAGATACTTTTTCATGGTCTTTCTCTGGTAGTTCATTAATAGTCAACGAATTCTGTATTGGTATCTTCGGAGATGCCGGGGGCAAGCGCACCTACGCTCTGGGCAATGCACCTCTGGGGCAGAGTCTGGAAGATGTCTGTCTTTGGAGTAACGTACTCCGGTTTGATTTCAGGCTTTTTCATATTGGTTATTCATTAATGTGCTTATACAACTATGATACACGGTAAAAAAGCAATCCCCTGATTTTTCTTTAAAAAGAGGGGTTGATAAAAGGGAAAAATCACGCAGCCGTGTACTATTAATTGTGTGAAATTTAATTTATGAGACATTTATTCCATTCCCTGCCCGCCGTCGCCGCAATCTGCATGGCGCTGGCCGCTTGTAACAAAGAAGATATTTCCCAGCCTGCCGAGTCCGGAGCGCCGGATGTAATCCATGCAAAGGTTACGCTCCCGGAAAAAACCAGGATGGTATATACCGAAACCGACCCCACGGGGATGGCTTCCGGACTCAAATCCACCTGGGAAGATGGAGACCATTTCTATGCCCTGACAGATGGTGGCAAAGTGGTCCGTTTCGATCTGGAATCAGGCGCCGGACGCTCCACGGCCAGTTTCTCCGCTGACGTCAGCGGCCTGGGCGTGACGGAAGGGACATCATGGAAGGCCGTCCTGGGATCCCGCGCCACTACGGCTGCATCTTCCGTGATCTGCGGATATACTTCACAGGATGCCAGCCTGGAGTCCATCGGAGATTTCGACTACATTGTCTCCACGGGCTCGGGACTGTCCCCGGTTTTTTCTTTTGATACCGGTACCAGGCTGTCCTATTTCATGCGTATAGTGCTGCCCGCCGGAGTGCGTTACCTTGAGTACTGTACAACTGCGTCCTGGAGGGTATCCGCTTCCGCAGACGCTTCCGTCATCTACGATGGGAACTTCGACGGTATCTCCGTCGTCGATCTCGGTCACGAGTCATCGGCCACGGAGGTGTGCTATCTGGCCGTCCCCGCCGTCCAGTACGGATGCGAAATCAACGGGAATCGCGGAATCATAATCACCTTCATGAACTCCTCCAAAACCCGGTCCAACGGTAAGGTGGTGAGCGCCAACCTCAGCGGCAACGGCGGAAAGATAGGTACTTTCGACGTTTCCGCCATGGAACTCATAGACCGTCCTCTCCCCGAGGACGCCGTTTCCCTGGGAGCGCATTCGCTTACGATACGCAAGGATCCCGACAGCGACTTCTGCAACAAGTACAACAACCTCGACGACTACACTTACTCCACCACCGTTGCACCGGCATGGGCCCCTTACAACCTCGGCGCCAAGGTAACGGCGTCATCGCCCACGGCTGACGACCTGTACGGCGACAGTTTCATGTGGGGAGAAATCACCCCCAGGACATCCTTCTCGTCATCCAACTGGACATACAACGGCAGCAAGACGGTAGGCGATATGGCCAATTTCCCTTCGACGCAGATCGGCTATTTCGAGACCGGGGCGGTTTCCAACGGATATTCCAACGGTGCCATGAAGTTCCAGCGCATTTCCGGGACCAAGTATGACGCGGCCCGCGTCCGTTGGGGACACGACTGGAGGATGCCCACGATCGAGGAACTTGTCTCTCTTGTCGGTGACAATATCAGCATCGACATATCTGATGCCCAGACAGCAACCCCTTCCGGACTTACGACGAAGATAGAGACCATCGACTTCTACAACGTCGGCCGCTCCGTTAAGGGACGCTGGTTCAGCGACGGGACCAATAAAGTATTCTTCCCCTTTGCCGGATGGTACGGCACGGGGCACGCATATTATGGGGCACGCGGATTCTACTGGAGCGACTCCCGCATCCGCGCAACACCTTCGAACGGAAACCTTACCAATGCCACGCTCCGTTTCGAGATGACGGGCAGTTCCCTGAATTACGGACGCAACAGCAGCCCTTCCACCGAGATGTACTATGGTCTCAGCATCCGTCCTGTCCGCAATATCTACAAGAAATCCGGAACGGCCTCATCGCCTTCCTTATGGGAGGATATAGGAGAAAGCACCATCTTACCTTCAAGCAACCTCTGGGGCGTCATCAAGGATTCCGACGGTAATCCCATCCCCGGGGTGGCCGTTTCAGATGGTTATAATGTCTGCGTTACGGATGTGAACGGCACCTACCAGATGGCCGCGGACTCCCGTGCGCGTACGGTCAACGTCACTGTCCCTGCAAGTTACGAGATTCCTCTCGACGGCAACGGCCGCCCGGCATTCTATCAGTACGTGACCATTCCTTCATCAGGAGCCGTTCAGAAGGACTTCACGCTGACCAGACGCACGAGTATTCCGAGCCGCTTCACCATTCTGGCCATTGCCGATGCTCATGTTCAGACCAACGCGCAACTCAGCAAGTTCCAGACTGCGATTGATGATATCGAGGAAACAGCGACCACTCTTATGTCTACCGGAATTCCTGTCGGCGATGGCGGGGACGCAGGTGAAGTTATTGCCGTGGCCCTCGGAGACCAGTTGTCTGACAAACTGTCGATGGCGTCGTCCGTGGTTACAAAATTCTCCAGCCTTAGTGTTCCCGTATTCTATGTCATCGGCAATCATGACCACGATTCGTCACAGGACAGCGATTATGATTCCGAAACCGCTTATGTCAATGCATTCGGCCCCACAAACTATTCTTTCGATATCGGTAACGCCCATGTTATCGTGATGGATGATATCGTACGCCGAAGCGGAAACACTGATAGGGGAGACGGCTATTATAGCGTCAAATATGGAGAAGGTTTCACTCAGGAACAGGTTAACTGGCTCCGGGCCGATATCGCAAGGGTTAATGGATCCAAGACCAAAATAGCGGTATTCTGCTCCCACGCCCCTTTGAGCGCTGCTTCCGGCGGAGACAGCGGTACCCAGAATGCCGTTATGGGCGTCCTGAGGAACAACTTCTACAACGTTCACGTTTTCTCCGGCCATAATCACGTCATCAATAACAACCTCTACTCAGGTTGGAATGCAAAAAGCGGACGGCAGATTTACGAGCATACGCTGCAGACACTGTCCGGATACTTCTGGGATGCAGACATCGCCTATGGCACCGGCTGTCCTGCAGGTTACGGCGTGTTCACCTTCGGCCACGACGACATTTATGCCGAGTACAACAAGACCACCAAGGAAGACCCCACGTTCCAGTTCCGCACATATAACGGCGGAGAGTCATATACCCGTAGCGGGAAGACCTATAGTTGGGACAGCTCCGTAAGCGGGAAATACGTAATCCGCTTACCGGACGCCGGAGACCCGGACGACAGTGAAGACTACTGGAAAGTCTATCTTACAAAGGGCGGTACCACCACCGAATTGACCAGGGTGTCAACTGCCATCAATGACCGTGCAGCCCATTGCTATATTGCAAAAGTGTTTGACAGTGAGCATGGCGGTGCCGGAGATGACACGGATCAGTTCTGGTATTCTTCATCGTCGTTTGCCAGCAGCGGTTATACTATTACCGCAGTTCACACCATGAAGAGCGGCTGGACCGCCACCTACACCGGCAAGCATTACGTAGGTAACAATACATTCAAGGGCTTTGCATACGGCGAAAGGTATAATGAATAAACATACGGATTATGCTGAAACTGCTTTTTCTGCTTCTATCCATCCCGGTTTCCGGAATCGTTACCAACCAGCATAACGGCAAAGGCGTCGAAGGGGTGGTGGTATCGGATGGCTATCATTGTACCGTCACTGACTCAAAAGGGCGATATTTCCTTGATGCGGATTCCCTTGCAAGGACTGTCAGCATAACTGTCCCTGCGGAGTATATGATACCCCTGGGAGATGATGGCGCGCCCGCTTTCTTCAAATATATCGGGGGAGCGGACCTGAACTTCAGCCTGACCCCGCGAAAGAAGTCCTCGGACAGGTTTACCCTTATTGCCGTTTCCGATGCCCATTTCGGTCACGACAACAGTTTCGAGAGGTTTAACGGCGAAAGCGTACCGGATATCCAACGCACCATGGAAAGCCATTCTTCCTATGGCCCCGTAATAGGCGTGGCGCTGGGAGACCAGTTGTCGGACAGAATGGAATTCACCTCCCAGGTAAAACCATCCTATACCGGATTCCGTGCATCGGGAAATCCGGTCCCGTTCTTCTACTGCATAGGCAACCACGACCATGACAATACCGGCGGAAAGAGCGAATATGCCGTTACCGAGCACTTCGTCCGCAATTTCGCTCCCACCGATTATTCTTTCGACATAGGCAAAGTGCATTTTGTCGTGATGGACGATATCCTTTACAAAGGAACCCAGAGAGACGGTGTAAAGATAGCCTATGACTGCGGTATCAGCGACTCTCAGCTGGAGTGGCTGAGGCAGGACCTCGCGCTTGTGAAAGACAAAAAGGACAAGGTCATCGTATTCTGCATCCACGCGGCGCTGTTCGGACGCTTTTTGCATAAAGACGAGGTTAAGGAGCTGCTGGGCAGCTTCCGCGAGGCCTTGGTACTGTCCGGCCATGAGCATAATATCAACAATATCAGGCATGCCGGAAACATCAGGGAATATAACTTGCAGTCCATAGGCGGCGCATGGTGGTTCAGCAACCTTTCCCCAAGCGGCTGCCCTCTGGGCTACGGGGTTTTTTCCTTCGACGGATCCGCCCTTTCCGAACAATACAACAAAACGACGACGGAGGACGCCGGCTTTCAGATGCGTGTTTACAGCGGAAACGATTCCTACGGACCGGACCGCATGTTTACCGGCCTTAAGGGCGCTCCCAAAAGGTCTGAGGTGTATGGCTGGCCGGAGGAGTTCAAGGGATGCTTTGTCGCCCGCATCTGGGATGCCACCCCGGACTGGGAAGTGAAGTTCGTGCAGGGGGGCGTGGAAACACCCATGAAGCAGATACGGAAAAAGTGCTTCGATGCGGCGTCCGCGGCATTCATGGTGGATGTGTTCGGAGCGCCTTACGGAGGCAGCAGGGTTTACAAGCAAAACGTAGATTCTTTCTGGATAATAGAAGCCCCTTCCGGGGATCCCGCCGCGGAAAAAGATTGGGAGATAGTGGCGACGCATACCATGCCTTCAGGCAGGAAAGCCGAGTACAGGAGCCGAATATTGATGCGGGATTACCGCGGCTTCCAGACCGGTTCAAGATATCTTCGCGATTATGTCGGGCATCCGCTCCTTGCAGCTGCATCCGCAATCGATCTTGGGACGGCCCTTATAAGCGACCGTTCCTGGATGCCCTACCCCGCTTATTCCGACCGAGAAGGCTGGGACAGGCTGCTGGGCGGGCGTAAAAAGGACTTCATATCCAGAGGCGAGGAGTTCCTCGGTTTCGAATGGTTACAGCTCAGGGCCACGGATTATCTTGAACTGGACCGTTCGGGAAACCGTTATGCTCAGGAAGACCGCATGCACCGCAACAGAGAAGCGCTGAGCATGCTCATGATGGCGGAACTTGCCGAGGGAAGGGGGCGTTTCGTGGACGATATCATAAACGGAGTGTTTGCATTCTGCGAATACACTTCGTGGGCGGTCAGCGCCCATCTTTCAAATATCCAGCAGGTCAAGTCGCCTCTTCCGGATTACAAGGAGCATATCCTTGCCCTGTTTCAGGGAAACCATGCGCAGATGCTGTCGTGGATATGGTATTTCTTCCATGAGACCTTCGATGGCGTCAACCCTGTCATTTCGGAGCGCCTGTACCATGAAATCAAGCAGCGTGAACTGGACCCCTACCTGCAGAAGGACCACTTCGACTGGATGGGCTTCCGGGCTAAGGTGACACCCAACAACTGGAATCCATGGTGCAATTCAAATGCACTTATTTGCTTCATGCTGCTCGAAACCGACCGTGAAAGGCTGAAGGCGGCCGTGGAAAAATCGATCGTTTCCGTCGACAGGTATCTGGAGAGCCTCAAGGGAGACGGAGCCTGCGACGAAGGACCCATTTACTGGTACGTTTCCGGAGGGTATCTGCTTAATTACCTGCAATGCCTTTCGATGGTTACCGGAGGGAAACTTCAGATATGGGATTCCCCGCTGTTGAAGAATTTCGGCGAATATATAGTTCATGCGCAGATCGGCGGAAAGTGGCATGCCAATTTTGCCGATGCCGAGCCAAGCGAAACTCCCGGTGCCGCCACTATATGGCGCTATGGCAAAGCCTTCGGCAGCTCCCTGATGCGTGATTTTGCGGTTTATTCTTACAAAGCCTTCTGTTATGACCCCCTCAATACCGACTGGAGCCTGTTCTACAAGGCGATGGAAAACTTCCGGGCATGCACCGAGCTTTCAGCGGAACCGCAAAAGGAATTCAAACCTTCCGACTTCGCATGGTATTCCGAGTCCGAGCTTTGTTTCATGCGCTCCGGAAAAGGATATCTTGCAGTGAAAGGCGGCAATAACCACGAGAGGCACAATCACAACGATGTCGGCAGCTGCATTTATTTCTATGACGGTAAGCCGGTTCTTGTCGATGCCGGGAAAGGAACTTACAATAAGTTCACCTTCGTCAAAAAGTACCGGTACAAAATCTGGAACATGTCAAGCGACTACCACAATGTTCCTCGGATCAACGGATGTGCCGAAGAATACGGCAGCGCTTTCAAGGCAAGCGGCAGCTCTGCGGATAAGCGTACAAAGAGTTTTACCGCGGACATAGCCTCGGCATACCCGGATTCTGCCGGAGTGAAATCATGGAAGCTGCACTACAGGCTGCTCAAGGACGGTTCTCTTGAAATACGCGGGGACTTCGAACTGGAACATCCCGCCGTGCCCAACGAGCTCCATTTCCTTCTACCGGAAGAGCCGGACCTTTCCTGCGACGGAGCAGCCGGCCTCAATGCAGGAGTATGTCTCCGCTACGACAAGGCTGCCTTCGAGGCAAGTTCGGAGAAAATCCCGCTAGAAGGCAGCGGAATAGGGGAGGCTTTCGGGGATGCGCTATGGCGTCTTTCGCTTAAGGCCAAATCCGTCCCGAAAAAAGGATCGTACGTTTTAAGGTTTGCTGCAATTCCCGGCAAAGGAAAAACAGTTAAGGAGGAACTATATCAACTATGCGCCGATCAATGCCTTCTTCTGGGAGGATCGCTCGCGCCGTTGACCATGCCGCAGTCCTACGAGGACGGAAAGTTGGTGTGCGGGGACCTGAAGCAATGGACCAGCGGTTTCTTTCCCGGAACCTGCTGGTATGCATGGCAACTGAGCGGTAGGGGGGATGTGCTTGAACTAGCAAAAAAAAGCACTGAACCCATGCTGGACGTGGACTCGTATTTCCGTGACCATGACGTAGGTTTCCAAGTCATGTGCTCGGCAGGTCTTGCGTACAGGCTTACCGGAGAAAAAAAGTACCTGCCTGCAATCCGGAGGGGTGCGGAACTACTCTCGTCCCGTTTCCAGCCCGTGTGCGGAACCATCATGAGCTGGGATAGCAGCCGGCCGGTATGCAAGGTGATCATCGACAATATGATGAACCTGGAACTGTTGACCTTTGCGTCCCGGCTGTTCGGAGTTCCCGAGTGGGAAGAAATGGCAAAATCCCATGCGGATGTGACAATGGCAAACCATTTCAGGGAAGACGCTTCGTCATATCACCTACTGGAATATGATCTGACTACAGGAGAAGTGCTTGTCAAGAAGACGGTCCAGGGCTTCAGTGACAGTTCTTCCTGGTCCCGCGGCCAGTCCTGGGGGCTGTACGGCTATACTATGATGTACAGGGAAACTGGCGAGAAACGCTACTTGCATCATGCGGAAAAGATTGCACGTTACCTGCTGCCTCTTCTGAAAGACCGCCCCGTACCGGCATGGGACTTCAGCGCTCCGCAGCCCATGTCTTCCCAGGACGACGCTTCCGCCGCTGCCGTAATGGCGTCCGCCTTTATTGAACTAGCCACCCTTACAAAAGACAAGGCCCTTGCAGGCCGCTGCATACGCCAGGCAGAAGCTACGCTCGAAGTGCTTTCATCTCCCGGCTACCTTTCGGCAAAAGGCGAGAATGGCGGTTTTCTCATTAAGCATGGAACCGGTTTTTATATGAAGGGAAAGGAGGTCGATGCTCCTCTCTCTTATGCGGACTATTATTACCTCGAAGCCCTCTACCGCTACAAGGTAAAAAAAGCGGCTATCTTGGAAGGATAGCCGCCTCTATGTATATGCGATAATCTTACGCCAGATAGGCACAGACAAGGCCAAGGATTGCGTAGAATTCAGGCAGAACGGCGTAGATGAGCGTCTGTCCGAATACATTGTCGTGTCCCTGGCTGACACCTACGATACCGTTGGCGCAGACCTGGCCCTGACGGATCGCGGAAATCATACATACCAGACCGACGGAAAGGCCGATGCCAAAGGTCTTGGCAGGGCTCTCCATGGACTGGAGCAGGAAGAACGATACGAATCCGTAGATACCCTGAGTAGCGGGAAGTGCGGATAGCACCATATAGTTACCCGATTTCTCCGGGCGTTTCTTGAGGCCGCCTTCAGCGGCGTTGCCGGCGATAGTAGTGCCGATGGCGGAGCCGATACCTGCAAGTGCAAGCACCAGTCCGAGTCCGAGATAACCTAGAATAAGTTCCATAATCTGTTGTTTGTTTTATTTGTTATTATTTCTATTTCTTAAGAGGATCGAAATTGCGTCCGGCCGCCTCGTATCCGGAGTTCTTGAAGAATTCCAGGAAGTTGAGTCGCAGAGGGTGCACGAAGGCTCCCAGCGCGGCCATCGCGATGTTCAGCGTGTGTCCTACCACTACCAGCAGTATGAAGAACACCCACGATACCGGGGAGGATCCATCTCCCAGTATGGCCTGGCCTATGGTGTTGAATGAACTGCCGAGCATCATTCCGGCAAGGCCCAGGGCATAGAGACGGAGGTAGCTGAGAACATCGCCCAACAGGCCGGTGACGGCATTGTAGGTGTCCCAGAGACCCATTCCCACGTTCGCAAAGGGATTGCGGTGGATGTCGTTAAGAGGGAAGATTCCTATGGCGGAAATGATTCCCAGTACGATTATGATGGTCTTGGTAAGGCTCTTGTCTATGACTCCGAGCAGGGCGAAGGCCCCGACTATGATCCCGCCCACTATGAGCAGGGTCCATCCCCAGGTGCCCAGGCTGCCGAGGAAACCCTTCTGCCTGGTGGATACGCAGGTCTTTACGACCATTGCTACGCATATGTGGATGATACCCACTATGATGGAAAGGACCATAGTGCCGTCGTATCCCGCGATCTTGGAAGGCAGGAACACGCCCTTGACGGGCTCCAGTATCTTCCACTGGGAGATGTCTATGCTGAAGAAGGTATGGAAGAGGAAACCTATGACAGTGGTGGCGACGCCCAGGACTATGACCAGGGGGGAAATGTCGCCAAGTTTCTTCTTCAATCCCAGTCCGAGCGCGACGAGCAGCAGGCCGTAGCCGGCGTCTCCCATACAGAACGCGAAGAAGAGCAGGAAGAATATCGAGAAGAAAGGAGTCGGGTCGAAACCATCGTAGGACGGGCGGCCGTACATATCCACCAGCATCTCGAACATCCTTACGAACTTGTTGTTCTTGAATTTGATGGGAGGGTTGTCCTCAAGGACGGCTTCATCCTTGAACCATACGACATCCATCTTGTCCAGCTGCTGCTGTATCTCGGCGTCGCCCTCCGCAGGAGCGAAGCCTTCGAACACTGCGAGAAGATTCTCGGCGGCATCTTCGGCAGCTGCTGAAGCCAGGGCGCGGGAGAAGTCTCCCTGCAGTCCGGCGAGAGCCTCGCGCATGGCGGGAAGCTCGCTCTTGGCTGCTTCCAGCTTGGCATGGTAGGCATTGATTCCGTCGGTGGCTGCCTTGATGTCGGCGTTCACGTCCGAATAGTTCCTGGAGGGTGCGGGGATCTCCTTGACAGGGAATCCTGCATTGTCTCCGGCTATCACGAAGCGGCAGTCTTTGCCATCGTCCTGTACCTTGAAAATAGCATAGTCGGCCTCCCACGAAGGGTCGAATTTCTTGGAGACCACTTTGTAGAAGTGCAGCTTGACTCCGGCCTCTTCAAGGGCGGAGCGGTCCCAGCTGCCCCAGAAACGTGTCTCCTGGGCTTCCTTCTCCAAAGAGCTCAGATTGTCCTTGAGGCCTTTGAGGGTGGAGTCGCTTCCGGACTCGATTTCGGAAATGAGCTTCTTCTGCGCTTCTATGCTTTCCAGAAGGGCGGAAGTACGTTCATCCACTGGTTTGGAGGAACGGGTGATATCTACCAGGCCGATTTCCTGGAGGGAAGAGAGGAAATCTTCCTTGGCTGCATCCAGCAGCACGAAGGAATACTTAGTCATTTTCTCTATCATAGGCTTTCCTCCTCTTCTTCGGCCGCGTGGCGGGTCTTGACTATCTTGGACGAGGCCTTGCTCAGGTTCTCCTCATCCTCCATATATCGCTTGATCTTGCGTATCGCCTCCTGATAGCCCGGAATCTGCACCTTCTCGTAGAGGTTCACCTTCTGGGTAGTCTTCTTGCGCTGGAAGTCGAGGATGCGGCGCTTCTGCTCGTACACCTCGCTCTCGAGCCCGAGGCGGGTGAGTTCCTGCAGTATGCGCACGCCGTCGGCGTACCAGGCCGGTTTGACGAAGGCATTGAATGGCGCAAGCTCGTAGTGGATCTCGTCCAGCTGGGGGCATTTGACGCCTGCCACCTTCACCTCCTTGAGGTCGATGTCGGTGATGCGTATCAGCCCTGGCTCGAACTCGTTCCACAAGGCCGCCAGGTAGTCGTAGCGCTGCATGGCCGATTCAAGTTCGGCGGCGAGCTTTTCCGACTCCTTCTTGGCCTGGAGCACGCTTAGGCGCAGGGCCGACTCCTTGTTCTTAAGGGTAGGGAGGGCCTTCTGCCGTACCTTCAGCTGCTTTCCGAGGTTCGTCAGCGATGTCTTGTTATATTGGAATTTAATTGCCATTATTCAGTTGCCCGGTCAGGCCGGGCACGACTTTAGGATTTCCAGTATTTGTCGATCAGGGACTGCTTGATACCTGTCTCTTCGGGCTTGAAATGCTTGGCAAAGAGCTTCCAGGCCGTGTCGAGCATCTGGTCGATCTTGATGTTGACGTCGATGCTCAGAAGCTCCACGGCGTAGTCCTTCGCATAGTCGAGGCAGCGCAGATCGTAGTCGGAGAGGTCGAAGCCGTTCTCCAGCTTGGTCTTGGCGTTCTGGGCATCTGCGTACAGACGTACACCCGCATTCATAACCTGGGAGTGGTCCTCGCGGGTCTTCTTGCCCTGCACGAGCTGTTTGAGTCGGGACAGGGAACGGAACGGGTCAACGATGACCTTGCCCGTATCGGAATCCGCACGCAGGAAGAGCTGGCCTTCGGTGATGTATCCGGTATTGTCCGGGATGGCGTGGGTGATGTCCCCGTCATTCAGGGTGGTAACTGCGATGATGGTAATGGAACCTCCGTCGGGCAGCTGCACGGCCTTCTCGTAGATCTTCGCGAGGTCGGAGTACAGCGAACCGGGCATTGAGTCCTTCGAAGGAATCTGGTCCATACGGTTGCTCACGATAGAAAGGGCGTCGGCGTAGAGGGTCATATCCGTAAGCAGCACCAGCACCTTTTCATTCTTGTCCACTGCAAAGTACTCTGCGGCGGCAAGGGCCATATCGGGGATGAGGAGGCGCTCCACGGGAGGCTCCTCGGTAGTGTTCACGAAGGAGACTATCTTGTCGAGTGCGCCTGCGCTTTCGAAGGCGTGGCGGAAGAAGAGATAGTCGTCGTTGCTGAGGCCCATACCTCCGAGGATGATCTTATCGACGTCGGCACGGAGGGCCACATCGGCCATCACGCGGTTGTAGGGCTGGTCAGGGTCGGCGAAGAAAGGAATCTTCTGGCCGGAAACCAGGGTGTTGTTGAGGTCGATGCCGGCGATACCCGTAGGGATGAGTTCCGAGGGCTGACGGCGCTTGTAAGGGTTCACGGAAGGGCCGCCCACCTGGCGCTCTTCTCCTTCTACCTCGGGGCCGCCGTCGATGGGATGGCCATAGGCATTGAAGAAACGGCCGGAGAGCTGCTCGCTGACTTTCAGGGTAGGGGGTTCTCCGTGGAAGGAAACTTCGGCGTTGGTAGGGATGCCTTCGGTGCCGGCGAATACCTGCAGGGTCACCAGGTCTCCTTTGGTCTTGACGACCTGGGCGAGGCGGCCTTCGACTGTGGCAAGCTCATCGTTGCTGACGCCTGCGGCGTGCAGGGACACGGTGGCCTTGGTTATGGCCTCCAGGCGGGTATATACTTTCTGATATGCTTTATTTGCCATTTTCTTCGAGTATTGAATTGAGTTGGGAACGGAAACCCTTGAACTGTTCGCTGTTCCATTCGGAATAGTTCATCTGGCGCAGGCAGTTGATAAGGCGCTTGAAGTATGCGCGACAATCCTCGTAGCTGTCGAACGCGAACTTGCGGTCGCAGATCTCAAGGATGAGGTCGAGCATATATTTCTGGCGCTCGATGGGGCAGAGGCTGTCCACCGGGTCGAAACCGTCCTGCTGGAGGAATGCGAAGTCGATGAGCTCGCTCTTCCAGAAGGTCTCGTGGTAGCTCATAGGCACGCCGTCGTCGCCGAGGATGTTGATCTGGTCGGCCATCTCCTTGCCGCGGAGTACCAGGGTCTTGGCCTTGATGACCTTTTCGACCCAGCCCTTCTCGACGGCATTGTCAAGGTATTCTATGATTTCGGGATACTCCAGATATTTGGAATAGGAGTCGATGGGGTTCACGGCGGGGTAGCGCTTCTGGTCGGCGCGGTTCTGCTCGAGGGCATAGAAGCAGCGTGCAGCCTTCTTGGTGGACTCGGTGACGGGTTCCTTGAGGTTGCCGCCGGCAGGGGAGACGGTGCCTATGAAGGTGACTGCTCCGGTCTTGCCGTTGTTCAGGACCACCATACCCGCGCGGGCGTAGAAGTTGGAGATGATGGAGGAAAGGTCCACAGGGAATGCATCTGCACCCGGGAGCTCTTCCATACGGTTGCTCATCTCGCGCAGGGCCTGTGCCCAGCGGGAGGTGGAGTCGGCGAGAAGGAGGCACCTGTGGCCCATCGCACGGTAGTACTCGCAAATGGTCATAGCCGTATAAACGGAAGCTTCGCGGGCGGCCACCGGCATATTGGAGGTATTGCAGATGATGGTGGTACGCTCCATAAGGTGACGGCCGGTGTGAGGGTCGATGAGTTCGGGGAACTCGGTGAAGATTTCCACGACCTCGTTGGCACGCTCGCCGCAGGCGGCCATCACTATGATGTCGGCCTCGCCCTGCTTTGCTATAGCGTGCTGGAGGACGGTCTTACCGCATCCGAAAGGCCCGGGAATGAATCCGGTACCGCCTTCGGCTATGGGGTTGAAGGTGTCGATCACGCGCACGCCCGTCTCCATTATCTTCTGCGGACGGGGCTTTTCCTTGTAACCCTTGATGGCAATCTTGACGGGCCATTTCTGGGTCATGGTCACTTTTACGTCCTCGCCTTCTTCGTTTTCGAGGGTGGCTATCACCGTGTCTATGTTGTACTGCCCGGCAGGAGCGACTTCCTTCACGGTATAGCTGCCTTTGAAGGTAAACGGCACCATTATCTTGTGGGGCAGCCAACCTTCTTTGACTTCTCCGAGCCAGTCGGCCGCGGCTACTTTATCGCCGGGCTTGGCTATGGGCTCGAAATCCCAGAGTTTGACGTGGTCGAGGGGGTCGGTGTATTCGCCTCGTTTGAGGAATACGTCCGACATGGTGGTGAGGTCGTTCTGAAGACCGTCATATACGCTGGACAGCAGGCCGGGGCCGAGGGTTGCCTCGAGCATCCTGCCGAGGAACTCGACCTTGTCGCCGTTCCGCAGCCCGCGGGTGCTTTCGAAAACCTGGACCGAGGCCTTGTCGCCTGTCACCTTGATGACCTCGGCAAGCAGGTCGGTGCCACGGAGATTGATGTAGCAGAGTTCGTTCTCCGCCACCGGGCCGTCCACCTGCACTGTCACCAGGTTCGAGACTATGCCTGTCACCTTTCCAAATGTGCTCATATCTTAGTGTTTTCTTTGATTTCTTTAACCAGTTTGCGGAAGAGCTCGCGGCCGGTGGCCTCGTCGAGGCGCAGCCAGCGCTCTACCATCTTGAGTTTTACCACGAAGGCGAGGACAACGTCCAGGTCGAAGTAGTCCAGCACCGTAAGTGCATCTACCGTCTTCCAGTAGAAGTCGTCCAGGGCACGCTCGCGCCCTAGTATGTCGTCGGTGCGGAGCAGGGCCTCGACTTCGGCCTTCTGCTCGAATTCCGCATCCTCCCCGTCGGGGTCGAGGATTACTATATCCGTGCCTTCGGGGCGGCCCAGGGTGCTGTTGAGGTATTCCACCTTGGTGTTGCGTATCCCCAGGTCGAGGCAGAAGAACTCGCGGATGAACCTGTTGCGGTCCTTGGCAGCCTTGCGGTAGAACTCCGCGTCGAGTTTATCCGGATCGAAGGAACTTAGCAGCAGGTCGAGGGTGGATATGTCCTTGGCGCTGAGCTGTTCCCTGATCTCGGACAGTATGGCATCGGTGTCCGGCATCTCTTTCCCGTCTTTGCTGAGGAGGGGAAGGGATGCTATTATGTACTCGTAATTATTCACCGAAGAGAAGTTTACGGGTTACGGGACGGAGATACTCTGCAATGAGTTCGTTGAATGTCTGTTCGGTGAGGCTGACGAACCAGCCGCCGTCCTTGGGACCTACCGTGAAACCGCCGCTCACCTTCTTGGAAAACTCCGCTTTCACTCCGCCTTTCAGGGCCTTGGCGAGTTCGCCGGCCACCCAGGGCTCGAGCTCTGCCTTCTGGCTTTCGGGGAGTACCAGCACGAGGTCTTCGGCTTCTTCGGAGTTGAACTTCTGCGCTACGCTGAGTATTATTTCTTTTACGAATGCGGCGTCCTTGAGGGTTTCGGAGACTTTCTGCTCTTCGATCTTGCCTACCAGCAGATTTTCCAAGTCTTTCTTGGTGGCCTGGAGGCACTGGGCGGAAGCCATCTTGAGGTCGGATTCCACCTTGGAACGGAGGTCTGCGGCATCTTTTTCGGCCTTGGCGTTTATGGCTGCGGCTTTTTTCTCGGCTTCGGCCACTATGTCGGCGGCTTCCTTGCGAGCTTGGGCGAGCAGGGCTTCGCCTTCTTCCTTACCCTTTACGAGGCCCTCCTGATAGAGCTTCTCGGTAAGTTCTTGCAATTTATTCTGCATATCTGATTGGTTATATTGAATTTGCGTTTTAAAGTTTACAAATATAACCATTTTTGCCCACATTCCTATCAATAATCAATCACCAATAATTATGACTCCGGGCTATATAAATGGGCGAGGCTGGCTATCAGTCTATCGACTATAGTCAGCCTCGCCGCTTGTTAGTTTGGTTTTATTGCATCTGACTCGCCATCAAATCTTCCAGCTGAGCCCTGTCGAGCTTGCCATCCAGACATATGAAAGTGAGCTCGTCGCCATCCTTGGCAAGCATGACGAAACTCGTCACCACTTTCTCGTCGCCACAAGTGTACATATGCATGATCTCGCCATTGTCCTTGACTTCCATCAGCATCTCGTATTTGCCGGAGTCTATGAATCTGCTGACATCCTTGTAAAGACTATCGTTGATGCCGAGGTTCTCGCTGTTGATTATGTACAGCCCCGAGAGACCGCGGATTACCGGGGTGAGGTCGACTTCTCCATTATTGGCCTGGATCTCGGGGATCTTGCCAATGAGCCGGAACATTGCGGGGGAAACATATACCGCGCTCACATTCTCGGCGTCGGAATACTTCATATAGATGCTTTTACCGTTCTGGGCATAAGCGCTCACGAAACCTAGCAGCAGGGCTGCAATTGCTAATATCTTTTTCATTTCGAGTTAATCTTTTTAATTGTTTTACCGGGCATTTCGGCGGCAGGCCTGGCTTCGCGGACCTGGTTGACGCCTTCGCTCATCTTATCTGATATGTATCGGAAGGTCTCCTCGACTTTGGCATACGCCAGGAGAGGGTCGTCAAAGCTGTCCTTGGGCTGCCTGGCTGCAGGAATCACGATCGCTGCGACAAGGGCTGCGGCTGCTGCGAGGGATGCGTAGGGAATCCAACGTTTGCCGGCACGCTCTTCATCTTTCCGGCTCTGGGCTTCCGCTGCGGCAAGTGCCGCTTCGAGCCTCGGCCGCAGGCCTTCCGGCACCGTAACGCCCTCTGCGGAACGTTCCAGTTCTTCCAAGCTGAGTTTCTCTATGTCTTCGATACGTTTCATAATACTTGTCTTAATGTTTGACGTGCTCTCGAGAGCAAAACTCGCAAAGCGAGGTAATTGATTCCGGTCTTTTCGGCTATCTCTTCGTAGGATAGGCCTTTAATGGTCCGGAGGATGAGGACCTGCCGCTGTTTGTCAGGCAGGGATTTGACCGCTGCAAGCACCTTCTCCAGACGTTCTTTCTGGTCCATCTCCCTGTCTGCATCGCAGATTCCGGCAGTGCGTTCGTCGAGCGGAGCATCTTCGAACTTCTGTACCTGGCGGATGCGGTCGAGGCAGAGGTTGCGCAGCAGCGTCATCGCATACGCTTTAGGATTCTGAATGCCATCCAGGCTGTCGCGGTTCTTCCAGAGTTTCAGGAAGAGTTCCTGCAGCGCATCTTCGGCATCGGCCTCAGATTCCAGTATGTAGAATGCCACCCGGTAACAAGCCTCGGCGAGGGAGAGGTAGGTGCTGTTGAACTCTTTCTCAGTCATTGTTTGCGGCCATTACGTTCAGATCCTTCATTGAAATGGTCCCGAACAGACAGATCAGCGCACAATCCGAGGGGGAGTACAGCACGAAGTCCCGGACCTTGTCGCCGTCGTCGGAGCAAACTCCGTACATACTCATCGATTCGCCGTCTCCTTTGGTTTCCATCAGCAGGTCGACATCTCTGAAGATGTGGTCCAGTCTTTGGGTAATCAGTTCTTTAGTTTCGGCGGGAGCATCTTCATAGTCCAGGACGGAAATCTTTTTGATGCCGCCGATAACACGCAGTACCGCCTGTGCTTCGGGGTCGTCCATTTCTTCCTTAAGTCCTTTTCTGACCATTGCTTTGACGAACATGGTCGGCAGGCTGCCCAATCTGACGAGCTCGACGCCGGGCTCATAGCGGCATTCGTAAAGAAATGAAGAAAGCTTGGCTTTTGGAATGTTTTTCCCGACGAGCCCTCCTAGGGGCAGGATCAGGAACAGGAGTATGATTACAATTCTTTTCATTACACCAACAAGACGCGGAAGACCCCGGTTTGTTACACTTGCAAAGATACTTTTTTTTTAATCAGAAATATTTTTTCTACATTTGGATTTGATAACCGATTAATTGATAGAGTCATATGAAAAAGCTTCTGTTCATTTTTCTCGCATGCCTTCTTGTTTTCGCTCCTTCCCGGCTGGACGCCCGCAAGGTTAAATTCAAGAATGGAGACGTTTACGACGGCGAATGGAAGAACAAGGCTCCCAACGGTATGGGGGTCATGATCTACGCCAACGGCGAGATATATTCCGGGTATTGGGTTAACGGCATCAAGAATGGCATGGGAACCATGACCTTCCTCAGCGGTGACGAGTATCTCGGCGACTGGAAGGACGACAAGTTCCACGGCGAGGGCAAGATGACCTATGCCAACAAGGACTTTTACCAAGGTTCTTGGGAAGCGGGCAAGAAGCAGGGCGAAGGCACCATGACCTATTCCGACGGCGCAGTTTATGCCGGCAGCTGGGTCGAAGACCAGTATGATGGCAAAGGAACTCTTACGTATGTTAATAAAGACGTTTACGAAGGCGGCTGGAAAGCCGGCAGGCAGTGCGGCGAAGGCGAGATGAAATATGCCGACGGCGCATCCTATGCGGGTTCCTGGCTGGACGGCCGGTATTCCGGGGTAGGAAAGATGAACTATGTCAACGGCGATATCTACGAGGGAGCATGGGAGAATGGCTTGCGCAGTGGCGAGGGGTCCTTCTTCGACAACGCACTCTCGCGCATCTACAAAGGCAGCTGGAATGATGCATCCCTATCAGGTCCCGGCAACATTACTTTCGTAAGCAATGGAACCGTGGAAATGTCGCTGGACGGAGAATGGACGGAGAACGGACGCTTCAGCACCACCTTCAGCCTCGCTGGCAAGACCTTTACCGGCACCGTGGCACCCACATCCGGCGATGGCGTGACCGGGCCTTGCCTCGAAACCGGCAAGGTTGCCTGGGAGACCGACATGGTGGCCGATGGCCGTTGGAAACAGAATACTACGCTCGCAATCTGCGATTATAAAGATATGGTGGAAGGCCGCCTGCGCTACAACCTGGCCGGCCGCTCCTTCGACGGTGACGTCAAGGACGGAAAGGAGAACAATGGCAAGCTCAACGTGAGCGTTCCCGGCAAGTTCCTCTTCGACGGAGAGATGAAGCTCGGCGAGCCCTTCGGCATCTATGTGGGCGATTTCAAGGCAAGCCCCTTCACCGAATACGACCTTTCCGGCTGGGACGAGGTCATCGGTGCTGATATAGGCCGCCTCGATGGCCTGCGTTCCATCTGCGGCGTATTCCGCGACTCCCTTCTTACCGTGCGCGGAATGCTTACCAACGGAATTCCCGACGGTGAAGTGTCCATGGTATATGCTGCCAAGGACTCCCTGACCCTCAACAGCTCGTGGGCTAACGGCAAGCTCGTAGATGGCAAGGGCGTCATCGCTGGCACTCCTTTCGTGATCGTGGCAGTCGAGAACGACAATGTGCAGGTCGATCTGGAAAGCGGCGAAAGAATTGCTTTCGTGCCTTCCAAGCCTGCTGCCATACTCCCCGAGATAGAACAGAAACTCAACGATCAGAGGACTCTGCGCGAGAGGCTTGCTGCAGAAATGATGGGCGGGGCTGCTGCCCAGTAGCGATGCCTCTGTTACGGACTCTTTTCACGGCGCACCTCGCTGCGCTGCTTATCGGGTGTGCGACCGGTCCCTCGCCCGAACCCCTCCGCATATGGTTCGACATCCCGACTTCTTCCGCCGGCGGTGCCGTGTGGAAGGGGGGAGTGGATCCCGAATGGGAATCCAAGTCCCTGCCCATTGGAAACGGCTCGCTCGGGGCCAACGTCTTAGGCTCCATCTCCCGCGAGAGACTTACACTTAACGAGAAATCCCTCTGGACCGGTGGCCCGGCCATTTCCCGCGATCCTTCATATTACTGGAATTCCAACAGGAACTCGGCCGCAGTCCTTCCCGAGATACGCCAGGCTTTCCTGGACGGAGACGATGCCCGTGCGGAGGAACTCACCCGTAAGAACTTCGGGGCTGTCCCGGAGAAGGTCGTCGATGGAAAGAGGCTCGACCGTTTCGGTTTCATGACCACTCTCGGGGAACTGCTGATAGATACCGGCCTTCGGGAGGGCCCCGTGCCCGAAGACTTCGGCAAGGCTGACGGGCAGAAGGTGAACTATGGCGGCGTGCCGAAAGAAATAGTGGTGCAGCGTCCGGACCCTCGCAGCGGGCCGGGGGAAACGGTAGAATGCTACGAGCGTTCGCTTTCCCTGGATTCCGCGCTGGTGCGCGTGGCTTTCCGCCAGGATGGCATCAGCTACAAGCGCGAGGCCTTTGTCTCGTACCCCGACCAGGTGATGGCGCTCAAGTTCTCTTCGGACTGCAAAAGGGCCCTGAATCTGCGACTCAGCTATCTGGACAATCCTCTGGCAGAGGGCCGTACGCTTTCTTGCGCGGAAGACGAGATATTCTATTCGGGCCGCTTGCGCAGCAACGGAGAGCGCTTCGCCCTGCGTGTCAAGGCCGTTTGCAAGGGTGGCAGCCTGCGTTCGGAAGATGGCATCCTGGGCGTTTCCGGGGCCGATGAGGTGGTGTTCCTGGTGGCTTCGGCGACCAATTACAAGATGAATTTCGAGCCGGATTTTTCGGATCCGGATACTTATTACAAGGGTGGTGATCCTGATGCCGTCACTTCTGCCAGGATCTCATCTGCCGCCCGGCTTGGATGGAAGCGCCTTCTTCGCCGCCACCTCGCCGATTATCAGAAACTCTTCTGCCGTGTAGAGCTTCGCTTTTCTTCGGGGGGTGCTGCCCCTGAAGAAGTCTCGCTCCGCTCGACCCTTTTGCGGGAAGCTAATAACGGGGTCCCCGAAAATCTGCCGATTTTTGGGGTGTCGTTGCCGAGGGTGGCATGTCCTTCAGGGGCAGTACCCCCCGAAGAAAGGCCGACGCCGTACAGGTTGGACAGGTACAGGAATGGGGGCGAGGATGCGGCGCTGGAGGCACTGTATTTCCAGTACGGACGATATCTGCTGATAGCCTCGAGCCGTGACGGCGACTTGCCCGCCAACCTGCAGGGCATATGGTGCAACAAACTCAAGGGCCCCTGGAACACCGATTATCACAACAACATCAACATCCAGATGAACTACTGGCCCGCCAATCCCGTGAATCTGGACGAATGCCTGCCGCCCCTGGTGGATTACATACGCAGCCTGGAAAAACCCGGACGCAAGGTGGCGCAGGCCTACTACGGCGCCCGCGGCTGGACCGCGGAGATATCCTCCAACATCTACGGATATGCATCTCCCGGGGATTCCGAGTCGATGATATGGAATCTTGCGCCCGCCAACGGCCCCTGGCTTGCCACCCACCTTTGGGAACGCTATGATTTCACCCGCGACAGGAGCTACCTGCAAGAGGTCTATCCGCTGATAGCCGGATCGGCCGACTTCTCCTGCGACTTCCTATGGAAACACCCCGATGGCTACTACACCGCCGCCCCGTCCACATCCCCCGAACACGGGCCCGTGGATGCCGGAGCCACCTTCGTGCACGGAGTGGTGAGGGAGATACTTTCCGATGCCGTCGCGGCGGCGGAATTGCTCGGCTGCGATACGGAACGCCGTTCGCGCTGGCAGGAGGTCCTGGACAGCCTGGCTCCTTACAGGATAGGCCGCTATGGCCAGCTGATGGAATGGAGCAAAGATATAGACAATCCCGAGGACAAGCACAGGCACGTCAACCAGCTATTCGGCCTGCATCCCGGGCACAGCATCAGCCCCTCGCGTACTCCCGGGCTTGCCGAGGCTGCAAGGGTGGTGCTCGAGCACCGTGGAGATGCCGGAACCGGCTGGAGCATGGGTTGGAAACTCAACCTGTGGGCCCGCCTGAAGGACGGCGACCATGCTCATCTGCTGCTCTCCAACCTGCTGAAATACGGCACTCTGGACAATCTCTGGGACAATCATCCGCCCTTCCAGATCGATGGTAATTTCGGCGGAACGGCCGGAATGGCCGAACTGCTGCTGCAGAGCCAGGACGGAGTGCTGGAAATCCTCCCCGCCCTTCCTCCTTCCTGGAAGGAGGGCTATGCCAAGGGCCTTTGTGCCCGAGGCGGGTTCGAAGTGGATATCGCCTGGAAGGATGGACAGCTGACATCGCTGGAAATCCTGTCCAAGGCAGGGGGTGTCTGCAGGTATATTTTTTGCAGTGAAAGCCGCGAGTTCGAAACCATCAAAGGTAAACGATATAAGATTCTATGAAACTATCTGCGAAAATAGCCGGGATGGTTTTCCTGGCCTTATCCATATTGGATGTGGTTTTTCTGGCGTGCGGAAATGAAAGCGCACCTATGTTCATCAAGCCATTCCTTATGCCCTCGCTTGCCGTAGCTGCGCTTTTGCAGCTGTCGCCCGAGGTCAAGGGATCCCGTATCTGGCTGCTGGCGGCAGGCCTTTATTTCCATACTATGGGCGACATTTTCCTTATGTTCGACGACAAGGATTTCATCTACTTCGCCCTGGGATTAGGCTCCTTCCTGATAGGCCACTTCTTCTACCTGACCATACTGTTTGACGGACTGGGCGGCCTGAAGGGATTCAAGGAACTCTTCTATGTAACGGTATTGCCCATCATCCTGGCCCCTGCGATCGTAGCATGCTTCGGCGTCGAATGGCCTTTTTCCGTAGCTGTGGTGGCATATGCCTTCACCCTTCTGGTGGTCACCGGAACAGGCTGCCTCTGGAGAATCCGCGGCAGGGAATTCGGATGCCGCATCATCTTCGGAGGAATCTTCTTCATCATCTCCGACGGCCTTATCGCTGTGAATGCCTTCGCCGGACTCAATTTCCCCTTCAGGGGTGCGGTAGTGATGGCAACCTATCTGCTGGCAGAATGGTTGCTCGTAAGCGGAATGGTGCGGAATACCCTTAGCGGTATGCGTCCCAAGGCTTGATTTCGAGATCGTCCTCGCTTAGTTTACAGAATGCCCTTATGAAGGCGTCGGCAAGGCGGCTGTTGGTAATCAGCGGCACGTTGTAGTCGACTGCGGCGCGGCGTAGCTTGTAGCCGTTGCCCAGCTCTCCCTCCGAGAAATCCTTGGGGATGTTTATCACCAGCTCCACCTTGTGCTTGCGTATCAGGTCCAGGGCGGCGGGGGCATCGGGGATGTCTTCGTCCGGCCAGGCGGCCCGTACGGCGGGCACTCCGTTATCCTGCATATAGCGCCAGGAGCCTCCGGTGGCGTAAATCGTGAACCCGTTGTCCGAAAGCCGCTTGCAGGCAGGCAGAAGGTCGGCCTTCTGCAGGGCGTCGCCGGAAGATATCAGCACGGTATTCTTGGGAATGCGGTGGCCTACGGACAGCATGGATTTCAGAAGAGCCTCTTCCAGGCTGTCGCCAAGGCAGGCCACCTCTCCGGTGGAGGTCATATCCACGCCGAGCACCGGGTCGGCCTTCCCGAGCCTTGCGAACGAGAACTGGGAGCTCTTCACGCCCACGTATTCCAGTTCGAAAGGATCTATATGCCCGCCCTTGGGATGCTCTCCCAGCATTGCCTTCGTGGCAAGTTCGATGAAATTCAGCTTGAGTACCTTGGACACGAAGGGGAAGCTTCTGGAAGCGCGCAGATTGCATTCTATGACCTTCAGGCTGTCGTCCCCTGCAAGGAACTGTATGTTGAAGGGACCGGTGATGTCCAGTTCGGCCGCGATTGCTGCGGCGGTGCGCCGTATCCTGGCGGCGGTTACTCCGTAGGTGCTCTGGGCCGGGAACTGTATGGTGGCGTCGCCGGAATGCACGCCGGCGAATTCTATGTGTTCGGAGATGGCGCAGGCGAGTATCTTTCCGCCGTCCGCCACCGCATCGCACTCCAGCTCCTTGCAACGCTGCATGAAGGAACTGATTACCACGGGATGCTCTTCCGACACCTCCACGGCCCTTTCGAGGAATTCCCGGAGATGCTTCTTGCTATAGCAGACGTTCATCGCGGCGCCGGAAAGCACGTAGGACGGCCGTACCAGTACGGGGAATCCTACCTCGTCCACGAACTTCTCCACCTCCTCATAGTTGCGCAGCCTGCTCCAGCGGGGCTGGTCGATGCCGCACTTGTCCACGATCGAAGAGAATTTTTCCCTGTCCTCGGCCTTGTCGATGCTGTCGGCACAGGTGCCGAGAATGGGTATTCCGGCGTTCGAGAGGGGCAGGGCCAGGTTGTTGGGTATCTGCCCTCCGACGCTGACTATCACGCCCAGAGGCTTTTCCACCGCGCATATCTCGGACACGGACTCGAAACTGAGTTCGTCGAAGTAGAGCCTGTCGCAGGAATCATAGTCGGTAGATACGGTCTCGGGATTGTAGTTGATGATGACGGCCTGCCTGCCGCTCTCCCTCACGGTCTTGGCAGCATTCACGCCGCACCAGTCGAATTCCACGCTGCTGCCTATACGGTAGGCCCCGGAACCCAGCACTATCACCGCGCCCTCCTTGGGAGAGATGTCGCTGCAGTCGCCGTTGTAGGTAAGATACAGGTAGTTGGTAAGCGAAGGGAACTCCGCTGCGAGGGTGTCTATCTGCTTGATGCAGGGATGCAGGCCCATCGAATGGCGGAAACTGCATACTTCGCCCTCGGAGATATGGAACACGCGGCCTATCTGCACGTCGGAGAAACCCTCCCTCTTGGCCTTCAGCATAAGTTCTGGGCCCACATCCTGCAGGCCCTTGCAGGCCTCCAGGGCCCGGTAGGTCTTTTCTATGTTCTCCAGCCTGTCGATGAACCAGCGGTCTATGTTCGTGAGCTTGTGTATCCTGTCTACATCGTAGCCAGATTCGAAGGCGGCCGCGATGGCGAAGATACGGGTGTCGTCCGGGTTGCGCAGGGCGTAATCCAGGTCTTCCACCTTGTAGGGCTTGTTGCACACGAATCCGTTGGCCCCCTGCCCGATCATCCTCAGGCCCTTCTGTATGGCCTCTTCGAAGCAGCGTCCTATAGCCATCACCTCTCCCACGCTTTTCATACTGGAACCCAGTTCGCGGGAGACCTCCTTGAATTTGGCGAGATCCCAGCGGGGAATCTTGCAGACTACATAGTCCAGGGCCGGCTCGAAGAAGGCGGGCGTGTCGCGGGTGACGGCGTTCTTTAGCTCGAACAGCCCGTAGCCCAGGCTGAGTTTGGCGGCGATGAAGGCCAGGGGATAGCCGGTGGCCTTGGATGCCAGGGCCGAGGAACGGCTGAGCCTGGCATTCACCTCGATTACGCGGTAGTCCTCTCCGTCGGGGCTGAAGGCGTATTGCACATTGCATTCGCCAACTATTCCCAGATGGCGCACTATGTCTATGGATGTCTTGCGCAGGAAGTGATATTCGGCGTTGGTGAGGGTCTGCGAGGGGGCTACCACTATGCTCTCGCCGGTGTGGATTCCGAGGGGATCGAAATTCTCCATATTGCACACGGCTATGCAGTTGTCGTAGCAGTCGCGGACTATTTCGTATTCTATCTCTTTCCAGCCCTTCAGCGACTTCTCCACCAGTACCTGGGAGGAGAAGGTGAAGGCCTTGGCCGTGACAGCGTCCAGCTCGGCCTCATTGTCGCAGAAACCGGATCCCAGGCCGCCCAGGGCGTATGCGGCGCGCACGATAACGGGATATCCGAGCTCGTTCGCGGCGGCTTTGGCTTCTTCCCTGCTGGATGCTGCGTGGGAGCGTATGGTGCGTACGTCGATTTCGTCGAGGCGCTGGACGAAGAGCTCGCGGTCCTCGGTGTCGATGATGGTCTGCACCGGCGTCCCCAGCACCTTGACGCCATAGCGCTCCAGCACTCCGCTGCGGTAGAGCTCGACTCCGCAGTTGAGGGCGGTCTGGCCGCCGAACGAAAGGAGTATGCCCTGCGGGCGTTCTTTCTCTATGACTTTTTCGACGAAGGAGGGGGTGACCGGCAGGAAGTATATCTTGTCGGCAACGCCTTCCGAGGTCTGGACCGTGGCTATGTTGGGGTTGATGAGGACCGTGGACAGTCCCTCCTCGCGCAGGGCCTTCAGGGCCTGCGTGCCGCTGTAATCGAACTCCCCGGCTTCTCCTATCTTGAGGGCGCCGGAACCGAGGATGAGGACTTTTTTCAGTTTTTCGTCTTTCATAATGCAGAGATGAATTCGTCGAAGAGGAACTCGGTGTCGGTGGGGCCGCTGGATGCCTCGGGGTGGAACTGAGCCGAGAAGAAGGGCTTGCTGCGGTGGCGTATGCCTTCGGAGGTGCCGTCGTTGAGGTTTACGAAATAAGGCTCCCAGTCGCTTCCGAGGGTGCTCGTATCGACGGCGTATCCGTGGTTCTGGGAGGTTATGAAGCAGCGGTCGGTGCCGCACATGCGCACCGGCTGGTTGTGGCTGCGGTGGCCGTATTTCATCTTGTATGTGGAGGCTCCTGCCGCCAGGCTCATTATCTGGTTTCCGAGGCAGATGCCGAAGATGGGGCGGCTGCCTTCCATCGCTTTGCGTATGTGTTCTATGGCGGGGATGCAGGCGGCAGGGTCGCCGGGGCCGTTGGAGATCATTATTCCGTCGGCGTCGATGGCGTTGACGTCCGTATCCCAAGGAACGCGAAGCACTTCGATTCCGCGCTGCAGCAGGCAGTGGAGTATCTGATGCTTGACTCCGCAATCCACCAGCACGACACGCTTACCGCCCTTGCCATACAGAATCTGCTCCTTACAGCTCACGACCGCTGCCAGATTCCCCCCTTCTGAGGAGGGTATCCCCCCTGAAACACATGCCACCCTCGGCAGTGTAAGAGGGAGGGGCCCAGCTCCGCTGGGAGGGGTCGAGCGGAGCGAGACTGTTTCAGGGGGGATACCCTCCTCAGAAGGGGTTATGCTGGCTGAAAGAGTGCC
>JAEEGI010003240.1_pt1 | contig 38878 bp, 43 predicted proteins | sample 8958751 | NCBI WGS metagenome assembly JAEEGI01 (sample SAMN16246545, study PRJNA631951) | gut metagenome | biome: gut microbiome; feature: rumen; material: KS-attached | host: Bos | place: Iran: Karaj | collected 2018-10 | reverse complement strand
CCTTGCATTCAATATCGAGCCGACCCACAAACTCACCAGTTTCCTCCACACGTCGTTCTCCATTGGTGTGTACAACGCCCTCGCACGCAGGAATGCCTATAATATCTATTATGTCAACGAAGGGGATCATATAAAAGGCTATAGGCTGTCAGTGTTTGGCACTGCCATTCCATACGTGTCACTTAATATAAAATTCAACTAAGAAAGGTAAAAAGGTAAAAAAGTAAAAAGGTAAGAAAGATATGAAAGATAAAGTATGTGGAAGTTCAAAGGCATGGGGTGTAAAGGTTTTACCTTTTTACCTTTTTACCTTTTTACTTTTCGCACTGTCGGGCTGTATTGATGAATATGAAGCTGACATTTCTGCCGAGGATACCAACTTGCTCGTTGTCGAAGGCACGATATGTTCTGCGGAACTGAATAAGTTCTATCTGTCGCGCACACAGGATATCAAGGCTACCCATGCACCCAGGATGGTCACGGGAGCAAGTGTCTCAGTACACGGCAGCGACGGCTCCGAATACAAGGCGCAAGCCACCGACGACTATTACGCCTGCTGGATTGACCAGCTTGAGCCTGACGTCAAGTATTATCTGCATATTGAAGCTGATGGCGAGGTCTATGAATCCGAACCTCAGCTGCCTCTCCGGACAGAGAAGATAGCCAGCGTTGTCGGGGTGCAGGATACGCCGGATCGCCATATCGATGTGCTCGTCACCCCCGATGCTCCCTTTGATGCCAGCAAGACGAATTACTATTCCTGGTCGTACATTGAGACCTGGGAAGTGCATCCGGAATACACTACCTACATGTATTTCGACACAAGCACAGGGCAGAAGGTCGATTCAATCGGCATCTTTCCTGAACGCGGATGGAGGAATGCCTTAGGCACGAATATCCTGGTTGAAGCCAGCACCCATTATGAAGGCCAGCACATCCAAGGAATCAAACTTTACGACTTTGACAACAGCGATGAGCGTCTCTTTTTCAAATATAGCGGATTGGTGCAACAGCGTGCCATATCAAAGGAAGAGTACGAGTATGAATGTGCCCGGCGCCAAGCCAGTTCAGAGATGGGAGGATTGTTCACACCGCTACCGTCGGCCCTGCCCACCAATATCCGTTGCCTCACGTCTCGCAAGTCCGTGATAGGGTTTGTTGGATGCGCGCTGAATACGGCAAAATACAGGTTTTTCTTCGATTCTCGTGATTTCATTGTCAACCGCACTTATAAAGGCGACACCCGCGTCTGGCTCAATGACTGTACTATAGATGAGTGCATGCGAATGGCCCGTCAGGGAATGTACCTCTGCGAGTGGGATGACAACAGGATGAATGGAGGTGGACCGCTGAATACGGCTTGGGCCACAAAGTATCAACTCGATGTCAGAGAACGGGGTGCATATACAGAAGAGCCTGATTACTGGTCATTAGATGAAGACGTAAGCTATTAAGAGAGCCTCCCCAAGCCCCTCCCAAGGAGGGGATGTTCAGATAGACAATGTAATTGAATGAAAATGAGAATAAGTATACATCAAATGGATAGTGCAACAAAACAACCCCTCCTTTGGAGGGGCTTGGGGAGGCTTTTAGCCCTTTTACTTTTTTACCCATTTACCCTTTTACCTTTATCTGCTGCGCATGTAGAGACCGACCGCCCCTGGTATCTTGCCGGTGAGGCGATGGAGGTCAGCGTATCTGACGCTGATGCCCTGGTGGCCTATGCCGAACTGTGCGACACGCATGGTTTGGCGGCAGGCGTTGTGGTAGGTCTTAAAGGAGGGCAGGGGACGGGTATCATCGAACTGCCTTCCCGCCTCCATAGCGGGTATTATGTGTTATCAGTCTATACTCGCGATGACTCCCAGGTGTCTCAGCAGCTTGTGGCTATCGTAAATCCGCTTCACAAGAGTGTCGATGACGATATTACGTGGGTATCGGAAGATAATGTCGAGGCTCCTTCCTCACTCCTCCTCCCTCCTTCCTCGAAACCCATCGATGAGCGCGAGACTGAAGGACATATCATCAGGGCGCGTGTCAGCCATGTCTATGACGGCAAGACGTACGAAGGCAGCCGGATTCTTCCTTCCTTAAGTATTATAGGCAAGCAGATACATTATTTTGAGGGAAAGATGGTCGGCGACTCCATGGCAGTCTTTTACACCCATGGCATCCACGGCAAACTGCCGTTGGTGCTCAGTGCCGTGACGTCTACCGGCGAGAGTCTGCCCATTGAAATGATAAGCCCGTTTGCCGCGTTGCTCCCCCAGCAGCTTCCGCATCTCGAGTTCCATTACAAGCGCAGCGAGGTGGAAGCCCGCTCCCTCGACATGCAGCGCCACCAGATAGCCATTGCTCCTGCCAAACGCGAAATCAAGTTGGGCGATGATGCCGACGATACGGCTGAAGAAGGAAAGCCATTGCCCTACGACGAAACCATACATGGCATCACGCCTTATCTCTCCTACAATCTTGACGAGTACCGTCAGTTCCTGACCGTCAGGGAGGTGCTGCTTGAGTATGTGCAATGCGTCTCGAAAAGGAAAATCAATGGACGGCAACAGCTGATTGTCCAAACAGAACAGGACCAGCACAATAATATTACGCCCTCATTGGTTCTGATTGACGGCATGCCGGTCATGGACACAGAACGGCTTCTGAACTATGATGCCCGACGTATTCATTATATTAACATCTACGGTGACCAATTCACATTCGGCAATGGCGTATATAGTGGCATTCTGTCGTTTATAACACGCTCAGGGCGACTCACCAACTATCCAACCGAGCCTAACTTTCAGTATCTGGTGTATTCATTTCCAGATTTATGACTTTTTAACGCCGTGTAGGGTATACTTTCCGGCTTTCAATCGTTTATAAAAGTAGAAAGTAATCACTAAAAGAGAAATGTGTATGGAAAGAATGAACGTGATGAGGCGATTCGTGCTGGTGGTTTTCGGTATGCTGACGGCTTTGACTGTCAGTGCAGAAAATGAAGTCACGATCGACGGCGTAGTGTATTCCCTATGGCCGAATGAAAATTTGGCATCGGTGAAGGACGGCAGCAAGTTTGAAGGAAAAGAACTGCATCTGCCAGCTGTCATCGATAACGGTGGTACGAAGTATCCTTTGAAGACTATCGGAGGTGAGGCATTTAAGGATTGTAAGGGCATTGAGAAGATCGTGATTCCGGAGGGTGTCACAACGATCCATATGCGCGCTTTCAGCGGCTGTAGCGGTTTGAAGAGCATCATCATTCCCAGATCGCTGACCGCGTTTTATTCCAATCGTGTGTTCGCAGGATGTTCCTCTTTGCAGCAGATCGTTTTCCCTTCGGCGAATGTGCGCATTTACATTGACGGTGAGTACACCATCGCCATGAGTATCGTCAATGGATTCAACAATACCTTCGAGGGATGCACCAGTCTCGAGACGTTCATCATCGGCACTGCAGACGGTCAGCTTAGCTCCATGCCAGTGATGACATCGGCTTTCACAGGATGTACGGCCCTTCGTCAGTTGGTAGTGCTGTGCCAGCCCAATAGTGGATATCCTTATGATCCTGTGGGCGAGGATCTTGATGACCGGGTGACCTTGGTGGTTCCCGATTCTATCGTCGATGCCTATCGGAATACTGAGTGGGCTCAGCGTCTTGCTGCCATCCAGCCGTTCTCAGAGTTTGTTCAGGCTGGTTTCTCCGCACCCTTTGGCGATGACATGAGATACACGTACACAGCTGACGACCACACGCTGACCGTGACGGGCAACGGCCCCATGCTCGAATGTGGGGAGTCCGGCCATTATCATAATGGCGTCTGGTTCAGCGAAGGGTATCTCTATGCTCCCTGGGAGTGTCTCAGTTCCCTGATGGAGCACGTGGTGATCGACGACGGCGTGACCCGCATCGGCAGATGCTCATTCAAGGACAACGGCAAACTGGCTTCGGTTTCTATCGGCCAGACGGTGGAGGAGATCGGTGAGTCTGCCTTCAAGAACTGCAAGAGCCTGACAGAACTGGCCATCCCTGCCAGTGTCAGGAGCATCAGCGAGGGGGCCTTCATCGGGTGCTACGGCCTGAAGACCATCAAGGTGGAGGATGGCAATCCGACATACGACTCGCGTGAGGACTGCAATGCCATCATCGAGACTGCTACGGGTACGCTGCTTTATGGCGGAAGTCAAGCGGTGGTGCCCGACGGGGTGAAGACCATCGCATCTTATTCCTTTTATAATACGGGTATCACCAAGGCCGACCTGCCTGCCAGCGTCATGACTATCGGCAAGAACGCCTTCCGCGACTGCCGTCATCTGGCTTCCGTCACCATCCCCAAAGGTGTGGCGGAGATCAGTCAGCAGGCCTTCTACGGTTGTAACGGCATGACGAAGCTGGCCATCGAGGACGGAGTGAAAGTGATTGGCCTTGAAGCCTTCAAGGGATGCAGCAGTCTGCCGTCGCTGACGATTCCTGCCAGTGTGAGGAAACTCGACATGGATGCGTTCTATGAGTGTGACGGCCTGAAGAACCTGACGATAGAGAACGGTGTGGATTCCATCTGCGGGGGAGCCTTCTACTACTGTAAGAACCTGACCTCTGTGACCTTGCCGTCCAGCGTGACATACGCTGGCAGCCTCTTTAGAGGTTGTTCCAGCCTGACGGACGTCCATCTGTCTGAGGGACTGACGTCGTTGGCGTCTTCCTTCTTTTCTGACTGCACCAGCCTGCAGACGATCACGATCCCCAAGAACATCACCCAGTTGGGCGGCAGTCTGTTCAAGGGTTGCACGGCGCTCGCCTCGATTACCTGCCGGAATCCGCAGCCTCCTGCCTGTGACTTCTCTACTTTCGACGGCATGGACTTTACCATCCCGCTCTACGTACCGAAAGGGAGCGTGCTGAAGTATAAGGCTGCCGACGGATGGCGCAACTTTGTGATTATCCGTGAGGCTGCCGAGGGCGAGGAGAACCAAGACATCTGGCTGACCGTAAACGACGGTGCCCGTGGCAGCTTGAGGCTGAAGATCGACGAAGCGCGGCCATACGTGACGCTGCAGTTCGTGGCTGAGGAAGGCTGGTATGTGTACAGTGTCATGCTCGATGAGGAGGATGTGACGGCGGAACTCTCTGCTGACGGGACTTATACCACGCCAGCCATCAATGCCGACACCCGTCTCACGGTGGTCTATGCAGAAGGCAGCACCGGACTGACACGGATTTACACAGATTCACGACCTGAGGTGAAGGTGACAGACAATGGGCTGATGCTCAACAGTCTCTCGGAGGGTGATCGGGTGGAGGTCTATACGCTCGACGGCCACTGTGTGTACACTTCAAAAGCAACGGGGTCTCATGCAGAGATTCCCGTTGCCCCCAATAAAGTTTATATCATCAGGATTAACGACCAGACTTTCAAGGTTTGCCTATAACTGACGCCAGTCTCTTTTATTGCCCAATCTTCATGACACAGAGGGCGCGGCGGTTGGTGTGGACGGAGTCGAAGGTGACGTAGGTGCCACGGGGACTGACGCGCGGATGGAGGTCGCAGGCCCAGTTCTTATAGCAGTTGGGCGACTGGAAGGCCTTGGGCGACTTCAGGTCGGCCAATAGTGTCGTTTCATCATTTTCCAGATTGATGCGCCAGAGTTTGGCGTAACGCCTGCCGTCAGGGTAGGTGTCAGTAACGGCAGCGTCGGTGCCAGGGATAAACGACTGGTGGCCGTCGCTGTTGAGTTGTGGCGCTACGTGGCGCCACTTCTTCATCGTGTAGTCGCTGAAGAGGTAGTGGCCGTCGACGGTGCCGATGCGGCAGAAGGCGAGGATGCCGTGGGGAGCGTCCCAGACATAGTGCGACACCATGTCGGTGGTGGGGGAGATATGGATGTCTGTGCCGTCGAGGCGACAGGTGATGAGGCGCGTGAACCGCTCGTCGGGGTCATCGAAGGTCCAGCGGTGGAGGAAGGCGATGCGCTGGTCGTCAGGCGAGAACTCGGTATGGGTGACGAAGTGGCGGGCACCCTTCATATTCTCCGTAGGTTCCATCTTGGCGAGGTCGGCGAGGGAGAGGAGCAGCGAGCGCGTGTTTTGATTGATGTCGATGAGGTAGAGGCCAGTGTCTTTGGGGGCGGCCTCGTCGAGGTAGCTGCCGTCTTCAACGTCGTAGCCGTAGCCGGGCATCATTTTCTCCAGGCGGCGGTAGCTGAAGGTCGTGGCGTAGCGGCCGTTGTGGCTGACGGTGTCGATGGGGTAGGTGATCTCACTCCTCACTCCACACTCCTCACTCCTCGAAGGTATTCGGTGGATCTCGGCACAGAGGCGGTTGTCGCGACAGGTGTTGAAGATGAACGTGTCGTTGGAGTCGCCGAGCCATTGCAGACGGCAGCCCTTGTGATAGGCCCAGGCGTAGGAAGTGGCCACTTCATTGAATTGACTATTCTCACTCCTCACTCCACACTCCTCACTCCTCGAAAGATCCCAATACCCGATAGTAAGCGGCTCGCCGGGCTGGGGCATGCGGAGGGGAATGTTCAGCTTACAGCCGAGCATGTGGCGTTCGTCAGAGGAGATGGGCGACACATCGTGGAAACCCCAGAAGAAACCTTCGAACACTTGTGTGTCGCCGGCGGTGAAGTTGGGCTTGTCGGGGATGAGGTCCATCACGTTCTGATACATGTCACGGACGAAGAGCTTGATCTGTGGATGCCGCTTCAGGGCATCGTAAACGAGTTTCTCAATCTTATTCATAGAAGTGCTTGATGATGTACGACAGGGCGTCGTGATTATACTTGCAATAGCGCCAGAGGCCCATCAGACCAGTGGAGGCATGTTCGCAGTCCCAGACCTTGACGGCAGGGTAGTGGACGGTCTTCTTGCCAATGTGCCGCACCATCTCTGCCATGAAGATTTCCTCGCAGAAGAGGAATACGGGGTAGTCGAGTGGGGGCTCCTGCTGGAAGAGTTCCGGGCGGAAGATCATGAATGAGCCGTGGCCGGAGTAAATATTTTTTTCGTGGAGTGTGGAGTGTGGAGTGTGGAGGGAGGATACTCCAAGAGCAGATGACTCTGTTGTAGATTCTGCCTCCGAACTATTCTCACTCCTCACTCCACTCTCCTCACTCCTCGAATATTTAATTCGGTAGAGCGTTCTCGTATATAGATAATACAGTGGTGGGCAGGCAAAGAGGAGACGGAGGAGTTGCAGACGTTTCTTCGTGTAGCGTTCGAGAATCTTGGGGTTGACGTCGCGGTTTTCGCTGGGTGACCAGATGAAGGGGGCAATCCAGACGGTGTCAGGGTCGGGCTTCAGGTCGCGAAGGGCGGTGAAGAATGTCTCGTCGAGCGTGACGTCAACGTTGGAGATGATGATGTAGTCGTAGCTGGCATAGTCTTCTGAATAGACCGTCTTCAAGGCCGCAGGCAGATAGCCTGGGTTGTCGTAGTGGGTGGTTTCTACACTTTGACTATTCTCATTCCACATTCCACATTCCTCATTCCTCGAAGATGTCGAGTTATCTGCGACATGAATCTTCACGCTGATGGTGGGATCGGCGGCAGCTTCGAGGGCCTTGCCGACTGACGCGATATAATTGTCGAGCGCGTCGTAAGAATTATACGTAACGGGAACAAATAAGACCTTCATTTCTCTCATTCTTTTAACATATAATTGCCATATAATTGTTCATATAATGCTGCGCGTAGCAATGAATGGATAATTCGTGGAAATTCGTGTTATAAATCATATCTTCCCATTTTATCTTGACGATAGTGACGGATACCTAAGAACATGGCACGCAGCTTCTGCCGGCGGTTGTCTTCGAAGCAGGCGACGATGAACATACGCTTTAACACCTCTATCGCCCAATGCCACCGCTGATGATAACGACGGCCGATGTAGAGGTAGTTGCGGGCGATATAATAGAGACGCTGGGGCGAATGGTTGAGCACAGACATCTGATGGTGGAAGGGCAGGGGAATCTTGCGGCCGTGACCCACCTCCTGAAGGAGGCACACGTTGTTGGTGCGCAGGATCTTGTAGCCTGCTTCACGCATCTTCATGCAGAAGTCGAAGTCGACACCGTCGATAAACAGTTCCTCGCTGTAGCCGCCACACTGCTGCCAGGCCTTGAGATGGACCAGATTACCAGCTGTGATGCACTGGGCGACATAATCTGTGCCGCTGGTCAGACGGGTATATTCGCGACCCATGTTGCGGTCGATAATGCCTGGACAGATGATGCCGAGGTCTTCCTGGTTTGTATAGTGGTCATACTCATCCAACAGTCCCTTGGGAATGACGGAGTCTTGGTCGAGGGTGAGCACCCACTCGCAACCCTCATCGGCGGCTTTCTGACAGAGTTCATTCAGGGCGCAGGCAATCCCTCGGTTTTCATCGCCCTCCATCAGTAGGCAGCGGCTGTCAAGGGTCGTCAGATGGCGAATGGCCTCGCAGTTGTCAGAATGGTTGTCATAGATCAGCACACGGTCAACCATTGAACTGGCAATTGCAGCTCGCAAATTATCGCTGAGACGATTGAGGTCTGGCTGATAGGTGACGATTCCGATGGCAATGCTCATAGAGATTTCCTTTTTACTTTTTTACCTTTTTACTTTTTTACCTTTTTACTTTTTATCATCTCTACGATGCCTGTGCGGTAGACCTTCTGCTCCAGCAGGAGGGCGTAGGCGATGAACAGGATGCTGGCGATGATGAGTCGCGGCAACATCAGATCCGTTAGCCAGAGGGTAAACAAGCCCAGCAGCAGATAGGGCACGGCATAGAGGCACGACAAGAGGAAGAGACGGAAAGGAAACGATACGTCTAATGAGCGGCGTGTCTCAATGGTGGCCACGATGAGCACAGCCAACTCGGCAGCAATCCATACGAGGCAGGTGCCTACGCTGTGTAAGGCTGGTACGAGGGCGATGGTCAGCACCAGCCACACGGCGACACCCAGGATGCCTGCCCGAACGATGGCATTGTCGCTGCGATAGGGTATCAGCAGCTGGCGCACGATGATCTGCTCTGCCCCAACGATGATGAGTTGGAGCATGATGATGCGCATGGGCAGGATGGCATCGTCGAAGCCTGAGCCGGCAAACAGACGGATGATGTCTGGTGCGAAGATCTCCGCGAAGCAGATGACTGGCGCCGCAAACCAGAAAAGCAGTCGGAACGAAGCGCTGGCGTAGGCCCGTACCTGGTCGAACTTCCCCTCCTTCATCAGCACACTCATCCGTGGAATCATCACACCCGTCAGGGCACTCACTAAGGCGATGATCACTTGAAAGACACGGGTGGCGGTGGCATAGCTGCCTGCCTCATGGTCGTCTGTGATGAAACTCAATACGGGCAACGACAGCTTCGTATAGAAGGCGGAGAGCATGGAGAACAGTCCCAGCATGATGAACGGCACGAGGAAACGGCGCAAATGGGCATGGCGCAAGTCCCAGTGCAGGAAGGTGCGCTTGTAATACCAGTTGCAGACGGCGTTGCCCACGGTGATGCCCACGAAGAGTGCATAGTATACGGCGGTGTCTGTCTGGGTGCGTACCAGCAGGAAGACACTGATGACGAACAGCGTGCGGAGGATGAGCGAACGCAGGGTGATATAACGGAAGTCCTCAAGCCCTGTATAGAGCCATTCGATCCAGAACAGGTTGGCGATGAGCTTGCAGAGGCCGATAGGTATCAGCATGCCATAGTCTTGCAACCTCGGCGAGAACCATACCGCGATGGCGAAGACAGCGGCAATGAGCAGCGTGCTGCAGAGGTTCAGCGCAAACATGTCTGTGAACGTCTGGCCGAGCGTCTCGGGGTTGTCTTTGTTCTTGGCAATCTCGCGGATGCCAACGCTCGTCAGACCCATCATCGAGAAGAGGATGCAGTAGTCCATCAGGTTGTCGATGGTGTCGATGCGTCCGATGTTCTCGATGCCTAAGACGCGGCTGATATAAGGGAAGAGTATCAGGGGCACGAGGTAGGTGCTCATCGTCAGCAGGGCGCTGTAGGCGAGGTTGTGCTTGATGCTACCCAAGGGCAACCTCCTTTCTCTCTTTCCCCTCCTGAGTAGGAGGGGCCTCCACCACTTGTTTCCCCTCCTGAGTAGGAGGGGCCAGGGGTGGTCTGATTCCAGCGGTTTGATGTGCCAGCCATCCATAGAACAGCGTAATCAGTGGGATTTCGATGGTGTCGAGGTGGAAGAAATAGAACTCGAACCATCCCATCATCAGCAGTCCGCAATAATAGAAGAGTATGATGTCCAGATAGACGCTGTGCTTGAAGATGGTGGCCACCTTCCACGCATAGATGAAGGTGCTGAGGAAGAGGGTATAGGTGATGAACTGCCAGGCATCGGAGTAGATGTAGAGTGTGCCGAAGAAGGTGCGCACGTTGGTAAGGGTGGTGACGTCAGTACCAGTGCACCAGTAGAAGCGGTTTACAACGCTCACCAGTTCCTCGCCCTTGATGGCGCGGGCAATGTTCACGAAGGGAGCTACGATATATTCGAAGTCCTTGCGGTCGGGCATGTTCTGGTCGATGTCGAAACTCCAGCCCATGGTGCCGCTGGTGAAATAGTGTACGATGTGCTCTCCCACGAACTGCACCAGTTTCATGTCGGCAGCGCTGCCGTTGCCCATGATAGGGATGACGATGTAGATGAGGAAGAACACGAGGACGCCTAAGCCGGTCATGATTAGTATCAGTCGGAGGCTCATACGCGTCTTTCCGGTGTAGATCCGCATGAGCAGGGCAGCGAAGATGGGGATGACGATGGTGCCTTTCACCATGTTCACAAACTGCAGGATGAGCATCAGTATGATGGGAATCCAGAGCCATCGGCAGCCCTTGCCAACCTGGTAGAACATCAGAATGATAAGCGGTATCAGTAAGGTACGTATGTGTGCCCAGATTCCGTGTCCGCTGAAATCGTCGGCGAACTCGTCGGTTCCGAAGAGAAACAGACTTCCCGAGAGGGTCGTATATAACTTGGCGAAGAGCAGCAGGATGACGATGCCGCAGATGTATAGTAAGATTCGAGGAAACTCTTGTGGAATGTGGAGTGAGGAGTGTGGAGTGAGATTACTTTTATCCGCAGAATAATCTGAACTTTGACTATTCTCCCTCCTCACTCCACACTCCTCCCTCCTCGAAATAACCGCCGCAAACGCATAACTGGGCAGTGCGAACAACGGCAGACCATAAATCCACACCCAAATACTGTCGTAGTTGAATGGCACGTAGCCGAAATTCCCTGCGATGGCGGTGGTCACCAGCAAGACGAACGTGTATGGCAGCATCAATGTGCAGAGCGGTGTGTAGAATGTCTTCCACGCCCTATACTCCACCCACGTCAGCACTGTCACTTCCATGAGCAGAATCAGGAGTATCGACAATTGGCTCACGTCTGCCATCACTTCTCACCTTTTCATTCCTCGTTCCTCATTCCTCGGCCTCATCTTTTCCCTGATTGCAATCCAGCAGGCCGGAATAAAGAGTCCCAGCAGGAAGGCGCAGACGAGTATGCTGCCCTTCTTGGGCGATGTCTGCTTCTTCTCTCCAAGCGGTGGGGTGAGCAGGCGAACGTCGCTCTTCAGGGCTTTCGTCATCTGGGCTTCCTCACGCTTCTGCAGCAGGAAGACGTACACTTCGTTGAGCACCTTCCAGTCGCGTTCATCGGTCAGGCCGCCGATGAACTTCTTGGGGGCTGAGGCCAGCAACTGCTTGCCCTCACTCTCCTTGGCGGCGACGCTTTTCAGTTGAATCTTCAGTTGCTTGATGGCGTTCTCTGCAGATGAAAGCACAGCGTCGTGCATGGCGTTCAACTGCTTGTCGATATCTTTTACCAGAGGACTTTCCTTGCTTGAACTGGCGATGATCTTGTTGCGCTGCAACTGCAGGGTGTTATACTCACTCACCTGATCGGCCAGTCCCTGATTGTCTGACACCAACAGGGCAGGCAGCAGCTCGTCTTTCTTCGACTCGTCGCGCAGGTAATCCCTGATGCTCTGGGCCACATAGAGCTGGTTGCTCAGTTCGAGATGGGCCTGCGAGATGTCCTTCGCACTCTCTGCATACACCTTCGCCATCACCTCAAGGTCGGGCATCATCGTCTTGCTCTTATAGTCGGCCACACGGCTGTCGAGGCTCTTCAACTCGTTCTCCAATGAGATGAGGCGCTCTGTCACGTAACGTTCAGAGACGGCCGTCTGTGCATCCTGATCCTCTGCCGACTCCTTGCGGTATTCGGCAATCACGTTGTTGATGATGTCTGTGGCGCGTTGCTTCGAGACGTCAGTGCACTTGATGTCGATGATCGTGGCATCGCGGTTCTCTACGGCGATGGTCAGCCGGCTCTTGCTGATGGCGTTCACCACAGCCATCGGTTCCGTACGCCTCACGGTGATGGTCATCTCCTCTTCCCCTCCTAAGTAGGAGGGGTTAGGGGTGGTCTGATCCGCCGCCTTCGCCGCCTTTCCTGCCGCCTTCACCTCAATATCCCCAATCGGACTCTTCACAATACTGTTCACGTGTCCCGTCAGTTCGTCGTCATACTTGTCGTCGTTCTTCCTGATCTTGTAGATCTTGAACTCGCCGTTCTTCTTCAGGTCAAGCTTCATTTGCACATCGTCCTCGTCAGAGAGGTTGGAGAACTTGACCGTCACGGGCAGATCGTCCCCATAGAGGTCTTTATTGCGGATGCCTTTCACGACATAACTCATGTCGAGGTTCATCTGGCGCACGACCGAAAGCAGCAGCCAGGGCGACTGCATGGCGTGCAGTTCATTGTAAACGTTCGACGAGCCACCCAGCCCCATCAGTCCGCCGAGTTCGCCCAGACCGCCCATCTTACCCATCAGTCCGCCAAGGGCACTATTATCCCTCACGAGCAGCTGAGCCTTCTTCGTGTATTTCGGTGGTGTGACGATGAGATATGCTGCTGCCAGCACCAGCATCACTGCCACTGAAGCTGCAAACTTTGCCTTGTTGGCGAGACACAGTTTGAAGAACTCGCCGATAGTCAGATCTTTATTCATTTCAGAATTATCAATTCTCAATTGTCAATTTTCAATTCTCACTTAAACACCAACACAGCGATGGTCGTCAGCACAGAGAGAGCTGACAGCCAGAATGACGCCGTGGTGATTTCCGTCGCGTTGGCAGTCGACTGGCGCTTGCGGTAGTTGTTGGGCTCCACATAGACGATGTCGTTCTGCTGCAGATAGTAGGCGGGCGATGATGTCAGCTGTTTGTTGTCGAGCATGCTCAATACATATGTCTTCTGCTGTCCGTCCTCTGTCCTGATCACCTTCACGGCATCGCGACGGCCATAGAGGTTCATGTCGCCAGCCAGACCCAAGGCCTGGAGAATGGACACCTGATCGTTTTCAAAGGCATAGAATCCAGGCCGGTTCACTTCACCCAGCACGGAGAATCCGAGATTCAGGTATTCCACAGTCACTACGGCGTCCTTGGCCACATTCTTCTCTTCCAGCGTCGCCTTCAGATGGGCGGCCACCTGCTCCCGACTGAGCCCGGCCACCTTCACCTTGCCGATAAGCGGATAGTCGATGAATCCCTCAGAGTCGATGGTATAGCCTGAGGTGCCGCGGCTCTGCGCCAGCGACTGCTGTTCGGAGTAGCCGATAATCTGTGTGGTCATCGGAAGGTTCAGCACGTTGTTCAGTTCCACCGACTTGGTGTTTACCACGATCGAAATCTTGTCGGCAGGCTTCAGCTTCAGCTCCTTGGCCTGTAGGGTGATCACGTCGCCGTCGTTGCTGTCTTGCAGGTAGGCCACGTTTGTCGGAGTCTTGCAGGCGGTCAGCATCAGCATCAGACAGCCTGCCATCATGAGGTATTTTATCTTCATTTCTACCTTATTTATTATATAATCGAGTGCAAAGGTACTATTTTTACCTCATATTTCGCAGAATCCGCAGGAAAAAATGAAAAAAACTTGTATAATCTGTGTAATCTGTGATTTTTTTTGTATCTTTGCACCCGATTTTACGAAATCAAGACCTGGGGTTGACTGGATTTGACAGCGGGTTGAGATGGTACGTAAGCACGCGGAGGCTTCTTGGTTCCCTCCATAATCTGAGCTGAGGAAAAATTAATTGGCGAAAGAAATTACGCTCTCGCTGCCTAATCGAAGCATAGTAGATTGAGGCTCAATTCGACTACTAGGTAGTTGAACGAGACGTCGCTCCGAGGATGTTGTTCCGAATCCAAAGATCCAGCGGCGCAGGTTAAATCGGAAATAGTCTCTGTAGGCTCCGATGCAGGGATGAGATTTAGGAGCTAAGGCATTAGTTGGTGGTCCAGGTCTTGCTGCTGCTCGAAAACCGAAGTCTGGAATAAGCGTGTAGAAAGCGTATGGTTTCCCTGTTTGGACGAGGGTTCGACTCCCTCCAGCTCCACTTTCCTATGATTTAAGCATTCCGACTCGGGATGCTTTTTTCTTTGTAAATAGCTGATTTTTAAGTATGTAGTAACTTCTTTTCTTGTAGATTCTCTACAACGATAAAATGCTTGACTGCACAAAAAAATGACCTAACTGCACAAATTTGTGCAGTGATTTTGTGCAGTAGTCTTGTTGTCATTAAGCGATTGCCAAAAATAAATGTAGTATGGCAAATTTAAGTTTTAGTTTTACGTTCAAAGACAGTGTATTCTGCCTTTGTTGTACCGTTAAAGGTACTACAACCAGACATTACAAAGAAGTTTCTGGTAGTTTCCAACTCTCTAATCCTAACTTTGAGAAGTGGGATAGGAAAGAGCAGAGATTTGTTGAACCAACGTATGAGGCCATTTTCAACAATTCTCAATTGGAGGCGATGAAAGCTCATTATCAGAATCTTTATGAGACGCTTTCCGCAAATATGGAGGTGGCTAATGGCAAGGAGTTGTTTTCTATGGAGTCAGAAGCTCCAAGGATTATTGCCGAGAAGCAAATGACTTTCGGTGATTATTTGCGTCAACTCATTCGTAACGGAAAGACGGAAAGTGTAAAAAAACCTTCAAAGAACTATCAGAAGTATATCAATCTGCTGCACAAATTGGAAAGAGAGGGAACTATTATAGATAAGCCTCTGAAAGATATATGTAATACTGATTTTATTGCCTTTGGCCGCTTCATTTTGGATCGTCTTACAATAGAAGAAGGAAGGAACAACTACGATAATCTTATGAAGCTGTTTAAGGCAGTTCATACCCAAGCTTATAATAGAGAGCTAAATGATCATTTGTTGCGTTATCCGTATATGAAAGACGCGCCAACAAAAAAGAGCAAGGAACGTATTGTACTCACATTAAGGCAATACCATAAGTTTTGTACTATGGACTTGACTGTTATTCCGCAAAGTGGTGTTAATCCAATGTTCTATAAAGAACTATACAGAGATTTTTGTATTTTTCTCTATGAAGTGAAAATGCGTCCATGTGATGTGATACGCTTGCACTCCAATAACATTCATAATGGCCTTATCGTCTATGTCGCTGAAAAGAAAAAGAATTATTTGAATGAACGTAGTAGAACGACGTGCGTAAAATTGACTGAAACAGCCAAACTAATAGTGCGCAAGTACCGGGGGAAGTCCACCAAAGGCTATGTGTTTCCATTTGCTATGAATAACCATGATTGGGTTTTTGATGATGCTGCAAGTTGGAATAAGTGGCAAAATCGTAAACAAAAGACACTTCAAGATATTAACGAGTATCTGCATAAGTTTGAGAGTATTCTTCATGTAAAAGGAATAACTCTTTACACATTTAGACATTCCTCGTTTACCCATGCCGTCAATTCTAAAGGGAGTAATCTTATGAAGATTGCCAGAGAGGGTGCGACCTCTATTGATATGTTAGAAAGTCATTATTATCATCTTCAAGACACTATTTGATATGCAGTAATACAATCGTATAGTATTTTTTGTAAATAATTGCTAATATCTCCCATTTACATTTGTGTAGGTGGGAGATTTTTTATACTTTTACCGAAAATTTCTGTTATAATGATAGAACGGCTACCGAGACACGAAGATGAATGGGCTTATTACGAAAGTGAGCCACTATTTGACTATGTATGTCAAGTTTCCGATGAAACAGTGATAGATATTAACCCCGATGGAAGCATAGCGAGTACGACACCACATCTACAACCATACCTTTTTGCTACAGATTATCTTGATGGCAAGATTAATCTAAAAAAAATAGAGAAGGACTTATACGAAAGCTCCGAAATACAAAATACGTTGAAAGCATTCGGGCTTGACAGTTCTAAGTTCTGGTATCTGTGCCTGTATATAAAATGGAGGGTTGACCACATTAGTGAGACTGCTTTCAATTTTCCTGTATCTACAAAGGATCAGCTAAATAGCCTTATAACTGAGCTTGAAAAAATATCTCCAGAGTTTAAGGGTGATAGATTTATTACTAAGGTTCCTGCTAAACTTACCTTCAAAGTTGAAGGAGGCAAAACCATTACGATAGAAGATGGCCATACACTTACCACGATATGTGCAGCTATCGAGTACCTTATGGAACAATATGATTTAGATCTTCTTTCACCGAAACACTGTGGATTTAGTGAAACTGAGAAATTTAAGTTATCAATCAGAAACAAGATGTACCTTTTTTATCAGTATCTTGACTTATTTATCAGGCCATTCCATGCCAAAGGTAGCAGATATGTTTCTAAAGATAAGAGTCTGCTGATCTCACGAATGCTTTACATTTTTGATTTATGCGATAACCCTGAACTAATGACTGACAAAATAGCTGGTGGAAAAAGAAAGAATATTTTAAAAGGTTATTTCAGCAAATATAAACATCCGAAGTTCCATCATTATTAATCCGTACAGACTATAGTTGTTTTAAAGTATCTCAAAAATGGAGATACTTTTTCTTTTCTTATTTACCTTCCTTCAAGAACTCAAAAACCTGTTTTTCTTTCATTTATTCATCGTACCTTTGCAGCGCGATTAGCAATCGAGGCGAGTGATCATAGCCGAGAGACCTGAGAGCACTAAGTACTGGCCAGTCTTAGTTTAGTTATTAATAAAAAAAAAAATATGAAAAAAATAAGTTTAACGACGAATGAGATTCTGAATAGTGTCGATGTAAACACTAAGATTGATGAAAAGTTTGTAACTGCTATACAGAGAGCTTACATGACGTTCCCACGAGGTTCTTCAATGAGCTTTCGCCAAGATCCAGAAGGACGGCTGATAATAAAACTGGTTATTATCCACGTAACGGGTATGAAGCGTGTACTGGAGGGCTTCGGTGACGCAGACCTGATTTCTGTGATTTCTTCTTATGCGATTGGTCGTTTTGATGTTGAGTACAATGCCGCCGAGCATGAGGTAGAAACCGCAGTTGAAGGTGAAAATCTTCGCTTTGAGATATTCAAGCAGTACCTTGACAGTCCCTTGAAAGGTACAATTGGCCCCGATTGGATAAGTCCATCAGGCAAGGTGTACCGTGTGATATCATACGTGCTGCCACACAATCTGCAAATTAAATTTTGCTTGGAGGCTTCAGATGAGATTGATAGCCTATTGGAGAACGCTTGTACGCCAGAGTGGTTAAAAACAAGCCAAGAAGTTAAAACGAAAGATTCTGAGAACAATTAAATGCGATCAGGAGGGAGGGTGAAATATACCTCTCTCCTTATTATAATAATGAGAAAGATAAAAATACCGCTCGCATACGATAACGAAGCTGCGCACCGTCAACTGAAACTATTGATGATGCAGGGTAAAGAGCTTCATATCCGAGTCGAAAATGAAGAAGTCGAAATAGGGTGTCAGGGTGTAACAGGTCTAAAATACTTACTCAACGACAACAGCTGGGAATGGATTCTTGGCTACCTCCAGACTGGCGATTATGAGGACTTCGGTATATTCCCATCTGCTGTAGCCCGTATAGCAAAAGAAGGCGATAAGGAGAAAAAGGTCAAGGAACTAATTGAGCAAGGCTATAATGTTTTGCCTGTACGCTTTCGCCGAGAGACTGATGCAGTAATCTCATTACGGGTGATTTTCAAATATGGCAAACTGTTTTTTTATATAAAGAGGACAGATGAGTTTATCGATTATTTAATTACACATAATAAATGGTAACATTAAAGGAAGGACAATATCTGTCAAATATCATGACAGAGATACCATCCAATTGTATATTGTCAAAAAGAATACCTGGCTGTGGTGCTACAACATTGGAATTAACCACTGATAGAAATTCCATTATTATCGTGCCGAATGTTCCTGTTATTCAGAGCAAAGTAAAGAAGTTTCCAAATATGAAAGGGGTTTTTGAAGATGTCAAGGTGGGTGATGTAGTCAACTATTTAAAGGAGAATAACAAATACAAGATCATGACTACTCCAGAGAGCTTCCCGAAGGTCAAGAAAGCCTGTGAATTGTGTGGCCTCAATATCTATACCAACTTCTTTTTGCTGGGCGATGAATGTCACCAGCTCGTTAAGGATGTTGATTACCGAGGGGATATAGTTCTGCCAATGGATGATTTCTTTATGTTTGAGCGAAAGGCACTGGTCTCAGCTACTCCGATTGGTTTCAGTGATCCGCGATTCAAGGAATTCGAGACAAGAGAAATCCATGCAAGCTACGACTATCGGCAGAAAATTCAGGTGGTTCACACCTATAGCATAGCTAAGACTGTCAGGGAATATCTGGAGAGCCATAAAGATAATAAGGTGTGCATCTTCTTTAATTCTGTGGACGGTATCTACTCGTTAATGAATCAGCTCGACATGTTGAATGATGCTACAGTCTATTGTGCTCCGAAGAGTCGCTTCAAACTAAAATCGGAACACGGCTTTACTAATGCCTACGATGTCTGGTCTGCCGATACGATGAAACAATACAACTTCTTCACTGGTCGCTTTTATACGGCATTTGACTTGGAACTGGATTACAAGCCAGACTTGCTAATGATAGCCGACCCTTACATCAGTTCGAACGACTTGGTGTCATATACCCTACTTGATGTTGATACAGACTGCATACAAATATGTGGTAGATTTCGTTACGGCATCAGCTCTGCTACTCATATATATAGGACAGATTCCAATATTATAGCAAAAACCAGAGAGGAACTTGAAAAAGAAATATATGGTCTGGAGACTGCATATAATACTATACAGGCTGCATACGATTGTGCCAGCAACAAGTATCTTCGTTATGGATTTGGAGATTTACTTGCAACATCGACTTATCGGAAATATCTCTATCCTGATCTGACTAAAAACTACTTCCGAATTGATAACGCCATCAATGAGAAACTAGTAGAGAATCGATACAAGTTTCAAGGCCAACTCGAAGCATGGTATGAGGAATGTCACTACTTCAACCCTACATTTGATTACAAACCATACAATCCGTTTGATGAGAAGTTGAAAATCGTTAAGACAGCCCGATCCAAAAAAGACAGGCGTAGGCAAACGGTACAACTTCTTGACGAATGTAAAAAGCCGTATTCGGAATATGAATATGATTTTATAAGTAAGATCCGTAAGATTGATCCACTCATTGTTGATGCTTATGATATTTTGGGGAAGAAAGGCATTGAGGATCTAAGGTATTCAGAGAAAAAAATGAAAGAGGTAGTAATCAAAGCTGAGCGTACAGGCATCAATGCGCTCAAACTAATCAAAAATTCCTTCAAAGTGGGTAGGAGATATACAAATACATTTATTGTGAAAGAGCTGACTCGAATATTCGGAGAGCTGAAAATACACCCAGAGAAAGCGATTAGGCCAATAATGATTAAGGACTATTTCCTAGCTGAATCGTGGCATGCAAACAAGACCAGAGGGTATAGATTAATTTCTGAAAGATTATAGTTCACGGTGACAAAGCTACTCATTTTCTGTATATTCTATACCATTTACCAAAATAGTAGCAAAATGTCACTTAGTAATAACAATTTAAAGATTTAATTATGTTAAGACCGAGCAAAGGTGATATGTACGAATTTGTTACACATACTTGGAATCCCGTTAGTGGTAAGTGTTACCACAATTGTAAATACTGCTACATGAAGCAGATTAATCCGAATGCTGGTCAACTCAGACTTGCAGTAGAATCTTTTGAGGACAACCTAGGCAGAAGACATAATATTTTCATTGGTAGCTCTACCGATTTGTTCGCAGATAATGTTCCGTCAGAATGGATCAAGTGGGTACTGAAATATTGTCAATATGACAACGATCCTACTAGCCCGAATAAATATCTGCTGCAATCGAAAAATCCCAGACGATTCTTGGAGTTCATTAATCATCCATTGATGGAATATGTCGAGTTCTGTACAACTCTAGAGACCAACCGTTTCTATCCTGACATTATGAATAACGCCCCACGAATCGAAGATCGAGTAGAAGCAATGGCACGAATAGCAGAATTAGGGTTTAAAACAATGATTACGGCAGAGCCACTAATGGATTTTGATCTAGATGTTTTTGCGGCACATATAAGAAGGTGCAAGCCTCAACAAGTTAATATAGGAAAAGAGAGTTTCGCTGTGGTCAAACTACCAGAGCCAACGCCCGAAAAAGTAAGGGATCTTGTAGCCACTCTAAGCGAGTTCACGAAGGTCAAAATCAAGAAGAACGCCATGACATGGTTCAAGTAATTTCGAGCGAGTAGAGGCGGTCAGGCATTCAAGTTACGGATTTTTCCGAATTTGGTGTCTGGCTTCTTTATTTGACTATTTATAGTATGTACTCTGGAAAAAGCCTCAACTATCTAATACTAATGAAAAACACTCTTTTTATATAAAACTGACATATACGGCTGTCTCAAAAATCAAGGGAGAGAGACAAGCATACAGGTACGGGTACTTGTATATATAAGCCCCCTCCCCTCATTGATAAACCGATGAATTGAAATTTGACAAAGTGATCTGAGAGCTGGCAGACAACCCCCAAAGTCCCCCGCTCATTTTTAGTATAAAAAGAATGCTTTTTAATATAGCTTTCTTTCTGTCAGAAATTGAAACTTCGTGTTAATTCACTTTATTTATTAACTTCTAAATTCAATTCATTATGAACGATTTAGTTTTAATGCCTACAATGGCAAGAAAAAGGTTTGATTTCTCAGACGCTGAGATTGTTGAGCCTATCGTGGAAATTCCAAAAGTGGCACAAAATGTTAGTTTCTTAGATGCTAACACAAATGCAATCACAATGGAAGAACTAACTAATTCTTGTGTAGTTCCAACATGGGGAAATCAGGAATTAACTATCTCTCATCAAGATTTCGTTTCTTGTGTCTATGGTGCAGCGAAAGACTACTATCACGGTGAATGTTTTGGTACTCCTGAATTACGTGTTTCTCATATTGTGCGTGGTCGCATACCAAGCGCACTTGGGAAAAGAGCCTCAGAACTGTTGGAATGTGAAAAGACCCAATTTTATCAAAGAATGGCATTTGCTTTCACTATCCCAAGTTTGTTTGAGACTTTACAGGGTGAAAAACTTGAACTGTGTGTAGGTGGGTGCAGGAACTACTCAGATTTAAACCTTTATCGTCAAACAAAGGGCGCGGAGAAGTTTTCTATCTTTGTGGGATGGCGCATGAAAATATGCTCAAACCAAATTCTTTCGGGAAATGGTGTAAAGCTATCCTTTGAGGTTATGAGTTTGAGAGACCTTTATAAAATTACAATGGACTTGTTCAGTAGTTTCGTTCCTGCTAAAGATATATATCTTATGCAGACTTTATCCAACACCTATTTAAGTGAGTCACGTTTCGCACAGATAGTAGGTCGTTTCCGTATGTATCAGGCACTTCCAAACAATGTGCAGCGTGGAATACCTAAACTATTAATAACTGATAGTCAGATTAACAGCGTTTGCCGTGAGTTCTATCACAATGAAACGTTTGGAGTAAAGGATAATCAAATATCAATGTTCGATTTTCACAATTTACTCACACAGTCAAACAAAAGTAGTTATATTGATAGCTATATTTCACGTGCTGTTAATGCTACAGAAGTGGCAACGGGTATAAATAACGCTTTACATGGTGACGAGAAATATTCTTGGTTCATTGGTTAGTATTAACTTGGGGAATGTCTCAGAAATGAGGTGTTCCCCTATATTTTTATGACTATGCAAACAATGAAATTTGATTGGTGTCCCAAAAGTGGTATGGTTGAAGGTGTGAATGCTTTTCTAAATCCGTATTTATACCTTATAAAAAACAATTGCCCAAAATGGGAGACCCGAAAGATACAGTATTACACAAAAGTTATATTGGTGACAATTCGAGCCTTTGAAGTAGATTACGATAAAGAAGAAATCGAAAAAGCGAAATTTCCTTGGTATGCCTACAATTCTGCCAAATATGAGGTTAAAGATAATCCGTATGGTATAAAAGAGATATGGTATATCAAAGATAAAGGTTGGTTTGTCGTTGGTGAGAAGTTGGAACTATGGAGAGTTTATAGTTAAAACTATGTTCAAATAATGGGTGTATTCAAATAAATCTATATAGGTTTGTTATGAAGCACCCATTATGTGTTTAACTTAATCAAAGATTAAAATGAAAGCAATTATTTACGCCCGTGTTTCGTCTGTTGGTGACAGGCAGAACACAGACAGGCAAATTTCTGATTTATCAGAATATGCAGCGTTTCAGAAATTTGAGATTTCCAAAATATTTGAGGAAAAGATTTCTGGAGCAAAGAAGAATGTAGAGAGACCTGTGTTATTGCAAGCAATAGACTATTGCAAGCAAAATGGTGTTTCTATCCTCTTAGTAAGTGAACTTAGCAGATTGGGGAGAAATGCTTTTGAAGTCTTGGCTACAGTTAAAGACCTCATTGATAATGGCATTAACCTCTATATGCAGAAAGAACAGTTAACGCTACTTGATGCAGATGGTAAACCCACAATGTTTGCACCTATAATGATTGCAACACTTTCCACCTGTGCCCAATTAGAGCGTGAAAACATTAAGTTCCGCTTAAATAGTGGCCGAAAGCTATACATTGAACGTGGTGGGAAACTTGGTCGTAAGGTTGGAAGCGTTAAGACCATTGAACAGAAGAAAGAGGAATACCACGATATTATCAGTTATCTGAAACGTGGCTATTCCATCCGTAATGTTGCAAAACTGACAGGAAAAGGAATAAGCACGGTACAACGGATAAAAGCGGAGTTCAATCTCTAATGTAATAGTTAGGTAGGGCATCAAAAACGGTGCTCTACCTTTAATCTTGATGCTGTTTTGATCCAATCTATAGCAAATTTTACCAAAAATTGCTAATAATTTGTAGGTTTTGTGCTAAATGTGGATTTCTTTTCGTATCTTAGCGGCGAGTTTCAAGTGCTCTGTAGAGTTGGAGTGCGTTTTAATGGCTCAAACTTATTTAAAAAGAGCGATTGGATGCTATTTAGTGTAAGAATCTGGACAATTCGGACACCTCGTTAGTGCTTTATCACTACGTCTAAAAGAATAGTTGACAATATGCTTGCATCTATTAGGATTATTGTACCCCTATGGGAACAGTATATGCTAAAGGTGTGGGCACTATTGTCGTATTACTTTTAGACAGGTTGTCCAGAACCTTTACACTGTGGTATGCAATAGTCCCACACTCTTTAACAATAATCCGCTTTTCATCTTGGGAACTGATTAGCATAGAAATACAGATTATGGCAGATGCTAATTTGTTCGTATTTGATAGAAGAAAGTATCTTTCACTAAATCACAAAAAGAACACATTGACTATTCATTTTGAATTTCAGCCAAATAACCAATTGTTCAATCATAAGCCAAGCAAAGAATGGCCTGCAATCAATTGTGAGTGCTTCTCTATCAAAAATCTAAGATATGGACGCGGAAGTATCAGCTTGTGCCAAAAGTATTTAGACTCAGACTCCAATGACGAGGAATCGATAAGAATAGATTTTGAGAATTATTTATATAGCCAGCTTTATTTGATAAATAACCCAAATATCCTTAGAAAAGAAGTATTACCTCCCCAAAAAATCCTTATTTGGGATGAATATGGAATAGAGATGTATAAAAATATTCCTATAACATCCATAAGTCTTGATAGTTTAGAATTAAACAAAGATGTTTTTTTAGTTGATCACATAAGACAATCACCAAATTCGAATTTATATTTATTAGGTAATGTAGATGCACCAATTGAGGCCATTCTTAGGATAAGGAAAAACAATGTCCTATTTGAAGATTGTAGAAAAACAAAACAAGGCTATGATCATCATTTTAATGAAGTTGATTTATGTGCAAAGTTAACTGATACAGGTGAATTTGTATGGGATTTCTGGAAGCGATTCGAGAAAAAATCTCAACCAGAGCACTATATTTACAGTGAAATATGTCAATGTATGGATTTTAACTATTATCCCGAAATCTGGAAACAGAGTTTGTCTGTAGATGGAACGATAAGGATGAAATGTCAAGTTGGAAGCCTCTTTGATTATGATTTCCGTATGCACAATAATATTGAGGTAGTAAATGCATGTTTGCAGATAAAAGGTAATCAAAGCATTAAGAATCAAATTCATAAGATTCTTGATTTAGAAGAAAATGAGGCAATAGAAAGAAAGAAAAGGGAACAAGAGCAGGAGTTCATTAAAAGGAAAAAGGAAGAAGAGGCACGTCTAGAAAAATTCAGATATAACAAAAGAAATTCGCATAGCCGTGATAGATTTATATCCTTTGACGAAACAAATCATACATATTCAGTAGAAGGCAATCCCCTCCAATCAGTAACCAATATCGTTGAGAATTGTTTTCCGAAATTTGATGCTCAATTACATGCTAAAACGACTGCCGCTAAAATGGGAATGACGGAAGAAGAAGTAATTGCCATGTGGGAGCAGAAAGGTAAAGAGAGCAGGGAACTTGGTACGGCTATGCACCAGAAAATTGAAAGCTATTATCAAGGAAAACAGCCTTATGAAGATGATGCTTTCCGTCTTTTTAAGGTGTTCGCTGATAAAGTAAAGTTGGAACCATATCGCACAGAATGGGCGGTGTATGATACTGACTATAACATAGCCGGTACAATAGATTTCGTGGACTATCAGAACGGAGAATATACTATCTATGACTGGAAACGAAGCGATAAGATTATAGCTAATGGTATGCCTGTAAAGGTGAGCAAGTACCAAGAAAAAGGGCTTTATCCATTGGAACATTTGGAGAACTGTGCGTATTATCATTATGCCTTGCAGTTGAGCCTTTATAAGTTCATATTGGAAAAGAACTATGATATAAAGGTAAGCGATCTGAGGTTAGGCATTTTCCATCCATCTTACGACAAACCGTATGTGTTGAAAATGCCATATCTCGAAAGTGAAGTAAAAACGTTGATGGAATTACGATCCGAAGTCATTCTATGATGATGTGGGCTCGATTTCATACAACCAACAGCATAATTTATACAAATAACACTAATTTTCTTTGTTTTTCCAACTATATCATTTAAATTTGCAAATCAAATAGTAGAATATGGTAAACGATACGATTGTAAACGCTAAGAACTTTTCGGATAGGCTCTGCAATGAGGTTATCCTTTGGAGTAATGACTTCGCACGTGACCTCGGTGTTACATACGGTGAACTATGGGCAGGGATAACTGTCTTCGTTGTATTTATAATTGTGTTCTATAACGTTACGCTGTTGCTTTCATTGTACTATCCGAAGGTAAAGAAAACCATCAAGTACACTTACTGGACGGTACACGGGCTAATTGTCTTGTGTCTCTTGTTTGTCTTTCTAATGATCGGTGTTGCAGCTAAAGCTGATTCTGAATTAGATAGATCTTTTATCGGAACTAAGGAGATGATTATCAAATAACGAAAACATTATTGATATGGCAAAAATAATAACAAGTATCGGTGCAGGTGATGATCTTTTTCAATTCTATGAAAATAGTTGGAAAGATGAACCTGAGAATGGACTGAGTCGCATAAAAATCCGTTATCCTATTGCCACAAGTGAAGATAGATGGAAAGAAATCACTATGAGCGGTGAATGGTTCTTGGCTGGATATGTAGAGACAGTCTATAATTATGGTAAGTTCTTATTCGAAGAATTTACGGACGCTATGATGGCTCATTTACGTGAGGCCATTACTTCTTATACTAAGTATTCTGATAACCCTATTTACAAAAAAACATTAAAAGAACTTGGATGGTAAATCACTTTTTGATTGCACAGAGTCATATACTTGAACAAGCTTTACAAGAAATTAGAAGTGGAAAGAAGACTGGTCATTGGATTTGGTATATATTTCCGCAGATGATTGGACTTGGTAAAAGCGAAATGTCCCAAACATACGGGATTACATGGCGTGACGAGGCAGAGGCATACATAGTGCATCCCATATTAAGGGAAAGGTTGGTGGAGATATCAGAAGCCGTACTAAATAACAAGAAGTCCGTTTATGAAATCTTTGGCAACGATGCTATCAAAGTAAGGTCGTGCATTTTGTTGTTTGAATCAGTCTGCGACATCCCTGTGTTTAAACAATTAAAGAGCAAATATCGTTGGTAAATAATGGAAATACAGATTACAGCTATCAAATTTGAGACAGTTGATGGGAAGAAAACAGGTCGTTCCTTTTCTTTCAAGGCTGATCCTAAGAAACTGGCTGTTTACAAGACTGAGGCAACCATCAAGAAGAAGATCAAGGAAATTGTGGCTAATAGTGGCATCTTCAAGAAAGAAGAACTTGATGATGTGAAGTACAACATGAAGGACTTTCTGGAGGAATGGAAGAAGCAACAGGCTGCGATTGTCCATAAAGTAGAAAAAATACGCAGATATGTGCAAGCGAAATGGACACTCGGAGCATTACATGGGATTAGACATTGGGACAGAGTTTATGAAAACGGGCAGAAACTATTAACTCCTGACACAAACCCACTTGTAATAGGATTGTTCGCATATCTTCATGACTCATGCCGTATTGATGATGGTGAAGACCTTTATCATGGTAAACGGGCTGCTGACTGGATTGAGACTTTAAGAGGTACATATTTGAAAGATGTTTCTAATGAGGAGATAGAATTGCTACAAGAGGCGTGTCGTCTTCATACAACAGAACTCAAAACAGGAAATCCAACAATTGATGCCTGCTTTGATTCTGATAGGCTTGACTTGTGGCGAGTTGGTATCATACCAGATCCTGCCAGACTTGCAACAGAAAAGGGGAAGGAAATTGCAAGGAACACGGACTATAAGTCGTTAATGTGATTCTAAATATGCGTAGATAGTTTCGATTTCCACACATGATTATAAAAAGAACAAGCATATTCTGCCAATTTATACAATTAAACTATGAATATAAAAGTAGATACCTAATTTGCCAGATATTTCCAACAAGAAATTCAATTTATATGGTGTTTATAAAAAAGCTTTCTTTCAGATGAAAAAAATACTCTGGCTCATACCAATTGCCGCCATATTTGCAATAGCTTATTTCTTATATGGCAAAAAGCAAATCATAGGGGATTTCTGTCCTCATGCCACACTTTATCTACAACCTTACGACAACTTTACTCAGAAGGAGGCAGGGAAGTTGAAAGCCGATCTTGATAACCATCTGGGAGAAATACTATATGGTGTTTTTGAGGTCAGGGTTTTGCCGAACAAGCCTCTTTCAAATTCGTTCTTAGGAGAGACGAAAAAAGAAATATCGGATTGATAAGATCATCGACACACTAAAAGAAGATGCTGATAACGAGAAGATCTATATCGGCATTACCCATCGTGATATATGTAGGGATTACAAAAACGGTGTCAAAGACTGGGGCGTTCTTGGATCAAGCATTGCTGATTACCATGCCTGTGTCGTTTCGGACTATAGGCTAAAGCATAAGAAACGTGATTTGTGGAAAGTCGTAACCCATGAGTTTATTCACACTTTTTATGGTTATCCGCATTGTCCTAAAGATAGCGCACACTGTCTGATGAAGGATGCTAAAGGTAAGGCTGATTTTTCTAACAAGCATAATCTTTGCGGATATTGCAAGAAGAATCTCTGAGGGGTGACATTTTAACACTAAAATTGCTATTATATACTAGATTGTTAATTTGTCCCCTCTCTCATAATAGATTATTTCATAGAATCGCTATATCTTGTGGTATAATTAAGAAATGAGAAGTTCCATTTTGAAGTCTGATTCGGAATACATATACTTGTTTAGAGATTGATTCAAAGTGACTTCGCGGGTGCGCACCACTTTTCTATTTGAATCAATCGTTTTTAGATAAGTTACGTTGAATCAATTAAAAATTCGGACTATGGAAAAGGACATCAAAAAGGGTAATGCCCCGTATTTCGCTGATCTTATCGGCTTTAAGAATGAAAAGTCAAAAGGCTATGCCAACATGAGTTTTACAAAGCAGCTATCACATTAATGTGGTGGCTGTTTTCCTTTTTAATGGATTCCGAGCAAAATCGCTTCATTTCGTCAATTCCAGAGATTTAAGATTTTTAACTTGGACTTCTCTTTACTAATGGATATAATAGTGTGTTGAGGTTGAGAATCAGAGTAATTCTTGTGTTATCATTTTTCTCTAAATTCCTTAACTTTATCCATATATTTAAAACTCTGATTCGAGCCTCAACAAGAATTTTCTAAACCATATCGGTTATCTATATATATTAAAGCAAGGAAGAGTGTCTTATACGGCACTTTTTTCTTGGATTCTGGTGTAACCGATATTTGCATATTGTACCCTTTAGATAGAGAACTGAAAATCAGTTACAAGCCATTTTAAGTGCATAGATCCATTTTTTCATTTTTCAGATTCACTCTTAATATATAATGATTATCGATTATGGAATTATTACCAATTAATTCAAGTGACGGATTTCTTCATTTAAGAGATCTGCCACACAACTGCATCTTTAACAAAATAGTGACAGGATGCGGAGGCACGACAGTAGTGTTGCGCAATTCAGAAGATTATGTTATCGCAGTTCCTACAACAGAGCTGATCATTAACAAGACTGGACGAACAGATGCAGGACTCTCTTTATTTAAATCCAAAGAGAGATCGCAACCTATATTTGGTCTTTTCGGAAAATTCAACTCACAAGTTGCCAGCGATTTGAATAGCTATCTGGAATCAAAAGGAACCAAAAAGATTATGTGTACCTACGACAAAGTACCAAGGATATTAGATTTCATTGAGCCCAAAGACTACAGATTACTAATAGACGAATATCATTGCTTACTCAAAGCATACTCATACAGATAGAAAGCGATAGATGGAGTCTTAGACAATTTCAGGAGATTCAAGTCTTTCTGCTTTATGTCCGCAACTCCGATCCTTCCTTCATTCAAGCCTAATTGCTTAGCAGATGTGGACGAAATACAGGCTGACTGGGGAAATTCATTGGATAAATTGACAGTTGAATTACAGCAGACCAACAAGCCTAATTCATTAGCAGCCAATATCATCAACGCTTACAAACGAGACGGTTTCATAACTTCAAAAGAAGGGATCAGGAGCTATGAAGCCTTTTTCTTCATCAACAGTGTAACCGATATTGTCGCAATATTGAAGCATTGCCACCTTAGCAATGACGAGGTAAGAATAATATGTGCTGACACTCCCGAAAACAGAGAAAAGTTGATGGGATATACCATTAGCAATAGCCGAAGCCCAAATAAGATGTTCAACTTCATCACCTCCAAATCCTTTGAGGGCGCAGACTACAATAGCGAGACAGGACTATGTTTTATTGTCAGTACTCAGTCTAATCCTCACACATTAGCAAGTATAGATACTGACATACCGTAGATAGCAGGAAGAATCAGAACTAAGATCAATCCTTTCAGGAACTTCATAGTTCATATATTCAATACTACTTACAAGAAACTCAATCTTGATATGACCTATAAACAAATGGAGGCTAAGACCAGCGCAGCATTAGAGAAAGCCCGTAAAACTGTAGAGTTTTTCAATAGTGCAACAGACAAGGACGTTAAAGATAACATAAGAGAGAATCTAAAGCAGAATCTTAACAAATGGTACATGAGCTATGATAGCATTAACGACAAGTTCATTTTAAACGATATGCTGCCGAAACTGGAACTATACAACTTCCAAGTAAATGAAGTGGTTTATAAAAGCGGCCTCAGCATTAAAAAGAGTTGCGAGGATAACGGCATTGAAACCATTACTACGGATTATGTAAGAGCAGATGATACCATTTCTACCAAGAAGCTATCATTTAAAGACGCTTTTCTGTAGTATGCTGAAATAATCTCTGAAAATCAATTCTCACCACAACTGTTAGCAATAGAACAGGAACAGCCATTAGTAAGAGAGGCATATCATAAGTTAGGCACAGAGAAAGTAAAGAGTATGCGATATATCAAAAAGTCCGTAGAAAATGCCTTAACAAGTCTGGAGACTGACAAAACAACAGAGTCGCGTTTAGCAAAAATGATAACCAACAGCATTGAAGCACCAACCACTATCATAGTTGCCAAAGCTAACAATATCATCGAAGAGGCTTATCTGCATTTAGGCATTAAGCACAAGGCAAAAGCAAAGGAATTGCACAAGTGGTTTGAATGTTCAGATCCGATAAGCAGGCGAGTAGATGGAAAAGTGATAAAGGTCGTTGATATATACAGACCAAAGATCATCTTTAACTAATAAAAACTACAAGCTATGCTTTATTTTATAAAAAGCGGGAACTATTGTAAAATAGGCTACTCCAGAGACTTAAAAGCTTTATTCAACAGATTGAGAAACTACCTGACTCATAATCCGTCGTTCCAGATACTCGATCTCAGATCAGGAGATAAAATAAGAGAGAGTCAAATACATTCGATGATTCCGCCAGACTTGTAGCATTATGGCGAGTGGTGCGTGTGGAACAAAGATATTGCAAGATTATGGCTACGTCTTTATAAAGTCAAACCACAAGAATCAATAGAAGAATATTTTATCAAGAAGAACAAAGCAATTAACAAAGCTATAGTTAGGGAATACAGAGATACACCATACCTGAATTTCATTAGATATTTCAAAAAAGAGTCAAATCTGGATATGTCTGAACCTGATAATAACGAATGGAGAACACCATGATTATTTTGAATGGTACACCTGAGAAAGAAATCTTCAAAGGTGTGCCATTTTTCAATCTCATACAAACTCGGAAATAGAAAAATCGGCTTTAATAAATAAACAGTATAAATGCAATCTTGGAGAAGTGAATAAACCTTTTAATTATCTTTTCCTAAATATTTCTTGTAAAGTTTGGTAATGTGATTGGAAATGTTTAATTTTGTACCCGATAAATAACGAATGCGTCGCTCTTTGGCATGGACTTTGTGCAGTAAATTTGTGCAGTTATAAGTATTTGTAAAAGTTAAGTTGCTTAAAATCAATGAGATATGTGTGGAGGGTTTCGACTCCCTCCAGCTCCACAAAGTTTTTACTGTATATCACTGACTGTCAATCGGTTGGTGATATTTTTGTTTTACCTTTCGGGGGCGATTTCGGGGGTGATTGGGGGGCGATTTTGCTAAAAGGCGCTATCGCTATAGTCTGTCCATCTATCTGTGATTTGCGTATTTGTCTGTAGGTGAGATATTTATGTTTGTGTTTTGGTCTCGATGCTATTCTGATACGACATTTTGGGGACAATATTGGTGTGCTCTTGAACCTTCGACTGCATTTTCATGTAATTGCATGTATTTACATCAAATTACTTGAATTTACATGTAAAGGTAAGACAGTCAGCCAAACTGAACCCGTCAATGACTTGTTCGTATTACTTATTGTACTTGACGAAGATGAAAACGGTAATATCCCTATGCAAGAATAGGCGATTTCCGTGTCCAATTAGGAATAATCCTTTTGATAGTTCACCAAAAGTACCGATCTTTGCACTGTGATTCAGAACATAGGAGTCTGGACACAGAACAAATGTTGAACTATTAAAAGAAGAAGATTATGAAGATAATGAATAAGGTGATCGCAACCATGATGATGATGGCCATCACAACCGCAATGCCTGCAATGGCCGGTAACAAGAATCACAACGACAAGAAGGATAAAGTCGTTGCAGTGAATAACGGCAAGAAAGAGTCGAACTTCGAAAAGGTAGACAAAAAGACGATTCATTTCGACACCCATAAGAAGAATACCTATCGTCCTGACATGAAGACTTACACCTTTAAGGTGAGCCGTCACGACTCTCATAAGAAGGTTGTTGCAAAGATTGAGAACATGAAAGGCGTGAAGGAGGCCAAGTGGAATCCGCGTACTCGTGAAGTGACGGTTATCTACGATGCAAATGTGACATCAGTCCGCAATATCAAGCACTTCATGGCATAGCAGTATGCCATTCCATATAAAATCCAGAAGGCCCCGGCTTGCATCTGCAGGTCGGGGCTTTGATTATTATAAGTGTTCAGAGTCATTCTACAATTTTCTGTTGGCATAATGCTGTATGCATTCAGGGTCTATGCGGGTGTATGACTCATCTCCTAGCAATGTGGAGGTAAGCAGCATATCAGCCGTGGTACGGTTCGTGGCAAAGGCAATGTTGTAGAGCGAAGCCAGTCTGCTCAGGGCTGAAACATCGTTCTGATGACCCTGTACGGCAAGGTTGTCGCAGAAGAAAATCAGCATGTCTATCTTACCTTCGGCCAGCATGGCACCAATCTGCTGGTCGCCTCCCAACGGGCCACTCAACAGGCGTGTCACCTTGTCCTTGAACGGATATTCCGGTTCTTCCTCTGTTCCGAAAGCAAGCTCACTAATGAGTCTGCCTGTGGTACCAGTAGCGTAAAGATGGTGTTTTGAAAGCAGGTCGGCATTGAATCTGACCCAATCCAAAAGCTCATTCTTTCTTGAATCGTGTGCAACAAGTGCAATGTTTAATATCGCTTTCATAGTCAATCCTTTCTTTTTAATTAAACAATCTTTTTACCTAAATCTAATACCTTTTCGGTATGTTATCCACTGCAAAGGTAGTGCTTTTAGCGGCGAATGTCAAGTGAATTTCATTGATTCCAGGCTTGAAACACGCTTTTCTTGGCTTATGTCAAGTTAAAGAAGTTAAGAATATACTGTGCAACCATACGACCTTGGTGGTTCCAGCGCTGAATGGATTTTATGGCCTCATTCTTGACGTGTTCATCCTCATCTTGCGCGTGGTTCCTGATTAAATGAAGTTCGTATTCTGACGTAAATTCCGGGTGTCCTTGAAAGGTCAGGATATGGTGACCTATGCGGAATCCCTCATGTCGGCAAAAAACGTTGTGGGCAATAACAATGGCACCAGGAGGAAGAACAGTTACTTGGTCATGATGATTATACAAGAGGCGCAGTCGACCATTTGGGAAATATTGATGCATGATTTCGTCTGTGATGACAGATTCACGAATACCAATACCCCAACCTCCGGCATACCGCTTGACCTCGCCCCCTAACGCTTGTGCAATGACCTGATGCCCAAAGCAAATCCCAATCAGTTTGATATGGAGTGAAGCTACATCTCTAATCCACTGAATGAGTTCCAGAATCCAAGGGTCATCATCGTAAGCGGAACTGTTACTTCCTGTAATCAGATACAACTCGTCTTTCTCCAGTTCCTTGGGTAAGACACCCGCCATTACGGGAAACACCTCGAACTCTAAGGAACCGTCAACAGCACGGAACATTTCCCTAAACATTGACGCATAAGAGGGAATCTCTGGCGGTAAAAGTCCAGGGAATGTGTCACACAACAAGATGTTAATCTTAGACCTTTTCATCATTGCGTGTGGATCTTGAACAACAGGGCGTTTTGGAATACCACAGGACGATGATGGGCGAAAAATACCGTTCCTTCGGCAGTCGCCTTGACATCGTTGAGTATCTGACCGTTGTAGGGGTCGATAACATGTGCGAGTGATTCACCAGGAGTAACACGGCTGCCTGTCTCTACCAGTCGACAGTAGATGCCAGCATGACGAGCTTTGATGTGCTGGAGACTTGCCTCGTCGATGACGATCGACTCATAGGCTGCGCCATGAGTTCCGAAACTGATGATACCTGTTCGCTTCATCATACGGAAAATGGCATCAATAGTCTCACCACAGGTATTCACGTCTATCTGGTTTGTCTTTCCCGCATATAAAGAGAATGCCTTTGTATTCCACAGTTGCCAATTGTAGTTGAGCAATGTGGTGTCGAATGGGCGTGGCTGGTAAGTGGTGACGTATCTCATGCCGAAGAGACGGGCTGTCTCCACGTCCTCATAGCCCGTTTTCAGCATCCGCACGTGGGGCACGAAGTCGCCTGGCACATAGTACGAAGCCAGTTGTATGCCGTACTCAAAGCCGTTGAGCGTTGAGAAGATGGCTGCAGCGATGCGCTGGGTAGTTTCTCCCTTGTCATAGCCAGGGAACATACGGTTGACATCTGTGTTGTCCATCGACCAAAAGCGGTGACTGACATTCATCGAAAACGGGTTGCACGAGGGGATGACCAGGATACTTCTCCCCTTGACAATTCCACCACGTTGCTCCATGGTTGTCAGGCGGCTCACCAGCTGCGAGCAGATGTACTGCTGTTGCACCTCGTCACCTCGCATGGCACCGACTATTGCCAGTGTCTTTTCGCCCTCTCCAAATCTGAAGCCTTTGATTCGGAAGTTGTCGCGACAGGGCGATGTCATCTCAAATATTGTTTCTGTTCTCATGATCTATCGGTGTTGAAGATTCGTGCCATCAGCGACCCTTCATAGACGATCGGATAGGCGCGTATAGTGAATAAATAGCCATCTACAGGCGAACTGACAGTACTGAGTACCTGACCACGAAGAGGATCGACAATCTGACCGATGGTCTGTCCTTGGCTGACGTTGATGCCGCATTTTAGTTCTGTCAGGAAAACACCAGAAGTTTCGGCATTGAGGAAAGTCACACAATCGCCCTTGCAGATGATGGGCTGTGGTAATTCTGCCATTGCAGCCTTATGCCACATGCCCATCGTCTGCATCAGGTGGAAAATTCCTGTCACCAGGCGTCGGCACATCTTATGGTTGATTCGCTGGCCGACACCCATCTCGACCACGAGGCAAGGTGTGCCAGTGGTGTTGAGTGAATGGGCGAGTGTAGCTTCAAGCACAGTAGCAGCATCGTGAACCCACACAAAATCCGTTCCCAGCCGTTCGGCAAAGGGAACCAGCCACTCGGCATCCTTCACATTGATGCGAACCTGAGGTGTTTCACGCAAAAAAAGGTTGCTGGAGTGAATGTCTATCACCATGTCGGCCCCCTTGATGTCCTCAATGATGGCATGAGCCGTCTGTTCGGCCATAGTACCTTGCGGATCGCCAGGGAAGATGCGGTTCATGTCGAGGTCGAAGTTGGGGATACCCCGTTGAATGGTGTCGATACCCAGCGGATTGAGAGCGGGATAGATTTCCAATGTACCATCGAGGGCATCGATATGTTCCGTAGCAATACGGGCCAATTCATAACATACCATCTGCCCTTCCAGTTCGTCGCCATGGGTGCCTGTTACCACACAAAAGCGCAGGCCGTCCTTCCTGCCGTGCTGAATAACATTCTTGCGGATGCGGAACTGCTCGTCGATGGGAAGTTCTGTTGAAACAATTGTCTTTATCATATTTCTTGTAATGTAACGTGAATTGTGGTTTGCTGGTTTGCAAGGCCAGTGTAGAGTCCTCGGTTGACGGAGCAGTCGCGGGCATCGCGGCCATGTGCCAGTTTGACGTAGCCATCGCTGATTCGACAGTTGTGGGTGGGATCGAAGCCCAGCCAGTTGTAGCCATCGAAGATTTCCACCCAGGCATGGGTTTCGCCTTCGCCCACGAGGAAGCCGTTGACGTAGCGGGCGGGAATGCCCTGATGACGGCAAAAGGCTATCATAAGATGGGCAAAGTCCTGACAAACACCCTTTTTCCGCTCCAACACCTCGGCTGCTGTGGTCTCGACAGTGGTGCACAGAGGCTCATACACTATATTTTTGTTTATCCAATTGCAGATTGCGTAGGCAGCATCTATGACATTTTCGGTTGCCTCCATCAACGGCTCCTTGACTGTGGTTAGTGTCGTGGGTTGCTTAAACAGGAACAAGTTCTCGCCACGATACTTTAATATATAGGTATCTGTCGTTACAATACCCGTGCTGACGTATGCGAAAGTCTTGTGTGGCTCAGTGGCTCCACCGTAAAGAATGCGATTATAGAATGCATCGATTCCTGCCTGTAGCCAGTAGTCAGGCGATACCACCATGTGCTCCTGTTCCAACGTCTGACAGGCATTGCTGGCAGGCTGGCATCTCAACAAGACCGCATGGCTTGGCACCGACTCCGAGAACTCGACGACGGTCTGGTAATTGTACAAATATCTTTTCACACCTTCACTAATTGGTTGATTAACTCTAGTAACTTATTCTTGTACTCCACATCATTGAGATTGAAACGCTCCTCAATAATGAGGCTGTTGAGTTCTCCCTCAATGTCTTCGTCAATGATATTCGGCATCTGCTTGCAATAGCGTTTCAGCGAGTCGTAGGCCAATGCCACACGCTCATAACTATAGTCAAATCGAAGTAGCATGTCCATATTCTCGACATTTCGTCCTATAGACATAATGTAGAGTGCCTTGTGGTTCTGCAACCGCTGTTGTGCCGAGCCCCAAAATGCCAGCGACCAGTCGATGACAGGCTGCAGACAGATGACATTTTTTTCCTGCTTCTTACGACATTCTTTCAAGAGTGCCAGACTCATTTCCAGATAACTGAGTGTCTCCGACAGAATATCCTCACGAAGGAGAATGGCATTGTCCATAGCCTTCGTCTGAGCAGCCATCACAGTAGAGGGATTGGTGTCGTCATACATGATACCAAATGTAAACTCCTCTATGGTTTGATAGGCTCCTGTCGTATCCAGCTTCTGCCAGATGGGCCAGTAATCTTCCAACTCTCCGTCAATCATCTTGTCATGACACTTTCGCAAGAGGTGTAGGGTGATATACACCCGCTCCTCGTATCTTCCCAGCCAAAAAAGGCTGTTGGCCTTTACAGCCGAAATAATCGTGTTCTTTACCATAGTTCAAATTCTTTTTAACCTAAAACTTTTTATTATCCTGATCTTTTTACCATAAGAAACTAAACCTATTACTATTTTACTCTTCCATGACCCATGTATCCTTGAATCCTCCGCCTTGAGAAGAATTCACCACAAAGGAATCTGGATTTCGCGAGAAGCGTGTCAGTCCACTCGACCATACTTTTGTCTCTTTACCGCTAACCACGAAGGCTCTGAGATCGGCCTTGCGTTCCACCATCTTGTCATCCTCCAGAATCTCAAGGTCCTTAAAATCAATGACCTCTTGTGCAATCCAGCGTCTCGGCTGGTTGATAATGAGGGCTTTCAACTCTTCCAGCTTCTCTTTTGACAAATCCTTGCCAAAAACTACGCCATACCCGCCAGCCTCGCTGACATCCTTGATAACCAGACTCTGTATATTCGCCAATACATAGTCGTAATCTTTCTTGAAGTATGGCAGATAAGTGGGGGCATTTTGCAGAATAGGCTTCTCGCCTAAATAATATTCCACCATCTTCGGTACGAAGTAGTAGATGCCCTTGTCATCGGCCACACCATTGCCTATGGCATTGATAAGCGCTACATTTCCAGCCTTGTATGCCTGCATCACATTCGGAATGCCCAATAATGAGGAGGCTTCGAATAGTAGCGGATCCATGTATTCGTCACTCACACGGCGGTAGATGCTGCCTACACGGGTCTTTTCTTTGTAGATGCCTGCATAATAGACCTTGTTGTCCTCTACGAAGAGGTCGCCTGGATATGCCAGCGTAGCACCTGTTTTCTCAGCAAAATAGCTGTGTTCAAAGTAGGCAGAGTTGTAGCGGCCTGGTGTTAGGATCACAGAGATACCCCTGCCGTTGTTCATCTCCTCCATCATCGTAGCGAGTATTTTTGAATAATTGCGGTTTTCTGCCACAGCATTCTGAGTGAAAGTCTGAGGCGAAACCTTACGGGTAATCTCTCGGGCTATCATCGGATAACTGGCACCAGAGGGTATTCGTAGGTTATCCTCCAGCACATACCATTGGCCGTCTTTGCCTTCCACGAGGTCGATACCTGCAATGTGAGCATAGACTTCACCTGTAGGGTTGATGCCTTCGCACTCTGGCAGATATCCTTTTGAGGAGTACACAAATTCCTCTGGAACAATGCCGTCTTTAATGATGCGCTTATCGTGATACACATCCCATAGAAACTTATTCAACGCTGTGACGCGTTGTCTGAGTCCCTTTTCCAGGTATGACCAGTCACTATTGGAAATGATTCGAGGTATTGAGTCAAAAGGGAACAACTGCTCATTAAATATACCATTTTTGTATACCCCGAATCTTACCCCAAATCTTTCCATCCATTTGTTAACAGTTTCACGGCTGTCAATCAATTCGTTAATCCTGATGTTCATAATAACAATGTGTTTGTGTTTACTACTAATCTATTACCACGGTGCAAAGGTAACTCATTTTGAATAAAATCAAGAAACATATTATCAAAATGTCTTATAATTAACAATAATTAATAGCAAAGTGAAACAGAATTGATTTATATCATTACATAATGATAGAAAATATTTATGTTTGCTTTCAATATGAAAGATCAATAAACGGATGATAGTCTTATTTATAAAGCATATTAAGAAAAGGAGCAACATCCGCTGTGGATGCTGCTCCCTGCTGTTTTATTCAAGATAGCCCTACATTACGAGACCTCAATGGCCTTGGTGACCTTCTGCTTCGGCTCCATCTTCGGCATAGTGACCGTCAGGATGCCGTCCT
>JAEEGI010003236.1_pt1 | contig 38910 bp, 30 predicted proteins | sample 8958751 | NCBI WGS metagenome assembly JAEEGI01 (sample SAMN16246545, study PRJNA631951) | gut metagenome | biome: gut microbiome; feature: rumen; material: KS-attached | host: Bos | place: Iran: Karaj | collected 2018-10 | reverse complement strand
CTCCACGGAGCTGCTCGCCGCCCTGCCGTCCGCCGACCACATCTACCTCGACCCCGCCCGCCGTAAGGCCGGACAGAAGGTGTTCCGTCTCGAGGATTGCGAGCCCGACCTGCTGCAGCTGTTGCCCCTGCTGCGCACCCACACGAGCCACCTGCTTGTGAAACTGTCGCCCCTCATCGACCTCACGCTGCTGCAGCGGCAGCTTCCCGGCATCACCACCCTCCATATCGTGTCGGTACACCACGAGGTGAAGGAGGTGCTGGCGGAGGTGCGCTTCGACCAGCCGGCGGAAGTTCCCGACGTGGTGTGTGTCGAGCTGGCAGAGCCGAGTTGCAGCATCACCTTTCATCCCACAGAACAACAAAACAACAAGCCTGTGCTGGCCGAAAGTGTGGAGACCTACCTGTACGAGCCCCATCCCACGGTGATGAAATCGGGCCTGATGGATGTGTTAGCCGTGCGGTATGATCTTCGCAAATTGCATTATAACAGTCATTTATATACCTCTCCAGAATTGCATCCAGATTATTTTGGGCGCATCTTTGCCGTGCAGAGTGTGTTTGGAATGGGGAAGCGGGAGCTGAAAGAGGGGCTGGAAGGCGTGACGCAAGCCTGCATCACCACGCGCAATTTTCCCCTCAAGGCGGAGGAGCTGCGGCGCAAACTGAAATTAAACGATGGGGGAGAGGTCACCCTGTTGGGCACCACGGTGGCCGATGGTCGCCACGTGCTGATTCGCTGCGAGAGTGTTACTCCACCTTCAGCGACTTGTAGCCGATAAGTCGGTCGTACGCGCCGCCTTCATCCAGCAGATAAAGCAAAATGACGTACTCGTTGCCGGTTTCCCAGTGGTTGCCCTCGATGTATGTCTCGTCGATTTCCGTTTTTCCGGTGGGTACAAACACGTACTGATAATTGTAGAATCCTTGTTTGAGGTAGAGACAGGTTTCCCACGACTGGATGGCGGGGTTGTATTTCATCTCGGCCTCCGGCACGATGCGCCAGTCGGTGAGCTGGCCGTACACATATACCTTGCCGCCCTCCAACGAGTAGTCGGAGCGGAGGGTGAAGAAGGTGTGGACATACTCCTCGCGGTTCTCGCCGTCGAAATCCTCGGTCTTGTAGAAACACTTGCCGGCGGCGGTGGTTCCCGACACGTAGGGACCGAAGGGACGGGCCATATCCTCCACCACGTAGGCCACGTTGCGGCCTCGCTCCAGTCCGCACGACACGATGCGGGTGCCGTTGTATTTCAGACTTTTCAGGTCGAAGGCGCGGAACTCGGAGCCGCCGTTGAACACGTTGCTGTTGTCGTCATAGTCGAAGCTGTACTCGCCCGGCTTGCCAGCGCGGTAGCGCAGCCCCATGATGGCGTTGTCCCAACGTCCGTTCTGTAAGATGGTGGCATGGAGGTGCTGTGCAGGGTTGCGCACTACCCAGCTGCCGGTGTTGGCCACAAAGTCCACCTCCTGCTTTTCGTGCATCACGTTCACGTCGGAGGCGCGATGCACCGTGGCGGAGATGCCCGCCTGCAACGGCTCAATCACCATGAAGCGGCGCGTCAGCACCGGGTGATCAGGTTCGTCTTCATACACATATAATATATAGTTGCCCGACCGCGTGATGCGCATCATGTCGCCCGGAAACTGGAGGCGGTAGTGGACATAATTCTGCAAGGTATTCAGCGAATAACTGTAGTCGGTTATCTCATCTTCCTGAAAACCATCAAGATACTCAATCTGATTCATGCCATCGGGCTTCCAGTCGTGTGAACAGTGGATGAAGGTATATTTGAAGTAGCGCCCTTCGCCCTGCAAGTCGTCGAACGCGAGGGTGAGCTGCTCGCCGCTTTTCAAGGTGAAGATGGGGAATCCCATCTGATAGACACCGCTATAGAGCTGCACGCTCGTGATGTCATGGTCATAAATCTGGTCGAAATATTGGATATTGCCATAATCTTGGGCCTGAGCAATGATGGCCGCAAGCAGCAGGATGAGGATGGAGAGGGTTCTTTTTATCATGGTAAAGGGGGATTACTCAAACCGGATGGCATTCACGGGGGTGATGCGCTTCGAGACGAAGGTGGCGGGAATCAGCAGTACCAGCAGACAGATCAGCAGCAGCACGAGGTTGACGGCTGCGAGGAAAATCCAGTTGAAGGAGATGGGCACGTAGGGCACGTAGTAGGAGTGTTCATCCAATTTGATGATATGTAAATATTTCTGTAATAAACAAATACCAATTCCTACTACATTCCCGATGAGCATCCCGACCACAATCAGGCGAAGGCCTAACCGCACAAATACGCCCCGCACGTCGGCGGTGGTCATGCCCATGGTCTTGAGGATGCCGATGGTGGGCGTGCGCTCTAAAATGATGATGAAGAAGGTGGAGATGAGGGTGATCATGCAGATGATGAGGGTGATGGTGAGCAGCACCATCACGTTGGTATCGAACAGGTCGGTCCAGCTGAAGATGGCGGGATACAACTGCCGGATGGTATGCGCCTGCAGGTAGGGCCCGATATGCTGGTGAACGTACTCGCCCACCTCATCGAGTTGGTCGTAATCGTTGATGAGGATTTCCATACAGCCCACCTGATCGGGGCTCCAGCCGTTGATTTTCTGCACATGGCGGAGGTCGCCGATGACGAAATGGTCGTCGTATTCGGGCATTCCGGTGCTATAGATGCCGCTGACGCGAAAGGCGCGGTCGAACTTCTTCCCCTCGTTCCAGAAATAGCCGAAAACCTTGTCGCCCACCTTGAGTTGGAGACGGTCGGCGATGCTTTTCGACACCAATAGACCCTTTGTGGTGGTGTCGCCCGACAGTTCTAACGGCTTGCCAGCCACCATGTTGCCTTGGAAGGCCTTCCAGTCGAAGGTGGCATCCACGCCTTTGAGGATGATGCCCTCCACCTGCTCGTCGCTTTTCAGCACGCCGCACTTGGTGGCCGCAAACTGAATATGGGCGATGTTGGAGTTTTGTTGCAGCTCTTTCAGCAGACTGGCATCTTTCGTGATGGGGCGAACGTCGTAGCTGGGGTTGTTCTCATAATCTTTATCGTAATAGGTGATGCGGATATGGGAACCCATGTCAATCACCTTCTGCTCAATCACTTGGCGGTAGCCTGTGGAGATGGAGACGGCTAAAATCACCACAATCAAACAGATGGCAATTCCCGCGATGGAGAGTCGCACGATGGGGCGGCTCTGGCTTCCTTGCGAGGAGCGCAGCAGGCGCGACGATAGCAACTGTTTGATAGATGGCATTTTACTTAGAATTTATAATTTACCCCCACCTTGACTTCCATGATGGAATAGACGTTGAGTTCATCGTAAACGGGGAAGAGGAACAGTCCGTACATCGACCAGTGGTCGGTGATGTCCTGTTTGTAACCGGCACCCACGAGCACCCCGTTGGTGTTGTCACGGCCCTCTACGCCGCCCGGGAAGCTAAGCCACTCGTATTCGGCGTGCAGTACCAGTCGCTTCCAAATATAGCCCTCGATAAAGGCGCGCGCCCCGAAGATGTGGGTGAAATTCTTCACCCCGTCGTAACTTTTATAATAGTTGAGATGGTAGGTGCCTCCGATGCCGATGCAGATGAAGTCGATGCCGGGGCAGATGCCGAAATGGGGCGACAGCTGCATGTTGAGTTGCGAATAACTCACGCCAAAGCCCACGTTGCCGCCGACCACAAACTTCACCTTACGTTCGGCAAGGGGACTGTTGTCGCGCGCCATGAGACTTTTTGGCAGCGGCACATTCTCCACATCCGACTGCGCCATAACATCAGCTGCCGAATATGCCAGCAACAGCACGCCAAAAACCAAACCGATGATTTTATTCATATTGCTAAAATTGGGTTACACGAATTTTCTCCGCACCAGGTCGCAAAGTGCCAGGTAAGCCGAAGAGTCAGTATCCCACGCGTAGTATTTTTTCAGCATATCGATAGTCTGGAATGCCTCGTCGATGTTGGGGCAGACATTCAGCTTTTGGATGGCCTTGCTAAAATCTTCGCCTTTTCCTTTGAAAAGTTCTTTGATATATAAAAATTTATCATTCAATGAGATAGCCTTTGACAAGTCATCAATGTGGGAGTGCTGGAATTGGGAGGCTAAAGAGTTGTCCTCTTTCCCGAGCAGGTCGTTGAGCGAGCGTTTGGGCTGTGGGGTGGGGGCGGGTTCTTCGGCGAAGAGTTCAGCGGGGGCAGGCTGGGGATGAACTTGAGGCTGGGGAGCTGGAGTGGGTTCGTCTTTGATGATAGGGGCAGGAGCGGGGGTGGGGTGGATGGGCTCTGGTTCGGGTTCGCGGATCAGTTCCGGTTCAGCAACAGGTTCCGGTTCAGCAACAGGTTCCGGTTCAGCGGCGGGCTCTTCCACTTCGAGGTAGGACAAGATGTCGGGAACTGGTTGCGGTTCGGGTTCGACGACTTTGACGGGCTCGGGTTGCGGGGTTGGTTGGGGAACTGGCTCGGGCTCCGGTTCGGGCTGTACCATCTTGATGGGTTCGGGCCGGGGTTCAATTTTGACAACACGAACAGGTTCCGGCTCGGGTTCGGGCTCGGGCTCGGGTGCGACGACCTTGACGGGTTCGGGTTGCGGAACTGGGGCCGGCTCTGCGACGCGAACCGGCTCGGGTTCTGGAGCGGGTTCGGCAGCGGTGTGGGTGCATTGCAGCACGTTGAGGTAGGCATCGCGCAGCAGCTGCAAGGTCAGGTCGCGCTCAAGAGGGGTGACGGGAAGACGATTTTCAGCGATAAGTGCCAACTTATGAGCGATTTGCGCTAAATCATCGTAAAAATTCGCATTTTGTTCAAAATTATTCATATTAAAAGAGGCTAATGGTATTTATTTTTTATAAATTTGCGTTCGCAAAAAAATCGGACAAAATTACAATTTTTTTTTCAATAATTTCATCAAAATGTATAGAGAAACCAAAGTTAATCGGAATACGAATAGGGGATGGATAGAAGTAGTGTGCGGGTCGATGTTTTCGGGAAAAACGGAGGAATTGCTGCGACGGATCAAAAGGGCGAATTTCGCCAACCAGAAAATCGAGCTTTTCAAGCCCGCCATCGACGTGCGCTACGATGAGGAAGAGGTGGTTTCGCACGACTCCCATTCCATGATTTCTACACCGGTGCACAACTCGGCCGAGATTCTGCTGTCTGTGAATATCGAAGATGTGGAAGTGGTGGGCATCGATGAGGTACAGTTTTTCGATGATGGAATTGTTGAAGTGTGTAACAAGTTGGCTAATAGTGGAATACGAGTTATCGTGGCAGGACTGGATATGGATTATTTGGGACAGCCTTTCGCCTGTATGCCGAAGTTGATGGCCATTGCGGAATACGTTACCAAAACCCACGCCATCTGTGTAAAATGCGGTGATCAGGCGCAGTTTTCGCACCGCCTCGTGGCCAACTCTCAGCAGGTGCTTTTGGGCGAAAAAGATAGTTACGAACCGCTGTGCCGCCACTGCTATAATGAGGTGATGAAAATAGAAAATGAATGATAGGTGAAACATTTTCACTTAAAATTTCATCAATTTAAAAATAAGTTGTATCTTTGCCGCGCAAATTGTGCATTATAAAATACTTAATATGAAAGTGATGAAAAAAGGCCTTATCAGTGCCGCCCTTTTGCTTTTAGCGGTTGTACTTTTCTCTTCTTGCGAGAAAAATTGTCTCTGTAAAACCACCCGTGTCACCGCTACCACCAATGAGTCCCGCACCGACGATATGGGTAAGATGTCTGAAAAGAAATGCCTCGAATATAATGGCACCGTCAACGATGGTGAAGGTGTGGTACGCACCATTGACTGTCATCTCGATTAATAATTGAAAATTAAAAACTTAAATATTATATCATGAAAAAAGTTCTTTGTATTTGCTTTGCTTTGGCTATCGTAGTTGCTATGATTTCATGCCAAAAAGAGTGCGTCTGCAAAAAGGATGTCAGCTACCTCGAGAATCCTGACACCACCACTGTCGTCGTTGACACGACCAACACCGACAGCACCGCTACCACCGTCACCACCGACAATTCCGCAACCATGGACTCCATCATGCTGAATGCTCATCATATCTATGACAAGCGTGAGTGTGAGTACCTGAACATCTCCGACACCAACGTCTATGAGGTGACCACTCTCACCTGCTCCATGGTGAAGAAAGAGAAATAAAAATTATTTTGCAACCTTGAGGCCGTCTGTTTTCAGATGGCCTTTTTTTTCATATTGCCATGACAGATTTCAAAGACCAGGACGACCTGCTGCGGTCTAAACAAGTGTTGGAGGTTTTCGCCATCGCTTCAGAATATTGTCTGTTTATCGACAAGATTGAGCAGACCACCCCTGACAAGGCGTTGCCTTTCTTACAGAGCATTTTGCCGGCCCTCTATCTCAAAGGAGCGATGCTGCCCGATGTGGAGGTGCAGGACGAGTCGGCCAACGAGCGTTTCGTAACCGAAGAGGAGTACGAAACCCTGCGCTACCGTCTCGCTCAGTTTTTCGATACCCGCGACTTTTTCTCCACCGTTGACCTCAGCGAGGGCAGCATTGAGTCGGTGCCTACCTCCCTGTCGGAACTGCTTGCCGACATCTACACCGACCTCAAGGATTTCCTTATCCTGTATGCCAAGGAGAGCCGCAGTGCGAAGGAGAACGCCGTGGCAGCTTGTCACTACTACTACCATCTGGGCTGGGGCAGCCGCATCGTGGCCGCCCTCCCGCAAATTCACCACCTCGTGGCTTCCGACATTCTCGCAGAAGAGGAGTAGGGCGAGTGAGACATACCTAATGATTGTGACCAATAAATTGATGTAATTTATTGATTACTAATATATTAATACTTCCCCCATTTCATCAAAATTTTCATAGAACTATTGCTCATTACAAAATAATGCGTAACTTTGCTGAATCATTTTAAAACCCAAACGTCATGCAGCGCAAAGTTTTGTTTTTCACCATATTAGTATGGGCATCCCTCATCGGTTTCGCCCAAGAGAGCACATCGTCGGTGCAGAAGAGGAGTCTCCCGCTCACCACCCGCTTCAAGGACTGCGAGGAGGCCATCACTAGTCTGACAAAGGAGCTGCACGAGTGTGACTCGCTGCTTGCCCGACAGCCCGACAGCCGCCCGCTCATCATCGAGCGCGCCATCTGCTGCAACCTCCTCGCCGAATACCACCTCCAGGATCTTCAGCAAAAAGATGAAAACGATGCATACGATACCTATTGGTCTCGGCGTTCTAGCGACTCAGTGCAGCTTGACGAGGAACCGGAGCATGACTTGTCGTATTACTACCAGCAGATTATAGGGTACTACCAGCAGTCGTTGCAACATGCCGATGTGCTTCAGTCGGAGCCGATTGCGCCGTACCAGGAATACATCACCTACCGGTGGCTGTCAGACTATGTGCCCACCCTCTACAACCTGCTGGCCTGCAACTACGGACAGTTTCTCTACTATGCGAAAAGCGATGTGTATTACCCCTTCTCCTTGTATCAGTCCGTGCTGTACGCCACCCCCGAGGAGTTTGTGAAAGGCTCTATCGTAATGGTGGATAGCGCCTCATTAGACTATCTTTATTTTCGTCTCTCACAAGAGGTTACGAAGAGAAATCTGGAAGACCACTTCGACCTGCCGGTCATCCGCTGGACCCTCGAACGGCTGCAAAAACTGTTGGATAAGTCGTCTAAGCAGCAGCTGGAATGGGTGGAAGCCACCCTGTTGCAGTTGGCCACCACCTATCGCAACAGCGCTGCCTACAGCGACATCTGCTACCAGCTTGGCAAGTTGTATGGCGGCGACCTTAATGATAGGTGGATTAACTATGACTCCAGGCACTACCAGTTGGACAAGGCCTATTACTGGTACTCTGAGGGGTCGGTCTCATCGATGGGACATCCCGATGATTTCACCAGAGAGTCGCGAGAATCCTGTCAGATTATAAAGAACGCAAACAGGTTCTTTGAGCTGAATATGCGAGATCCGTTTTCTCCCAGCCCGCAGCTGTTGCAGACGGTCAGCTACAATTGCGATACGATTTACTTTGCGGTAACCCAAGGGGTTCATGGTCCTGGAATGCTCTTCCGGCAGAAAGACCTTCTTTTCGATACTATTATTGCGGTGGAGCGGCATGGACTATTCTCTATCGACACTACGCTCTTCGTTCTCCCCTCTTTGTCTGAGGGAAGATATTCGATCTGGATTGACACGCTGCCTTTTTTGGCACAGGGAGAAAAGGAACATCTTTGGCATTATAAGAAGAGAGACGAACACCGTCCTCGTCGTTACGTGACCAACGTGAGTGGTACGGTGAAAGCCGTTTTTAGCACCCCCAACACCTTCACGGGCATTGCCATGGATTATCGCACCGGTGCCCCCGTGGCGCACCAATCTTTCAAGTTGACCCATGAAGGGTTTTATTATGATGTGTTTTTGAGAATGGTGTCCTCAAAAAAAGACGGGCGGGCGTTTGTTAAGAATCCATATATGAAAGATCGTGTTTTGGATGTTGTTCCCACGAGTTTCAATTCGCTTTCTGATGAGAGTACCAACAGGAAAGCCGCCTGCTTTTATACCGACCGTATGGTTTATCGTCCGGGACAGACGGTAGAGTTGAAGGCCATCTTTGCGAAAGAGAATGCCCGAAAGCAGTTGGTGCCTTTCCGCCAAAAAAAGATTGTGCTGTATTGGATCCATCAGGGGGATAATCTTCTTCGTACCGACACTCTCAAAACCAACTCGTTAGGCTCTGTCGCCTCCCAGCTAAAGCTGCCTGACGAACTCCAGCCGGGACAGGTGAGGGTTGCAGCGAGAATCTTACACCATTATATAAAACATCGTCGTTATAGACGGGTATATGCACATAGTGTCGGATGGTATGACAGAACGTATAGGCGCACCAACCGATACTATTTGGGCCTCACCCTTTTGCAGGTGGAGGAGTACAAGCTGCCGCATTTCGAGGTGGAGCTGGCACAGCCGGAAGGAAAGATTTGCTGGGGTGACAGCGTGACGGTGAGAGGAAACGTGAAGGCCTACGCCGGGTACGACATCCACCATGCTCACATCACTTACAAAGTTTATGGCACGATGAACTACCAAGAGCTGCTGACCGGCATGGGCACTGTGGAGAGCGATGCCTACGGCAACTTTGAGCTGAAAACCATGCTCTACGACCTCAACGGCGGCCAAAGTGTGCCGTGCAAGGTGATGGTGACGGCCACCGACGAGATGGGGGAGACCTGCGATGCGGAGATCTCCTTCTCTGCCACCGCCCCCGACCCCTTCATCCAGTTCGACTTGCCCGAGATGATGCGTTTCGGGGAGCTTTCCCAACATCCTGTATCGGTGCGAATTGCCGACACCATCCATGCGGGCTCGCAGGTGTGGGCGCATTACCGTATTGAGCAGCTCACACGCCCCGACCATTTCATGCGGCCGACGTCTCTCACCCGTTCGGATGCGACGGAGCGTTTCGGGAAGCAATTCCCGCAACTGGCATTCCATGGCGAGACTTGGATGGAGAACTGGCCCGCACATTCGGTTGCGGAGGAGGGCGATTTCCTCATCACCAGCAGCTCGATGTTCACGTTGCCGAATCTGCCCGCCGGTACCTACCGCGTGACCTGGCAGCCGACAGGCGTGAGCGGTGACCGCTGGAACTTGCCGCCCGCCCACTTCAGCGTTTATAATCCCGAATTGAATGTATCGCCGCTCTATGTGGGGGCGCAAGCATGGGTGGATGAGCAGGAGGCCTACCCCGGCGACACCGTGCATTTCCACCTCTGCTCCGCCATCGACCAGGGCACGCTCTATGTGGATCTGTTCAGTCTGCGCGGACGCATCACCGCCTTCAACCTGACCGACTGCCACTATCACGATTTTTCCTACGTGGTGCAGCCGGACGATTCGGTGGAGCTGCTGCTGATGGTTCACGCCGCCTTCGACGGGCAGGTCTATTCACATTCGGTGAAAGTGGCGTTGCCCCAGAGCCTTCCGGAGCTCCATGTCGAATGGTTGTCGTGCGACACCAGCGCGGTTCCGAGAGAGAAGAAACAGGTGCGCCTGCGGCTTACCTTCCCCGACGGCCGTCCCGCCAAGGCGGAGGTGCTCTGCGCCATGTACGATGCCGCCCTCGACAGCTATTTACCCAACCATTTCTCCTATTTCCCTTTTACTCCTTCTTTAGAAATTGAGCAAAAGGTGTTCGAAGTAAATGCTGGCGGATATAGAAATCTAAATAATTTATTCCGATACCACCTGAAACTACGCGGAGTGCCGCAGTGGAACAGTCCCCGTATCTTCTTCGATAAAGACTTGTTGAGATTTGGCCACCGAAGCCGTGGGCCTGTGGTGCTGGATGCGGATCGTTGCACTACGAGAGTCAGAGGGAATCGCAGCGATGGACAGGCAGTGATGTATGACGAAATGGTGGTGCGCGGAAGCCAAGGGGTGAATTCTATAGATGGAGAATTGTATGAAGTGAGAGGTGCTCGAAATAATTCGACAATGAACAGTTCGGTTTCTGGCTTCAACTCTAAAGAAGATTTGATGCGCATGTTAACTCCGCGCACCAACTTTGCGGAGACGGCCTTTTTCTATCCTTGGTTGGAAACGGATGACAACGGGGAGGTGGTCTTCGACTTCACCCTTCCCGAAAGTCTCACCCGCTGGAAGCTGATGGGTGTGGCGCACACCGCCTCGATGACGGGTGCGGTCTTCTCCACCGAGATGATCACCCACCTGCCGGTGATGTCGGTGCCCCACCTGCCGCGTTTTCTCTACGAGGGCGACTCGTTGCTGCTGTCCGTCAATGCGGTGACCGGCCTTTCCCTGCCCGTGCAAGGTGATGCGTATATGCGTGTTACCGCGAACCGTAACACCGAGTTGGCTACCTGGAACCAGTTACTGATATGGGATACGCTTTCTGCGCAGAAGGTGCGATTGGGTTTTGTTGTTCCGCAGAGCATTTCTTCTGTGGGAGTGTTTTGTCGGGTACATGCGCAGAAAGGCACTAGCAATTATACTGATGCGGAGCAACGCACCGTGCCGGTGCTTTCGCGCCGGCAGCTGGTCACCGAAAGCGTGCCGTTTTTCATCACCCGACGGGGGAGCCGCTCTTTCGCCCTGCCACAGCTCGCCAACTCGTCGGAGATAGTCAACTGCCACCTTACCTTCACCCCCGACCCCACCTGGGATGTGGTGTTCTCGCTGCCAGATCTTATTCGAAATCCCTATCCGTGTAGCGACCACCTGCTGTCGGAGATGTTCGGCAACCTTGCACTGGCGCAGCTGCTGCACGACTGCCCCATCTCGACCAACTGGAGCGTACAGAACGACACCGCCCGCTGGCAGAACGCGCCCGCGCTTTGGCGGAGATTTTTGGAAAGCAATTTGGTGGATTTCTCCCAGCTCGACGAGCAGCAGCTGCGGAAAAAGGCAGAGCAGTTGCAGAAACAGCTGGCCGCCGCCCAGAATTCCGATGGTTGCTGGCCGTGGTTCAGAGGCGGCTACTCCAGCTCCTATGTTACCCGAACTATTTTGATGGATTATGGTAGGATGAAGAAGCTGGGCTGGCTGACGCTGCCCGACATTCATACCGATAAGGCCGTGAAGGAACAGAGTAAAGAAGTGGAGAGGAATTATCAGTCGATGTTACAGCACAATCCGGCATGGTTGTTGACGCTAAAGCCCACCGCCTCCATGATTGAGTACCTGTATATTCGCACGCTGTATGCGGATGCGGAGGTGCCTTTTGGCGAGGCTGACAAGTTTTATCTCTCTAATTTAGAGGTATATGCGGATGAGATAGAGAGTTTGTATCTGCGAGGCCTTGCGGCATTGGTGCTCCATGCCCATGGCAAGGATTCCCGTGCTAATGGGTTGATGCGCGACATCCGCAGGGAGGCTCACCGATCGGAGGCATTGGGTATGTATTGGCCTTCGAAGAATGGCAGGTGTCCCGACATCCGGGTGCAGGTGGTGATGATGGAGGCCTTTGATGAGATTCTGCACGACACGGTGGCGGTGCGCGAGATGAAGCTGTGGCTGTTGCAGCAGAAGAGGTCGCAGTACTGGATGACGACCGGTGCCACGGTGCAAGCCTGTGTGGCGTTGTTGCAGGGCATGGCAGAAGAGCGTCCGGCGCAGTCGGTAACCTTGCAGGTGGGTGGCGTACGGTACGACTTCGCCGACACGTTGCAGGTTCCCTTCGTGGAGAAGCTGACAACGGCGATGGTGGCGACCACCGACTCGGTGGTGGTGACCCGTTCCGATTACGGCTTCTCATACGGCACACTGACTTGGCAGCAGTGGGTGGACATTGACAGCATTCCGCGGCAGACGCAGGAGCAGCCGTTGCACATCGAGCGGCAGCTGTGGCTGCAACATCCCGACGGCAGCAAGCCCACGTTGGTGAAGGCTGGCGAGCCGCTGCATCTGGGCGACCAGGTGACCGTGCGGCTCATCGTGTATGCCGACCGCGCCATGGACTTCGTGCGGGTGTGCGACCTTCGTGCGGCGACGTTCGAGCCGGGAGCCTTGATGTCGGGCTACCAGTACGGCAAGCAGGAAGTTTACTACCGGGTGGTGCGCGACACCGAGGTGGACTTCTTCCTCGAGCGACTTACCGCCGGCCAGCACGTGATCGAGTACCCGCTCACCGTTTCGCAGGCCGGTAAGTTCTCAGGCGGCTATGCCACAGTTGAAAGTTTCTATGCCCCCGAGTTCAACGCCCATACCCCCTCCAAAGGGAGTATCGTGGTGGAAGAATAGAGATGCAATGATATAGATTTTTTTTGTATTTTTGCGTTTGTATTAGAATCGAAGTAAAAACTTTCAAACCTACAAAAAATGAAATCTAAATTATTGATATGCTTATTTTTGAGTGCCTTGATGGCCTTTGGCAGTTTCACGGCCTGTGCGCAGTCAACGCGTGCGGTGGGCGTACTTATCGTGGATGATATTGATAGTGGTGACCCGTATCTGTTGACAAAAAGTGCTGTGGTGAGCGATGATGTTTATTATGACGGAAAGATACTGATTGCTGCAGGTACGCCTGTCATCATGGATATCTCGTATCAGCACCGACATGGACTGGGAGTGCCCGCATCGGTTGCGGTACGTCCCGTCAGCACAACAGATATTTATGGTCAGCTGTGGCCTTTGGAATCCGATTCGCGTACAGCTACGGGTGCTAATCGTCGTGGTGCCGCCATTGGCTGTGGTGTATTCTTTGGTGTTGTGGCTTTCCCTGTCGGCTTGCTGTTTTTGTGTATCAAAGGCGGCAAAGCAGTGATTGCGGCGGGTACGCAAATGGTGGCGACCATCAGAATAGAGAAAAACAATTAATCACATCAATGTTATTTATAAAATGAAGAAAATCAGCATTTTAATTGTGATATTATGGGTGATGCAAGGATTGTTTGCACAGAATGATAACGCGAATGTCCAACCTCCTCAGGGTGCAATTCTGGTTCCTGGCACAGCCAATCTTTATACCACACCTTATGATGAAATTAGCCGGATGTTGCGTCCAGCTGCCGTGAGTGCTTGCGGCTGCAAAGGCGATGGCTGGCGGTTGCCCACCCTTGGTGAGCTGCAAATCATGTACAGCCACCGTTTTGAGATGGATTTCGCCGACGGCTGGTATTGGACTGGCGAGAAAGTGCGCGGCGAGTTTCGCTTTTACGATTTGAATTTCAAGAATGGGAAGGTGCGTGAATCCCCATACGACAAGGAGGATTACGTGCGCTGCGTGTGGAGTCCCAATCCGGCAAATGTTCCAGCCAGCAACCTCCAACCCATGCAGCAACCAAGCACTCCAAGCGTTCAGCCACCTGTTACTCCCGCCAACCAACCGGCACCGGCTCCAAAAGTTAAAACTGATACGATTCAAAACAACACTCCTGCCCCCTCCAACGTCCCTCGTCCGCAGCCCACAGCCGCTGCACCACAACCACAGCCGAATGTCAATGGGATGGATAATCAGCAAGAATCTAAACCCTATAAGAGCAGTTTCGGTATTGTGGCTGGAAGTCTGAACGGTCTTTCATTCAAGGTTTTCCCTTCCAGAAAATTTGCCGTAAGTATGGAGCTGGGGGTGAAGGCAACCGCCGCCTCTGGAATCCAATTTTATGATCCGTATAAATGGAATGAGATCAATGGTTATTACTACGGATGGGAAACCTACGGATATTTCACCACCCCTTTCACGTTGGAGTTCAATGTGAACTTCATCCATCAGGATCATTTTGTTGCTGGACTTTACGGGCTGATAGGTGGAGGCCCGTCCCTCGGATGGCATTTCAGAAATTCTTCTCCATATTATAGCTATGATTATTATTATAGCTATGATTATTACAACTCGCAATGGCCACGATATAGGCAGGGCAATGGAAAAGCTGGAGTGAACATGATATTAGGGTTGGAGTATGTATTCGAAGTGCCGATTGCTTTGCAAGTTGACTTCCGTCCCGGCTACGGGCTTCTGTTTGCTACGGGATATACCGCCCATTACTTCGATTGGGGATTGAATCTGTCGGTAAGGTATGCTTTTAAATAGTTTTAAGTTAAGAACTAAAAAAATATAACCCTATGAAATCTATCGATTTGGCTCCCTTGAAGGGAAAGAAAGTACTGGTCAGAGTGGACTATAATGTGCCGCTGAACGAACAATTGGAGGTGACCGACACCACCCGCATCGTGCGCACCATCGCCACGGTGAAGAAGATCCAGGACGAGGGCGGCATCGCCATCCTCATGTCGCACCTGGGCCGTCCGAAGGGGGTGGCCGCCGACAAGTTCTCCTTGAAGCATATCGTCAGCAAGGCTTCCGAGGTGCTCGGCACGACCGTGCAGTTTCTCGGCGATGTGCTTGACGCTGACGTGGAAAAGAAGGTGGCTGCCCTGAAACCCGGTGAGGTGGCGCTGCTCGAAAACCTGCGCTTCCATGCTGAGGAAGAGGCCGGCGACGAGAATTTCGCCCGCCAGATCGCCCGTCTCGGCGACCTGTATGTCAACGACGCTTTCGGCACCGCCCACCGCGCACACGCCTCCACCGCCACCATCACGAAGTTCTTCCCCGGCCAGTGCTACGCCGGCTACCTGCTCTATGAGGAGGCCTCCAACCTCGACATGGTGCTCAACAACGCCGGTCATCCCTTCACGGCTATCATCGGCGGCAGCAAGGTGTCTTCCAAACTCAAAATCATCACCCACTTGCTCGACAAAGTCGATAACCTCATCATCGCCGGCGGCATGAGCTACACCTTCCTTCACGCCATGGGCGTCAAAATCGGCAACTCGCTGCTGGAAGAGGATATGATTCCCGTTGCCAAGGACATCATCAACCGCGCACACCTCAAGGGCGTGGACATCTATCTGCCTATCGACAACATCTGCGCCGACAAGTTCGACAACAACGCCAACCAATACATCACCACCCACAACGATATTCCCGAAGGGTGGGAAGGTATGGACATTGGTCCCCGCACCATCCGCAAGTTTGCGGCCATCATCAAGAACGCCAACACCATCCTGTGGAACGGTCCGGTAGGCGTTTACGAGTTCCCGAACTTCGAGAAGGGCACCCAGTCGGTGGCACTGTGCGTGGCCGTGGCCACCATGTCGGGTGCGTTCTCGCTCATCGGTGGCGGCGACTCTATTGCAGCAGTCAACAACTACCATCTCGCCAACCAGGTGTCGTACATCAGCACCGGCGGCGGCGCCATGCTGGAATACCTTGAGGGTCGCGAACTCCCCGGCATCAAAGCGCTCAACGAGGACAAATAGGGAAGTTGAGAGTTGAGAATTGAAAATTGAAAACTGAGAAGTTGAGTGAAATAGTTGGGCAGAGAGTTTATCATTTTTATAAAAAAATATGAAAATTATTGACGGAAAGAAAATTGCGACGGAGGTCAAGAACGAAATCGCAAAGAAAGTTCAGGAGAGAATGAAAGCGGGACAGCGGGTGCCGCATCTGGCCGCCATCATCGTGGGCGACGACGGGGCTTCGAAAACCTACATCGGAAGCATCGAGCGGTCGTGCCGCGAGGTGGGCTTCACCTCCTCCATCTACCAATATTCAGCCACCATCACCGAGAAGGAACTTCTCGATTCCATCGACTTTCTCAACCGCGACGATGAGGTGGACGGTTACATCATTCAGTTGCCTCTGCCGAAACATATCAACAAGGAGAATGTCATCGCGCACGTGGATCCCAACAAGGATGTGGACTGTTTCCATCCCATCAACAGTGGCAAGCTGTTCTTGGGCGAGGCTTGCTTCCTGCCGGCCACGCCTTACGGCACCATCGAGCTGATGCGCCGGTCGGGCATCAGTGCGGCGGGCAAGCACTGCGTGGTGCTGGGACGCAGCAACATAGTGAGCAAGCCGCTGGCGATGCTGCTGGCCGAGAAGTCAGACACAGGCAACGCCACCGTCACCATCTGCCACAGCCGCACCCCCAACCTGAAGGAGGTGTGCGCCACCGCCGACATCCTGCTGGTGGCCATCGGACAGCCTGAGATGATTACCGCCGACTATGTGAAACAGGGCGCGACGGTCATCGACATTGGCATCCACCGCATTCCCGACAGCAGCGAGAAGGGCTACCGCATCTGCGGAGATGTGAAATACGACGAGGTGGCGTCCAAGTGTGCGGCTATCACCCCTGTGCCGGGTGGCGTGGGTCCCATGACCATGACCTGTCTGATGCTGAACACTTTGCACGCCTGCGAAAACAAGGACTGACATGGAAAGCGTGCGCATTGACAAATGGCTCTGGACGGTTCGGCTTTTCAAGACGCGCTCCATGGCCACCGACGCCTGCAACGCCGGCAAGGTGAAGATGAACGGCACCAATGTGAAGCCGTCCAAGAACATCAAGGCCGACGAGGTGTTCGAGGTGCATATCGGACAGCTGGTGAAGACCGTGAAGGTGCTGGACGCGCCGAAGAGTCGGGTGGGAGCGCCGCTCGTGCCGCAGTACTGCGAAGACCTCACCCCGCCAGAAGAGTATGAGCGCGTGCGGATGCTCAACATGCGGTTCGAGCGGCGCGAGCGCGGCGAGGGCCGTCCCACTAAACGCGACCGCCGACAGATCGACTACATCAAGAATCTGTATGGGGAAGAAGAGTGGGGAAATTGAGAATTGAAAATGAGAGGGGGTAACTAGGTTACTTCCTTTTTTTCTTTAGCATTCGCGGATGCTTGTCGCACCAGTTGTAGAAGCAGCAGCCGTACGTCCACTCGATATAGTCGGCGACGAAGAGGTGCGCCTTGATGCTGACGCCGACGATGTGGTTTTTCTTCGGGCCGAGTAGAACTTGCAGTCCCACTCTCTCGTAAAAAGGTTGATAGAACCGGTAATAGCGGCCGAGATATACACCGGCGGAGGTGTGCAGCACCAGCCGCGAGAAGGTGAGGTCGAAGGCAGCGAAGGCGGCGGGCAAGAAACACTTGCCCTGACTCTCACCTGGGAAATAGGTCAGCACCTCGCTGTTGTAAAACAGGTCGAAGCCGCCGCCGTAACGGAACTTGGGGTGGGGTTGCCGCAAATAGCCAATCTCGAGGGTGGTGGCAAAACAGTATGGCGGCCGGTCGGGTTTCGACAGGCTGTACTCCGCCCGCGACTGCTTGGCGGCCGGGGCCACAAAGAAGTAAAGACTGTTGATGGGAGTGAACTGAGTGATGGTGTCGATAGTGCGAATCGTCTCCAACTTTTCAAACATACGGCATCGCACTCCTGCTTTCAAGGTCACCCCGTTGATGCCGTAGTTGGGCAGCGACAGCACCCCGTTGGAGGAGTGTGAGAAGTCGCCCGCCACCACAAAGTCGGTGTGCTTCGACATGCGTGCAGTGATACCCACTGTGATGTCAAGATGCACGCTCACGTGTCCGCCTACGAACACGTTTTCTGGATTTTTATAAAAATCATATTTCTTGGTCCAGAAGTTGACCCCTGCGCCGAGCTGGTAGAAGAAGGAGAAGTTGGGCTTCCGAACGAAGTAGCCGTTGAGGAAGCCGAATAGGGCGATTTTCTCGCCGATGCTCTCGCGGTTGAAATGGCTATAGCGCAGTACCGCCCCATAACTCGGGTAGTGAAACCACTGCTCCCACTCCTTGCGCCCGTCGGTCTGCCGCCCCACGCGCACCTCTGCCCCAATCAGGTCAGTCTGCCACAGCCACGAGGCCTCCTTGAAGTTGGGAAGGACACGGCCGTAACGGATACCCGGCTCCACGTACCATAGCGACTGCTTCTGTCCGTGCAGTTGGCACACTCCCGACAGCAGGAGCAGCCCTAACGCCAAAAGACATCCTTTCCGTATCATCGCAGGGTTTATTCTTGCTCGCGGTGCTGTAGCACCACATTGATTTGCGGGTACTTGGCGCGGAGGTGGTCGGCGATGCTCTGGGCGAAATACACCGACCGGTGCTGTCCGCCCGTGCAGCCGCAGTTGACACATAAGTGCGTGAATTGCCGCTCCAAGTAGTTGTCCACGCTCATATCTACAATGGCAAACAGGTGCTGCTTGAACTCCGCCACCTCAGGATATTTCTCCAAATACTCAATCACACAGGCATCTTGGCCCGTGAAATTGCGGTAGGCTTTCTCACGACCTGGGTTGGGCAATGCGCGGCAGTCGAACACAAAGCCGCCGCCGTTGTCAGACTCGTCCTGCGGGATGCCCTTTTTGTACGAGAAGCTTTTCACCACCACGGTCAACGTCCCATCGTCGCTTTGCTGGGGCTGCCAGGGGCGCGCAATGATGTTGCGCATCACCGCCGTAAGCTCTGGTAGTTCGATGGAAATCTTTTGGTTGTCAAGAAGATAGCGCAGGTTCTCTACCGCCGGCGGGATGCTTTTCAAGAAGTGGATTTTCCTCTCAAAATAACCGCGATAGCCGTAGGCTCCCAGCACCTGCAACGCCCGTATCAGCACAAAACCGTAGTAGCGACTGCGGAAGTCGTCCGCGTCAACCTCCAACTGTTGCTGAAGTTCCTGCAAGTAGTATTCCAACAACTGCTCGCGCAGTTGATCCGACAAGCCCGCCCGCGCCTGAAAGAGCAACGAGGCGACATCGTATTGTAAAGCACCTTTTCTTCCTCCTTGATAATCAATAAAATATACATCATTATCTTTAATCATAATGTTGCGCGACTGGAAGTCACGGAACAGGAAGAAGTCGGATTCGGTCTGGGTGAGATAGTCCATCAGCGTTTGGAAGTCGTCCTCCAGTTTTTGTTCATCGAACGGAATGTAAGCCACCTTGAGGAAGAAGTACTTGAAGTAGTTGAGGTCCCACTGCATCGACTGGCGGTCAAAGGCTTCGCGGGGGTAGCATACCGAGAAGTCGAAATTCTTGCGGCCGCACAGCTGTATGCGCACCAGCTCGCGCAATGCCGCCTTGAAGTAGTTTACCACATCCTCTGGCAGCTCGCCGCCGCACTCCTCTTTCCGGCGCGACAGGTAGCTGAACAGCGTCTCGTCGCCGAGGTCGGAGAGCAGGTAGTACTGCCGGTCGTTGCTCACCGTCAGCAGTTGCGGCACGTTGATGCCTTCGCGGTAAAAGAAGTCGGTGAAGGTGAAAAACGCCTCGTTCTCTTTCACATCGTCGTTGTAAACTCCCATCAGGGTGGTGCCGTCCGACAAAAACAGACGGGTGTAGATGCGGTTGGAACCCGACTGCGCAATGCGCTCGCTGCGGGTGATGGTCGCGGAGGTATAGCAGGCAGTGAGGGTATTTAATTGATTAATTTCCATTTTATTTTTTTGCAAGATAATAGAAAAGGAGATTTGTAAAATGACTGTTTTTACCAGGTATTCATGGTGATGTTTCTTGTCTGCAAAAGTACAATTTTTCCACCATATTTCTAATCTATTTGACTAAGAAAAAGAAAAAATTAGCATATATGCAAATTATTAAAAAATTCATTATTTTTGCAGTCTAAAAAAATAAACTATCAGCGAAACAGAAATTGAGGATATCACTGATAAATCATTTGAAATATGAGTGCAAAACGAAATCTTCAGGACTATTTGTGCGATATTCCTGCCGATGTAAAAAAAGAGGTGGATTGGTCTTTTGCCATTGCAGACAAAATTGAAAGTATTCTGCAACAGGAAAACATCTCCCACAAGGAATTGGCCAAAAGAATGGGCAAAACCGAGGCAGAGGTCTCACGTTGGGTTGGGGGAACGCACAATTTCACGTTGAGAACCATTGCGAAAATATCAACAGCTATCGGCGTGGATTTGATTGTAGTGTAGCAATTCGGCTACTCCCAAAAGGGTTGATATTAGAAATTGCGCCCCATATCGGCAATCTCTTCGTCGCTCAGACCGTACAGGATTTTGCCGGCTTGCAGACAGTTGTTGAAGGTCTCGGTGTCGCGCAACCGCTTGTAGCAGGTGAGCTCACCGGTCCAGATGTCCCAGATGTAGTCCATGCCCTGCTTGGCGGTGTTGTAGGCGGCAAGGGCCTCCTGATACTGCTTGGCGTTGGTCAGCGCCTTGGCATACAGCACCCAGTAGATGGGGTCGTCGCCGGTGTAGTCGATGAGTTGCGAGATGTGCTGCATGGCGGCCTCCGCATTGCCGGTGCGGATGGCGTGGCACAGCTGATGGTAGAGGTTGAACCGCTTGTCGGCGTCAAGAGCTTCGAGGTCGCCAGCGAAGTCGGTCGAGCATTCGTGCAGACCGATGGTATAGAACTTGTAGAAACTGGTGAACTGCTGCAGGTTAGCCCTCTGCTCGTTGAGCAGTTTCCACATTTTGCCATACTCGCCGTTGGCGCAAAGTGCCGTGGCCATAATCATGTTGCGGGCATCTTCGGTGGGATTGTCGATGGTCATGAAGACATTGAGCGTGCTTTCGGAAGCGATTTTGTCGGACAAGTTGGAGGTGATAGAGTAGAGGAAAGCATCTTGGATAACGGCTTTCCCTTTTTTGAATCCTATCAGCAAATCTTCAAATTGAAAATTGCCATTGTCATCATAAGTGCGCAACACAACGTGGTGCTGGCCGTTTTTCACGTAGAGGGTGTCGAATCGGAAGTTGCCGCCGCTCTCCTCAATGGCGCACAGATAGTCGCCGAAGGCGCAGTTGCCATGGAAAATCTCCATCCCGGCTCCGAGGTCGAGGGCGGAGCCTTTCTTCTCCACCGCCGCTTTCAGCGCGACTGTGTCAACGGCGTTGTTGAGAAAATCGGCCTTGCCGTCGCGGACGCTCTGCTCTGCCTTCTGAATGAAATCCTTCACCGCTTTGGTCATTTCGGCTTCCGTTAGGGTATGCTTCTTTTCGGTCTGTTCTTTCTTTTTGCACGAAACCCCTACAAGGGCGAGGCATAATACGAAGGTGAGAATGAGGGTGATTTTTTTATACATAATGTGGACGCAGATATGATTATTTAAAATAATAATGAAGTAGTGGCTGAAATATTATTTTCCGCTATAAATTAATGATGAAAATTGGTCGGGGATGAAGATGCGGTTGGCGGCCTCCAGAATCTCATCGGCAGTGATGGCCTCCACCTTCTGGAACGAGCTTTCGGTAGTCTCCACCTCGTTGAAAAACAACGCACTACGCCCGATGGAAAGCATCTCGTTGAGTTTGGCCTCGTTGGTGATGGCCAGCTGTCCGATGAACTGCTTCTGTGCGGTGTGCAACTGTATGGTGCCCAATTTTTGGGTGCAGAGTTTTTGCAATTCTTTATAAGTCAAATCAATACATCTTTCCACCTCCTCTTTGTCGCAGCCGATATATACGGTGAAAAGACCGCTGTCGGTAAAAGGCGAGTAGTTGGCCTCCACCGTATAGGCGAGGCCCCGTCGCTCGCGGATGCTTACGTTGAGGCGGGCGCTGCTGGCCTGTCCGCCCAGCAGGTTGGTGAGCAGCGTCAGGGGCAGTCGGCCCTCCTCCTGGAACGAGAAGGCGGTGTTGCACAGCATCACATGCGACTGTGTGGTGTTCTTGTGCTTCACCAGGTGGGTAGGGGAGTAGTGGCTGAATGGCGAGCGGCTGTTGGCGCACTGGGCGGCGATGGGCTGGTTGAAATATTGGTTACAATATTTTAAAAAGGAGGAATGTGAAAGATTGCCCACCGAGGCCACCACGATATGGTCGGCGGTGTACTGGCTTTTTACAAAGTTGAGAATGTCCTGTCGCCCGATGCGTTTGAGCGACTGCTTGCTGCCCAGAATGTTGCGGCCGAGGGGATGACCGGCGAAAGCCATCTCTTCAATCTCGTCGAAGATGAGTTCGGCGGGCGTGTCCTTGTAGTAGTTGATCTCTTCCAGCACCACATCTTTCTCTTTGATGATTTCTTTTTCAGGGAAGGTGGAATGGAAGAGGATGTCGGCGAGGATTTCGAAGGCGTGGCGGTACTCTGCCGACAGGAAGGAGGCGTGAAAGCAGGTCTCCTCTTTGGCGGTGCTGGCGTTGAGTTCGCCGCCGGCATTTTCGATGCGTTTGGTGAGCTGGTAGCTGTTGCGGTGCGTGGTGCCCTTGAAGAGGGTGTGTTCCACAAAGTGGGCGATGCCGTTCAGGTTGTCGGCCTCGTCGCGGGTGCCGGCGTTGATGATGACGCCGAGGTGCGAGATGGGCGAGGCCACCTCCTCGTGGATGACGCGGATGCCGTTGGCTAAAGTGTAGATGGAAAGATTTTCAGACATAGAGATAAAAAGAAGAAGTTAAGGAGGAAGCAGCCTACGAACCAACTTCTTCGCTCCTTAACTTCTTGAATATCATTAAACTGTTGTCAGTTATTCAGCTTTCTTGATATTGGGTTCTTCCAGACCGTAGCCTTTCTTTTTATCAACAGCCTTGAGATAGATGGAGATAAGGAGAGCGGCGATACCGAGGGCAGCCAGCATCACGAGAGCCCAAGTATAGTCGAGGTCGTGGGCAGCGGTGCCTTTGGGGTTGGTGCTGGTAAGCACGGAGCCAATCAGTGCCGGGAACAGACCGAGGCCGATGTTCTGAATCCAGAAGATGGCGGCGTAAGCGGAACCAATGATTTTTTCATCCACCAACTTCGGCACACTCGGCCAGAGGGCAGCAGGCACCAATGAGAAGGAGGCGCCCAACACGAGAATGGTCAGGTAAGCCACCACGACACCACCAGCAGGTGATTTGGCTGAAATGCCCGGAAGGAGGAATGCGAAGGTGAGGTGGCAGACCACGAGGAGGATAGAGCCCAGCATCAGCATGGTAGCTGCTTTACCCTTGTGGTCCACGTAACTACCAAGAATGGGGGTGATGGCCACAGCCAACAGCGGGAATACGGCGAAAATGGTTTCGGCGGTACCACGCATGTAACCCATGTAGCAGAAAACGACCAATGCCACGGCAGCGAAAGCCATCAAACCAATCTTCAAACCTTTCTTTTTGGAGAAGTTGCTGGTGAAAGCACAGATGGCCACCACCAACATGATGATATACTGCACGATGGTCACGGCATTTTGACCCCAGAAGGTGTTGGGGTCTGCCTCGGTGAGGTCCAAGTTGCACTGCAGCATGTTAACGGCATATTTCTGGAACGGGAAGATAGCAGAGTAATAGAGAACGCAGAGCAGGGCCACCAGCCAGAATCCGAGGCTGGAGAAGATTTTGCCCAGGTCGCTGATTTTGAAAGGATCGTCTTTCTCTTCGGCTTCACCGGTCTGAGCATCCAACTTCTTATCCATGAAGAAATAAACGATGAACATCATGAGGGCGATGCAGAGCAGCACCACGCCGAATTTGACGGAATTTTCAACATGAACTCCACCACCGAGTTTGGCGAAGAAGGGGGAGAAGATCATACAGGTGGCGACACCCAGACGGGCGAGGGCCATCTCAGAACCCATGGCCAAAGCCGTCTCACGACCTTTGAACCATTTCACGATACCACGGGAGACGGTGATACCGGCCATCTCGCAACCACAACCGAAAATCATAAACCCAACGGCGGCGAACTTGGCCGAACCGGGCATGCCTTCAGCAAACGGGGGAATATCTTTAAGAATCGGTACGGTGAGGTGCCAGTTGAAATGGGAACCGAACCACATGCCGAGGCTGGTGTCATCGAAGCCTTCCGTACAGGCATAGAACTTGATGATACCACCCACGAGCATCACAGCACCGGAGAGTACAGCCGTGAAGCGCACGCCCATCTTGTCCAAAATAATACCCGCAATGATGAGGAAGAACACATAGACGTTGAGGAACACCTCAGCACCCTGCATACGGCCGAAAGCATCACTTTCCCAGCCGCGTGTGGTCTGCATAAAATCCTTGATAGGCGAGAGGATGTCCATGAAAATGTAAGAACAGAACATGGCCAACGCCAACAGCAGCAAGGCTGTCCAGCGTACACCCGCCTTGTCTCTTAATGTTGCAAGTTTTTCAGTCATAATTATTGATTTTTGTTAATAAATAAATTGTCAAAATTTGGCGCGCAAAAGTACGATTTTTTGTCGGATTATCATGCTTTATTTTGCAAAAATTATCTTCTATAAAAAATTATGAAAAATAAAGATTTTGAGGATGTTGCACTTTTAATAAATTTTGTATATTTGCAGGCTCAAAAATAATCTGAAAAAATATCATAAATAATTAAAAATCAAATAAATAAGCTTTATGCGAAACAAAGGTTTAGTTTTATTTTTTACCATTCTTATCTCACTCGCATGCCTTTACTGCCTCTCCTTTACCGTGGTGACGAAGAGCATTGAGAAGTCTGCCAAAGAGTATGCCACTTCAGGAGATGCCTACGACAAAGCGCTCAGCAGCCAAATCGCTACATTCAAGGCTGAACATCAAGGTAAAGCCCCCAAGGGCCTTGAGCTCTCCCGCATCGAGAACGATGTCCAGACCACGCTCGAGCGCGAATACCTCGACCGTATGAAGGACTCCTCCGTGTGGCTCGGCTTCACCTACGGACAGAGCAAGGAAAAAGAGATTAACCTCGGTCTTGACCTCCAGGGCGGTATGAGCATCACCCTCGTGGTCTCCTCCCCGGAACTCGTCGAACAGAAGTGCAGCCGCCTCTATGCCGACTCCCCCGAATTCCTCGAGCCCTTCAACGCCGCAGTGAAAGAATATAACAAAGGTGCCAATGGTACCGACTTCCTTGACATCTATGCCGAGAAGTCTAAAAATCAGTCCCTCAACAAGTTTTTTGGTGGCAAGGATGAATTGAACATGCCCAACGCTACCAACAAGGAGATCATCGACCGCTTCCGCGAGGAACGTGCCAACACCGTTGAGTCAACCCTCAAGATCCTCAGCAAGCGTGTGGACCGCTACGGTGTTACCCAGCCCACCATCCAGAAGGATGCTGCCGGCCGTATCGTGGTGGAACTCCCCGGTGTGAAAGATAAAGAGCGTATCGAAAACCTCCTCCAGAGCACCGCTCAGCTCGAGTTCTGGAAGGTTGTCTCCCTCTCCGAAAACCACCCCGCCGCCTTCCGCAAGGCCGTCGTGGACCTCGCCCAGGAAGCTGCCGACAACAACGATGAGGAAACCCAGAAAGCCCTCGCCAAGATCGCTAACTACTGCACGGCCAATCCTTACGACCACGCCGTCATCAACATGCCCCTCGCCGACACCAGCGTCACCAAGGTGAACCGCTACCTTCCCCTCATCAAAGAGAAACTCGGCGTCAACTATGTTTATTATTGGACCAAACTCGATAAGAACACCAAGATGGTCTCCCTCGTTCCGCTCGCCGTGGCCAACGTCAAGGAGAACGATGTGGTGGGACCCGTGCTCAGCAGCAAGACCATCGGTGGCGACCGTATCATCCAGCACGCCGAGCAGAACCTCGACGAGTACCAGCGCGTCATCGTGAACATGACCATGGAAAGTCAGGCCGCCGATGAGTGGAAGAACATCACCACCGACAACAAGGGTGAATGCATCGCCATCGTACTCGACGAAATGGTGTACTCCTATCCGCGTATCAACGATGTCATCGCTAACGGTCGTTCCCAGATCAGCGGTAACTTCGACGTACAGGAAGCTAAGGAGCTGGCCATCGTGCTCAACTCCGGCGGTTTGGATGTGCACCTCGACGTGATCGCCTCCGACGTGGTCGGACCCTCACTGGGTGAAAGATCCATCAAGTCTGGTCTCCTCTCCTTCGCACTGGCCTTCGTGCTCGTGCTCATCTACATGTTCTTGTATTATGACCGCGCCGGTCTCGTGGCCGACGTTGCCCTTCTCACCAACGTCTTCTTCATGGTCGGTGTGCTCGCCTCCCTCGGCTCCGCCCTCACCCTCCCCGGTATGGCCGGTATCGTGCTGACCTTAGGTATGGCCGTTGACGCGAACGTGCTGATTTATGAGCGTATCCGCGAAGAGCTGCGCAACGGCAAGGGTATGCGTCTCGCCGTCGCCGACGGTTACAAGAATGCCTACTCCGCCATCATCGACGGTAACGTCACCACCCTCATCACCGGTTTCGTACTCTACCTGGTCGGCTCCGGTCCTGTCAAGGGTTTCGCCATCACCTTGATCATCGGTATCCTCTCCTCTCTCTTCACCGCTATCTTCATCTCCCGTATGATTTTCGAGAGCAGACTTTCCCATGGCAAAACTCCGAGCTTCGGCAACAGCAAGACCCTCAACGCTTTCACCGGCACCAACTTCAACTTCCTCGGTGCTAAGAAAATCGCTTATATCATCTCCGCCAGCTTGATCGGTATCGTCATCATCGCCTTCCTCACCATCGGAATGCAGGTGGGTATCGACTTCGCCGGTGGTCGTACCTATATCGTACAGTTCGACCATGCCCTCAGCAACGACGAGGTGCATCAGGCCGCTGACGCTGTCACCGCTGAGTTCGGCGGCTCCCCGCAGGTCAAGACCTTCGGTTCTGCTGACCGTCTGCGTGTGCTCGTCAACTATCAGGTGGACGACCCCTCCAAGGAAATTGAGGCCAAGTGCCAAGACAAACTCTACAAGTCACTGAGCGGTCTCTACAAGACTGAATCTCATATCACGAAAGACAGATTTGAAGAGATTAACGAGAATGACATCGGAATCTTGAGTACCTCCCGCGTGCAGGCCGCTATGGCTCATGAGTTGATCCTCAAGGCTATCATCTCCGTGCTCATCTCCCTCGTGCTCATCTTCATCTATATCGCCATTCGATTCCGCAACTGGCAGTTCGGTCTCGGTAGTATCCTCGTGCTCTGCCACGATACCCTGATCACTATCGGTATGTTCGCCATCTTCCGCCATGTGCTGCCGCTCGAAATCGACCAGCAGTTCATCGCAGCAGTGTTGACGGTGATTGGTTACTCTATCAACAACGTGGTGATCATCTACGACCGTGTACGTGAGAACCTTACCCTCACCCCGAAGGCTGGCTACACCGCCAACTTCAACAATGCCGTCAACAGCACTCTCGGTCGTAACGTCAACACTTGCGGTACTACCATCATGGTGTTGCTCGTCATCTTCATCATGGGCTTCTTCGGTGGTGAAAACATCCAGGGCTTTGTCTTCGCTATGCTGATGGGTATCATCTGCGGTACTTATTCAGGTATCTTCATCGCCCCGGCACTGGCTCACGGCCTGCTCTCCCGTTCCTCCAAAAAAGCTAATGTCGCTAAAATCCAGCTGACCAAATAAGACTTCAAATATTTTTTCAGATTAGGTTGCTATAATTGGAAAATTTTTTCTATTTTAGCAACCTAATTTTTTTATGGGAAAAATTTTTTACTATGAACATTAAAAAACTTATTGTTCTCTCTTTAAGTATTTTATTCACAGGGATTTGTAGTGCTCAGGCTCCTGTTGTAAAAGATGCCGACAACGCTTTCAGAACTTGCAAATATGAAAAGGCTTTGCAGGAATATAAGAAGGTAACGAGCAAAATCAAGAAGAACAAAGTCGAATCGCGGCGTGTCGCCTACCAGATTGCAGAGTGTTATCGTATCATGGGCGATGTGAAACATGCCAAGAAACAGTACGAGAGTTTGTATAAAAAGAACTATCAGAAGGACAATCCGCTGATTCTTTATCATCTCGGAAATATCTGCATCAACGATGGCGACTATGATGCCGCGTTGAAGTATTATCAGGAGTTCAAGAAGAGAGCTCCCGAAGATACCCGCGCCGATGTGATGATTGAGTCGTGTGCCCGCGCCAAGGCATGGAAGGAGACTCCTACCCGCTACGAGGTCTATCCCATGAAGAAACTCAACACCCGCTACGACGAGTGGGCTCCGCGCTGGGGGAACCCCGACCGCAAAACGCAGATTATCTTCACCTCCAACCGCGATGGTTCCAACGGCAAGGGTACCGACCAGTGGACCGGCCAGGCTTTCTCCGACATCTACGTGTCTGAACTGCCCAAGAGCCGCAACACCGAATGGCCTGGCGATTGGTCTCCTGTGGCCTCCTACGACGAGAACCAGGTCATCAACACCGTGGTCAACGAAGGTGAAGCCTGCCCCAACCAGAAAGCTACCGCCATGTACTACACCTACTGTCCGCAAGACAAGAAAGAGGTGAAAGGCTGCTATATCTACGTCACCACCAAGAAAGGCAAAGACTGGACCGAACCCGAAAAGGTGGATCTCGGCATTGATTCTTTCAACTATGTGCATCCCTTCGTTACGGGTGATGAACTGACCCTCTTCTTTGCTTCCAACAAGCCGGGCGGTTACGGTGGATACGACCTTTACAAGGTAACCCGTAGCAAGAAATCCAAACCGTTTGCTGCAGCTGATGTGAAGAACTTGGGCAGCGTGGTGAACACCGCCGGCAATGAGGTCTTCCCCGCTCTCCGCGGCGACAGCCTCCTCTATTTCTCCTCTGACGGACATTATGGTTTGGGTGGTCTCGACATTTACTATTCCGAATTTGTGAATGGTCAGTATCAGACTCCCGAAAACCTGCTTTCGCCGATCAACTCTGAGGCAGATGAAATCGGTATCATGTTCGATGATGCTCCGGCCATCGACCCGAAATCGAAATCTCCTTACGTTGAAAAAGGTTACTTCTCATCCAACCGTGCCGGTGGCAAGGGCGGCGACGACATTTACTACTTCTTGCTCCGTCCGCTGGTTTACACCATCGCCGGTTTCGTGAAGGACGCCTCCAACCTCCAGCCCATCGACGGCGCAACGGTTGAAATCGTCGGCTCAGACGGAACGACCTACAAGACCAAGACCGATGTCAAGGGTTATTATAAATTTGACAAGGATAAGATTCTCGGCAACACCACCTACAGCATGGTCACCACCCGCTCGGGTTATTTCGCCGAGAACAATACCGCCAGCCAGACCACCGTGGGCCTGAGTGAGAATACCGACCTCAAACAGGATTTCAAACTTACCCCGCTGCCGCGCGAACCTATCGTTCTTCCCGAAATCCTTTACGATTTCGACAAGAGCGACCTCAAACCGCAGTATGAGGACTCCCTCCTGTTTGTGTATGACATTATGACGCAGAACCCCACCCTCGTGGTTGAGCTTCGTTCTCACACCGATAACCGTGGTAATGATGAGTATAATGAGAGACTTTCTCAGGATCGTGCACAGTCTTGTGTAGATTACCTTATCAATGTGAAGGGGGTTGACAAGAACCGTATCAGCCCGAAGGGTTATGGTGAATACATGCCGCGCGTGCTCACCAGCGACATGACGGTGACCTACAACAAGAAACAATATACCTTCAAGAAAGGCACGAAGTTGACGGAAGACTACATCAACAGCCTCTCACCGAAGGATTATCAGGAGGCTGCCCACCAGCTCAACCGTCGTACCGAGCTCTACATCCTCCGCGACGACTATGTGCCGGGCGGCGATACCATCGCTCCTGTGGTGGATGCCGGTCAGATCAATGTGTACAGTCACAAGTCCATCCCGGTGAGCATCTCCAAGGGTGTGGTCAAGGGCGCTTGCTATGCCAACAACAAGACCTTCAACTTTGAGATGGTTCCGGGCGACACGGTCTATATGAACCATGCCGACGCTATGCGCTTCCTCAAGGATCACATCGTCTCTATCGAGGATTTCGATGCTAAGGCCGCCGCTATCAATGAAGAAGATGGTCAGATTATTGAGAACTCCATCCTGACGCTGAAGAACTTCAACATGGGTGACAATGAGGCTGAGAATGTGAAGGTGGTGGTGAAGAAAGGTCTTACCTCATCCTTCCTCGTCGGCGAGGGCTTCCTTACCCGTACCTTCGGTAACTTCACGGTTGACAAAGCTAAAAAAGTCATTATATTTGAAAAATAGTTTTCAAAAAGTAATTGCAATACTTATCGTTCTTACGATAGCTGTCACTCCCACAATGGCCCAGCCTATTGTGGGAGCGGCTTTAATGGACGAGTATGTTCCCCAGCTGGAGGGCAAGAGGGTGGCCGTTTGTGGCAACCACACCTCCCTCGTGGGCACCACCCACCTGGTGGATACGCTGCTCTCTCTCGGCGTGAAAGTCACCAAGATTTTCTGTCCGGAACATGGATTCCGGGGCGAGGCTGAGGCGGGCGCCAACATTCAGTCGTCCACCGACCCGGCCACGGGTCTTCCCATCATCTCCCTCTATGGAAGCAACAAGAAACCGACGCCTGAGCAGGTCAGCGGCCTCGATGTGATTCTGTTCGACATACAGGATGTGGGCTGCCGGTTCTACACCTATATCTCCACCCTCACCTACGTGATGGAGGCCGCGGCGGAGAACGGGGTGAAGGTCATCATTCTCGACCGCCCCAACCCCAACGGCTACTTCGTGGACGGTCCCATTTTGGACCCGAAGTTTCGTTCCTTCGTGGGCATGCATCCCATACCGGTGGTACACGGCATGACCATTGCCGAGTACGGACTGATGGTGAACGGTGAGGGCTGGCTGGCCGACAGCGTGCGTTGCGACCTGTCGGTGGTGAAGATGGCCTACTACGACCACACCACCCGCTACTCGCTGCCCGTTGCGCCGTCGCCCAACCTGCAGACCGATGAGGCCATTTACCTCTATCCGTCCCTCTGTCTTTTCGAGGGCACCTGCATCAGTCTGGGGCGCGGCACCGACCATCCGTTTGAGATGTACGGCCATCCCGACCTGACCGTCGGTGACTACCATTTCACGCCCCATCCCATCAAGGGCGTGTCGGAAAATCCGCCCCTCAAAGGGCGCGACTGCCGGGGCTTTTCGCTCACCGAGACTGCTCATACCATGCTCGATTCCACCAACTGTTTCAACTTGGAGTATCTGCTGACGGCCTACCAGAATTTTCCGAACAAAGAGACCTTCTTCCTCAAAAACGGCTTCTTCAACAAGCTGGCGGGGAGTGGCGAGCTGAGGCGACAGATGGAGGCGGGTGAGAGCGCCGAGCAGATTCGGGCATCGTGGCAGCCGCAGCTGGAGGCCTTCAAGAAAATCAGAGCTCAATATTTACTTTATCCCGATTTTGAGTAATGGCCTTCCCCGCTTTCGACACCGAAATCTTTCTCTTTTTCAATGGGATGCACGCCCCGTGGGCCGATAAATTCTTCATGATTGTCACCAACACGTGGACGTGGTTGCCTGTTTATTTGGCTGCTATCTTCTTTATTTTCAAGAAATTCAAGAAAAAAGGCTTTTGGGTGTTGCTTACGGTGGCGTTGGTGATTTTGTGTACCGACCAGACCTGCAATTTAGTGAAGCGCACGGTGCAGCGGCCTCGCCCGTCGCATACTGCCGAGTTGGCCGAGGAAATCCAGCTGGTGCGCCAATCGAATGGCGAATATTATCGGGGCGGGCACAATAGTTTTCCCTCCGGCCATGCCGCCAACACGGCTGCTTTCGCACTGTTTTTGATACTCTTTTTCAAAGAACAGCGCCGTTGGCTTATCCCCACGGCCATCGCTTGGAGCCTGCTGCTCTCTTACAGCCGCCTCTATTTGGGCGTACACTACCCGATTGATATCCTATGTGGCTGGTGCGTGGGCGTTTTCTGGGCAGCACTACTGTCCTTCCTTTGTCTTCGTTTTTTTATCAAAAATAATCAAATCCATCATCCATGAAACGACTTATCCTTTTGGCATTTGCCATCCCAGCATTCCTCTTTTTTTCGTGTAATGGCGGTCCTGTCTCTACCAATGGCGGTGCTGCGACAACGGGTAGCGACAGCACGGCGGTTGAGTCAGTGAAAGAGAGCGCAGGCTGCCAGGCGGTAAAGAAGCTGGTTACCGACTACAAGATGCGGGTGAATATGGCCAAAAATTGTGATGCGCTGATGACCTGTCAGGTGAACTTCACCCGTGAGTTGGATGAAGTGTACAAACAGCATGAAGAGCTTTCAGCCGCGGAAAAGGCGAGTGTGCAAAACGACATCACCTCGTTGGGACTGCTCATCAGCAAGAAGAAGACGGAGTTGGGCTGCCAGTAGCCGCAGGAAGGTGAAAATTGAGAATTGAGAATTGAGAATGGAAAGGTGGTGGGGCAGGGGAGAGTGATGGGATGTTTTAGTTGTTGTATCACTCTTCCATGACACTATGGCACTCTATTCATTCTAATAATCTTGTGTTTGATTTTATATTTGCCCCTTGCGAAAGCATTGTGTGTGTCTTTTCTTTTACGATACGGCCATTTTATCGTATAGCCATTTCCACTGCTGATGCTCAGACTAAAAAGTTGTTTTTTTATATTAACATTTTCAATGTTAAACAAAACAAACGAGTTATTGAAAAAGGATTGATAAAGGGGGATGGGATAGACATATCTAAGGGGTTGGAGGGATTCTTGTATTTCTATGTAGGTAAACTCTAGAAAAATGCCTTCGTTTGAATCTTTCATAATCTGATGGAGCCCATCGGTGGGAATCAAAATATCCCCAGTTATATACTCGCAGAAAATAGTATCATTGCCCTCCTCTTGTGGCAGGATGATTTTGCAGTTCGCATAAGCACTATTGGTGGGCACCGTTCCATCAACTAAAAAAATCCAATTTAATCTGGTTGATTGAGAATGTGCCTCAGATTGAGAAAATACCGTCTCAATTTGAAACAACAACGCACACACTGAAATCAAACTCACAACTGCTTTCATGGCTTCTCATTTTATTGAAGCTGCTTCACCGTGTTGTGGGCGAGGATTTCGGCACGGTCGGCTACCGGTAAGGTGGGCGTCACCATGATGTCGAGCCACAACTCGCGGCCTTCATTGCGCAACTCGCGGCTGTCGGTGAGCTGGCTGACGATGAAACCTGCCGTTTCAGCATCCTCGTACGTGGAAGTGTCAATCATGCGGGCGATGTCGCCGAGACTCTGCGGAGCGAGCACCTGCACCGACACACGGTCGCTTTGGATGTAGAAGTTGACGGAGAATTCGTAATGCTGGTCTTCCACACTCCGCTCTATGAGCGAAATCAGCTCGTGCATGCCATACGACAGCACGCCGAATTGGTCTTCCAAGCCGAAGCTGTCGCAAAGGTTCTCTACCGCACCCAGTACGCGGCCTTGGGCGTTTTGTAAGTTAAGGTTTTGGATTTCAATGGTATACATGGTGATATAATTTTATTCGATGTTATAAAAATACTGGTTGACTTTTTCTTTATAGTAATAGTTGAGGTTCGGAGGGATGGACTTGAGCATCTCAATCTGCTGCTGTGATTGGCGGTCCATGTTCCACTCTTTGGGCGGGTTGGGATTGATGATGTCGCGGCCTTCGTTGCTCTCGCGCTTCTCGTCCTGCTCGCGTTGCATCTGGGCGCGCTCGCTCTCCAGCATTCGGGTCTCGATGTTCTTCTGTCGGTTGATGGTCTCGGTGGTGATGCGTCCGTTCACAAGGTCTTTCTCGGTCTTCTCCATGTCGCGGATCATCTGTTCGACCGACTTGTCGCCCACGCCGTTTTCCGACTTGAGGCCATCCTCGTACTCCTGCATCATCTTGCGGATGGCTTCCTGCTGGGCGGCCATCTTGGCGAGCTGTTCGCTCATCGACTGGCCGTTCTGCCCCTGCTGTCCCTCTTTCTTGCCTTGCTCCATGCTGCGTTTCAGGGCCTCCATCTGGCGGTTCAGCTGCTGCTGCAGTTCACGCGCCGTCTTGGTCTTTCCCTTCCCGCCGGGATTGTTGCAGGAGCCCTTCCCGCTCTTGTTCTTATTCTTGCAGTTCTGGCACTCGCTCTGTTTCTGCTTCACCTCCTTCATCGACTCGGCAAGCATGAGGGCGAGGTTGTTCATGCTGGTCATGGCGAACTGCTGCTGGGTGAGGGCGTTCTGCACGCGCTGGTCTTTCAGCGAGGCGACTGCCGCATCGATGTACGAGTTGATCTTGCCGACTTCTTCGTTGATGAACGGCTTCACGGCACTCTGGCGGCGTGCGAGGGCATTCAGCGAGTCGGCAATCACCAGCATATTGTCACGGATGTTGTGCTGCGTGCGGGCAATGTCGGGGAGCTGCGACGAGTGCTGGGTAAGCGGTCTGAGCCGCTCCATCACTGTCTCTTGGTTGAAGGATATCTGTACGAGGTTGTCCAAGATCTGCCGCAGGCTCTCCATGTCTTCCTCCAAATCTTCCTCCTCATTATCCAACATGTTCTCTTCCATCTTTTGAGCCATCTCCTCCATCTTCTCGCCCGCATCCTGCTGGCTCGAGGCCGCCTTGCTCCGGTTGTTCTTGTTCAGCGCATCCTTGCTGTCCTTGAAATCCTGCTCAATCTGCTGCTGGAGGTCTTTCGTGTCCAACAGTTTGTTGGGATCTTCCAGCTCTTTGTTGAGTTGGTTCAGTTCGTTAATCTCTTTTTTCAGTTCTTTAAACTGATTCTCAATGTCCTGCTGCTTTTGCAGAAGTTCTTGTTTGTCAATGGCTTTCTGTTCGCTCTGCTTGGAAAGCGCTTTCTGTTCCTCCGACAGTTTTTTTGCCTTGTCGATGATGTCGTTGTACTTCTTCTCGAACTCCAGTTGTTTGAAAAGCTCCAGCTGCTGGTCGAGGGTTTTGTTCAGCTCTTCCGTGTTGTTCTTCACATCCTGAACCGTCTTTTTCACCTCCTCCTTATTGTTATTCTGTTGGTTCATCTGGTCCATCATCCGCTGCAACTTTTCGTACATCTCCTTGATTTCATCCGAAAGAACTTTGTTGAACCGCTCTTCCAACTCTTTCTGCTTCTTGATGAGGTTTTCGGGGATATTTTTGTATTTATCCTCCATCATATTCTGCTGATTCTGAGCCTGTTTCATCTCATCAATCTGCTTTTTCAACTCCTCATACTTGTCGGTGAGTTCCTGCAACTTTTTCTTATCCTGCCACGAAAGTTCCTTGTTCTGCATCATCTGCTGTTGCAGTTTGTCAATCTCTTTGAGAAGGTCTTTCGAGTCATCAATCAACTCTTGTAAATCGCTCTTGGTCTGTGAGTTGCTATTCTCCAACTGCTCGTCAATCTCCTCTTCGGTCATCACGCGGTAGGTCTCGGAGACGCTGCGAGCGGACTTGGGACCGTTGATGCCGTCGTTGTCGAACACCTGGAAGTAGTAGTCGATGCGTTGTCCGGGTTCGAGCATCAGCACGCCGGCATCGAAGTAGTGGTAGAAGTCCTGTACCGTCAGCATCGAGTTGATGGGGATGTTCTGTACCTTGTTGGTTTCGAGGAGTTTGTCGTTTTTATCGTATTTTGAATAGACGAACTGGGCTTTGGTGAAGCCGTAGTCGTCGTGGATGGTGCCTTTGAAGTAGATGCGGTCGGGCAGCAGCGAGTCGGCCTGGCTCACCACCGTGATGTCGGGGTATTGGTCGGGCACCACGTTGATGTTGTGCTTGAGGGTGTCGGTGGAGGCGCAGAATTGGTTCTTGTTGGTGATGGCGTAGGCGAAGGAGTTGCGCACGGTCTTGGTGATTTTGTAGATGCCTTTTTCGGCGCGTACAGGTTCTTTTTCATCCTCAAGGATGAACTGCAACTGGCTGGTGTTGCGGGTGTAGAACGACCAGGTCACCTGCGTGCCGTCGGGAATAGTGGCGTCGCCGTTGTTGTCGATGGTCTCGTCGTTTTTGTGGAGATAGGCGGGGTAGTGGAGCGTCATGGCGAAGCTGACGATGACCGGCTTGGGCAGCACCGATAAGGTATAGTCGGGCGAGGAGGTCTCGTCGGTAAAGACATGGAACTGGGTGTCGCCCTGCGGATTTTTAAAAGTATAGGTAAAATGAATGTTGTCGGTCTTGGTCATCTGGTACTTCCGTCCAGCGAGGTCGATATAGAGCGCATCGGGGGTTTCGGTGCCTTTGATTTTGACCTTCAGTTCAAAATCCTCATTCTGGAATGTGGTGAGTGTATCGTTTTGAATTTCAAAAGAATAAGGTGCTGGTTTAGCATAAAATTGGTCGTAATGTACGATTCTTTCGGTCGATTGGGTGAAAATTTCGCTTCTTACCGAAAAGATGACGATACAGAGAAGGACAGGGATGAGGGCCCATTTGATATAGCGGCGGGTGTTTTTGAAGGGGATGGCTTTGACGAAGGGGAAGGGTTTGATTTTCTCGATTTTGGTGTCGATGGCGGCAGCGATAAGTTCCGCGCTTTTGCATTCGCCCTTTTCGCGCATCGCCTCCAGTTGGAAGAGGTTGAGCAGTTTGTCGTCAATTTCGGGGAAATGCTGACCGATGATGGCCGCTATCTGTGTGGCGGTGAGCTGTTTGCCCACGCCGAAGATTTTAAGGAGGGGGATGATGATGTAAAAGACGAGGGTGACGGCGAAGATGGCGAGGTAGGAGAAGAAGAGGACGGTGCGGACGGTGGAGTTGAAGTAGGAGAAATATTCGAGCAGGGCATACGTGATGAACACCATCAGGGTGATGATGACGAAGATGAGTGCGCCGCGCAAGAGTTTGTTGAGGTAGTACTTGTGGACGAACTCTCTGATTTTCTGCCGAATAATCTCTTGATTATTTGTCATTTTCGCTGTTCTCTTGTGTCCAGAGGATATTGTAGAAGGGGTCTTGTTGTTGTTTAAAATAGTTGTAGAGCATCTTGTTCTTGCCGAACATGGCTTTATTGAAGAAGAAACGGTTGAATTTGCCGTTCATGCTGTTGAGTTTCTTGCGTTTGTCGAAGGCGTTGGCCACCTTGGTTTTGCCCGGATGCGCCTGTCGCGCCAGTGCTATCTCCTTGAGGATGAGGTCGCTGATGGGAATTTGCACGGGACAAACCTGGTCGCAGTTTCCACAGAGCATGGCGTTCTTGATGACATGTTCGGTGTTGGTGGCATGATGCAGGAAGTTGTCGCGCACGATATTGATGGGGGTGTGTTCCTTGGTGTATTCGTACATCGGGCAGACCGTTTTGCACTTGTCGCAGTCGATACAGTAGAGCGACTCGCGCAGGGTACTGTTCTGCATGATATCGGTTACGCCATTGTCATAGAGGAAGATAGTGATTTGTACAGGAGTATGAGATACGCCTTGGCTGGGGTCGGCGAAGTTGGGTTCGATGAGGGAGAAGGGGCGGTTGATGAGTTTCACATCGTGGGGGAGGTATTGCTGTTCTTGGGCTTGTGTGCGGAGGTAGAGGATGGTTTCGAGGTCGGAGGCCTTGTTGAGGAGTTTGCTGATGTCGAGCAGGATGAAGAGGTTGGGGATGGAGTTGAGGCAGTTTTTGGAGTTCTTGTTGAGCAGCACGAGGGTGCCGGTCTCCACGATGGCGAAGTCGGCCTGCACAAACAGGAAGGCAGCGCTGGACTTGCCGCTTTCCACATCGGCATAGTGGACGGGTCGGATGGACTTGGCGCTGCGCAGTTCTTCCGGCACATCGGGCAGGTCGAAGCACACCCTGTTGTAGGGAGTTTTGGGCAGAAGGTCGAAAACCGTTTCGGTGAGTTCGGTTTCATCGGAGATCCAGCACACGTTGAAACCCTTCTCGCGCATTCTGCGGTCGAAGTAGGTGAGCTTGTTCTCCATGTCTTCTATATATTTCTGCCGGATGATGTTGGCTCGGGTGCGGCAGAACTCGATGATATCTTCAGGGCTGAATTCCATAATTATCGGAGGTTGATTTTTTCTACTCGTCTCTCATGGCGGCCACCCTCGAAGTCGGTGCTGAAGAAAGTCTCGACGAGGTCGAAGGCGGTCTCGGGCAGGATGAAGCGGGCGGGCATGACAAGGACGTTGGCATTATTGTGCTGGCGGGCGAGGGCGGCGATTTCGCGGTCCCAGCAGAGGGCTGCGCGCACATTGGCGTGCTTGTTGGCCGTCATGGCAACCCCGTTGCCCGTGCCGCAAATCAGGATAGCCCGTGCGGCGGGATCTTTCGACACAGCCTCCGCCAGAGGATGCGCAAAGTCGGGATAGTCAACACTTTCTGTTGAATGTGTGCCGAAATCTACCCACTCATATTGGGAGGAAAAATGCTGTTTGATGGCCTCTTTCAGCTCAAAACCAGCATGGTCGGATGCGATGAAAACTTTCATTTCTGTACACTTTTTCACAATCTGCAAAAATACAAAATTTATCCGAATAATTTTCCACAATTTTCAGCCAAAAATTGTGAAAAAAAAATCCGTTTTGGGATAAAGTGTCACAAAAAAATGCTGTATATTTGCCACGCGATTCGGGTTCCACGGATTAAAAGGGAAGCCTGTGAAAATCAGGCGCTATTCCCGTAGCTGTAAAGTTCTACCCCCGCTCTCCGCCTCTAAGCCACTGAAAAATCCTCCGATTATCGGGAAGGCGGCGGTGAGTTGAACAAGCCAGAAGACCTGCCCGCATCGTCAGATGTAGCTTTCGGGATAAAAGCATACATGTCCGTGAGGACCCAATGAATACTCCCGTAAGTTGTTGTGACGTAGAAAATTAACCTTTAACCTTATGATAGAAGAAGTGTACATTGTCAAAAGAAACGGAAAGAGGGAGCCGTTTTCTATTGAAAAAATCCGAAGCGCCATCACCAAGGCCTTCCTCTCCGTGGGCAGCTTCGCCACCCAGGAGT
>JAEEGI010003223.1_pt1 | contig 39004 bp, 38 predicted proteins | sample 8958751 | NCBI WGS metagenome assembly JAEEGI01 (sample SAMN16246545, study PRJNA631951) | gut metagenome | biome: gut microbiome; feature: rumen; material: KS-attached | host: Bos | place: Iran: Karaj | collected 2018-10 | reverse complement strand
TGGTACTGTTCCTCATTTACAGGAGTAAATTAACACACAAGATCCGCCTAATATTCAAGGCGGCTCTTTTTTTTGCGTTTTCAGTATACCGTCAAAAAGTACATCGGGTGCAGATACCACACGCCGTCTATCTGGATCAGTACATACGTCGCGGAATCGGAATCCTCGGCGTCGTCGCCCCAGGAATTGAGCGTCCCCACGGCTTTTACCGATTTTTGTATTTTCGTCACGTCCATATCGTAATCGATCACGTTGTAATCGATATACTTGGCAAAATCGCGCTCGTTTTCTTCTGCCGGATACTCGAGTATCGCGTGCACCAGATATTCGCACCCAAAGCCCTTGCCGTAGTTCGTTTCGCAGTTTTCGGCGGCGGGGACTATATACGAGTTCGTAAGGAATTCTTCTAATGTAACGCCTTCCGTAAGCTCGTAGCTGGCGCGCGCGGCTGCGATAAAATCGGGCGGGAACGCCGAAATATACAAAGTCGCGTCGAGCTTTGCCTGAGCGTCTATGACCGTCTGCACCGGCATCGCTTCTTCGTCCGTCACGCGCACCGCTTTGCGGCGGCAGGACGTCAGCGTCAGCACCAGCAAAACCGCAAGCGCCGCGGCGAAGGCCCTATTCGTTTTGCGCGGACGATTTGTTGAGTCTGAGTTCATCATATTCTTCCTTGGTGAGGATTATCTTACGCTTCTTGGTCGCGGGGTCGAACTTGCCCACGTAACCGCGGTCTTCCATCATATCTATCATCTTCTGCGCTCTGGAATATCCGACGGAAAGCTTGCGCTGCAGCAGGGAAGTCGCCATCGTCTCGTATTCGAACGCGATCCCCAACGCGTCGAGGAAGAGCGGGTCTTCCTGTTCGTCGCCGCCGGCGACGGGAGCCGCCGTGTGCTTGGCCTGCTTGCCGCACTGCGAAGCTTCCTGCTCGATCATCTTCATAACGTCGTCGCTGTAAGTCGCCTGCGCCGTGTTGCGCACGAAATTGCACACCGCGTTGACTTCGGTCTTGCCGTCGACGAACGCGCCCTGTACGCGTATCTTCTTCATCGATTTGACCGGCGCAAAGAGCATATCGCCCTTGCCCAGCAGCGCTTCTGCGCCGCTTTCGTCGAGTATGATGCGCGAATCTATCGCCGAAGAAACGGTGAACGCTATCTTGGAAGGCACGTTGGCTTTGATAAGGCCGGTGATGACCGTGGCGTCGGGGCGCTGCGTGCCGAGTATCAGATATATACCGGCGGCGCGCGCTTTCTGCGCCAGGCGGCAGATCGAAGTTTCCACCGCGTCCTTCGCGGTCATCATAAGGTCGGCGAGCTCGTCGATGATTATCACCACGTACGGCAGCTTTTCACGCTCGGGGTCGCCTTCGACTATCGAATTATATTCGTCAAGATTGCGCGCCGTGCCTAAAGACTCCATAAGCGAATAGCGGCGCTCCATCTCGTTGACCGCCCAGTTGAGCGAACCCGCCGCGGTGCGCGGATCATTGACGACCGGCACCATCAGGTGCGGTATACCGTTGTAGCACGAAAGCTCTATCTTCTTGGGGTCTATCATTATGAATTTCAGCTCGTCCGGCTTGGCGCGGTAGAGGAGCGAAATGATTATGGAGTTAATGCACACCGATTTGCCCATGCCGGTGGCGCCGGCGATGATAAGGTGGGGCATATCGGGGATATCGAAATATATGGGGTTGCCGCCGACGTCCACGCCCAGGCAGACGAACAGCTTGGATTTGTTGCTGCGGAAAATGTCGTTGTCTATAAGGTCGCGCAGCTTGACCACCGACGACGTGTCGTTGGGGATCTCTATGCCTATGGCGGCTTTGCCGGGGATGTTGGATTCTATCCTCACGCTCGAGGCGGCGAGGCGCAGGCGTATATCGTCGGCGAGGCTCTCTATCCGGCTCACGCGCACGCCCTCGTCGGGCAGGACTTCGTAACGCGTCACCGCGGGACCGCAGCTCGTGGAAACGAGCGTGACTTTAACGCCGTAAGTGCGCAAGATGGAAACCAGCTTCTGACCGATAAGCTGCGTGCGGTTGGGATCCTGGCGCAGATAATCGCTGCTGCCTTCCGAAAGGAGCGATATGGGCGGGAAAACGTACGGCGGAACGGGAGGAGGCGCGTCCTCTTCGAGCGTGGCGTCCTCGGGATATTCTTCGGGTACGAGCGCTTCGCCGTCCTCGCTTACAGGCGTGGTCTCTTTTACCGTCACGGCGTCGGAATTGAATTCCGCCGCGCTAACGGCGGGGTCGACGAATTCGGACGGGTTGTCTATGAGCGGAGCGTCGCCGTCGGCTTCTTTGAAGAACGATTCGTAGTTGCCCTGGTCAAGCGGATCGACCGCAGGTTCGACGACCGTTTCTTCCGTCGGAACGACGATCGGGGTCGCCGGTATCATCTCCTCGGGAACCGTCTGCCCGTCCTCGTCGAGCTCGGGTATCTCGGGCAGTTCGAACTTGCGCTTCTTTTCGGCATTACGCGCGGGAGCGGCTTCCGCCGGCTTGCGCTTGCGCGCTTCTTCCTCGGCAAGACGGGCCTGTTCTTCAAGCTCGGCTTCGCGCTCTCGGCGCGCTTCGGCGGCCTGAGATGCGGATTTCTTGATCGCGCGCGCTATCGCCGAAGGCGAGGTGCCGATAAGGAACAGGAACGTTATGATCGCCACGAAATATCCTATAATATAAGTGAGCACGGGCTTGAGCAAAAACTCTATACCGCTGCCCAGCGTGCCGCCAATGGCTCCGCCGCCTATGCCCTGAGTGCCGTTTTCATAAAACGCCTTAAAGAACGATATTTCGCCCTGGTCAAACGACCTTTGTTCGGGAGTGGCGGTGTGCATATGTATCAGCACCAGCACGAATATGAAATTGGCGATACAAAGCAGATATCTCGCGCCCGAGGTGCCGTTTTTGCGGTCGCGCTTCCAAAGGAGCGCCACGGCGAGCAGATATACCGGTATCGCAAAGGCGCCGTAGCCGAACAGCCCCTTGAAAAACGGCGCGAGCACCGTGCCGAGATACCCGGCGTTGTCCTGCATTATAAGCAGCAGGAACAAAAGCACGGCTATCGTGCCGAGCAGATACGGCATAAAACCGAGCGGCTTTCTTGCCGGGACCTCGTTTTCGGCGGCGTTCTTTACGCTGCCGTTCTTTATTGCCTTCTGGGTCTTGGGTTTGAGCTGCTTAACGGCGGATTCGCTTTTTTTGTTAGTGTTTTTCTTCTTTTTGTTCTTGTTCGCCATTTTCACCGAACCTTCGTTAGTTAATAATATCGTAAATTATCGCCGCCGCGCCGACGATCACGCAGTACAGCGAAAAGACCGAAAGTTTTTTGCTCTTTGCAATATACTGCAAAAGCTTTATTGCCGCAAAACCCGAAATCACCGCCGCGGCTATGCCGCAAAACACCGCCGGGAGCGAGCCTTCGGGCAGCGGATTGTTCTTGAGCTCGAATATCTTGAGTATGTTCGCGCCCGCTATGGCGGGGATAGACATCAGAAACGAGATCTTCACCGCGTCTTCTTTGTTAAATCCCGCAAAAAGTCCGCCCGTAACGGTGGCGCCGGAACGCGATATCCCGGGGAAAATCCCCAACACCTGCATTATTCCGACAAATATCGCATGCCGCGGTCTTGCGTCCTGCACGGTCAGGTTTCCTTTGGCGAGCCTGTCGGCAACGGACAGCATCAGCCCGTTGATGATAAGGAGTAACCCGATCGCCCACACCACGCCCGATACGCTTTCGATCTTGTCTTCAAGGAACACGGCGGCAACGAGGGGAACGGTCGCTATGAACACGAGCAGAAACAGCTTTTCGCCGTAGTCGAGCCCCTCGCGCAGACGGGAAGTGAACAGCTTTTTCATAAGCGTGAAAAAGCCTTTTATCATAAGCCATACGTCTTTGCGGTACACGAATACCACCGCCGCCAGCGTGCCGAGGTGCAGAAGGACGGTAAACGTAAGATAATTCGATTCCATATCCTTTGCGCCGAAAATGTTCTGCGCCAGCGCCAGATGGCCGGACGACGACACGGGCAAAAACTCGGTAAGTCCCTGCAGCAGCCCGTAAAGTAAACCTTCGAGAACAGACATTCATTTGCCTCCGAAACTGCATATTTCACAAGAAAATATGTTTCAAACAAGAATATTATAACCGTTCCTGCCCGATATGTCAAGCGATTTTACAAAATTATGTAAACCAAATCTCAAAACGCCCAGGTGCCGTTTTTGAATATTTCAAACGGTTTGCCGTCCTTGTAACCCACAATGGAAAGGTCGTCCGCGCCGACCATAAAGTCGACGTGGATCATGGAATCGTTGAGCCCTTTTTCCTTGCGTTCGTCGGGCGTCATATTCTCGAACCCTTCCAGGCAGTCGGCGTAACCCGAACCCAGCGCTATGTGGCAGGAGGCGTTTTCGTCGAACAGCGTTTCGTAAAACAGCACGCCGCATTTGTCCACGCCCGAGCCTTTGGGGACCAGCGCCACTTCGCCGAGGTACGCCGCGCCTTCGTCCATCGTTATCATCTTTTCAAGCAGATCGTCGTTCTTTTCGGCTTTGTGCGATACTACTTTGCCGTCCTTGAACGTGAATTCAAAGTTTTCTATAAGCGCGCCGTTATACGAAAGCGGCTTGGTCGAAACGAGCCGTCCTTCGGCGCGGCCCTTGCACGGAGCCGTGAAAACTTCCTCGGTAGGCAGGTTGGGGTTGAACGTCACGCCGCCGAGCGTCGTGTCGCTGCCGCCGCCCCAGCGCGATTCGGGCATGAGCCACACCTTGAAATCGGTGCCGTTTTTGGATTTATAATGCAGATAATCAAAATGCTTTTCATTGAGCAGGGAACTGCGCTTTTTGAAATCGGCGTTGCGCTTCGCCCAGTCGGCGAGCGGATCGTTGTCTTTTTCCACGTAGCAAGTGGTGAATATCGCGTCCCACAGCTTTTTCACCGCCGCCGACGCGCGCTCGCCGGGGAACACCTTCTTTGCCCAGGCGGGCGAAGGCACCGCGGCTATCGTCCACTGGTACCTGCTTTCCATCGCGGTGCGGTAGGGCTTTATTTTGGGGAATATCGCCTGGCGCGCCTTTGCCACTTTTTCAAAATCTATTCCGTTCAGCCCGTCGGGATCTTCCGAAAGTATGTGTATCGCGGCGGGCAGCACTTTTGACGTGTGCTTTAGCTTTTCTTCGCGCCACGCGGGGAATTCCGAAAGCTTTTTGAGCGTCATCTTTTTGTAGTGCAGCTTGGTGATGGGCTGATACGTCCACTCCATCGTGACTTCCGAAGCGCCCGCGCGGTAGCATTCTTCCGCAAGCATAAGGGCGAAGTCGTGCTGATCGACGGCACTGTAGATCACCACTTCCTGTTTTTTCTGTACGTTGGCTCCGCATCTCACTATCAGCGACGCGTATTTTCTCAGCATTGTCTTGTTCATTTTTATATCTCCTTTTATTCGTTTATCAAATCCGAAAATTCCTGTTCGCTTATTACCTTTATCCCAAGCGAATTGGCCTTTGCAAGCTTGCTTCCGGCGTTTTCGCCGCACACCAGAAGCGAAGTCTTCGCCGAAACCGACGACGCGGCTTTGCCGCCGTTTCTCGCGATAAGGTCTTCTATCTCTTCGCGCGTGTAACGCTCTAACTTGCCGGTGACGACTATCGTCATCCCTTCGAGCGAACTGCCGGTCCGCGTCTGCGGCTCGGTCATATTCACGCCGCATTCTCTAAGCTTTTCTATCACTCGGATATTCGCCGGAGTCGCAAAATACGAAACGATATTTTCGGCGGTCACGGGGCCTATGTCGTTGACCGCGGCGAGTTCTTCTGCCGTCGCGGCGCGTATCGCGTCCATCGTCCCGAACCTCGCGGCGAGCGTTTTCGCCGCTTTTTCGCCCACCTGCGGTATGCCGAGCGCGTTTATGAGCCTCGATAACGGCTGCGTCTTGGAACCTTCCGCGGCGGATATGACGTTACGCGCCGAAAGCTCGCCCATCCCGGGGAGCGACGCCAGACGCTGCTCGTCGAGCGTGTAGATATCGGCGACCGAAGCGAGCATCCCGTTTTCTATAAGCTTTTCCACCAGCGCCTTGCCCAGCGTCCTTATATCCATACAGTCGCGTTCGGCAAAATGGGTTATGCTGCGGTGGAGCTGCGCGGGGCAGGCGGAATTGATGCACATCACGGCGGCGTCGCCCTCTTCGCGCACGGTCTTTTCGCCGCACGAAGGGCAGAACTCCGGCATAATGAACTCGCGCGCCTGCGGCGGGCGCTTGTCTTTGACTACCTCGACTATCTCGGGGATTATATCGCCCGCTTTGCGCAGGACTACCGTATCGCCTATGCGAATGTCTTTTTCGCGTATATAATCTATATTGTGCAGCGTCGCGGCGGAGACCGTCGACCCCGCAATGAGCACGGGTTCGAGCACCGCTTTGGGCGTGAGCACGCCGGTGCGCCCGACCTGTATGACGATGTCGCGCACGACGGTGAGCGCGCTTTCGGGAGGATATTTGTACGCCACAGCCCAGCGCGGGACCGCTCCAACGTCGCCCATGCGTTCGCGCAGCGCCAGGTCGTCGACCTTTATCACCGCGCCGTCTATGCCGAAAGGAAGCGATGCGCGGGCCGCTCCGATTTTTTCGATTTTTTCTATCATCTGCCCGTAAGTCGTGCAGACTTCGAAATCCGGCGAGACCGTGAACCCCAGCGTGCGCAGATAATCAAGACACCCCGAATGGGTCGCGGGCAGGGGAGTGTCGCAAAGCTGTACGTTGAATACGAATATCTCAAGCTTCCGCTCGGCGCACAGCCGCGAATCGAGCTGACGCAGCGAACCCGCCGCCGCGTTGCGCGGATTGGCAAAGCGGGGAAGTCCTTCCGCTTCGCGCTTTTCGTTGAGCTTTTCGAACACCTTTTTGGGCATATAAACTTCGCCGCGCACTATTATGTGCGGCAGCGGCTCGGTCAGCTTGAGCGGTATGGAGCGCACGGTCTTAAGGTTCTGCGTGACGTCTTCGCCCACCAGACCGTCGCCGCGCGTGGCTCCGCGCACGAACACGCCGTCTACGTATTCCAGCGCAACCGAAAGCCCGTCTATTTTGTTTTCAACGCAAAAGCCAAGACCTTTGTTTTCGTTTATCAACGGCTCGGCAAAGGCGCGCACGCCTTCGTAATCGAACACGTCGGTCAGACTCCCGAGACGAACGGGATGCGTGACTTTTTCGAACCGCTCGGCGACGTGTCCGCCCACGCGGTGCGTAGGAGACGACGGCGACGCCAGCTCGGGATGTTCGGCTTCGAGCAGTTTGAGCTTTTCGAACATCATATCGTATTCGTAGTCCGAAATTTCAGGCGCGTCTTCGTCGTAGTATTTTTTGGAATGATATTCGATCTGCGCTTCGAGCGAGCGCATCGTTTTCTTTATGTCTTCGTTCATTTTCCCGCCTTTTCCGCGTCGATCGCCGTCCAGTCGTTTTCCAGCCGCACGTCTTTCACCGCAAACGAATTCGCTTCAAGCGCCGCGAGCACTTTTTCCTTGCGCGGCGCGATTATTCCGCTAAGCACTATCCTGCCGCCGTCTTTGATCAGATCTTTGAATATCGGCAGCATTTCGCAAAGCACGTCCGCGACGATGTTGGAAAGTATTATATCGTATTTTTTCGTTTTTATTTTTTCAAGCAGTTTTTTGTCTTCAAGTATGTTGCCGCAAAGCGCCGTGACGGTCCCCTCGGGAATGCCGTTGATCCGCGCGTTCTTTTCGGTTATTTCCGCAGCGTTTTCCTCTATGTCCACGCCCACGCAGCTTTTTGCGCCGAGCAGACAGGCGGCGATCCCCAAAATCCCGCTGCCGCAGCCCATATCTAGCACGTCCGCGCCCGCGAGCGGCAGTTTTTCAATGGATTCAAGGCACAGCTTGGTTGTCTCGTGCCGGCCGGAACCGAAAGACGATTCGGGGTCTATTTCCAGCACCGTGCGCCCCTCGGGGTCGCAGTCTTCCCACGAAGGCTTGATTATGAGCTTTTCGCCTATCTTCACGGGGTGGAAGAACTCTTTCCAGTTGTTTTCCCAGTCCTTGTCGTCGCTGACCGAACCGGTTATCTCTATATTCCCGAACTCGGGGCGGCTTTTCATCGATTCCGCGGTCTTCAGCACGAATTCGCGCCTCGATCTGCCCTGCGCGTTCTGCGTGAGGTACACGGTGACCGAAACGGTATCTGCGTCCTCGGGGACCAGATCGCTTTCGTAATAATCAAAAGGCACCGATTTTTCGTCTATTATCTGCAAAAAATCCCTGGGGTCGTTTATCGCGAACGAGGTTATTCCGTTCACTATAAGCTCGCCCGCCAGAAAATCGGCGCCCGGAGTATTGGTCTTTACGGTTATTTCGTCAAATTTCATTTCATTCTTCTCCGGTATCAAACGATATATCGTCGGTGACTCTCCCGTCGCCGGTTATTGGAATGCTTTCGCCGAGGTAACGCGGCTCGGGCTGGAATACGGCCGTGAACACCGCTTTGACGCGCGCAAGCGCTTCGCGCACGTGGTTCGAAAATTTGTATGGGCTGCGGTCGCTCGTCACGCCGTAGATATCGATATCAAGCGCCTTGCCCAAAAACACCGCGCGCGATATGTGAAAACTCTGCGTAACGGCGATGATCTTCCCGCAGCCGAACACCTTTTTTGCGCGCGCGAGCGAATCGTAGGTATTAAAACCGGCGTGGTCGCAGAAAATATCGTATGAAGGCACGCCGTGATCTATGGCGTACCGTTTCATCACCGAAGGCTCGTCGTAGCCGTCTGTGCCGTGGTCGCCGGACATCAAAAGCTTGGGCGCCGCGCCCGCTTTATACAGTTCTATCGCCACGTCAAGACGGTCTTTCAGCACGCCGGAAGGGTAGTCGCCTTCTATTTTGGCGCCGAGCACCAGTATGCAGTCGGCGTTCAAAGCTTCGGCGTCGGATTGCGCTGTCACGCGCGGCTTTGCCGAAAAAATGACTATAAGGTTCGCGGCGACGACGAGCAGCACGCACAGCAAAGCGAGCGCGCCGCACCATATGAGTATTTTTTTAACCGTTTTTTTGTTTTCCGAACTCGTTTTCATAGTATTCTTTCATAGTCAAAGCGTCTTCCGCCATCGTGCCGTCGGATTCGCATATCACGGTGGGATTCACCCCCAGCGAAACCACGGCGTTCATAAACTGCTCGTACGAAGGTCCGTAGACCTCGTCTTCAAACGTTAGATGTTTCTTTTCGCCCATTTTGGTGTATTCTATCTTTGAAAAATGGCAATGCAGCTCTTCGGCGTATACCGCGCCGAGCTCGCGCGATATCGTATCGAATATGCGCTTGTAGTCGTCTTCGGTCTTTATGCCGCCCAGCGTGCGCGCGTTCAGATGCCCGAAATCCACCACGGGGCGAAAATGCTTTTCGCTTACTCTGCACAGCCGGATGACTTCGTCCAGCGTGCCCAGCTGATTTATCTTGCCCATCGTCTCGAGCCCGGCGCGTGCGGAATACCCGCCGTCTTCCAGCGCCTGCGCCGCAGAATAAAGCGTGCTTTCGGCACGGCGCATAGCGTCTTCGCGGTCCGTCCCGCTCGCCGAACCCGAATGCACCACGAAAACGCGCGCTTTCAAAAGGTCCGCGGCGGAAGCCGAGCGCGTTATGTAATTCACGCTGTTTTGCCGCTTTTCTTCTTCCACCGAAGAAAGCGATATGTAATACGGCGCGTGGAGCGAAACGCTGATTCCGTATTTCGCGGCTTCTTTGCCTATTTCGCCGAGCGTCCCGTCGCTTGCGTATATCCCTTTGCCGCCCTGGTATTCGTAGGCGTCCAACCCTTTGTTATGCAGCCATTCAAACGCCTGCAGCGTGCTCTTTTTGCCGTCCGCGTAAAACGAAAGGGAATTGCCCGCAGGGCCGAATTCAGTTCTTTTCATTCTTTTTTTCCTTTTCTTTTTCCTTTTCTTTTTCCTTTTCCGCCTTTTTCGCCTTGCGCGCCGTATAGATTTTTATAAACGGCTTTTCAAGCCGCCGCTTCAGGCGGAAAAACGCGGTAGGTTTGTCTTTTATGGGCTTGACCAGAAAGCATTCTATGCCCGCGCGGTGAGCCGCCAAACAGTCGGTGAATATCTGGTCGCCCACCAGAAGCGCCTCTTCTTTGGTGCATTCCAGATGGTCTATGCACCTGAGTATGCCTTTGGGCGAAGGCTTCGAAGCGTCCGAAACGAAGAAAAAGCCCAGCTCGGCGGTGAATATGCGCGCCCTGTCGTGCTTGTTGTTGGAAACGAAAGCGATCCGCAGCCCCGCGCCTACAAGGCTCGAAAAATACGCCTTCATCTCGTCGGTGGGCGTGGCGATCTCGTACGGCGCGACGGTGTTGTCGATATCGAAAATCACGCCCTTTTTGTTTCTGGCGACGAGCTCTTCCGCGCTTATTTCGTATATGTCGTTGTACATTGCCTCGGGGACGAGCATTTTCTTCAGTCGCAAGGTACACTTCTCCTTAATATCATAGATATATATTACCACACATATAATAATATATATTTTTTTAAATATGTCAAGTGAAGAGCGAAAAATTCACAAAAAAATACGTATTGACAACCGCAGTGAATCTGTATATAATAAAGTGATATTATATTGACGGAGCCATCAATGGACAAATCTAAAAGAAAGCGGAACCTTATACTCAGCATCCTGTTTATGGTCCTGCTTTTCGTGTTGACATATTTCATAATATTCGGCAAAGAAGACATCGATTTCGGCAGAGTGTTCGACATCATCACCTCTGCCGACTGGCGTTTCGTGCTCGCGGCGTTTTCGATGATCTTTATCTATTTTATCCTTTACGGATTCTTCTGCCGCGAAACGCTGCGTTTCAAGGGGGTAAAGACCAACCTCGTCAAGGGCGTGGTCTACGGCTGTACCGATTTCTATTTTTCGGCTATAACTCCTTCCGCCACGGGCGGACAGCCGATGGTCGTTTATTACATGACCAAGGACGACGTCCCGGCGTCCGCCGCGACTCTTTCCACGGTGCTTTTGACCGTGCTGTTCAAAGTGGTGCTGCTTTTCCTCAATCTCGCCGCGCTCATTATGTACCACGACGTGTGGTTCGCCGCGGGGACGCTGTTTATAGTGCTCTGGTTTTTCGGACTTTTCGTGTGCCTGGGTATGATCGCGCTCGCCATCGTCACGATGTTCTACCAGAAACTCACGTTCGCCATAGGAAGGTTCATCATCCGCATCGGCTCTAAACTGCACATCATAAAAGATCTCGACAAAGCTCAGGAATCGTATTACAAGTTCACTACCGAATACCGCCAGGCGGCGGAAGATATCAAAGGGCACAAGCTGTTTATCGGCGAACTGTTCCTCATCATCTTCTTTATGCGTCTCGCGTTCTTCTCGGTGGCGTTCTTCGTGTACCGCTCGTTCGGTCAGTACGAGTTTTCGTATCTGTATTTCGTTTCGGTCCAGGCGTTCATAGCGCTCGCGGTCGATTCGCTCCCGCTCCCCGGCGGAATGGGCGCCAACGAGGCGGCGATAATTATGATGTACCAGAACACCTTCGGACCCGAAAAAGCCACGGGCGCCATGATACTCATACGCTTCGCCAACTACTATTTCGGGCTCATCATTTCGGCGATAGTGGTTATGATAAACCACATCCGCCATTCCATCATCAACAAAAAGGAAGTATAAAATGGATCCTTCAGTCAGGAGCAGGACCGGCGGGGAATACGTCCCGAAATCGGACGACAAAGCGCTGGAATTCCTTTACGGCAACGCTTTCGGGCGCGTACTGCTCAAAGCGGTCAACAAGCCGTTTTCCGCAAAAGTCGTGGGCAGCTATATGAATTCCCGCTTTTCCAAACGGCGTATCGAAAAGTTCGTCAAAGAAAACGGTATTGATATGTCCCTGTACGAGGAGCGCGAATACAAAAGCTACAACGACTTTTTCACGCGCCGCCTCAAGCCCGAAAACCTGCATATCTGCGCCGAAAAGGACGCGCTCGTCGCCCCGTGCGATTCCAAACTGACCGTCTACACGATCGATGAAGACAGCGTCTTTTATATCAAGAACGCGCCGTACAGCACGGCGGAATTTTTAAAAGATCCCGCACTGGCCGCCGAATTCAACGGCGGATATATGCTCGTTTTCCGCCTCACGGTCGATAATTATCACCGCTACTGCTATTTCGATTCCGGCACAAAAGGCGAAAACATCCATATAAAAGGCGTCCTCCACACGGTCAAGCCCGTGTCGCTGGAGCGGTATAACTATTATAAGCAAAACTGCCGCGAATACACCGTTATGCAGACCGAAAATTTCGGCAAGGCCATACAGGCGGAAATCGGCGCCATGCTCGTGGGGAAGATAAGCAACCTTTCCGGCGCGTGCGCTTTCGTGCGCGGCGAGGAAAAGGGAATGTTTGAATTCGGCGGTTCCACCGTGGCGGTGATGCTCCGCAAGGGCGTCGCCGTGCTTGACGAAGATATCGTCCGCAATTCCGCGGAAGGCGCGGAGACCGAAGTACATATCGGCGAGCGTATCGGCTCCGCCGTGCGCGCGGAGGGAAACGATGCTTAACCGTTTACGTCAGTTTATGTACGGGCGCTACGGCTCCGACCAGCTCAACACGGCGCTCATAATCGCCGCGGTCGCGCTTTCGTTCGTCAACATTTTCGCCCGCTCGCTCGTCATATATATAATCCAGCTCGTCATAATGGCGTTTGCGGTCTACCGGATGTTTTCGCGCAAGATCCAGACGCGGCTTCGCGAAAACAAAGCGTTCCTTTCGGTTTGGGAAAAGATAAAACTGTTCTTTGTGCGCATAAAGAACCGTTTCAAAGACAGAAAAACTCACGTCTATATGAAATGCCCGACCTGCAAGGCGCAGCTGCGGCTGCAGCGCATAAAGGGTGAACACGGCGTCAAATGCCCAAAATGCGGCGCCGAATTCAGAGTGAAGATATAAAAAATACGGCTTTTGCAAACTTTTTTGCAAAAGCCGTTTTCTTTTTTGTCAATCCTGTTTGGTGTAGAAGACTTTGCTCCCGGCCGGGACGGAATGGGTGATCCACGCGTTACTGCCTATGACCGTGTTGTCGCCTATAACGGTGTCGCCGCCGAGTATCGTGGCGCCGGCGTAGATGACGACGTGACTGCCGATATCCGGGTGGCGCTTGATGCCCTTGATGGGGTTGCCGTTGTCGTCGAGCTTAAAGCTCAAAGCCCCCAGCGTCACGCCCTGATACAGCTTGACGTGGTCTTTGATGGTGCAGGTCTCGCCTATGACGACTCCCGTGCCGTGGTCTATAAAGAAGTATTCGCCTATCTCGGCGCCGGGATGTATATCGATACCGGTGAGACGGTGGGCGTATTCGGTCATCATACGGGCGATAAGCTCGGCGCCCAGCATGTACAGACGGTGCGCTATGCGGTAGATACTTATGGCCTCGAACGCGGGGTAGGCGAGCATTATCTCGGTCTCGCTCCTCGCCGCGGGGTCGCCCTCGTAGGCGGCGCGGACGTCGGTCTCGGTCAGCGCGCATATATCGTCGAGCCCCGAAATGAAATCGCACACCGTCGAGTTGGCTTTCACGGCGTCTTTCGCGGGGTCGAGGTCGTACAGTATGTCGTACAAAAGCAGCGCGCCGCGGTGGAGCGTTATGCGGATATCGTCGCTTATATAATAATCCTCGCGCGTGCAACTGCCGAAAACGCGCGGGTACATAGCGCTGCGCAAAAGCGATATCAGCGTTTCCACCTGCGATTTCAGCCCCGAACGGTTTATGGTCTCCGCCTGTTTTTCGCTGCGCAGCGTGAGCTTGCGCGCGGTCTCGGCGACGAAGGTGTCAAAATCGTGTTTGTTGTTCATTAGATGTCAACTCCGAAATAATAGGGAAAATAAGCCGGTTTATATCATTATACGGCGTCACTTGAAAAGCAGGCACCCCTGAGCGCGGAATTCTTCTATCTTTTCGCGTATCCTCTGTTCCGGAACGTCAAAGTGACGCGCCAGGCATTTTACGCACATAAAGCTCTGCGCGCCGCGGTTTACCAGCTTTTTATGCGCGCCTATATCGTCCTTGTCCAGAACGGCGCCGCATTTCACGCAGGTCTCATTCATCTGTCAGCCTGCACCTCAGCATAAGGCATTCGTGCGGTTTCAGCGTCTTTTTCGCTCTGAACTGATCTCTGAAAACGCCCAGAGTTTCGCCGGTCCACAGATCGGTCATCTCCAGCTTCACCGCGCACGAACGGTCGAGCCCCAGATCCGAGAATATAAAGAACGGGGTGATGTCGTGTTCTTCTAAGTTCAGTACCAGTACGGCGAGATCGCCGCCTTCGAGCTGTTTGCACCAGGCGGTGTTGCCCCAGTATTCGCAGATCTTGAACGGCTGGCGCTGCGCGGGATCCTGGTTTATGGCGATTATATTCTTATTGGTGAGTATTGCTTTGGCTTCGGGAGTCATATTCCTCACGTCGCAGCCGATCATCAGCGGCGAATTGAAGAACGCCCAGATTGAAAAATGCGTGCGGTATTCTTCGGTGGTGCAGCCCTTGACGCCCACGTTGCCTTTTCCGTTCATACCGACCACGAGCATATCCATATCGTTGAAACAGCCCTTGCCGTTGTACGGCTGAAGTTTCACTTGAACGTTGTAAAGGTCTTTTATGCTCTGCCAGCTGTCGTTGATGTCGCCGGTCGAACGCCACATATGCGCGCCGGTGGTCTTGATCCATTCGTGAGTCCCGTCGGCGCCCCAGCTGCACGCCGAAAACAGAATGTCTCTGCCGCAGTTGGCGAGCGCCATGCCCATACGCTTGTAAAGCAGGTCGCCGTTCACGCTGGCGGGCTTGAAACAGTAGTCGTATTTCAAAAAGTCAACGCCCCATTCGGCAAAAGTCTTGGCGTCGATGAATTCATACTGGAAAGACGAAGGGTATCCCGCGCAGGTCATCGTGCCGGAGCAGGAATACATACCGAATTTGAGCCCTTTCGAATGGACGTAATCGGCGACGGCTTTCATCCCGTTGGGGAATTTTTCTTTGCTGGGAACGAGACGGTGTTTTTCGTCGCGTTTGAGTTCAGCCCAGCAGTCGTCTATGACGAGATAATTGTAGCCGGCTTCCGGCAGGCCGTTTTCCACCATCGCGTCGGCGGTGGTCTTGATGAGTTCCTCGTTGATATTGGGTCCGAAAGTGTTCCAGGAATTCCATCCCATAGGGGGCGTTCTGACTATCATGATACTTCCTCCGTCAATATGTTTTTCGGTTACGGAAATATTTTATCATATCGGTGCAAAAAGTCAAGATAAAAACGCAAATAATCTTGTAAAGACGTATAAAATGTGTTATAATGAACACGATGAAGCATAGATATTCCGCAAAAATAAGGAGTAATTTATGCAAAAGATCGTCATCGCATTCGCGCTCGCCGCGATCCTGCTTATGTGCCTGCTCGTTTCCTGCGCCGGCGAAAACGGCGCCGACACGTCGCAGACCCGCTCTTCCGCAGCCGAGCGCCCGCGCGCGGAAAGCGCGCCGCAGCAAGTCCCCGACTATTCCGCGGACACGTCTTCCTACCCCGAAAACAGCGGTCGTTTTCCGGGTACGGAATATTCCGGCACGGTTTAGCAATGGCCGCAAAAGCAGGCGTGCGCCTGCTGCATACATAAAAAGGAGTGAAGATCATGAAACGCTTCAAACTATTGGTTTACGTCATAGCGGCGGCACTGCTCATCCCGCTGTTCTGCTCGGTCGTCGCCGCCGATCTCGTCACGGTCTACGTCGCGGACCGGAACGTGGCGCTCGGCAAGACCTACGTCGCTTCCGAACCGTTCACCGCAACCCCTCCGCAGATGGGGTATCAGGATATCGACGGTCATGAACTCACCGACGGCGTCAGGTTTTCGGGCTCCGACCTTTACGCCACCTGCTGGCACGCGTTCGATTACCGTAAGTATACCGAAACCAACGGCGAAGGTCAGGTCGTCATCGACCTCGGCTCCGTCACCGAAGGGCTCATCGAGTTCCGCGCTGAAATGATCAATTACTCAACCAGCGGCATCGACGCCCCGTCGTACCTCAAGTTCTGCGTTTCGACAGACGGCGTCACATATTCCGAACCCGTCTCCGCCCGCGCCAAGGGAGGCAATATCTGCGATTTCGTCTGCAAGCTCAGCGAACCCGTCAGCGGGCGTTACGTCAAGATGCTCGTGGGCAGACCGCTTTCGGGCGTGTTTATGTTCTGCAGCGAGATCGAAGTATACGATTCAAAAACGGTCCAAGTGGAGGAATCAGAATTGAGCGAAGAAGAGTCTTATGAAGAAGAAAGCTCCGAAACCGAACAGACCGGTATAATCGAGACCGGCGTGCTTGATACCGAAGAATGGCCGCTCGAATTCCGCGCCGGCAGCCGCTTCAGCTTAGAAGACGGCAAAGTATTGGGCGTCGTCGCCGGCGACACCCCCGCGTCTCTCTGCCGCGAGCTTGTGAATATGGCGGGCGTGCAGGTGCTCGACGCAAGCGGCAGGGAAGTCACCGTCGGCGCGCTTGCGAACGGATACAAACTCGTCCAGTTTTCCGATAAGACCGCGGCCGTAAGCTACGACATCCTCATCACCGGCGACTTCAATTCCGACGGAGTCGTCAATTCCGACGACGCCATACGCCTGCTTCGGTACGTGCTGTTCCCCGAATCGTATTCCATCGAAGGCTTGGCGGATTTTAACGGCAACGGCAAAATCGATTCCAACGACGCCATACATCTGCTCAGACACGTGCTGTTCCCCGAAAACTACGCTCTCGTGGAAGATTCCGTTCCTCAGACTGCGCAGGCGACGGTAAAACATACTAGCAGTATCCTTTACACGCTCACCACCGCCGACGCGAGCGGAAAGAACATAACGCTCACTTTTGACAAAAAGGACTGGGGCACCTGGAACATAGGCACCTGGAGCATCGGCGGATTACGGCTTGCCGGCGGCGGCACCGACTGGGAATACGTCTACCGCGCTTCTCCCTCGTCTTCCGCAAGCGTGGTGTGGTCGGGCGGCAACCACGGCAACGAATCGCTCGTCAGCCTCAAATTCTTCGAAGGAACCACCGGTGAAGAAATCGATCTTTCCGCGGTGGGCGCTTCGCACACCTTCGAGCGTTTCGTTATGCAGGAGCAAACCACGCTCAACTGGGGCGACGTCAGTAACTATTACGCCAACGTGGTGCGCACCTACACAGTCGTGGGCAGGGATATCTTCCTCGACGTCACCTACGATTTCGTCAAAGACTGCTGGTATCAGCTTTCGTATTCGTGCATGTTCCCCGTGCCCAAGACTCACGGGCTGTACATAGATTTCCTCAACGACGACGGCACCACCGCAAAAGCGGCGTCGCTCAAAGTCGGCGCGGCCGATTATTCCGGACCGTTCTACGGCAACCTTCCCGCCTCCGCCGCGCATATCTACGGCTACAAAGATACTGAGTATTCGTTCCTCATCCAGGTCTACACCAAAAACGACTCGGTCGACGGGTTCAGGAACGCCAACAAGCTTATGTACTGGGATATGAACACCAACGAAAACAAACTCTATTTCACCAAATTCGATTCAAATAAATCCACCAAGGTCGCTTCGGGCACGCACTGGGAAAACTCGTGCTCGTGGACTCTGCTCGTAAACGATGAAGAATAGAACGTATCTTATCATCTTCGCCGCGATCGCGGCGTTCACGCTCATACTGAATATCGTATCCGTGTTCCTGCTTCCGCCGACCATCCGCACCAGCATCACGTTCGACGGCAGCGAACCGCAGCAGACCGGCACCGTGCTTTACGCCTGCCTCGCTTTCGTCGTCGTCGCGCTCGCGTGCGGGACCGGCGCCATACTGCAGGGCAAACGCGTGCGTTACATAGTGCTTGCCGGTTTTCTCGCCGCGGCGAATATATTTGTGGTGGTGTATAATTTATGCGTCAGTTAAAGCTCGCAAAACACGTCCCCTTCGTCATAGATCACATCCCGGCGGATTCGCATATCCGTCCCGGTCACGTGCCCGAGACCAAGAAATACGTCGTCATACATAACACCGGCAACTACGACGAACGCTGCGACGCGGCGTGGCACAACGGCTATATCCACGGCCAGGCGGCGTCGCCGACGCCGCGTGAGGCGTCCTGGCATTTCACGGTGGACGACAAACTTATCTGCGAACATATCCCGGTCCACGAATCGGCGTGGCATGCCGGCGACACCAGCTTCGGGCAGGGGAATTACTACGGCATAGGCATAGAGATCTGCGTCAACGGATTTCCCGGAGTCTACGAAGGCGAAGCTTACGAAGCGTGGGAACCTCGTTTTCTCGCGGCGCTGGATAACGCCGCGGTGCTCACGGCGGCGCTGTTGAAGCTTTACGACCTGGACCTTTCCGCCGTGAAACAGCATTACGATTTCGCCCCGGAAAAGAAAAACTGCCCGCAGCAGATGAGATACGATTTCGAAACAAAGACTTTCAGCCGCGAAAACGGCACGCTTTACAACCTCTTTTTGCAAAAAGTCGAAGAATACTATAACGTCAAAGGATACATAAAATGAAAAAACTGTTCATTTCCGCCGATATCGAAGGCACCTGCGGCATCGCCCGCTGGAAAGAGACCGATCTCGAAGACTCATATTTCCGCACGCAGATGACCAAAGAAGTCGATTCCGTCTGCCGCGCCGCAAAGGAAAGCGGCTTCGATAACGTCTTGATAAAAGACGCGCACGACTACGCCGTCAATCTGTATCCCGACAAACTTACTCAAACGGAAGGCGTGGAGATAATCCGCAACTGGACCGGCGACCCGTACGTTATGGTGAGCGGCATCGACAAAACGTTCACCGCCGCGGCGTTCACCGGCTACCATTCGCCCGCATTCTCTTCCGGGAGTCCGCTCGCGCACACCATGTCCACGTCGCTGCAGTTTATAAAGATCAACGGCGAATTCGCCAGCGAATTTATGATCAACGCGTATTCCTGCGCGTATAACGGCGTGCCGACCGTGCTCGTCACCGGCGACGAACACCTCTGCTCGCTCGCCAAAAAGCTCATTCCCGCCATCACCGCGGTCCCCGTGTGCTTCGGCGCCGGCGGAGCCACGCGCGCTCCGCTGCCGGAGATCGCGTGCGGCCTCATCTACAACGCGGCCAAAGAAGCGCTTTTAAAAGATCCGCTCTCCTGCCTGCCCCGCCTCCCCGAACGCTTTACGGTTGACGTCCAGTACAAAAAACAGGAAAGCGCCCACAATTACGCATACTTCCCGGGTGCAAAGCTCGCCGACCCCTACACCGTCCGCTTTGAATGCACCGACTGGTACGACGCGCTGGTGTTTATGCTTTTCTGCACGTGAGATACACATAAAAACACGCCCTCTTTGTCTGCGCAAAGAGGGCGCTTTTGTTTTACGTTTTTACCACAGCTTGCGGGGATACAGGCCGGCGTCGGTCAGACCCGCTATGCCTTCGATGACCACGGGCTTGTCGGTGATATACGTCACGCCGAACCATTTGTCGGGCGTGGAATACACGCGCAGCCTGCCGCCTTCGTCGACGAACATCTGCACCGCGAGCGGAATGTAGAATTCACACTTGTTCAGGTTCGGCGAATTTTCTTTCAAAAATTCGTGGAAACCGCGTTCCAGCACGCCGAAGAAATCGGGCGTAAAACAGAAGAAGTTCATCGAGACCACGGTATCGGGCTCCAGCTTGATATTGCCCGCCGGAGTGGGGTAGTAGATGCAGTCCGGGCCTTTGGTGATCTCGTGCGTTTCGGTTATGTGCTTCAGATATCCGTCGGGACTCACCACGCACACCCCGCGCGAGACGCCGCCTTCGTCGGTGACGGTGTTGCGCACCAGATAGCCTATCATCGCGTATTCGCCTTTTTTTGCGTGCGAAAGATGCTCATATCCCAAACGGTACGCGTTGTAGCCGTAAAAGTCGTCGGCGTTGACGACGGCGAAGTTATCGTTCCCCACCACGTCGCGGCAGCAGAGCAGCGCGTGTCCGGTGCCCCAGGGCTTTTTGCGCTCCTCGGGCATCCTGAACTCACCGCAGAACGCGTCGTCGTCCTGGAACGCCAGGTCGACCTTGACCTTGCCTTCGAACTTGGCGCAGACTTTTTCGCGGAAAATATCGGCGTGCTTGCGCTTGATGAGCAGCACGATGTGGTCGAACCCGGCGCGGATGGCGTCATAAATGGAATAATCCATCAGAATCTCGCCGTTTTCGCCTATGATATCTATTTGCTTTTTGCTTTCGCCGCCGTATCGGCTGCCCAGCCCGGCGGCAAGAACGACTAATGTCATTTCAAGTTGCTCCTTTTAAAGGATTTATTTATTGACCTGTTTCAAGTAGTCTATGGACTTTCTTATGCATTCCATCGAGCTCCAGCCCAGGCATTCGCGGTCTTGCTCCACAATGATCCATTCGGAACCGGCTTTTTTCGCCGCGTCGAGTATGGCGGGGATATCCTGGACTCCGTGACCAACGGGGCGGAACGCAAAGTCGCCTTCGTCGGCCTGACGCTCGGTGGGTTTGATCCCGATCAGCTCGTACAGGCCGGATTTCACGTCGCGGTCTTTCATAACGAAATCCTTAAGATGCACCACGGGCGCGCGCCCGGCGTATTTGACGAGATATTTGCACGGGTCTTCGCCGCCGACGTTCACCCAGCAGGTGTCCTGCTCGGTGACGAGCCCGGGAACGGATTCGTATAAAATGTCAAAGCCGTACTTGTCGCCCAGCTTGACAAACTCGAAATCGTGGTTGTGGTACATCATCTGTATGCCGTGGGAAGCGGCTTTTTCGGTGAGCATGGCTATTTCTTTGACCGTCTGCTCAAAGCCTTCGTGCCCGGGACGGCGGCTTTCCACAAGGTAGGGTACCGCTATGTATTTGCACCCTATAAGCGCGTAGTCGGAAAACAGCTTGTCCGGATCCGTAAGCATTTCGTCTATCGAAACGTGCGCCGATACCGCCGCAAGTCCCAACTCGCCGAGCCATTCCTTGACCTGCGCCGGCGCGTGGCCGTAAAGGCCGGCGAACTCAACGCCGTCGTAACCCATTTCTTTGATTTGCTTTAAAGTGCCGTAAAAGTCCTTTTCGGCGACGTCGCGCACCGAATAGACCTGAACTCCTACAGGGAACATTTATAAACACCTCCGTTTATTGATACACTATTTTAACACACCTTGCGCGTTTTGTAAATAGTTTTCCCAATAAATTCGCCCGTACCGTGCAATAAAAACGCCGCTGTATTCCTCAAACAGCTCATACAGCCCCGCGGGGTATATCCCGCGCGCCGCCGCCCGCTCGGCGGCCTGCGCAAATGCGTAAAGGGTATCCGCATTTTTTAAGGAACACAGCACCACGCCGCCGCGCTCTATCTCCGCGTAGCCGGCGTTTATGATTTCTGCCGCATTCACGCAGAACTGGCCGTACGTTTTACACACCTCGCGCGCATAAAGGCACGCGTCCCCGTCCGCGCAGCAGAAGCGCGGGCGCCTGCCGGTGGATGCGAAAAGAAAGTCGTTCTGCGCCGCGAGCCAACGCAGGAACTCGCTTTTGTTCATTCCGCGAGTGCCGGAACAATCCACGCCCAGCGCGTGCCCGTGCGAAAGCACGGCTTTCGCGGCGTTTACATCGGTCGAATCGTTTATAAAGAACACAGCCTTCACATCGCGTTCTTCAAATATCTCAAACGCCAGATCCCGTGTCTCCCGCGTTCCGGTACCGCGGCAGATCACCGCGTATATGTCTTTTCCGCCTGACGCAAGCGCCTCCGAAGTCCCCGCGCACCGTATATCTTCGTTTCGGCGCGTTATCGCAGCGACCAGGGCGACCGCACCCATAGCGGCCAGAAAGACGAGCGTGACGATGGCAAAACTTTTGCTTTTTCTTATTCCCGTAACTGATATACGCATATGTAACACCGTTAATAACTATTATTTGCGCATTGTAAATATGCCAAAACGCTTTACTTTTTCTTTCCTTTGTGGTAAAATCGCAGGTATAAAGGAGTTGACGCATATGTTCGTTCTTGCTTCGGCATCGCCGCGCCGCAGAGAACTATTGAAACTCACGGGACTTCGCTTCGCCGTACGCCCCGCAAAAGACGAAATAAATCCGCCCCAAACGCTGCCGCCCGCGGAATACGCAGTGGCGAGCGCGCTCTGTAAAGCGCGCGAAGTCGCGTCGGTCTGCGGAAAAAACGATGTCGTGCTCGGCGCCGACACGGTGGTGTACCTGCAGGGCGAAATATTCGGCAAGCCGCACGGCGCGGAAGACGCAAGGCGTATGCTTACGGCGCTTTCGGGCAGAACGCATTACGTCTGCACGGGATACGCCGTAATAAAGGGCGGCGCCGAACACACCGGCTGCTCGGTGACCGAGGTCGAATTCCGCGAGCTTTCAGGCGAAGAGATCGAAGGCTATATCGCCACCGGCGAGCCCATGGATAAGGCGGGCGCTTACGGGATCCAGGGCAGGGCGTCGGTGTTCGTAAAGCGCATAAACGGCGATTATTTCAACGTCGTGGGGCTTCCGCTCTGCGAGATCTATTCAAAGCTAAAAGAAATTATGTAAACCTGTTATGCTTATAAAAAGCGCTTCCGCAATCACGCGGAAGCGCTTTTCCTTTGCCTTTTAAAGCAAGCTTATTCTATGTCCAAATAGACAAAGAAAACGTCTATCGAGTCATTTGCGAGACTGCTTGCAAGCCGTCTTTCGATCTCGGCGTAGGTGATGTTTTCTTCGTTGGTGAGCGCATAGCGCTCGATCGCGGGGTCGTCTCCGTCGGCGGGCGCGTAGTGGTTCAGGAATTTGTAGCTCTTGTCGATGCCGTCGTTCGTTTTGACGCTGAAAGCCGAATCCGCGTACGAAAGATCAATAAACCGGAACGAATCTTTTTCGTTCTGTTTGGTCGCGACACGCACTATGCACGCGGCGTTTTTGCCGACGTCCGCGATAAACGCGTCCCAGACCTCTTTGCCGGCGATAAGCTTATTGCCCACGAACACCACGCAGCCGTCTTCTATGGCGTTTTCCGTGAGGTATCCGGCGGGGAGCTTGTCAAAATCCACGTATCCGGCTGGCTTCGAGTCGCTTGCGCAGGAACAGAAACAAAATGCCGTAACGATGATCAAAACAAATATTACCGTCTTTTTCATACAGATGTCCCCCCTCTGTAATGAAATCCTTTTACTTCAACGCGCAAACGTACGCCTTCGTCATATTGCCGTTTGCATCTGCCGTAACGTAAAAGCAGTAATAAGGAACGTATTTGTCCGAACCGGGAGCGAACCAGTTTCGCTCGTCGTCGTATACGCCTTTATAAACGAGCGTGCAGCCGGCGATATCGTTTTCGGTGAGCTGCGGTATCACGCTCAGATCGTAATTGTCTTTGCAGTATTCGTTCGCAAGCAGTTTCGCTTTCGCTTCGGCGTATGTCAGCGCGTCCGCGCTATCCTCGAGCTCGAGCTCGTACGATATGGCTTTTATGCCCGTGATCATGCCGTTTGACGCACTTATCTTAACGCAGCGCGAAATTGCCGCCGCCGCAAGATCCGCGGGAGCTCTGCCGGTTTCGCTTATCACAAACGTAACGGACGTACTTTCCGCAGTGATCTCGGTCTCGGAAACGACGGTGAGCTTCGTGCGGTCGAACTTGTAAAAATCGAACAGCTCGTCAAGGAATTCTATGTCCTGTTCGAGCAGGTCGTCTTCGGTCGCGTTCAGTTCATTGCGCGGCTGCGTATAATAGATCAGCATCTCGCTGCCGGGTCCGGCAATGATATACGTGTTATTCTGCTCTATCCCGTACGTGCCTTCTTCTTCGTCTTTCAGCTGCAGACCGGAACGGTAAATTTCGTCCAGCGTCAGCGTGAACGCGTTAAGGTCGTTTTCGCATTTCTTCATCATCGCTTCGGTCACTTCGAATTCCGGGCCTTCCTCGCCGTAGGGGAAGGGGTCCTTATACACGTTGAGCTTCCCGGGGGCGAACGTTTCCGCCGAAGGGATGGGATCGAACTCGTATTTATTCATAAATCCGGTCTCGGGCTCGCTGCTTTCAGTCTCGCTGCTTTCAGCCCCACTGCTTTCCGTGTCGGAAACAGCCGGTATACTGTCGTCGCGGCTTATTTCTTCAGATACATTGACGTTATTGTTATTGCATGATACCAAAACAAATACAAGAAGCAACAAATAGATAATAATTCTTGTTTTCATAGTATTGTTCCTCCTTGGCTGATTGTTCATTGTACGGGATCAAAGCTCAATTACCATCCCGTCGTAGGAAGTCTCAAAACCCAGCTCGCGCGCGACGGGGACGAGCTCGTCGTAGATGAGCTTGCCGTTGTGCGAAAAATGGTTGATGACGTTTATTGTGTTCGTATCGATTATCCCTTTTTCAAGGAAAAGATCGCGCATCACGACGTTGGTGTCGAGCCCCATGTGTCCGCCTCCGCTGGGGAGCGCCACAAAGGTGCAGTCGTAGCTCACAAGGTCGGCCTTTATCTTGTTGGATACAAGGTATTCAATGGAATCTTCGATCTTCGTGCCGGTGTCGTGCAGGTAGAGCACCGTCTTGCCTTCGGATTGGATTATGTAAACCAAATCGTTGGGGCTCGAATGGTGCGCCTTGAGCGGAGTCACCTTGTAATTGCCGAACTCCACGGGTTCAAACTGCTTTACCACGGTGTAGCTGTATTTCGCCCTTTCGTCGTGGTAAACCGCAAGCGCGTCTTCCAGCCGCTTTTTGCACGCTTCGTTGCCGTAGATATCGAGGTCTGCGCAGGTCATATCGTGGGCGTAGCAGCTTTCGGCGCGGAACGCCAGGTCGAGCGGCTCGCAGTGATCCATATGCGCGTGTGTGAATATGAGGTACCTGACCGCCGAAAGATCGAGCTTGTTGAACAGCGCGTGGGCGTATGTATCGGCGGGGTAGTCGATAAGCAGATCGTCGTTGATAAGCGCCTGGCTGCGCGTGCGGATATTTCTGCCGCCCGCCGCCTTTGCGCGTTTGCAGTGGTCGCAGTTGCAGTATACCGCGGGCCACCCTTCGGCGGCGGCGGTGCCGAGATAAGTCAGTTTCATAACTTTTACCCCGTTATTTGCCTTGTTCGTTTTTGTTCAGCTCGCGCCAAAGCCAGATGGTGCCTATCTCGAACGCTTCGTAAAAGCTGCCTTTTTCGCACTGTTTCAGCACCTTGTCGGCAAAACTCAGCTCGTCGTCGGTGGATTGTATCTGCACGAGCACGCGCGTGGCTATATCCAGGTCTCCCGATTTCCTGGTCTCGAGTATGTTCATAAACAGAATCGCCTTGTCATCGGGGAAACCGTAATAAAGGAACTGCCCCTGCCTTACCAGCGGCTTGCCTTTATACATCAGAGTTTTAATTTCTTCGCCCATTTCAGAGCTCCTTTCTCAAAGCTTAAGATAGTTCTGTACCAGAGAACGCAAAAGCTTGTCGCGGTCGATCTTGCGTATGAGCGAGCGCGCGTTGTTGTGGTTGGTGATATAGGTGGGGTCTTCCGAAAGGATATAGCCCACGAGCTGGTTGATGGGGTTATAGCCTTTTTCCTTGAGCGAATCGTACACACACTGGAGCACGTTGCGCATCTGGATCTCTTCCTGCTCTTTAATGCTGAACGGTCTTGTCTTGTTGTTCTCTTCCATTGCTTTTGCCTCCCGTTTATTTATTTGGTATTATTATAGCACGTTTTTGTGTCGAATGCAATAGGGTTTTGGGGGCGGCGTCCGCCGCCCCCGCGGAATATACTAAGATCTTAAAGCTATACCGGCTTCTTCGCCGAGCTTTTTGAGTATCTTGCTTATGGCTTTGTCGACGTCTTCGTCGCTCAGCGTCTTGTCGGGCAGACGGAACGTGAGCCTGAACGCCACGCTCTTTTTGCCTTCCTCAACGCCTTTGCCGCGGTAAACGTCAAAGACGTTCACGTTTACCAGCGCTTTGCCGCCGTATTTCTTTATGATGTCGCATACCGCTCCGGCTTCGGCGTCTTCGCCCATCACCAGCGCAAGGTCGCGCTCAGAAGCGGGGAACACGGGTATGGGCGCGTACTGCGGTTCGGCGCGGCAGGCGCCAAGCGCGTCGAGCTCCAGCTCGGCTGCGAAGCATTCGCATTCAATGCCGAATTCGCGCGCGGCGAGCGGATGTACCTGGCCGAACACGCCTATGCGCGTTTCGCCGCAGAAAACTTCGGCGCATCTTCCGGGATGGTACGAATGCTCGTCCGTGCATCTCACGAACACGCGCTCTTTGATCCCCAGCCCGTCGAGTATGGCCTCGATATCGCCTTTGATATCGAAGAAATCGCCGCTGCCGTAGCTGCCTAAGCAAAGTATCTTTCTTTCGTCCGACATTTCGCCGCTCTTTCTGAACACCGTGGCGGTCTCAAAGAGCTTTGCGCTCAGGTTGTGGCGGCTGTAATTGAGCGATATACATGAAAGCATCGAAGGCAGCGCGGTGGTGCGCATTATCGAAGTCTCGTCGCCCAACGGGTTTCGTATCTTTATGGCGTCGCGGCGCGCGTCGTCCGCGGAAAGGCGTATTTTATCGAACCACAGCGGCGATATGAACGAATACGTGTATATCTCGGAATATCCGAGTCCGGTGCAGTATTCGTCCAGCAGATTGCACAGCTGCTTGCCCGGGGTGATATGGCCTTCTGCGGCGCGGCCTTCAAAGCGCGTGCCTTCTATCTTGTCTACGCCGTAAAGTCTGCCCACTTCTTCGGCGAGGTCGGCGGTGTTGACGATATCGGTGCGGTACGCGGGCACGGTGACCTTATCGCCTTCGGCTTTGAATCCTATGAGCGAAAGTATATCCGCGATCTCGGCGTCGCAAAGGGAAGTGCCGAGTATCTGATTTATGCGCTGCGGCTTGAAATCCACTTTATAAGGAGCTACGTCGGCGGAGCAGACGTCGATCACGCCGTCCACGACTTCGCCGCAGCCCAGTTCTTCCACGAGCTGGCACGCACGGTTGATCGCAGGGAGCGCGTTGTAGGGCGGCAGCCCTTTTTCAAAACGCTTGGAAGAATCGGTGCGCAGTCCCACCGCGCGCGAGGTGAAGCGGATGTTTTCGCGGTTGAAATTGGCGGATTCGAATATGACGGTCTTGGTGTTTTCGTTTATTTCGGAATTCTCGCCGCCCATCACTCCCGCGAGCGCTATCGCGCGTTCGCCGTCGGCGATCACGAGCATCGAAGGGTCGAGCTTGCGTTCGGCGCTGTCGAGCGTGATTATGCTTTCGCCTTCGCGCGCGTTGCGCACCACAATGCTCTTGCTTTTTATGAATTCGTGGTCGAACGCGTGCATGGGCTGACCGTATTCGAGCATGACGTAGTTGGTTATATCGACAATGTTATTTATGGGTCTCACGCCGCAGGCGCGGAGTCTGGCGCGCATCCAAAGCGGCGACGGACCTATCTTTACGTTTTTGACCGCTCTCGCGGTGTAGCGCGGGCACAGCACGGAGTTTTCTACCTTAACGCTCACGTATCCGGTCACGTCGTCGCCGTCGTTCTTGGGCGCAACGACCGGCTCTTCGTATTTGAGCGCGGTGCGGAAAGTCGCGGCGGTCTCGCGCGCGATACCCAGCAGCGCAAGGCAGTCCGGGCGGTTGAACGTCAGTTCAAAATCCACCAGAGTGTCGCGCAGCATAAGCACATCGCGGATATCGTCGCCGGGCTTGCAGTCTTCTTTAAGGATGAATATACCGTCTTCGACGGCGTATGGAAAATCGTGCAGAGTCAGCCCCAGTTCCGAAATCGAACAGAGCATGCCTTCCGAAAGGACTCCGCGCAGTTTGCCGGTCTTTATCGTCTTTCCGCCGGGGAGCTTCGCGCCGTCGAGACAGGCGGGGACGAGATCGCCGACGCGCACGTTCTGCGCGCCGGTCACTATCTGCAAAGGCCTTTCGCCTCCGGCGTCGATGCTGCAGACCCAAAGATGGTCCGAATCGGGGTGGCGTTCCATGGAGAGCACTTTGCCCACCACAACGTTTTCAATATCTTCGCCTAAAGCTTCCCAGCCTTCCACCTTGGTGCCGGACATCGTCATCCCTTCGGTGTAGTCGTGGATGTCGGCGGGGAAAGAAGCGTAATCTTTTAACCAGTTGAGCGAAACTTTCATAATGACCTATTCCTCCTCACTTAAAACTGACCGATAAAGCGCACGTCGTTTTCGTAGAAAAGGCGCAGGTCGTTGATGTTGTATTTGCGCATGGCGGTGCGTTCTATGCCCACGCCGAATGCGAATCCGGTGTATTCATCGGGGTCTATGCCGCAGCCGGCGAGCACGTTGGGATGCACCATCCCGGCGCCCAGCATTTCTATCCAGCCTTCGCCCTTGCACAGCTTGCAGCCCTTGCCGCCGCAGGCGAAACACGAAAAGTCAACTTCCACCGAAGGTTCGGTGAAGGGGAAGTTGTGCGGGCGCAGTCTCGTCCTCGTGCCTTCGCCGAACATGCTCTGCGCGAACAGGTCGAGCGTGCCTTTAAGATCGCCCAGCGTTATGTGTTTGTCTATCACAAGACCTTCGAGCTGGTGGAACACGGGCGAATGAGTGGCGTCGGGCGAATCGCAGCGGTAGACCTTGCCCGGAGAAATGATGCGGATCGGCGGCTTGCGCGTCTGCATGGCGCGTATCTGCACCGGCGAAGTCTGCGTGCGCAGCACTACGGAATCCGAAATATAGAATGTGTCGGTCTCATCGCGTGAAGGATGGTCGGCCGGCGCATTGAGCGCGTCGAAATTGTTGTAGACCGATTCGACCTCCGGACCTTCGACCAGGTCGAATCCCATGCTCACGAATATCTCTATCATCCGGTTCTCGGTCGAACGCAGCGGATGAAGATGGCCTATTTCTTTTTTGCATCCGGGCAGCGTGACGTCGACTTTTTCGGTCTTGAGCTTTAAGTCGAGCTGGAGCGATTCGAGCTCCGCGAGCTTCTGTTCGATCCTGGCTTCTATCTTTTGTCTCACCACGTTGGCGGCGGCGCCGACCTTGGGGCGCTCTTCGGAAGAAAGCGTGCCGAGCTGGCGCAGTATGGAAGTGAGCGCGCCTTTTTTGCCCAGATATTTTATCCGCAGCTCCTCGAGCGCGGCGGTTGAAGACGATCCGTTGATCTCGTTTATTCCGGAATCTTCGATTTCTTTAAGTTTATTAAGCATCGTATCGTACCTCTGCAGAATTATTCAAGATAGTCCTTGAGCCGTTTGGAACGGCTGGGATGGCGCAGCTTGCGCAGCGCTTTAGCTTCGATCTGACGTATGCGTTCGCGCGTGATGCTGAACACCTTGCCCACTTCCTCAAGAGTCCTGGGCCTGCCGTCTTCAAGGCCGAAACGCAGCTTGAGCACGTTTTCTTCGCGCGGGGTTAGCGTGTGCAGCACTTCGAACAGCTGCTCCTTGAGCATCGAATACGAAGCGGCGTCCTGCGGCGCGGGGACGTTTTCGTCGGCGATAAAGTCGCCCAGATGCGAATCTTCTTCCTCGCCTATGGGCATTTCCAGCGAAACGGGCTCCTGCGCTATCTTAAGGATATCGCGTACCTTTTCGACCTGCATGCCCATTTCTTCGGCTATCTCTTCCTCGGTGGGATCTCTCCCAAGCTCCTGGACGAGCTGGCGCGAAATGCGGCAGACCTTGTTTATGGTCTCGACCATATGGACGGGTATCCTTATGGTGCGCGCCTGGTCGGCGATGGCGCGGGTGATCGCCTGGCGGATCCACCAGGTGGCGTAAGTCGAAAACTTGAACCCCTTGGACGAATCGAATTTTTCGACCGCTTTCAGCAGACCGAGATTGCCTTCCTGTATCAGGTCGAGGAAGAACATACCTCTGTTGACGTAGCGTTTCGCAATGCTTACGACAAGGCGCAGGTTGGCTTCCACCAGCTGCTTTTTGGCGGCGGTGTCGCCGGCGGTCATGCGGCGCGCAAGCTCCATTTCCTGGTCGGCGGTGAGCAGGGGAACGTTGCCTATCTCGCGCAGATACATCCTTACCGGGTCGTCTATCGAAACGCCCTCCTGCGCAAGATAATTTTCCACCTGTTCGGGATCCTCGTCTATATCCTCTTCGGTAAGCTCGTCTTCGGGGATATCGAACGTTTCGGAATCCGTAAAGTCGTTGGTGATCTCCACGCCGCTGGATTCGAGCAGCTCATACGCTTTGAGCAGCAGATCGATCGAACAGTCGGTGTCGTCGAGCGCTTCGAGCACTTCGGCGGAGGAAATGGCGCCCTTGGTCTTGCCGCGTTCGACGAGTTCGTTCAGAATGTTGGTTTTTTCGTCCATTTTGGTTTTCCTTTCTATATGTAGCGTGTGTTATTTTTTATCTCTCAGTTTTTCTATATAATCCGCAAGCGACGAAGCGGGATCTTCTTTTATCTTCTCGTCGGCTTCGGTCATCTCTTTCTGCCTCCCGAGCTTGGTTATCAGCTCGTCGAGCACCGAAGCGCTGTTTTCGTGCGCCGTCTCGCGCTGAGCCATCATGCGTGAAATGCGCGCCGTCTCGGCCGGAGTGAACCCGTGCGCCGATATCTGCGGCGCGCTGCCTTTGCGGAACGACTCTTCAAAAGCCGCGAACACGCGCCTGCCGAACTCGGTCACAAAGCTGTTTTCGGTAAGCTTCCCGGCGGCGTCCGGCGCCAGATCGGGATGCGTTATCATTATTCCCAGAATGCGCTCTTCCAGCGTCGCCGCCGAAGAAAAACGCACCCTGTCGCGGTTGACCTTGTCCCCGAACCCTTCGGCGTCGCGCTTCATATTCTCGTCGTAGTCGTTTTTGTTTTTCTTGCGCAGATACGCGGCGGTGCGGCGTACGTCGTCGGCGAGCATAGTCGGGTTGATGCCCAGCTTACCTGCGGCGAAATTGGTGTAGATGTCGCGTTCCGCTCCGCTCGTGAGCGTGGCGAGGAACGAAGTCACCTCGCGCGCGGCGAAAGCTTTTTCGTCGGGGATGTCCATATTGTACTTGCCGATTATGGTGTTGAGCGTGTATTCGTTCTGACCTTCCGAACCTTTCAGGCGGCGGCGGAACGAATCGGCGCCGTATTTTTTGATATATTCGTCGGGGTCCTTGGCCTCGGTGCCAAGATTGATTATCTTCGTCGCCACGCCCACTTCGTTTAAGTAGTGCATCGCTTTGTCGGTCGCGGCTCTGCCCGCCTTGTCTATGTCGTACGCCAGGTACGCGGTCTTTGCAAACCGCGCTATTATGCGCGCGTGGTCGGGCGTTATGGCGGTCCCCAGCGTGGCGCAGGCGTTGTCGAACCCCGCCTGATGCAGCGCTATCGCGTCAACGGCGCCTTCGCAGAGTATCAGCGTGCCGTCGGAAGTGGATTTCGCTATGTTCAGCCCGAAGAGGATCTTGGATTTCTTAAAAGCCGGGGTGTCGGAGGTGTTCACGTATTTGCGCTCGTCCGCTTCGTTGAGCCGCCGCGCCGAAAACGCCACGGGATTGCCCGCAAGGTCGAACACCGGGAACATTATGCGGTTGCGGAATATATCGTAAAGGTTGCCCTTTTTTGATACTCCGCTCAAAAACGAAGCTTTCAGTTCTTCTTCCGTAAAGCCTTTGCCGCGCAGATACCGCGTCAGCTCAAAACCGGCGTCGGGCGCGTAGCCTATGCCGAACCGCTTGATCGTAAGGTCGCTTATCTCGCGCCGCTTCAGGTATTCGCGCGCGGCCGCGCCTTCGGCCGAATTCAGCTTGGCGTAAAAGAACCTGCCCGCCTCGCGCGTGGCCTCTATTACGCGCTGCTTTTTGACCGAGCGTTCGCCGGTGCGCGCGCCGTCTTCTTCCACGGGGATGCCCGCGCGGTTGGCGAGCGCCTCGATCGCGGCGGGGTAGTCGAGCCCCTCGGTCTGCATCACGAACGTCACCGCGTCGCCGCCGGCGCCGCAGCCGAAACAGTAATAGCTCTGCGTGGCGGGAAACACCGTGAACGACGGCGTCTTTTCGGAATGGAACGGGCACAGCCCCACGTAGTTGCTGCCGGCGCGCTTGAGCGGCACCTGCCGTCCGACCACTTCGATTATGTCGTTTTTCTCTTTAACTTCTTCTAAGAAAGCGTTTGAAAAAGCCATTTGTCACCTTTTATTTGTATTGCCATACCTTGGGTATGAAAAGCTTTTCGTATTCGGATATCGCGTATCTGTCGGTCATCCCCGCGATATAGTCGCACACGGCGCGCTCTATGCCGTCTTCGTCTGCGTTTTTAAGATATTCCTGCGGCAGTTTCTTCGGATCCTTGTTGTAATAGTCATACATCGTAAAGATCATGCCTTCGACCTTGTGGTCTTCGCTTTTCGCCACGGGATTATAGTACACCGCCTGGAACATAAACGAATGCAGTTTCTTTATAACGCTGTAGTAAGGCTCGTCCATCCCGATATCGCCGTCGGAACCGTGCGCTATGACCGCGTCAACCATCGTGGAAATCCGCTCGCCGTGCGTGTAGCCGAACAGCTCGCAGGCGTCTTTTGGAATGTCGCCGGGCGAAAGTATGCCCGCGCGTACGGCGTCGTCTATGTCGTGGTTGATATACGCTATGTGGTCCGCCCAGCGGACTATCTGACCTTCCTTGGTCTTTGCGATCTCGCTCGTGTGCTTGACTATGCCGTCGCGCACTTCGTAAGTGAGGTTTAAGTTTTCGAGCTTGTCGCAGACGCGTAAACTCTGCTCGTTGTGCTTGAATCCCAAAGGGCATATCGCGTTGAGCGCGTGCTCGCCCGAATGGCCGAACGGGGTGTGCCCCAGATCGTGTCCCAAAGCGATCGCTTCGGTCAGATCCTCGTTGAGCATCATCCCGCGCGCTATGGTGCGCGCTATCTGCGTGACCTCCAGCGTGTGGGTGAGACGGGTGCGGTAATGGTCGCCTTCGGGCGCCAGGAAGACCTGCATCTTGTGCATCAGCCGCCGGAACGATTTGCAGTGGATTATCCTGTCGCGGTCGCGCTGGAAAGGCGTGCGCAGCGGGCATTCCTCGACGGGACGCAGTCTGCCCGCGGTGTTTTCCGAAAGGAACGCGTTCTTGCAGAAGAACTCGCGCTCCATCTTGTAGACCTGCTCTTTCATTCTTTTCTTTCCGCCTCCGTTTAGCAATAATTAACCGTTTTCGCGAATATACAATATAATATACGCGCAAGTTTTCAAAAATCCTTTTTTTTGAACAAATTTTTCAAGTAAAAAATCCTCTTTTTTTCGTTTTTCGCCCGCGCAGCATGCGTTTCCGGGCGGCGATGCTTTCATGCTCGGCAATATCCACAAAGAAAAGCGGTAATGGTTGTACAGAATCACAAAAAATAATGGTTGCCATATGGCGATAATTATGATAAGATATATACGTATGTTGAATTCGGGCTTTTTTTGCGAAAGCCCGTTTCGCATTGAAACAACAATACTTAGGAGGTATCCTTATATGGAACCTATGAACTGGTGGCTGATCATAGGCGGCGTGATCGTCCTTGCGATCTGTTACGTCATTTTCAACTACATCAGAATCCGCAAAATGAACGAAGGAACTCCCGAAATGGTCGAAATGGCCGGCATAATCCGGTCGGGCGCTTCCACGTTCATCAAGACCGAATACAAGACCATCGGCGTGGTCGTCGCACTGCTCGCGGTGGTTTTGACGCTCTTCATCGGCAAATGGACCGGCGTCACGTTCCTGCTCGGCGCCACGATGTCCAGCTGCGTCTGCATACTCGGTATGCGCAGCGCCACTTACGCCAACGTCCGCACCGCCAATAAAGCGCGCGAGACGCTCTCAATAGGGCAGACCGTCAAGGTCGCGCTCTGCGGCGGCAGCATCTCCGGACTTTCCGTCCAGGCGTTCGGTATGCTCGGGCTGATCCTCATCCTTATTATCTGGCCCATCGATCCCGAAAGCGTCAACGTCACCGGCGGCGGACTCATCCCCATCGAGGCGATGAAAGCCAACCCGGTCATTATGAATATCACCACTTACGCCCTCGGCTGCTCGCTGGTCGCAATGTTCAACCGCGTCGCCGGCGGCAACTATACCAAAGCGGCGGATATCTCCTCCGACATCCTGGCCAAGATCCGCCACGATATGCCCGAGGACGACTCCCGCGTGCCAAACGTCGTCGCGGACTTCATAGGCGACAACGTCAACGATATCGCCGGCAACTGCTCCGACCTGCTCGAAAGCTTCGTCGCGACGATCGCCGCTTCCATAATGATCGCCGTCTCTCTGTTTTCCAACCGCGGAGCCGAGATCGGCAGCGATTTTTTCAAGAGTATGATAATCTTTCCCATCATCGTCGCCGGCGGCGGATTGATCAGCTGCCTGCTCGGACTGCTTTTCGCCGCGGTCAAGAAGATGGGCAGCAACCCTTCCAAGGAACTCAACCTCGCAACTTATATCTCGTCCGGCCTCACGCTGGCGCTCGGCGCGGGCGCTTCGTATTTGATGTTCGGCAGAGGCAACTTCGCGCTCCTTGACGACTGGAAGATCGGCTGGGGCTCTCCGCTGGTATCTATGGCGCTCGGTATCGCGTCCGGCGTCGCCATAGGTATGATAACCGAATACTACACTTCCGCCGATTATAAACCCACCCGCAAGATCGCCGAGATGGCGACCGAAGGCGAAGCGTTCGTCGTCACCAAAGGCGACGCCGTCGGCTCCCGTTCGGTCCTGTTCCCGGTGCTCATCATCGCGGCTTCGCTCATCATTTCCGGCCTGCTCTGCGGCTCGTACGGCATCGCCATCGCCGCGCTCGGAATGCTTTCGTTCGTCGGCACCACCGTTTCCATCGACGCGTTCGGTCCCATAGCCGATAACGCCGGCGGCCTTGCCGAATCCTGCCATCTGGAACACGACGTCCGCAAGATCACCGATAAACTCGATTCCGTCGGCAACACCACCGCCGCCATCGGCAAAGGATTTGCCATCGGCTCCGCCGCGTTCGCCACGGTCTCGCTCATCGTCGCGTTCGTCAACGCAGCGCACGTCCACGTCCCCGGCGAGGCGTACGAACCGGTGCTCAATTTCGCCAAATTCTTCGTCGTCGCGGGCGGCATCGTCGGCGGCGCGCTCATCGAATTCTTCTCGGCCATCCTCACCGATAACACCATCGATTCCGCGCGTGAAATGGCGGACGAAGGCGACCGCCAGCTTTCCGAACCCGGCGTGCTGGAAGGCACCAAACATCCGGATTACAACAAATGCGTGCGTATGGCGACCAAAGGCGCCCTGCGCAAAATGCTCTTCCCGTCGATCCTCGCCATCCTTATCCCCGCGGTGGGCGGCTTCGTGCTCGGCTGGGAATTCGTAGGCGGCATACTGGTCGGCGCCACGATCGTCGCTATCCCGCGCGCCATCTTTATGGGCAACTCGGGCGGCGCGTTCGATAACGCCAAGAAGTATATCGAAAGCGGAATGCTTGCCGGCCACGGCAAAGGATCGGCGGCGCACAAAGCCGCGGTCACCGGCGATACAATCGGCGACACCCGCAAAGACGTCGTCGGCGTCGCGCTCGATATCTTCATCAAGATGATGTCCACCGTCGCGAACACCCTCGCTCCGCTCTTCGCGGCGTTCCTGCTTATAAAATAGGAATACACAGCTATTGCAAAAACAGACCGGTCTTCGGACCGGTCTTTTTGTTTTCAAAAACCAAAACGGCGCGCATTCCGCGCGCCGTGCATATGAATCCCTTATTTCTTCCCGTATTCTTTGACGTGCCTTTTTATCGCGTCAAAGGTCTTTTCGCTTATATAATGCTCAATGCGGCAGGCGTCTTCGGACGCGGTGGCTTCGTCGACGCCGAGATCCATAAGCAGCCTGCTAAGCAGGGTATGGCGCTCGTAAATGACTTTCGCCTTCTTTTCGCCGGGTTCGGTAAGCTTTATATATCCCTGACCGTCGGTCGTGACGAGCCCGTCCTTTTTGAGCAGACCGATGGCGCGGCTGACCGAAGGCTTGGAAAAGCCCATCTGCGCGCCGACGTCTATTGCGCGCACCGTCGAAGACGTCTGCGACAAAACGTATATCGTTTCCAGGTACATTTCGCCGGATTCACGTATGGTCATATTCAGTGCTCCCCCCTGCTGTTCGTTCCTTTTTATTCATTATACAGCATAAACGGCGCTTTTTCAATACGGCAAACAAAAAACTTTTATTTTTATGCCACTTTTTTTGCAAAAACCCTTGACAAGTTAGCACACGCTAACTATAATATAGGACGGTTAGGGAATGCTAACCGTTTTTTCAGGGAATGCGGTTAGCCACGACTAACCGATTATTTAGGGCATACGGTTAGCATATGCTGATCGCACGCCGGGAGGAAGTAATATGATACCGCTCAGCTTAGCAGAAAAAGAAGAGCCGCAGATCATCAAAAAGATCGGCGGATCGCCGCAGATCAGGCAGCATCTCGAAAACCTCGGCTTCAACGTCGGAGGGGAAGTGCTCATAGTCAACACGCTCGGCGAAAACGTCATCGTCAAAGTCAAGGAATCGCGCGTGGCGATAAGCGACGAACTGGCGAGACGGATAATGGTATAAAAGATATAAGGAGGAGGAAACTATGAAAACGCTCAGAGACGTAAAGATAGGCGAGACCGCCACGGTCGTGAAACTCCACGGCGAAGGCGCGGTCAAGAGGCGCATTATGGATATGGGTATCACCAAAAGGACGCCCGTATACGTCCGCAAGGTGGCGCCGCTCGGCGATCCCATCGAGATCACCGTAAGGAATTACGAGCTGTCTATCCGCAAAGCCGACGCGGAAATGATAGAAGTAGAGTAAAATCGCATTTTTTCAGGCGTCAGCCGGCGCGCGCCGGCCGTTCAAAGCTCAAAAACCGAGCAGAAAGGAAGCATTTATTATGGATATAAGGATCGCCCTCGCGGGCAACCCCAACAGCGGAAAGACCACGCTGTTTAACGCGCTGACGGGCTCGAACCAGTTCGTAGGTAACTGGCCGGGCGTGACCGTCGAAAAAAAGGAAGGCAAACTCAAAAAGCACGAAGGCGTAGTCGTGACCGACCTTCCCGGCATCTATTCGCTTTCGCCCTACACGCTGGAAGAAGTCGTCGCCAGGAACTACCTTATCGGCGAACGCCCCGACGCCATACTCAATATCGTCGACGGCACCAACCTTGAAAGGAACCTTTATCTCACCACCCAGCTGACCGAACTCGGCATCCCGGTGGTCGTCGCCGTCAATATGATGGACGTCGTCAAAAAAGAAGGCGATAAGATCAACGTCGCCGAACTTTCAAGGCAGATCGGCTGCCCCGTAGTCGAGATCTCCGCGCTCAAGGAGACGGGCATCGCCGAAGCGGCCGAAGCCGCAATCAACGCCGCCAAAAACGGAAAGACCATCCCTCAGCACACTTTTTCGGGGCCGGTCGAGCACGCGCTCGCGCATATCGAAGAAGCCGTCGTCCACGACCTGCCCGAAGAGCAGCAGCGCTGGTACGCGGTCAAGATATTCGAACGCGACGAAAAGGTGCTGGAGCAGCTGAATATCTCCCCCGAAACGCTCGCGCATATCGAAGAAGACGTCAAAGCGGCGGAAACGGAACTCGATGACGACGCCGAAAGCATCATCACCAACGAAAGATATATCTATATAGCCGAAGTCATCAAGGCGTGCTACAAAAAGAAGACAGAAAAAAAGCTCACAAAGAGCGACAAGATCGATAAGATCGTCACCAACAGATGGCTGGGGCTCCCCATATTCGCGGTCGTTATGTTCCTCGTCTATTACATAGCGATGGTCACGGTCGGTTCGTTCGCCACCGACTGGGCGAACGACGGCCTGTTCGGCGACGGCTATCACCTGTTCGGAATAGGAAGCGCCGCTTATGAAGAGAAAACCGAAAACTACGACGCTGCGGTCACCGCGCTTGCGGCGTACGGAATAGAATTCGATACCGAAGACGAAGATTTCGACGCGGATACGCTTTTGGAAACTCTCAAAAACTACACTTCGGACAAATCCTCCGCCGAAACGGAAGTCACGGACGACGAGACGCTCGAGGTGAATACCGTCACCGTGTATTTCGATACCGTTCCGGACGACGCCGACGAAGACGTCAACGCGTTGACCTTTAAGCAGGCAGTCGCATATTTTGAAGAGAAGGGGTTCGACGAACCCGACCCGGCTGACGACGGCGTTTGGGTGCCCGGCGTTCCCGCTTTGATAGATAAAGCGCTGCTCGACAGCGAAGGGAACGCACGAGTTCCTCAGTGGCTTTACGGCCTCATACAGGACGGTATCGTAGCCGGCGTTGGCGCGGTGCTCGGATTCGTGCCGCAGATGCTCGTCCTGTTCTTCCTGCTCGCATTTCTCGAAGGGTGCGGCTATATGGCGCGCATCGCGTTCGTGCTCGACCGTGTCTTCCGGAAATTCGGGCTTTCGGGCAAATCGTTCATACCTATGCTCGTCGGTACCGGTTGCGGTATCCCGGGAATAATGGCTTCGCGCACAATAGAAAACGAGCGCGACCGCCGTATGACGATAATGACCACCACCTTTATCCCGTGCGGCGCCAAGCTGCCGTTCATCGCAATGATAGCCGGCGCGCTGTTCGGAAAATCCCCATGGATCGCCGTTTCGGCGTACTTCATCGGTATGGCGGCGATAATCGTTTCCGGCATAATGCTCAAAAAGACGGCGCGCTTCGCCGGCGATCCCGCCCCGTTCGTTATGGAACTCCCCGCTTATCACCTGCCCACGCTTAAGAACGTCCTCCGTTCTATGTGGGAGCGCGGCTGGTCGTTCATCAAAAAAGCCGGCACCATCATACTGCTTTCTACCGTTGTGGTCTGGTTCACGTCTTATTTCGGCTGGATCGAAGGCTCGTTCAGGATGCTTACGGAAGAGGAGATGGAATACTCCATCCTTTCATATATCGGCAAAGGCATAGCCTGGATCTTCGCGCCCCTGGGCTGG
>JAEEGI010003222.1_pt1 | contig 39010 bp, 30 predicted proteins | sample 8958751 | NCBI WGS metagenome assembly JAEEGI01 (sample SAMN16246545, study PRJNA631951) | gut metagenome | biome: gut microbiome; feature: rumen; material: KS-attached | host: Bos | place: Iran: Karaj | collected 2018-10 | reverse complement strand
CAATTTCAACGTATGCGCCACCTATACGATGATGCCTGGCAGCTATGCCAACTTCGGCCTCGGTCTCTCCGCCATGATTGCGACCTGCAACATCTATCTGACCACGAACAATATCGTCGGCTGCTTCAATCTGTTGAATTCTAAGGGTTTCAATGCACAAGTCGGCATCGTCTTCAACCTCTTCAGGGAAGGTCGCCGCACCATTGACGAATCGGAAATGCCAGCGTATTTGGAATGACCACCGCAAAAATCTTCGGCATCAGCCGCCATCGTTTGACTACGGACGGCGAGGGCGTCACCACTTTGGTGGCGTTCAATGGCTGCCCTTTGCGCTGCAAGTATTGCCTCAACAAGACCTCGTGGGACATGGACAAAGGCCGTGACTATACATCTGAAATGCTTTTTGAGGAGGTGAAGATCGACCAGTTGTATTTCTTGGCCACGCATGGCGGAGTCACTTTTGGCGGAGGTGAACCACTGTTGCAGAAGGACTTCATCAAAGAGTTTCGGGCACTTTGTGGTCCGCAATGGCAAATCATTGTCGAGACCAGCCTCCATGTGCCATTTGAGACCGTTCAGGAGATGAATGACATCTTGGATGGTTACATCGTTGACATCAAGGACATGAATCCGAATATCTATTTGGCTTACACTGGAAAAGAAAATCCACTGATTTTGAAGAATTTGGAATGGATTTTGCAGCATAATGACCCTGAGCGCATCAAAGTGCGTGTTCCTCATATTCCTGAGTACAATACTGATGAAGATGTGTCGAAAAGTGTGGAACGACTCAAGGCGATGGGAGTGCTGGACATTGATGAGTTTCAATATATAATAAGGTAAAGAGGTCGGCCCTTCGACAGGCTCAGGGACCTTGGCTTGTACAAAGGTTAAGGACCCCTGAGCCTGTCGAAGGGTTCGATAATTATGAAAAAATTGATTCAAACTGCATTTTATTCAAAATAAATCGTATCTTTGCTGCGTTAATCCAAAAAATTCAAACATGAAAAGAGGCAAACAAACCTGCAAGATCCTGAAAGAAATCCGCAAACAGATTGCGGAGGAGAATGATATTAAGTTGGTCATCGAAGAATGCACCTACCAAGGCGACTGCCTCGGCACTTGCCCGAAGTGCGAGGCCGAAGTGCGTTATCTGGAGCGCGAATTGGAAAAACGCCACCGAATGGGCAAAGCAGCAGTTGTTGCGGGTCTTTCCGTGGGTTTGTTGGGCGCGAGCCAAGTGGCAATGGCTCAGCAGCCCGATACTTTGGGTATCAACAAATTGGATGAGGAGACATTGCGTGGAATTACAATTACAGAAGGATATGTTATCCCTCTCTCCCCGCCCGACTCTTATTTGTTTCATCATTCGCTTACACAAGAGGAAATCAGCAAATGGCTTGTTCCGGGAATGAAGAGTTTAGCCATGGTTGGTGGTGATTTGAGGCATCCAGATGTGCTTGAATATGAGAATTATGGAATTGCATATCAATTGTATGCGGACAATGATGATGATCTTAAGGCAGATTCTTTGCTGAAAAATACGACACATCTTTATGCGCCTCAGTTTGAGGGCGGAGAATCAGGTCTTTTGGAGTTCATTTCCCAAAACTTGGGCAAGAATGCCGATGGCAACGCATACGGCGACATGGAAGTGGCCTTCACGGTGGAACCCAATGGCAAATTGTCGCACATTGATATAATAAAAGGTGTCAATGAGCAACTGGATGCTCAAGTCGCGGCACTGTTTAAGTTCATGGAATGGAAGCCCGCCTTATGGGAACTGAACTCGGGAGAGAAAATCCCATTCGCTTGCCAATGCGTGCAGAAACTTCATTTTCCGATGATTACACATTAATTACATAAAGGCCATGATTAAGAAGTTCATTTTTGGGTTTATTCTGTTTTTGCTGGCCCAAGGCACAATGGCACAAACAACGGATACCATTGATTGTGATTTTTGGTGGCCCGAGGACGAGCAAGTCATGTGGGGAGTCCCAGAGCAAATGCCCAATTTCCCTGGTGGAGAGACCGCATTGATGAAATACATTTCTGAGCACTTGGTTTATCCTCAGGAAGCAAAGAATGCAGGCGTTGAAGGACGCGTTTTTGTTGGAGTAGTTGTGACTGAAGATGGTAGTTTGGCTTGCTTCAAGGTGCTTAGAGGATTGGGCTATGGTTGTGATGAGGCGGCTTTGGAGGTTTTTATGGGAATGCCCAAATGGATGCCAGCCATACAACGTGGCAAGGCAATTTGTTATCCTTATGAGGTGCCAGTCTTTTTTGGTCATAAACAGGAAGTCGTTGAAGAGATAATAAATGCCGTTGAAAATATGCCAGAGTATCCTGGTGGTTTTGATGCAATGTTCGATTTCATTAATGCCAATCTTGTTTATCCTCAAGAGGCGATAGATGCGGGAATTGAAGGCAGGGTTTTTGTCGGTTTTGTTGTTGAGAAAGATGGTAGTGTGTCAAGCATCAAGTTGCTGAGAGGGATTGGCTACGGTTGCGATGAGGCAGCGATGGATGTGGTGAGGAAAATGCCTAAATGGAAGCCTGCAACGCAGAGGGGTAAACCAGTTCGTGTGCAATACCAATTTCCTCTCAATTTCAAGTTGGAAAACAAAAAATCTGAATAGTTATGTCCAAAGGCAAACAAACTTGCAAGATCCTGAAGGAAATCCGCAAGCAGATTGCGGCGGAGAATGATATTAATTTGGTCATCGAGGAATGTACCTACCAAGGCGATTGCCTCGGCACCTGCCCGAAATGCGAGGCCGAAGTGCGCTATTTGGAGCGCGAATTGGAGAAACGCCAGCGCATGGGCAAGGCGGCGGTTTTCGCAGGAATGTCGTTGGGAACCTTGTTTGCGGCCACTTCATGCAATCATCCTGTTCCCGAGCCTTTGGCTGGTGAAGTGATGCATACTCCCGATTCCACCGAGATGCCCAACGATAGTATCTCCAACGACAGCATCCCCAGTGATGCTTATTTGTTGGAAGGCGATGTGCTGGCTCCGGAGCCGGATACGATGAAAGCAGAAAAGAAAAAAGTAACATGCAAAAACGAAGAACCTCTGGCGATTCCAGGAGATGTAGTTGTATTTGAAGAAATAGAAGGAGAAATGCCAGAGATTTTCCCGGAAGTAGGAGAAGTTGAAGGAGAATCGGATGTTTATCAGATTGTCGAGCAGATGCCGGAATTTCCGGGGGGCGAGGCAGAATTGTTTCACTATATTTCCAAGAATATCCATTATCCTCAGAAAGCCAGGGAGAAAGGCATTCAAGGACGTGTCTTTATTGGTTTTATTGTTGAAAAAGACGGTAGCATTTCCAATGTAAGAAATCTGCGAGGTGTGGATAGCGAGCTCGATGCCGAGGCCATCCGTGTAGTGGAATCCATGCCCCGATGGAAACCTGGCATGCACCGAGGTGAGCCCGTCAGAGTTTCATACCAGATTCCTATCGTTTTCAAGTTGGAAGACAAACAGGATTGATTTCTGTTTCGTTTCGTATAGAAAAAAGCTGTACCTTTGCAGCGGCAAAAGCTAAGCCCCGGAGGGGCGACAGCTTATAAGCAGGCGGTGTCAACCCCTGCGTAACAAGAAATCTAAATCTAACACAATATGAAACAACTCATCGAATGCGTGCCGAATATCAGCGAAGGCCGCGACAAGAATATCATTGACCAAGTTACCGCTGAAATCGAGAAAGTGGAAGGCGTCAAACTGCTGGATGTGGATCCTGGCATGACCACCAACCGCACCGTCATCACCTTCGTGGGTGAGCCTGAGCCTGTGTGCGAAGCCGCCTACCGCGTGGTGAAGAAAGCCGCCGAACTCATTGACATGAGCCAACACCATGGCGCCCACCCGCGCCAAGGTGCCACCGACGTGTGCCCCCTCATCCCCGTGAGCAACATCACGATGGAAGAAGTGGTCGAGTATGCCCACAAGTTGGGCAAGCGCCTCGGCGACGAACTCAACATCCCGATTTACTGCTACGAAGAGGCTGCCTACATCAAGGAGCGCCGCAACCTCGCTTACTGCCGCACGGGTGAATATGAATCCCTGGCCTCGCGCCTCGGCACCGAGCAGTGGAAGCCCGACTTCGGTCCCAACGAATGGAACGAACACGTGGCCCACACGGGTGCCACCCAAGTGGGTGCCCGCGACTTCCTCGTGGCCATCAACTATAACCTCAACACCACCTCGACGCGTCGCGCCAACGCCATTGCCTTCGACGTGCGCGAAAAGGGTCGCCCGATGCGCGAAGGCGGCAAGGTGACCGGCAAGCCGATGAAGGACGAAAACGGCAAACCGATTATGATTCCGGGAACGCTGAAGGCTACCAAGGCCATCGGCTGGTTCATTGAGGACTACGGCATCGCCCAGGTGTCGATGAACATCACCAACATCAGCGTGTCGCCTGTCCACGTCTGCTTCGAGGAGGTCTGTGCCAAGGCCGCTGCCCGTGGTGTGCGTGTCACCGGTTGCGAAATCGTCGGCCTCGTGCCCAAGAAGGTGCTGATGGATGCTGGCAGATTCTATCTCGCCAAGCAACAACGCAGCCTCGGCGTGAGCGAAGAGGAAATCATGAAGATCGCTATCAAGTCGATGGGCCTCGACGACCTGAAGCCCTTCGACCCGAAGGAAAAGGTCATTGAATACCTCATCGAAGACCACAGCCAGAAGAAACTCGTCGACATGACCTGTACAGGCTTTGCCAACGAGACTGCTTCTGAAAGCCCCGCTCCTGGAGGTGGTTCCATCTCGGCCTATATGGGTGCTCTCGGTGCCTCATTGGCCACGATGGTTGCCAACTTGTCGTCACACAAACCGGGTTGGGACGAGCGCTGGGAAGAGTTCTCCAACTGGGCTGTCAAGGGTCAGGCCATCAAGGATGAGCTGCTTGAACTCGTTGATGAAGACACCAACGCCTTCAATAAGATCATGGATGCCTTTGGTTTGCCGAAGAAGACCGACGAGGAGAAGGCTGCCCGTACTGCCGCCATCCAAGAGGCTACCAAGTATGCCACCCAGGTGCCGTTCCGCACGATGAAGGTCGCCTTCAGGGCCTTTGAGGTCGTCCGCGCCATGGCCGAGACCGGCAATCCGAACTCCGTCACCGATGCTGGAGTGGGTGCTTTGTGCGCTCGTTCGGCTGTGATGGGTGCCCATTTGAATGTCAAAATCAACGCTTCCTCGCTGAAAGACGAGGCTTTCAAGGCCGAAATCTTGAAGGAAGCTGCCGAGATTGAGGCTGCTGCACTTGTGCAAGAGGCTGAAATTCTGCAAATTGTGAACAAGGTTATCGAAGGATAATAAAATTTCATTAAATTGGTTGCTGGTATTTGAAAAAGTTGTACTTTTGCAGCCAAATTTGAAAGGAAGATAAGCTATGTCAAAGAAACAGAAAGACGCACGCGTGAAGGTCATTCTCGAATGCACCGAGCACAAGGCTAGCGGCATGCCTGGCACTTCGAGATACTACACGATGAAGAACAAGAAAAACACTCCCGACCGTTTGGAGTTGATGAAGTATAACCCGATTCTCAAAAAGATGACCCTCCACAAGGAGATTAAATAATTAAGAGTTATGGCAAAGAAAGCTGTTGCTACCCTTCGTAGCTTGGACAAGACCTTTAGCAAGATCATCAGAATGAAGCGTTCTGAGAAGACTGGTGCTTACTATTTCGACGAGATTGTCGTTCCCGCCGACAAGGTTCAAGAGTATCTTGCTAAGAGATAATTTGCGTAAACCGCAGAACAACAGAGCTTTTCCATGACTTTATGGAAGAGCTTTTTTGTGTTTGTATAATAGGACAACGAGACTGCGTGACTACGCGACTACGGGACGGCCAAACGTCTCGAAGTCCCGAAGTCTCGAAGTCCCGAAGTCAAAAAAAGAAATATCATGGGCCTATTCTCATTCCTAACCCGTAAAAAAGAACAGAAAGAAGACCTCGACAAAGGACTTGAAAAGACCAAGACCAGCGTCTTCTCCCGCATCTCCAAAGCCATCATGGGCAAGTCGACCGTCGACGATGAGGTGCTCGACAACTTGGAGGAAATCCTCATCACCTCCGACGTGGGTGTGGAGACTACCTTAAAGATTATCGACCGCATCCAAGCCCGTGTGGCTCGCGACAAGTATCTCGGAACAAGCGAGTTGAACCGCATCCTGAAAGAGGAAATCATGGGCTTGCTCCAAGAGAACGAGTCGGGCGATGGCACCACCTTCGACATTCCTGCCGACAAGAAACCATACGTCATCATGGTTGTCGGCGTGAACGGCGTGGGCAAGACTACCACGATTGGCAAGTTGGCGCACAACTTCAAGAAGGCGGGCAAGAAGGTCGTGCTCGGTGCTTCCGACACCTTCCGTGCCGCTGCCGTCAGTCAGTTGCAAATTTGGGCGGATAGGGTAGGCGTGCCTTGCATCCAACAAGGTCAGGGGGCCGACCCCGCTTCCGTGGCTTTCGACACGGTGAAGTCGGCGGTGGCACAAGATGCCGATGTCGTCATCATTGACACGGCTGGCCGTCTGCACAACAAGGTCAACCTTATGCGTGAGCTGACCAAGATCAAGACCGTTATGCAGAAAGTCATTCCTGATGCTCCTCATGAAATATTGCTCGTGTTGGATGCCTCCACGGGTCAAAACGCTATTGAACAGGCCAAGCAGTTCACCGCCGCCACTGAAGTCAATGCCCTTGCGCTGACCAAACTCGATGGCACTGCCAAGGGCGGCGTGGTCATCGGCATCTCCGACCAATTCAAGATTCCGGTCAAGTATATCGGCGTCGGCGAAGGCATCGACCACCTGCAGGTCTTCGACCGCAAGGCGTTCGTGGATTCCTTGTTCGAGTAGTATAATTATCAAGAATTAGAGAAATCGTAGATTCAACGTAGTTAATTTGAGATTTTTCCATTTCGAGTCTTCGTTTTTGAATTGTCGAGGAATTGAAGAGAAAATCGCGAGCGATTTTCACCTCTCAAATTCACTGAACCGAAGGTGCAAAACTTCAGTTTGCAAATTCTCTGTTTTCTCTAATTCTTGGTAGAAAAAACATGATATGCGAAGACCTTCTCAAATTCAACGCACTGAGGATGCAAGACTTCAGTATATAAATTCTCTAATTCTCAAATTCTTGATATAAAAAACCTCGTGGAATGCGAAGACCTTCACTAAATATCATCACCCTCGGTTGCTCCAAGAACAAAGTTGACTCGGAGCATCTCGCCGCTTTGCTGGAGCACAAATATTTGATTCGTCACGACTCAGACAGGAAGTCTGATGTGGTCATCATCAATACCTGTGGCTTCATCGGCGATGCGCAGGAGGAATCCATCGATACTATTCTCGAATATGCTGAGCTAAGAAAGCAAGGCAAAATCAAGAAGCTCTTCGTCACGGGATGCCTATCGCAAAGGTTCAAGAGAGATTTGCAAGCCGAAATCCACGAGGTGGATGCCTTTTATGGTGTGGAGAGTGTCAACCTCATCGCTGCCGACCTATTAAAAGAGGAACCACAACCCGATTATTGCAGTCGTCGCGTGCTTTCCACTCCGAAACACTACGCTTATCTGAAGATTTCCGAAGGTTGCAACCGCCGTTGTGCTTTCTGTGCTATCCCGCTCATTCGTGGTGGTCATGTCTCGGTGCCTATGGACAACCTCATTGAAGAGGCCAAAGGCCTGGCCAAACAGGGCGTGAAGGAGCTCATCCTCATCGCCCAGGACCTGACCTATTACGGTCACGACATCGACGGCCAGTCGCACATTGTGGAGTTGGTGAAAGCACTTGCTGACATTGACGGTTTCGAGTGGATTCGCCTGCATTACGGCTATCCGCTCGGTTTCCCCGACGAGTTGCTGGATTTGATGCGCGAGAACTCCAAAATCTGCCATTACATCGACTTGCCTTTGCAACACATCAGTACACATATACTGAAGGATATGCGCCGAGGTGTGGACCGTGAGCAGACCATCGGTTTTGTGGAGAACGTTCGAAAGCATGTGCCCGACATCGCATTCCGCACCACCTTTATCGTGGGTTTCCCTGGTGAGACTGAGGAGGACTTTGAGGAACTTTGCCAATTCATCAAGGACATGCGTTTCGAGAGGGCAGGGGTGTTCGCCTTCTCGCCCGAGCAAGGCACGGCAGCCTACGAGATGCAAGACGACGTCCCTGATGAGGTAAAGCAAGAACGCGTCGACAAGCTCATGGATATCCAGCAGAACATCTCCTTGGAGATTAATGCCCAGCGTGTGGGCAAGACCGAGAAAGTGCTCATCGACCGTCTCGAAGGCGACTATTACATAGGTCGCACGCAATATGACTCTCCAGAAGTCGACGACGAGATCCTCATCTCTGCCGACACCGAGCTGCAAATCGGTGAGTTCTATCAGGTCAAAATCACGCAGGCGGATTATTTTGACTGCTATGGGGTTATTGTAGACGAATAACAATGGCAGAGCACAACGATTTTGGGAAACTCGGTGAGGAACTCGCGGTCAACTACCTGATAGGGAAGGGCTACGAGATTTTGGAGCGCAATTGGCACAATATCCATAAGGAAGTCGACATTATTGCCAAGGACGGCCAATTTTTGGTCTTTGTAGAGGTAAAGGCACGCCGAAGCAGCGAATATGGTGAGCCCGATTTGGCTGTGACGAAACGAAAGCAACAGATGTTGATAGCCGCGGCCAATGCCTATATCACCCGAAACAAGTTGGATGTGGAAGCTCGTTTCGACATTGTTTCCATCATTTTCAAGGACGGCGAATCAATGATTGACCACATCGAGGATGCGTTTTTGCCGTAAGTAGCCATGTCGAGCTAACATCGGTTTGTGTGAAGATGGTCATTTATGGCGGCTTCTTTCAGTGTGTCAAAGGGATTTCTGATTATCAAGAATTTGAGAATTAAAGAATTTTTATTTTGTTGATTATTTGAATTTTGTAGAAATCGAAGATTCAACGTAGTTAATTTGAGATAAAAATTGCAGGCAATTTTTAGAAGCACATTTTACCATGTTGATTATTTTGTTGACAAAAAAATGCGGAAATAATAAATATTTCCTGGCCTGTTTTGAAAAAATCCTTTATTTTTGCAAAACATGTTATAAAAATAATTCTCATGGAACATCAGACCAAACAACCACTATTTTATGACTATGAGGGTCTTCCTCCAGATCCCATCAGCGTTCCTTGGGGCGACGCGAAACCGTCATCGCAAGGAACGAGAACCATCACCTTAGGTACGTTTACGCTAAGTCAGATTGAAGAGGCGATCACTAATGTCGTAGGGCATGCCTTTCAGATAAAAGGTATGGTAACCACCCGCACCCGTCCCAATCTATTTGACTGTTCCAGTTTGTCGCATCGTTACAACTATTTGCCTGACATAAAGGTGGTGCACGACGACACCTGGGATGATTTCGGTCGCGCCTATTTCGAGCGTTACGACTACCAATTCACTGAGTTCCACTGCACGCTTTGTTCCGTCGACGAGATTCGGCAGAAGGTTGAGGCTTGGGTGCGGCAGTATGAGCAGAACCGTATCACGAGCGACCTCTACCTCTTGGCGGAACCGGTCGGTCCCAGCATTTGGGAACGATACTTGGCGCAACGCCATTGGAACGAGGGCCTCTATGCTTGGATTGAAGGCATCCAAGCCGATTACCAAATTGACAGAAGAATCTGGACGGCAGACGACAACCATTCCTGCCATCCATATAAAGGTTTGTTGAACTTCCAACATCAACTTGCCAAGCTAAGCCTGTGCGGAGCCCATCCGCAAGCGAGGACGGCGGCACGGCCCTGCTGCCGCTCCTTCCTGATGGCCTCAAGCCGTCAGCCGTCGGGCGACGACCTCTTGGGTCACTAAGCACCATCTTTTCAACCATCGTTACAGATTTTTGGTCATGTGTCATGACCTTCAACCTACCATGTGTAGGTCTGAAGTGATGGACTATGACAAAAAAGGTCTGCAAATTGGGCTTTTTGTCATGTCTTATGACTTAACGCCTGCTTTAAATAGGCTTCAAGTCGAGGATAGCGGCTCGAAAGGTCCAATAATCGGTAAAAAAGTCATGTGTCGTGACCTGAAACCTGCCTTGGGTAGGTTGGAGGTGATGGATCAAGACCTTAAACCTGCATCAGGTAGGTCGAAGGTGACGAACCAACACTTTGGACCTGTTTCGGGTAGGTCGGAAGAGACGGGTGATGATTTCCGAGACGATGTGAGCAACGATGGATTGGCAGCTTGGCATTTTCGATGCGTCCCCTCCGCCAGGCAGGGCTTGTGCCTTGCGGAAACCACCAATGCGGAGACGGCCTGTGCCGTTTCAAAACAACAAATTGTTTAACTCTTAAATTACTAGAAAGATGAAAAGTAATTTAACGCTGTCTTTGGGACTCGACGCTAAACAGTTCCACGAAGGTCTCGATGAGATCTGCCGCCACTTTGCTGACAGCCGTTCCGACGACTACATGAACGGTCTGGTGCAGCAGGTGGCTGAAGCCAAGGAGTCGCTCTTTGGCGCCATGTACATCGCCTCGGTGAAGCGCGGTGTGCTGGAGGAATCGCGAACGCTCAACGGATGCATTGCAGCCACAACGCGCTATCTTGACTTATGCACCTATGACAAGGATGCCGAGGTGAAGGCCAGCGCCAGACTGCTGCGCCGACAGTTCAGTGCGTATGGCAACGCGCTAACCTTGATGCGTGTCGGCAGCCGCCTGACTGCGGTTGAGGCGCTGTTGCGCGACTTGGGTGGCGATGCATTGCAACCCCATGTGAGAAGGTTGCCTGAGCTTTCCACTCGCCTCGAAGAGATGAGGAAGGCCAAAGAGGACCTTCGCAAGAAGCAACTTGTGGTGGACCAAGCCAACAGCAGCTTGGTGAAGCCTGAGCCATTGCTTGTGCTGAAGCGTGAGGCGGCGGACCAGTTGGCGCTTTTGGTGGCCTACCTTGCGGTGATGGCCAAGAAGGATGCTGCCAACTATGGTAAGGACTATGCCGTAGTGACGGAAGTCATCACCAGGCTGAACGCCACCCGACGCAAGAGCGACTACCTCCATCTCGAGGTGGAGCTTGAAGACGACAAGGAGCCGTCGGAAAAGCCCAAACTCGCTATCGGGGCCTGATGCTTCTTTTTCTAATGAATTGGTGGATTTCAATGTTAGTTAATAAATAAGTGAAAAAATGGAATCCGCCGCCTCCCCATGAGTCGTTGGGCTTGTGGGGAGGATTTTTTTAGATGAAATGAAAATAGTAGCTAGAGAGTCAATATTTCTTGTAAAAAACAAAATAGACAGAAACTATACATACATTTATTTTAAAAGTGATAAATCCTCAAATCTCTTAAACGTTCCAGATAATTCTTTTAATATCAATGTATTAACATCCTTGTTAAACTGATCCATCTCATGAACCATTTCTATGGGCTTAAATAATTCATTTTTATATTCCTCTTTTACCTCTAAACCACTTGACAATGCCGCTAAAGTAAATTCAAGTCTTTTTTGAAGGTTTGTCAATCTAACCAATTCCTTTTGCTCCTGAGTAAACAAGTATGAATAATTAGATAATACCTTGCAATTATGCTTAAAAACTAAATTCATATGAGAAGCAATTGATTCCGAAAGGTCTTTATTATCATCTGATACTTGTTCGGAATTATAAAAACTTAATGCTTCTTCCAGTTTTGACATTTTATGTTCAAGGAATGTGAGATAAGTTTTCATTGCTTCGACTTTTGCAGATCTTTTTGTTGAAAAATAACTAAAAAGACCAGATATTAATGCCACAATAATAGCGATAGTAGATGTAATAATTGAAATCTGAAATTCCATAATAGTAATGCTTTGAAGGGACTTCTTAAGACAACTAATTCTCTAGTTTTGGGCTGTTAGGATGCAGAAATCCCATTAGGGCAATCCTTTCAATCCGATGCAAATTTATGTTTTTTCCATTTATAGCAAACACTTAGTCCAGTTTTTTTCATAATACGGCAGTTTAAATATTGTAAAACCCTATCTCCATGTGCGAAATTCAAGGAAGCATTCATCTTGATGGTTCCACGGCGCTTCATAACTTGCTCAATGTCTTGTACTTCATTGGGATAGAACTGTACATTAGAATACCTTTTATAAATTTCCCTCCAAAAGTCGTTCTTTATTCGAAAAAAACTAACTTTGTCGCCGTTAACAGCATCGCATTTTTAATCCTTGAAACTATGATGAGCTTTCTGAAAAAATATCGCAAACGTAAGGAAACGGAAAAGGAGAGGAAAGAATTACAAGAGCTAGAAGGGGAGACTAAGTGGAATATTGAAGATTATCAAAAGTTAAGCATCATACTAACCCTATTACTTGCGGTTTTCTCGTTGGTCGCTTTAATCTTTTCAGGTATTGCCGCTTATAATGCTAACCAAACTACGAAATTGGTGACCAGTACGGATTATAAGATTTCTGAGAATCTCAAATATGATTTGCTTGAGATGGTAGCAGTACTCAAGTCAATTGACAACAAAGCGATGCAATATGTCATTACAGATGAAAAAATTGATTTTTCAAATGAAATAGAATCGCTTAACAGCATTCAAATGAGTCCGGGCTATATAGTCTTTTTGAGCTTGAGTACGAAAGACGAGAAGGACAGGCTACGGGTTGAAAGCGGCATTAGAGCATTATCTGATTATTTTTTAGTTTCAAAATGTATGACAATGTCAGAAATCAGGTGGCAAGTCAGAGTCGTTTTGGAGGTGTTGGCTAAAAATGCCAATTTGGATAACGGACGCATGACAATGCAGTTTTCGGATTGGCTTGAATACGTTTGTAATAATGAAATGGAATACACTATTTCCGAAACATCGTATAATCGGGAGCTTAACACCAGAAACAAGGATTTTGTTGAATATTTGAAAAGGTATCACGAAGACGATTGCGATGTTCTCTATTATTATTATACATTTATAGAAGCTGATTCTATTATGGCAAATAAAACCTATTCTGACAGTTTCCATGACGAGGTTTCCATTCTAAGACGAGAGGCTTCTTCCATCAATCCTAATGTAATCAAAAATGAACCATATAAAGCTGAAGTGTTTCTTTTCGAATTCTTGAAAGAGAAATATATGGTTGAATATAGTGAGTTTTGTAAAAAGAGATAAAACGGATACCAATGAAAACAGAGAATACCTAACATAGTTACGCATATATTCTCACCAGTTTCAACGTTCGCGAGAATAGAGTAAAGCTGTTGCAAGATTAAGACTATGGAAACCAAGAACAAAACTAGAACTTATGCCAAAGAAACCCAAAGAAGAAACCCTCAACCTTGACAACATCCTGTTCAAGTGCAGGGATATATTGAGAAACGCAAAAAACTCAGGTTCATTCTTCGAGAAGCGAGATATGATGCTGACGCTTGTGTTTCTTCGTTTTATTGGAGAGAAATATGAGGATGGCATCGCCAACCTGCGCAAGAGGCTTATCGAGGAGGGACTTGACCCTGACAACGAGGAGATTCAGAAGGCTTTCTTCGAGGATGCTACCTTTGCGGATGGCACCTTCGACCTCCCCAAGGAGTCGCGGTGGTCAACCATCATCGATACGGCCGCTCCTCATCTGAATGTCGCCCTCGACCAGGCCCTGAAAAGCATTGCCGAAACGAATCCTTCGCTAAAGGGTTGCTTCGTGGAAGGCACGTTCACCCAGCGCAACCTCGGTGCCAACGACATCAAGAAGGTGGTGGACGAGGTGAACAAGATCAGCCACAAGACCTTCGGCGAGGAGAAAGACCTGATTGGTCGCGTGTATGAGTATTTCCTGAAGGAGTTTGCCGTGAACGCCACCAAGGAGGAAGGCGAGTTCTACACACCGCACGACGTGGTGCAGCTCATCGCCACGGTGATTGAGCCTTTCGATGGCACACTCTACGACCCCTGCTGCGGTTCGGGCGGTATGTTTATCCAAAGCTCGGAGCTGGTGAAGTCGAAGCAAGGCGACATCAGCCGCATCAATGTGTATGGGCAGGAGAAAGAGGCCGCCACCTACCGTTTGGCCAAGATGAACCTCGCCCTGCGAGGCATCAGCCACAACTTGGGCAGCGAGAGCGATTCATCGTTCACCAACGACCTGCACAAGGGGCTGTATTTCGACTATATCATGGCCAATCCGCCCTTCAACCTCAAAGGCTGGTGGGACGACAGCCTAAGCTCCGATGCCCGATGGACTGACTACGGAACACCTCCCGAGAGCAATGCCAACTATGCTTGGATTCTGCACATGCTCTCGCACCTGAAGCCGCTGATAGGCGTGGCGGGATTCCTGCTGGCCAATGGTGCTTTGGGCGACACCGATGCCGTTGAGATTCGGAAGAAACTCATTGAGAACGACAAGGTGGAAGCCATTATCATCCTACCCAGAGAGTTGTTCATCACTACGGATATCAGCGTTACCTTCTGGATTCTGAACCAGAACAAGAAGGGCGGCAAATACCACGGGCGCGAGCTGCGCAACCGTGAGCATGAAATCCTCTTTATGGACCTGCGCCGTTGGACGGAAAATCCCGTAAAGGGTGAGCAGAAGAAGAAAGTGCAGTTGGTTACCGAACAGATTCAGCGAGTGGCCGACCTTTACCACGAGTGGCAAATGGTTGGTACCAACGGCAAGAACTTTGCCGAGCCAGAGCTTTTTAGAAGCGTAGGCATAGATGAGATTGAGCAAAACGGCTGGACGCTGGTGCCCAGCAAGTACATTGAGTTTATCGACCACGACTTGGAGATTGACTATCCCAAGGAGATGGCGCGCATCCAGCAAGAGATGAAGGAACTGATGCAGCGCGAGAAAGAATCACAACGTATGCTTGAAGAGGCTTTTAAAGGTATTGGCTATGGGATTGAGTAAGTATCGTATAGGGGACCTTATAGAGCCGTATAGTATAAAATGCGGCATTTCCGACCTCCTGCCTGATGATGTCTCTGGTATAAATATCGACAAGGAGTTCTTTGAGCCTGCTAAGCAAGTCGGTGAAGATACTAGTGGATATAAAGTTGTACCACCTAATTATTTCGCATGCAACTTGATGCATGTTGGAAGAGATGAAGTTTTGCCTGTAGCACTAAATCACTCAGATCATAACAAAATTGTAAGTCCTGCATATTCTGTATTTCGGATTAAGAATGAGGATGCCGTTTTAAAAGAGTATTTTTTCATTCTTCTTAAATCCTCAGAAAAAGACCGCTATTTTTGGTTTCATACAGATTCTTCAATTCGCCAAGGATTACCTTGGGAAGATTTCTGTGACATCGACATCCCCCTTCCCTCTATCGAGCAGCAACGCAAATACGTTGATGTTTATTTGGCGCTGCAAAAGAACCTCGCTGCCTATCAAAGCAAGGTGGAGGAGCTGAAGCTGGTTTGCGATGGGTACTTGGATAAATTGAAAATTGAGAATGAAAAATTGAAAATTGGTGAGTTTGTTGAGCAATGCGATGAAAGAAACTCTGATAACATATTCAGTTTGGATAATCTTGTTGGAATATCTACTGAGAAAAAATTCATAGATACCAAAGCGGACATGAATGGTGTCAGTTTGGATTCATACAAGGTTGTGCGAAAGAATGTCTTTGTTTATGTTCCAGATACTTCAAGAAGAGGCGATAAAATGGCTCTTGCGTTGAATACTGAAGAGAAGCCGTTGTTGATTTCTTCTATCTATACAACATTCAAGTGTAAAGACGAAAACAAACTTATGCCTGAATACCTTTTCATGTACTTCAGTCGTCCTGAATTTGACCGTTATGCACGTTTCAATTCATGGGGAAGTGCAAGAGAGGTGTTCACGATGGAAGATATGAACGATGTGGCAATCCCAATACCCGACATCTCTGTTCAACGTGAAATTGTTAATATTCACCGCTGTTATATTGAGCGACAACGCATAGCAGAGGCACTCAAAGAACAGCTAAAAAATATATGCCCAGTGTTGATACGGGGAAGTTTAATGGAATATTAAATAGAGAAAACAACCATGTATTTAGAGAAAATTATCTTCGACAATAGAGCTCCTTTTGAACATCTTGAAATAGATTTCAAAAGTTGTGGAGTTAATGTACTAACTGCAATAAATGGTAAAGGTAAAACTTCTATATTATCGCATATTACAGATGCTTTCTTTGAACTTGCCAGACCTGCCTATCCACAAGAATTTGAAGGAAAGGAGAATAAACTATATCGTGTGTCTTCACCATTGTATAATATAACTTCAAGCAAACCATCAATAGTATACTTTAGATTCAAAGATGGTGAAGATAAGTATGATTATATTGATGTACGTGATAAATGTACTAAGGAACAATATGATGCTACGATAGATGTAGACAATAAGATAGATTATAACAATTTTCAGAAAAGGCTAACGCAGCAAAACTTCTCCAAATATTGGAATGTTCAAAACAATGATATAAGGAAGAAAATGTTTGAACAAAATGTGTTAACATACTTCCCGTCATATCGTTTTGAATTACCTGCATACTTAAATGATTCTTATTCAAATCCATTAAAATACTCTATTGATAGTAAATTTAGTGGTTATTTATCGAATCAAATTGAGATAATATCTGATATCTCCTCTTTTTCAAATTGGCTTTTAGATGTTTTGTTGGATATGAAAATTGGAGAGAAAATACAGTATTATAGAGATAGCAATAATAATGTTATTCCAGTTACCATCCCTGCACAAGAGAATGTTGTTCTTAACAATCTAAACGATATACTTTCTCAAACCCTTTCTTCAAAAAAATATAATGGCCGTGTAAGATTTGGAATAGGGAAAAGAAATGGGGGGTTGTCTAGAATTGCAATAATGAATGATGTTGATGATAATCATTATCAGATATGTCCTTCAATATTTCAGTTATCATCAGGAGAGTTGGCATTGATTTCAATTTTTGGGGAGATTATTCACCAAGCTGACAATAATAAAAACAACATTCCTCTTGAGGAAATTAAAGGCATCGTTTTAATTGATGAAATAGAGAAACACTTGCATATTACTTTACAAAAAGGGATATTGCCTAAGATGTTTGCCTTATTTCCCAATGTGCAATTCATTGTGAGTTCTCACTCGCCATTTTTGAATATGGGATTAGCGTCAGAGTTATCGGGAAAACATATGATTTTTGATTTAGACCATAATGGGATTTCTTGTTCTGCGACAAAGAATGAACTATACGAGGAGGTTTATAACATGATGATCGATGAAAATAAACGTTTCGCTAAACTATGTATGGATTTGACTGGAAAACTAAAATCATTGACAAAACCATTGATTATAACAGAAGGAAAAACAGACATTAAACACATATTAAAGGCAAAAGAAAAATTGGGCATAACGGATTTGGATTTTGACATAATACAAGATGATCAACAGCCTGATGGAGATTCTAACCTACATAAACTGTTAGAGCAAGCAGCCCATATTGATAACAAGAATAAAATTATCGGTATTTTTGATCGAGATATAAAGAAAACTGTTGAGGATATAGAAAAGAATGGGCAGACTATAAAAGATTACGGTAACAATGTCTATGCTTTTTGTATTCCTCTTCCAGAATCACGAAGAAGAAATGGAGAAGAAGATATTTCTATTGAGTTTCTATATAGCGATGATGAAATTCATACAACATTGAATAATGGTTGTAGTTTGTTCTTTGGTGATGAATTCTCCGCAAGAACAGGTAGACATAACACTGATAATACGCTTACACTATCAAATCAATCAGATAGAGGCAAGCATAAAATTGTTGAAAACAATGGAGGACAGGCTGTTTATAATGAGGAAGAAGAAAATATATTAGCAAAAAAAGATGACTTTGCTAATGCTATCGCTTCAGGAGAAATAGTTATATCAGAAGCAAGTTGGAATAATTTCAACCCAATTTTTGAGACAATCCGACAAATTCTACAAAAGGATTAGAAAGTCGTAGATTGAAATCTTGCACTATTGAGTAGAGAGCTAATACATGGAATTATGGCAAAACTGAAAAACATCAACGGCCACTTTGTGGAAAGCGACTATGAGGATGCACTCATCTCATTCCTTGAGCAGGAAGAGTGGCTGTACCTCTACGGCGACAATATCCCAAGGGCGAGCCGTAAGGAAGTCCTCTATATGGACGACCTCATTCAATTCCTTGAAAAGACCAATCCCGATTTGGATGATGATGACATTCGCCAGATTGCCGACAAAGTGCGCCTTGTCGGTTCCGACTCCGACTTTGCCACGCTCCATAAGGTGTATGGCTGGATGGTGGACGGCCTTCAATATGTCACCCAGAAAGGTGAGCCACAAATGATATCCCTCATTGACTTTTCCAAGGTTGACAACCCCGACAAGCCAAACAACAACATCTTCCGTGTGGTCAACCAGTTTACGGTGGACTATATCAACAACGGTGCGCTGAAAAACCGCCGCCCCGATGTGCTGCTTTATGTAAACGGTATGCCCGTCTGCATCGTCGAGCTGAAGAACCCAGCCGATGCCAATGCCACGGTTTATGATGCTTGGGAGCAAATCAACATACGATATTGGAGAGATATTCCACACCTGCTTCATTATTGCCCGCTGGCCTGCATCAGCGATGGTGTGAAGACCCGTTTGGGCACCGTTCGCGCGCCTTACGAGCATTTCTATGCTTGGCGACGTGTGGAGGACGGTGACAAGGTTTCAACCATGCCTTTTGATGAGTTGCAGACCATGGTAAAGGGCGTGTATCGCCCTGAGCGTTTCCTTGAAATCTTCAGGGATTACGTCTATTTCCAAGACAAAAACTTCGACCGCGATGAGAAGGAGATTGTGTGCCGCTATCCGCAATTCTTCGCCACGCGATTGCTGCGCGAGAGCGTCATTAAGTCGGTTAAAAACAAGAGCGGCAAAGGCGGCACCTACTTCGGAGCCACTGGCTGCGGAAAGACCTATACAATGGCCTTCCTGGCGCGACAGCTCTCGATGCGTTGTACTGCCGAGATTGGTTCACCTACTATTCTGATGATTGTTGACCGCGAAGACCTGCAAAAACAAGGCGCCAAGTTGTTCACCAAGAGCACGGAATTTCTGGGATTGGGAGAGGTGATGATAGTGCCGACCCGTAAGAAACTCCGTGATGAGTTGAAGACTCGCCAAAGTGGCGGATTTTACATTTGCACGATTCAGAAATTCTGCGACCGTAAGGACGACCCTGTAGGACTCATCAACAGCCGTTCCAACATCATCTGCTTCAGCGACGAGGCCCACAGGACACAGATTGAAGGCTCGCGCCGCATCCAGTTCAGTGAGGATGCCGACGAAAATATGAAGGCTATGGTGTCGAAGCCTTACGCCAAGGTGCTTCGCGAGGCTTTGCCCAACGCCACTTTTGTGGGCTTTACCGGCACGCCTATTGCCGAAACCTACCAAACCTTCGGCGATGAGATTGACCGCTACACGATGGACCAGGCCGTTGCCGATGAAATCACGGTCCGTATCAAGTATCACCCGCGCATTGCCAAAGTGCTGCTCAACCAAGAAAGGGTGAAAGACATTGAGGCATACTATTCGAAATGTGCCGAAGAAGGCTCAACGCAAGAGGACATTGCCAAGAGCAAGAAAGCGATGAGTTCGCTGGAAGTGCTGCTGGGTGAGCCAGACCGCCTCGACAAACTGGCGGTGGACATCCACGACCACTATGTTTCGGCGGTGGCCAATGACCCCGACCGTGTGCAAAAGGCCATGATCGTCTGTGCCAACCGAAGGATTGCCTACGATTTGTTGATGAAGTTCAAGGAGCATTATCCCGAATGGTTTGAGGAGAGAAAGACACCCGAAGGCGTTGCCGTTTCGCCCGAAGAATTGAAGGAGCTGAAAGAGATGCCAACCATCGCCATGGTGGCCAGCGTGGGCAGCAACGACCCAGCGGAGATGTACAACTATCTTGGTGGTGTGAAGAACGACCAGCGTAGTGATGAGTTGGACGCCGCTTTCAAGCAGGAACATTCCAATTTCCGCATTGTCATCGTGGTGGACATGTGGATCACCGGCTTCGATGTAGATTGCCTTACCTACATGTACAACGACAAACCTTTGCAGAAACATTCGCTCATCCAGACCATCAGCCGCGTGAACCGCAAATATCCGGGCAAGGAGTTCGGCCTGATTGTCGATTTTATCGGCATCCGCGACTATATGATGGAGGCCATGAAGATATACGGCGGAGGAGGAAATGGAAGCGGTGGCAGTTCGCTGGCACCCTCGTCGGATGACATCGAGCAGGCCACGCTCATATTCCGCGAGCATTTGGAAATCCTTAAGACCATGTTCAAGGATTACGACCTGACGCCATTCTTGAATCCCGACACCGACCCAGCCACCCGTTATACGCTGTTGGCCAAGGCAGCAGAGTATGTGTTTGCTTCCACAGAGATTCTAAACTCGGTGAGCAAAGACGGGAAAAAGACCAAGAAGGTCAGCTTCAAGACCTACTTCCTACAAGAGGTGAAGCGAATGCGCAAGGCTTACGACCTCTGCCAGCCTTCAGGCGAATTGGGCGAAGCGGAAGAAGCGTTGGCGCAATGCTTCATGGCCATCGCTGGCATGATATACAAAATGAGCGGCACCGATGCGCCCGACACCGACACCATGAACCGCCGCGTGGCCAAGATGGTGGAGGAGGCCCTGAAATACAACAAGGTGGAAAGCATCCTTGAAGAAGGCGACGAGATGGACATCTTCGGACCTGAGTTTACCGAACGTCTTTCTGACATCAAGATGCCTGCGTCGAAGTTGGAGATGCTCGTGAAGTTGCTGCGCAAGCAGATTACGGAATACAGCAAGACCAACCAGCTTGCTTCCAAGAGATTCCAAGAATTGCTTGAAGCCACCATCACCCAGTACCACGAGCGGAGGAAGTTCCTTTCCGAGCAAGAAGCGGGTGCCGCGCAGGAAGAGACCTCAGAGAGTATCATCAGGAATGCAACGGAGCAGGCACTTGACATCCTTAAGGAGATGCAGGCCGACCGCGAGAGTTTCCGCAAACTGGGACTCACCTTCGAGGAGAAGGCCTTCTACGACATCCTCATCCATTTGCGTGATAAGAATAACTTCGTCTATGGCGAGGACAAAATGGTTGACGGTATCGTGATGAACGAAAAGTGCAAGAGCCTTGCACGAAAGATTAAGGAAATCATCGACACCAAGTCAACCTTCGCCGACTGGCTCAACAACCAAAATGTCCGCAACCAACTGAAACAAGACATCAAGATCTGCCTTGTCAAGAACGGTTATCCGCCACAATACACCCCCGAGGTCTTCCGCGAGGTGATGGAGCAGGTGGAGAACTTCAAGGAGAATGAGGAGTATGAAGAGAATACGGTGGAGATGTATAGCAAGATGGGAGAAGGAGGAGGTAGGCTGGCGGCGGATAAACAATAGTGGTTTGGCGAATATGGAGGGGATGTTTAATATAAAAATATAACAATATGGAAATGCCTACTTGGTTGATATCGGTATTAGGTGGTATTGGAGGTGCTATATTGACACTCATTACCACGCTAATAGTGAACCACGTTTCTTATAAGCATGAATATTATAGGATGATTATAGAGAAACGGATGAAAACATACAATAACATTGAGAGTTTAGTAAGTAGCATAAATAAAAAAAGCGAAAAATTACCTCAAACAATCAATAAAAATAATGTCGAGTTATTAAAACCTTTTGAAGAAGAAATAGAATCAGCAGATATTGAAGTTCTATGGTTGTCAAATAATATGAAAACGGCATTGGATTCTTTGAAAGAAGCATTCCTGATCGTTTGAATGTCATGCTATAATGATGAAGTACAAAAGATGGTGGGGAAATACGATTTGCGTCAATCCATTGCAAACAAAAAAAAGTGGATAGAAAAAGCTATGAAAGAGGATTTAATGTCCATGTATGAAGTTAGGCGTTTTCTGAAAAATAAAAAATAGTATTTTGGATGAACAGAATTATTCTCATAGGCAACGGCTTCGATTTGGCGCATGGCTTGAAAACGAGTTATGCCAACTTTATTGATTGGTATTGGAAGGAATGGGGAAAACGGTTGCTGCATAGCAATAGCAAGGCCGAAGAAGATGCTTTTTGTTTTTTCAAATTGAAAAGCACAGTGCCTGAGCCTGATTGGGGGATGGCGTTTGCCTACTTTTTTCAGAATGAACAACGGCCCGCGAAAGCTTTTAATGAAATAGAGGCTGTTGAGTTAGCAATGCACAATACGTCATCATGCACATTTGTTGAAAAAAGTGTTTTTTTCAAAGAGATATGTAAACAGTTGGAAAATAAAGGTTGGGTTGATATTGAGAATGTGTTTTATTCCTACTTGAGTGCAGGAGTGATTGAGCCGAAGGTGATTAATGACGATTTGGATTATTTGAGAGAAAAGTTGGTTGAGTATTTGTCGGATATCCAAAAAGGAATAACAGAGGATGCGATAAAAGAGGGGATAAAGGAGAAGATCAATGCTCCTTTTGATGAAAACGATATAGCGGTTTCGGCTATGACACCAGACATCAAGATGCAGTTTGAGCGAAATCGTTATACAAAATCACAAACCTTCCCTGAAAAGACCCTATTGTTGACATTCAATTACACGAATACGGCAGATTTGTACCAAAAATATGTGAAAAACTGCACTGTCAATCACATTCATGGCGCGCTGTCTGACCCAAACAGCGTGATTTTCGGCTATGGCGATGAATTGGATGAGCATTATAAAGACATTGAGAACAAGAACGACAATGAGTATCTACGCAATATCAAGTCCATCAAATACTTGGAAGCGCATAATTACCGCGATTTGCTCAACTTCATAGAATCGGCACCCTATCAAGTTTTCATAATGGGTCATTCGTGTGGCAATTCCGACAGAACCATGCTCAACACCCTGTTTGAGCACAAGAACTGCATTTCTGTTAAACCTTTCTATTACATCAACGATAAAGGGGAGAAGAACTACATGAATCTTGTTCAAAACATCTCCCGAAACTTCACCGATAAGAAACTGATGCGCGATAAGGTAGTGAACGAGACTTTCTGCGAGACGCTTTAGTCGGGGTCTACTTTTGCTCCGTTTTGGCGGAGGGTTTCTTTTAGTTCAGGAGTGGAGATGATGGCTTTTGAGAAGTCTAATCCTACTACAGATAGGGGAAGGATATGGATAGTTTGGCTTTGATCAGTTTCCAAATCCCAAATGCGGATGGTACAGTCACCTGACCCACTGATGACCTGTTTTCCGTTGGTTGTTATTGCGACCGCAGTTACTAAATCTTCGTGCCCCTCAAGTATCTTGATAGTTTCACTGGTCGTCAAATTCCAAATTCGGATCGTGCGGTCGCCAGACCCGCTGACAACATGCTTACCATCTGGCATTATGGCAACAGCGGTTACAAAAGATTCGTGCCCATTTAGTGTCTGGATAATATCTCCAGTCTCTAATTTCCAAATGCGAACAGTTCTGTCGCTTGACCCGCTGATAATATGCTTTTCGTCTGAGGTCAAGGCAACGGAAGTTACCCATCCTTTATGTCCTCTAAGTATCTTGATGTTTTCTCCAGTCTCTATGTCCCACATACGGATGGTGTGATCTTTTGATCCACTAACGATGTGCTTTCCGTTTGTCATTATGGCAATGGTAGATACCCAATCATTATGTCCTTTAAGAACTTTTCTGAGTTTACTGGTTTCCAAATCCCAAATGCAGATGGTACGGTCATTCGCCCCGTTAACAACAAGTTCTCCATCTGATGTGACGGCGACAGAATTTATCCCTTTACGTCCTCTAAGTATCTTGATGTTTTCTCCTGTCTCTATATCCCAGATACGGATTGTACTGTCATTCGACCCACTGATGACACGATTTCCATTAGGTATTATGGCAACTGCGTTTACACAACCCTTATGTGCATCTATTGTCTTAATAGTTTTTATAGACTTTATATTCCTTTCTTCAATTTCCATTTTCCAAATGCGAAATGAGCAGTCGTCAAAACCACTGATGGCATGCTTTCCGTCTGGCATTACAGCGACCGCATTTACCTTATTCTCGTATCCTTCTAACGTCCTGATTTTTTCGCCGTTTTTCAGGTTCCAAATACATATGGTGCCATCACTCGCCCCACTGATGACCTGCTTTCCATTGGGTGTTACAGAGATTGTGTTTACCCCAGATTTGTGTCCTTTCAGAGTACTAATAAGTTCGCCAGTCTCCATATCCCAAATGCGGGCGATGTATTCTCCCGCCCCACTGATGACCTGCTTTTCGTTGGGCGTTACAGAGATGGCTTTCACCCTAAATGCAGATCCTTTTAATGTCCTAATGTTTTCACCGGTTTCCAAATCCCAAATGCGAATTGTGCAGTCTTTTGATCCACTGATGATACGTCTTCCGTTTTGAGTTACGGAGACGACGTTTGCCCAGCCGCCGTGTCCTTCCAGTGTCTTGATGATTTCGCCAGTCTCAATGTTCCATATGCGAATGGTGCCATCACGAGACGCGCTGACGACATGGTTTCCGTCTGGCATTACTGTGACAGAAGTTATTTGATCCTTGTGTCCTTCCAGCGTATTGGTGATTTCTCCAGTCTCTATGTCCCAGATGCATACTGTGCGGTCTTTGGATCCACTAATGACATGCTTTCCGTTTGGTGTTACGCTGACGGCAGTTACCCAACTCTTGTGACCTTTCAGAGTCCTAATGCTTTTTCCAGTCTCTATGTCCCAAATGCATAAAGTACGGTCTTTCGACCCGCTGACTACCCGCTTCCCATTTGGCAAAACGGCAACGGAGGTTATGTGATCCTTATGTCCTCTAAGTATCTTGATGTTTTCCCCAGTCTCTATGTCCCAAATTCGGACAGTGCAATCATCCGACCCGCTAACGACATACTTTTCATTTGGAGTTATACTGACATCATTTACCGAACCTTCGTGTCCTTCGGGAGAAAATGTTTTTTCAGAAAATTTTGTTTTATCCGTCCTGTTTGATTTAGTGGGCAATTTTATGGTTATGTTGTTTGACCGATAAGGATATAATGAAATGTTGTTCAGATCAAGTCCGCTGAAATCCAAATGAGAATAGTCGTTGTTGTGGAGTAAGCCATGCAATCTTAACTGGTTTCTTATGGCATCTTCAATCGCAGGTGTTACCATTCTGTTTCGTTCCCACAAGTGATTTGCTTCATCCTCGCTAATCAAGTCCGCGACAAATTGTATGACGTAAGAGTTTATGTATTGTTCCCATTCTTGTGGAAGATGGTCTTTATTCAAATAACTTAGGTTGATTAGATGTATAGCCGCCAATGCATCGCGAAATTGCTGGTGCATCAGTCTGTAACTATTCCCATTTTTTACAAAAAGACATAGATGTTTTTCCAAAAGGTTTCTTATGTTCTCTAGTGGAGGTATGCCGTCTGCCTTTTGTAAAACGTCCTTTATTTGGAATGGGAAATCATCTAGCTTGTTGAAGTGGTTCTCCAACAATTTATATGCATCATCCAAGAACTTGTGGAAATCCTTTTTATCCAAAACGAACATGGAATTTTGCTGCATCTGCCATGCCATATAAGGTGCGATGAATTCCATTGCAATAATGGCGTTTTTAGCGTCTTCGTCTTCTATTCCGAAACGCCATAATTCGCATTGCAAATAGTTCCATACAATGGAACCGGCATTTTTGACATCCCTGAACTCGGCAGAATCGGTTTCTCTTTGTTTCAGTATGAGTTCTGTCTTTACATAAAGTGTAAGCAAAAGCGGGATGGTGATGAGTTCTTTTACAGCACTATCAGTAGGGATGCGAACTTTCATACTTTTCAGATAGGCATCTACTGTCGTATTTGAAAGAGGTTGAAGTTTAATCACTGAATAATCATAGCTGAGTGCAACATAAGTATGGATATCGTATCGTGAAGAAGTGACAATTTGGATGCCCTGAAATTCAGACCAATACTTTATGTCTTCACTGATGGTTTGGCGATTTTCAGCGGCTATTTCATTAAAACCATCCAGCAGGAGCAACAGTTGTGGTCCCTTATCCCAAGGATTATCTAGGAGGTCTAATAATTGTCCGAACAAATCTTCTTTGTTGTTCAGAACCTTTTTTTTGATATATCTCTCTATCGGGTCGTCCCCCTGTGGCAATTCGTGAAGTGGTATGTATATGGCAGGTACGGGAAATGGGGTAAACTTGTCGGGTATGCTAAGCAAGGTGACAGTCTTTCCAATGCCTCCCTCACCCTCAATCATCAAATGGTTTTTGTCTCCCTTTTTCCAACTCTCGGCAACGATTTCCGCCACGGTTTTTAATTCATCATTAGAGTTACGAGCTTCTAGCACTAAAGTGCTATGCTTGGTTTGGGCGTTTGGGAACAATCGGTCATCGATTTTCATTAATCTGAAACTGGGGTGCTCCTTGCGCTTTTGCTCAAGTTTCTGTGATAAGTATTCGTAAAGGGTAGGAGTGCTCATTTTGTTATTCTTGTTAAATGAAAAGTTGTGTGTCTTTGATTGTTGTGATTAAACAATGGCACCGTTTTGACGGAGGTTTTTTTTCAGTCCTGGTGTGGAGATTTCAGCAAGAGAGAAGTCTAATCCTGCAACTGATAGTGGGAGTGTTTGGATGGTTTCAATTTCTTCAGTATCAACATTGGTGATACGAATGGTTCCATCCTTAAAACCAGAAATGAGTTGTTTGCCATCAGGAGTTATGTCTTCCGCTAAACTACCATACGTTTTAATTATTGTTTTTATTATGACTCTATCTTCCAAGTCTATAATGCGTATAGTGTCACCATAATCCCTAGACTTGCAAATGAGACGTTTGCCGTCTGGAGTTATAATTACTGCATCTATTGGACGAATAAACCCTTCAATTGGCTTTCCAATCGAAGAACCCGTTTCCAAATTCCAAATGCGTATTGTCTTGTCTTTTGACCCAGTAACAATATGTTTGCCATCTGGAGTTACTGCCACAGCATCTACTGAACTACTATGTCCTTCGATAGGCTTGCATATTGGCATTCCTGTCTCCAAATCCCAAATGCGGATGGTTTTGTCCATCGATCCACTGATAATGCATTTGCCGTTTGGAGTCACTGCCACAGCAAACACTGAATCGTTTAGTCCTTCGATGGGCTCTCCTATTTTAGATTGGGTTCCCAAATCCCAAACGTGGATAGTGTTATCTCGTGATCTGCTTACGATTCGCTTGCCGTCTGAAGTTAAGGAGATAAAATCCACTGGATGTCTGTATCCAGCCAACGGCTTCCCTATTAGGTCCCCTGTTTCCAAATCAGTGATTATTATAGAGTAACCCAATGACCTGACGACTCGTTTACCGTCCGGGGTCACAGCTATGGTATACAATGAATTGTCATAGTTCTCAATAGGCTTTCCAATTAAACCCTTTGTGCTTAAATCCCAGATGCGTATGGTATTATCTGACGACCTACTGATGATTCGCTTGCCATCAGGAGTTATTGAAACTGCATCTATTGAATTACTGTGCCCTTTAATAGGCTTACCTATTTGAGTTCTAGTCTCCAAATCCCAGATACGTATAATACTGTCTGATGACCCACTAATGATGCGTTTACAATCCGGAGTAACAGCAATGGAATTAACAAAAGAAGGAAGTTTTTCAATGGGATTCCCAATTTGCATCATGGTTTTCAGATCCCAAATGCGTATAGTTTTGTCACCTGAACCACTGATGATGCGTTCGTCCTGGGTTACGGTGATGGCGAGCACACTACCTCGGTGACCTTCGTTAGGCTTTCCTAAAAGTTGTCCCGTCGGATTATCAGTCGCCAAATCCCAAACACGTATGGTTTTGTCGTTTGACCCACTGACGACACATTTGCCGTCTGGAGTTACGGCGATGGCAAGTACATTGCCTTGGTGCCCTTCTAGAAAAACAGGCTTACTAGTCTCATAATTCCAAATGCCAATAGTGTTATCCCAAGATCCACTAATAATGCGCTTCCCGTCTGGGGTAAGGAATATGGAACTCACCACACTTTTATGTGATGTTTTTTTTATCTGCCTTCTAGATTTAAAATCCCAAATTCGAATAGTATGGTCCCAAGATCCACTGATGATGCGTGTGCCATCACGAGTTATTGCAACAGCATTCACTGCATCTTCGTGCCCTTCTAGAGGTTCTCCCAATTGAGTTCCAGATTCTAAATCCCAAATGCGAATGGTTTTGTCCCATGATCCACTGATAATAAATCTGCCGTCTTGAGTAATTGTGACAGCTTTCACTTCGTCTTCGTGCCCCACTAAAACCCTAATTTGATCACCTGTTTCCAAATCCCAAACTCGTATTGTATTGTCCTTTGATCCACTAACAATGCGTTTGCCGTCAGTGGTAATTGCAATACAATTTACATCACTTTCGTGCCCTTCAGCCGAAAATGTTCTTTCTGAGAGTTTTACTTTTTCTAAATTATTGAAATCAGCAGGCACTTTCAATAAAGTATTGTTTACTCGATATGGAAATAAAGAAATGTTATTCAAATCAAGGCCGCTGAAATTCAAATGGGAGAAATCATTGTTGTGGAGCAACCCCTGCAATCGTAATTGGTTTCTTGTAGAGTCTTCAATTGCAGGACTTGCTCTTCTGTTTTGTTCCCATAGTTTTAAAGCTTCATTCTTGTCAGTATCTTCTCTAATTAAATCTGCAACAAATTGCATAACATAATAATCTATTGGGGATTCCCATTCTTGAGGAAGATTGTTGCCAGACAAATAACACGAATTAATCAAATGCACGGCGGTCAAAGCATCACGGAATTGTTGGTGCATCAGTCTATATTGCTGTTTATTCTTGATAAAAAGACAAAGATGTTTTTCCAAAAGATTTTTTATGAGTTCCAAAGGAGGTATACCTTCGACATTTTGTAAAGCCTCTTGTATATGAAGTGGGAAATCATCTGGCTTGTTAAAGTGACTTTTCAATAGTTTATAAGCATTCTCCAGAAGTTTATTGAATTCTTTCTTTTCCAAGACGAACAGTGACTTTTGTTGCATTCCCCATGCAATAAAAGGTGCAATAAATTCCATGGTTAGAATGGCGTTTTTAGCAATCTCTTCTTCTTTTTCAAAGCGCCATAATTCACATTGTAAATAATTCCATACAATGGAACCTGCATTTTTCACTTCCCTAAAATCGGAAAAATCGGTTTCTCTTTGTCTTAGAATAAGTTCTGTCTTTACATAAAGTGTGAGCAGAAGAGGATTGGTGATAAGTTTCATTACGACATCATTGATAGTCATGGGGACGCCTATACTATCTAGATAACTATTCACTGTTTTATTCGAAAGGGGTTGTAACTTAATCGCTGAGTAATCATAGCTTAGAGTTACATAGGTATGGATGTCGTATCGTGACGAGGTGATGATTTGAATGCCTGGATATACAGACCAATGTTCTATATCTTCACTTATGATCTTGCGTTTTTCAGCGGCTATTTCATTGAAACCATCCAATAGTAGTAACAGTCGTGGTCCTTTGTCCCAAGGTTGGTCAATGAGGTTCAATAATTGCTCCAACAAGTCCTCTTTGTTTTTCAGAATCCATTTCTTAATATAATGCTCGATTGGGTCGTCTTTCTCTGTTAACTCGTGTAGCGGAATATAAATGGCTGGAACGTGAAAGGGAGTGAATTTTTCGGGTATACTAAGTAAGGTAACGGTCTTTCCAAGGCCCCCTTCCCCTTCAATCATCAAATGATTATTCTTTCCTTTCTTCCAACTTTCAGCAATGATTTTTTTCACGGTTTTCAGTTTGTCCTTCGAATCAAGGGCTTCTGTTTCCTCTGTGTCAAATTTGATAATCCCATCAGGGAACAATTTGTCATCAATCTTCATTAATTTGAAGCTAGGATGACCCTTGCGTTTTTGCTCAAGTTTCTTTGATAAATACTCGTGAAGGGTAGGTGCGCTCATTTTGTTGTTCTTGTTAAATGAATTATTGTTTGTTTTTGATATTTGTCATTAAACAATGGCTCCGTTTTGTAGAAGTTGTTCTTTCAACTCTCCCGTACTAAAATTAGCTTTTGAAAAATCAATTCCTGTCACCAATAATGGAAGAAGCTGGATTTTAATAATTATGCTTGTGCCTATTTCGGAAATCCTAATAGTGCCATCATCTGCCCCAGAAACAATTCGTTTCCCGTTCAGCGTTGTAGTCACATCATCTACTAATTCTAATTGCCAAGGCTTTACAAACTTGTCACTATGTACACAGTCAAAACACTTTACATTTAATAACTTAGACAATGCGTGATTCAAATTTTCATGTTCTTCAACCGCCCTTTCTAATAATAGAGTTCCTGTCTTCAAATTCCAAACTTGAATCGTATTGTCCAATGTTTTGCCGATAAGATAATTGCCGTCAGAAGTCAAAGCCACAGCATCAGAGTATTTCGACATGTTGTGTCTTAATATAGGCTTGCCTATCGGGTCTCCATTCATCAAGTCCCAAATACGAATGGTGTTGTCCCATGACAAACTAGCAAAGTATTTCCCATCTGGGGTCACTGCAACAGCGTATATCGAATTGCTTTGTCTAACGATAGGCATACCTATCTGGTCTCTAGTTTCCAAATCCCACACGCGTATAGTTTTGTCAGATGACCCGCTAATAATCCTCTTACCATCTGGTGTGATGACCAAAGTGTTTACAGAATCATCATGCCCTTCTATGAGTTTTCCATGTTGACTGCCAGTCTCCAAATCCCAAATGCGTATGGTTTTGTCTGCAGACCCACTAATAATGTATTTGCTATCTTGAGTAATGGCTATAGTGTCTATTGAGTTGCTATGTCCTTTAATTTCCCTAATAAGTTTTCTTGTACTATAACTCCAAACACGAATTGTGTTGTCCCAAGATCCACTAACGATGTACTTGCCATCTGAAGTCACAGCAACGGTAGACACAGTATTGAGATGCTCTTCGATTGGCTCTCCTAATTGGTTTCCTGTCTTCAAATCCCAGATGCGAATAGTTTTGTCTCCTGATCCACTAATAACGTATTTGCCATCTGGAGTTACAGCTACAGCATATACTGAGAATTTGTGTCCAATAATAGGGTTGCCAATTGGGAGACCATAATGCAAATCCCAAACACGTATAGTGTTGTCCCAAGAACCACTAATGATGTGCTTACCATCGGGGGTTATAACCACTGAACTTACCACACACCGATGGCCTTCAATAGTTTTTCCAATCTGGGTGCCAGTTTCCAAATCCCAAACACGTATAGTGTTGTCATATGATCCGCTAATGATACGTTTTCCGTCTGGTGTCACAGCAACAGCAGTCACATAATTTGAGTGTCCTTCGATAGGTTTTCCAATCGGAGCTCCAGATTCTAAATCCCAAATGCGTATGGTTTTATCTCTTGATCCACTGATAATGCGTTTACCATCAGGAGTCACGGTCACAGCACATATAGAATTTAAATGACCTTCTGCAGAGAAAGTTCTTTCTGAGAACATTGTTCCCGTCATTTTGTCCGCATAATGTGGTAATCTCAACGTGGTGGTATTAGGGACTTGATAAGGGAATAAGGAAATGTTACTTAAATCAAGGCCACTGAAATTTAATTCAGAAAAATCATTATTTCGAAGTCGCTTTTGCAGTTCCAATTGGTTTCGGGTTGCTTCTTCAAGTTGAAGATTTGTTCTGTTTTGTTCCCACAAGCGATTGGCTTCATCCTCACTAATCAAATCAGCGACAAATTGCATGACATAGTGGTCGATGGTTGAATTCCATTCGGTGGGACGGTTGTTGCCATTCAGATAGATGGAATTGATGAGATGTATGGCGGCGAGTGCGTCGCGGAATTGTTGGTGCATCAATTGATATACATCCCCATTCTTGACGAAAAGGCAAAGATGCTTTTCCAGCAAGTTCCTAATGAGGTTTATTTCGGGTATCCCATTTGATTTTTGCAATGCTTCTTGTATGTGAAATAATGGAAAGTTGTTTGGAACTTTGGCATATTGTTTTGTAAATTCAGTATAGGCTTCCTCAACAGCATCTAAAAAAGTGAAAGATTCTTTTTTCCTCCTTGCATCTATTGTGGAAGGAGAGGTTTCACTTTTTTTGACATTCAAATTAAACAGGGATTGCTGCTGCATCTTCCATGCCATATATGGAGCAATGAATTCCATAGTAATGATGGCAGCTTTGGCATTATTATCTTCTTTTCCAAATTTCCACAGTTCGCATTGAAGATAATTCCATACGATAGTTCCTGCGTTTTTTGACTCCTTAAAATCAGAGGATTCTGTTTTTCTTAGTTTTAGAATGAGTTCTGTCTTTACATAAAGGACTAAAAAAAGTGGTATTCTGATGAATTTCTTTATGGCATCGTTGTCTGGGTACTGTAAATTATTGTTTTTCAAAAAGTTCTCTATAGTCCCTTCTGGAAGGAGTTGTAATTTTATTACTGAATTGGAATAACTGACTGAAACATAGCCATGAATATCGTATCGTGATGATGTTATTATTTGAATTCCTGCATATTCTGACCATCGTTCAATATCCTGACGAATGGATTCCCTGTTTTCACTGGCAATCTCATTGAATCCATCCAAGAGAAGTAATACTTGTGGCCCCTTATCCCAATCCATATCTAATAGCTCCAGCAATTGATCATACAAGTTCGCCTTATTGTTTAGAATGCTTTTGATATACTTTTCTATTGAGTTGGTATCTCCTGTTAATTCGTATAGAGGGATATATATGGCTGGAACAGAATATGGGGCAAGCTTGTCTGGTATGCTAAGCAAGGTTACTGTTTTGCCGATGCCGCCCTCTCCTTGAATCATTAAGTGGTTTTTTTCTACTCTCTTCCAACTTTCAGCAATGATGTCTTTCACCTTCCTTAATCTGTCGTCCGAATCCTTCGCTTCGGTTTCAAATGTGATGATGCCGTTTGGAAACAAACTATCGTCAATTTCAATTAATCTGAAACTGGGATGTTCTTTACGCTTTCGCTGAAATTTTGTTGATAACAAGTCGATAAGAGAAAGTGGGCTCATTTTGAGATTATTAGATGGATAGTTATTAAATGCTTACTTAAAGTGCCTCAATTCATGAAGTTGTCCAAGAGGTTTATTTTATTTGTAAGGTGAGTTATTGGACATTCACGTCCTTGTTTGTTGTTGAAATATGTAATGCTATGAATCAATTGGCTTTGGTCAATTTTTGAGAACTTTAATGTTTCAAGTATGGGATTCTTAATAAACACCACTATATCTTCTGATTGTTCATCGTTGGAATAAGTGACTAATAATTTGGCGATAGTAAGGTATAAAGAAGAAATCCTGCCATCAGCGCCACCCGTGTTGGATAGCATTTGTGCAGGTATGAGTTTTTCGATTTCGTTAATCAATCCTTGAATGGAAAGCCTTATGTTGCTGATGTTATCAAATAATTCAGGGTGGCATACTTTTAGATAGGTAAGGAAAAAGAAAAGGTCTGGAAATAGGTGTTGGTCAGGTTGGAATTCCTTTAATGCTATGGCAGTTAGCGCAAAAACACGATCCAGTTGGCGTAATGTGATGCGTTTGAATGTACAGATATATTCAGCGGCATTTAAAAACAGGATGTCCTCGCCCTTAAATGATGTGTCTCTTTCTTTACGATTGAAAAACGACATTAAGTTGTAATAATCATATAAGTGTCCGCAGAAATCTTTCAATTCAGGCTGCGGTAAGTTGTAACTGATGTCGATGAAACGGCGCAGGTACTCTTCAGCATCGATGTCGCTTCCAAAATAGCCTTTGATGGAGTTTTCAAGCTGGTCTTTGTCGATGGAGAGGATGAATACAATTCCTGGAGTCTCAAACAAGTGTTTTACTCGTTCCAAAACTCGAACGGCATATGTTGGGCTGCACCTGTCCAATTCATCAATAAAATATACCAACGGTTTATCAGAATTTGTCCAGTTGACGTATTCTTTCAATTCCATTTTGAATTGTTCCATGCTCTTGGTTTGTGTGGAAAATTCATCCACTTTTTTCTTGAACAAATTACCACATTCGTCAGCGACAGATGATAATGTTTCAATTACTAAATGCCCACCAGCCATTTTAATCATTGCTTTCCCAAAACCAACTGTTCCAGCAATAGCTAGCTTTGCCCCTGTTTTCATGAGATTCTCAAATCTTAAATTGCTTTTTGGGTCTATCTTTCTTACAGCTTGAAGGTTCGCAATCAAAGGCACTAAGGGATCATCTAAATAATCTGCTTTCCAGGCATTGAAATATATGGTTGTGAATTTTTCGTTTTCTAGCATCTTCTGCCATTTCGTCACGAAAGTAGTCTTACCTGTTCCCCATTTGCCATTGATGGCTATAACAGCCCCGTTCGTGTAAATAGACAGCACTTTGGTGAGGATTTCAGCGTATGGTTTTCGTTTTAATAAATCTTCTTTGAATGGGTTCTCATCATCGATTTCTACATCTCCCAATCGGGCATTCAAAGCTAATTTGGATAATTGTTCATTTTGTTGCATAATCAGATGTATTAATTTTGCAAAAATACAAGGATTATCTAAAATAACAAAAACAAAATTTTCATGAATCGAATATGGTTTCACACATGCCATGTTGGGTCGGCCATAGAACCGTTAGTTACACTATTATAAGGTGGGAGATATCTTCCCGAGTCTGCGAGTCCAGAAAGACGACCTTACCTCACCCCCGATATGTAATGTCGGGTTTTCATAATAATATGGATGACAATGACAGGCCGCAGCCATAGATGCCCGCCACCGCACAAGCCCATGCTGGCATGCCATGGCTGCTGTACTCACCCGCACCCTGATGCAATATCCTCCAAAAACAATTAATGACAATTCGTGATACATTAATGGCAATTCGTGTAAAACAAACAATTAATGACAATTCGTGGTACATTAACGGTAATTCGTGTAAAACAAACAAATAATGACAATTCGTTGTAATAGAATTTTCTCCATCCCCTTGCGGGTTTGTGGAAAAGTTGTAATTTTGCAACATCGTTTTGCCATACAGCGTAGGCAATGCAAAACTGTCAACGTCGATGCTTTTGACAGTGACGATAAAACATAAGCCGGAGTTTCTACTTCGGCTTTTGTGTTAGGTCAAATGCAGTTAAAAGCCAATTCTTTGTGTTCCCATTGTCTTTTTGAATGGCCACGACAAAACGGAATCCCCTGCTTTCAAAAACCATTTTCTGACTGTCTGACTTCTTCAAGTTGAAATTCCCATACTGTACAATGATAGGGATGAAATCCTCAATTTGAAATCCCAGTCGGTTGATGTCGGCTTCATGTTTGTCGATGATATGCGACAGCCCAAATCCTCTATGCTTTATTGTGTCTGTCACTTCGCCCCAAACGATATCAATATCTCCAATGTCGTCACGATGCAGAGCGGCTATACATTCACCTTTTTGCTGTTGCCTAAGAAATTTGATGGCATCTTTCGGTTTCCCTTTGAATTGGGTGTAGATGGGCCCAAATGCTCCTTGTTGTAACTCTTCCATTTTCTATGTTTTTTCGATTGTGTGGCAAAGAAACGCCAATTGTCAAAACCTACCCGTTGAACAAACGTTTGTAGTCGACTGTTGTCGTTTGTTGTCGGGTAAGTAACTGGAAATGAAATGGATGTTATTTTTTGGAAACAAATCTTCCATAAATCTGTCATAAATGGATCGCTTCTTCCGTTTTCACGGAATGAGGCCTCGCGATGACGCGAAGCGACGACAGGAGAGTCTCAAGAGCATAGGAGATCGCGGGTCGCCACATTCCGCAGAGGCGAAACCGTGATGACGGCAATGGGCGGGAACGTTGTAGATAAGGTTGACGATTGCTTTTTTAGGTCTTTTTTGTTTGAAAAGCGTCCTCGTATTTAAAAAGTATGTAATATTGCAAAACAATAACTGTTTACAATCATGAAAAAACTAGTTGTCCTATTTGTTTCTTTGGCAATCATTTGCGCGTTGAATTCGTGCGCTACTCTAATTGGTGGGTCGAGTTATACTGCTCATGTTGTAGCGGTCGACCATCCTAACGCTACCATTTCTGTAAATGGAGAAACCAAAGGCGTTGGCACCGCTACATTTCAATGGAAAAGAAGTCAAGCCGACAATCTGGCTATCACGTTGAAAGAAGAGGGGTGTGAAGAACAAACCACCCGTTTTTATACCAAGAGTTTCAGGGTAATGCCTTTGCTTGGAAACATCCTTATCGTTGGTGGTATCCCTGGAATCATTATTGATTTTGCAACCCAATCTGTGTGGAAACCCGACACCAATGAGCGTGGCGTTTCAAAGATCAGCGTAGATGCCTTTTTGTATGAAATAATCTACGACAAATGCCCTGCTAAGAAGGAAGAATACAACATGCAACTATAGAGAAAACCTGTCGGTGTAGGGGAGGGACGCATTGTTGAGAAGTAGGGGTGGAATTATATTTATCTTTGCAGTCAAACCCAAAAACAATCACAATATGGAAGAATATGGAAGTAGAAAGTCGCATCGTTTTCTAAGCGTATTACTCATCGTAGGCTTGGCACTACTTGCGGTTTACCTGATTCAGAACAAGGACCTCATCGAATCAAAGTCCTCTCCAAGGGGCAACGACGACAACAAAGAAGTGGTAGCGGGCCAACCCACTACGACGGAATCCTCATACGAATGGGAAGCCTTGCAAGATGAGGTCAATGACTTGCGCAATGAGGTGGAACAGCTGAAGAAAGAAGTCCAACAATTGAAAAACACCAAGCCGACTTCAAGCTCCCAAACCAATGCCACTCAAAGAACGTCTACCGAAAATACTACGACACAACAAACTTCGCCTACTGCACAACAAACCTCTGGCTCCTTTGACTCCAATGCCATTACCTTGGCGAATTATACGCATGATTATATTAATGATGATGCATCAGTCTCCTTCAAAAACAATACTAGTCATCCTATTTCTCAGGTGACGGGTCGCATGATTTACTACGATATGAATGGGAACATGTTGGATTATCGCGACTTCACAAAAGCTGTCAATATTGAGCCTGGCATGGTTAAGAGCCTAACATTACCTGGATATGGGTATAATGATTATTATGGGTATTATAAGAGTCAGGTTAGCGCATCGAAACCCGACCGCAAGTACAAGGTGAGCTTTGAACTGAAGTCATACAAATAAACCGTTCCCGAATAGGGAGTCGCATTCTGTTTTCACGATATGTCCCCAATCCTCCTCCTATATCTCATTCTCATCAACCTCCTGGGCTTTGTCCTTTATGGCGTGGACAAGGTGAAGTCGAAGCGTAAGGGAAGCTGCCGTATTCCGGAGCGCGTTTTGCTATGGGTGGCACGTTTAGGTGGAGGAGTGGGCTGCTGGCTCGGCATGATGCTCTTTCGGCACAAGACCAAGCACAACCGTTTCATGATTCTCGTGCCGCTGTGGACGGTCCTATGGGCTGCCGCGTTGGCATTTTTGCTAAGGCTGGGGTAAGGTGTGCCGAGTTCATCGGCGGCTTGAGGCAACTTCTGCAGGGTAAGTGTCGTTGGCCGCCGCTGGTCACACGTTATCTGGATCGCTTCGTGCCTCGCGATGACGCGAAGCGACGACAGGAGTGAGTCACTAGAGTGTAGGAGAGCGCGGGTCTATGCCCGCGATGACGGCAAGAGGGAGTGTGCCGTTAAGAATGGAAGTGATAGCGACGGATGCCAAGTGTGGGAACGCCAAAGACCGACCGGGTCGGGCGCGCGGGCCTGGCCGACATGGGGGAGGGGCGGTTGCCTTGTGCGGTAGGCCCATGATGTCGGCCTTGAACTTTTGGTCCTTTTGTTTCAAGACAAAAGGACAAGAAAACCGCAGCCACAGATGCCCGCCATCGCACCTGTTCATGCTGGCATGACATGGCTGCTTCGCTCTGAGAGTAGGAGAACACCAAAGACCGACCGAGTAGGGCGCGCGGGTTTGGACGGAGATGGTTGGGATGGTTCGACAGGCTCATCAATCACGCCCGCCATGTGCTGAGATTCCTTGAAAGTATCGATTCTATATATAATAAGGTGCGCCCATTAATGTATCCCAGAAAATTGAACGGAAGCACCTGAAACCATCCACCTAACCCTGCTAAAACCTCCCTAATTAATACCCTAAAACACCTTTTTTTTGACGGATTTGCCTTGTGAAATTTGAAAATTACAAAAAAAAATGAATTTTTATAATTATGTAAATCAGAGAGATAATAAAAACTTGAAAAATAAATGAAAAAAGTACTTGCCAGTTCGGAAAAAGGTAGTACTTTTGCACCCGCTTTCGGAACGGAAGAGGGGATGAAGAGAGGGGACGACGGAGGCGTAAAGTTCTTTGAAAGTCTGAGGCCAGCACAAGACCGGCGGCGCGTGAGCGCCGTCAGGGAGAAGGAACCTGTAACAAAGGAACACTAAAAAGAGAACATCAAGGCGGAACCCGAGACACAGAATAAAATTTGAGTACAACAATAATACAACGAAGAGTTTGATCCTGGCTCAGGATGAACGCTAGCGGCAGGCCTAATACATGCAAGTCGAACGGTAAACGGTCCTTCGGGACTGTGAGAGTGGCGGACGGGTGCGTAACGCGTATGCAACCAACCCCCGACGGGCGGATAGCCGGTGGAAACGCCGGATAAGCCGCCATGCGGCCGACGAGGGGCATCCCTTGTCGGTCAAAGCGGAGACGCGGTGGGGGACGGGCATGCGTCCCATTAGATAGTTGGCGGGGCGACGGCCCACCAAGTCGACGATGGGTAGGGGATCTGAGAGGACGGTCCCCCACACTGGTACTGAGACACGGACCAGACTCCTGCGGGAGGCAGCAGTAAGGGATATTGGTCAATGGTCGGAAGACTGAACCAGCCATGCCGCGTGA
>JAEEGI010003218.1_pt1 | contig 39040 bp, 32 predicted proteins | sample 8958751 | NCBI WGS metagenome assembly JAEEGI01 (sample SAMN16246545, study PRJNA631951) | gut metagenome | biome: gut microbiome; feature: rumen; material: KS-attached | host: Bos | place: Iran: Karaj | collected 2018-10 | reverse complement strand
AATGGACAAGAAGAACCGTCCCAATGTCATTTAGATAAGAGTTAACTATCCCCAACTAACATTTAAAACTAAATATTTTCCTGAAATCAGAGGTGAAATACCCTCTGATTTTTTTGCATTTTTCTGCGAAAAATGCTTGACAAGTCAGTCAAAAAATGTTGCCGCGCCTTGATTATAAGACATTTTACGGAGGTGCTGACATGTCATTTACTGTTGCTGAAATACGCAAAAATCTTTTCTCTGTCTTTTCATCCTTGTTGGAGCGAAGGGATGAGTTTCTGACCAATCCGGCTTCTGATTTTACCAGGAAAAAGAAAATCTCTTTTGAGCAGACCATGCTGTTTCCTATGATTGCTGGCGCGGGCAATGTTGCCTCAGAATTGCTTGATTTGTTCGGTGAAGAAGAACTCCCTCTGCCCTCAGCTATGATTCAACGCCGCAATCAAATAAAAAAAGAAGCTTTTCAGGAGCTGTTTTATCAATTTAACAAAAGCATTCCCAAAGAGAAAACTTTTCATGGATATCAGCTTGTTGCCTGCGATGGCACTCGTCTTAATCTTCCTTACAATCCTGCAGATTTAGACACTCTGGTTGATAACATAGACGGACGAAAAGGGTTCAACCAGCTTCATTTAAATGCACTTTATGATGTCATGAATGACATCTTCATTGATGTTGAGCTCCAGAGGATGCAGGAAATGGATGAAAGAGACGCATTTTGTAATTTCCTGGATATACATTCAGATGCTGAACAGAAAACAATCTTCATTGCTGATCGTGGATATGCCTCTTTCAATATATATGCGCATGCAATAAATAATAATCAGTTATTCTTGATTCGCATGAAGGAAAACGATGCTCAGTCTCTTTGTCATAACAGCAAACATTGGTTAGATGGTTCCTACGTTGATGAAAATGTTATCATTCACGTCGGACGTAGACATAAGACGACTAAATGTAAGTATGAAAACTATCATCGTGTCCGCAAGGGTCACCGCTATGACTTTATTGATTATGACTCAAATATGGTGGATTCCTTTAGGCTTCGAATATTAAAGTTTCCTATCTCAGCTGGCAACTTTGAATATATAGTAACCAATCTTCCTAAGGAACTATTTCCGTTAGCTACAATAAAAGAACTGTATAACTTAAGATGGGGCGAAGAAACAGCTTTTCGTCACCTTAAATATGCAGGAAATATGGTTCATATCCATTCAATAAAATCAGATTTCTTGATACAGGAAATCTATGGAAAACTGACGCTGTATAACTTCTCTTCATGTATCACAAAAACCATAACCAAAAGGGAAAACGTGAGCACCACTCACAAATATAACTTTAACCATACGCAGATGCAGAAGTTTGTGCGCCTTTATGTTATCGGAGTGGTAAAAGATCTCGAGAAATTGATTAATAGATTTTTAGTACCAGTCCGACCGGGGCGTAAATTCAAAAGAATTTTACGCCGCCAATCAGCTGAACCATTATTCTACCGATAACCCAAAACAACTTAATACCTTTCAGTAGGCAGCCTCCGCAGACTGTCTGTTTGCCTTTTTCAAAAATAGAATTTTTGACCGTAAACCCGAGAACTGGCTGTATCGTGTTTGTGATTATCATGCTCTTAATGATACACTATTCTTAATTCATTTACTATCTAAATGACATTGGGGCGGTTCTTTTGTCCCATCCGGCAGATAAAGTGTGGTTAGGAACAGAGGGCTGCCACACTAATTAGTGCAACAGCCCCCCTTCTCTATTCGCTTCTTTGTACTATAACCATGATGCACCGGATTGCTTAGCCAAAAGCGCTTTCGCAATTATGGTAACATGTCTGAGTCACCGAAGTACTCAGCCCACTTCTCTGCACGCTCATCCATGATAGCCTGTCCGCCTGATGAGAGGTAATCAGCCATAGCGCTGTCCCATACAGAATCGAAATCAGCTGCAGATGCAACAACAGACTTGTCATAGATCTGATCTCTCTTTGATGAAAGTGTATCACCTACACCTGCCTCAGCTGAGATCTCACCAACGTTAACGTTAAGTGGCTGAAGTCCATCTGTAAGAGCGATCTTGTTAGCTGCTGCTACAAGCTCAGGATCCTGATCAGCATAACCATAGTTGATTGAAAGATCTGCAAGAGCCTGATCGCCGAAGAATGTTCCGTTACATGTGATTGTGTAGTCAATGTTCTTACCAGAGTTCTGGATAGCATCGCCTTCTGCTGCTGTGATCTGGATAGCACCACTCTCAAGTACTGTGTGTGTAACACCCTCATCACCCATCTGAAGGTATGCGATTGTCTCAGGCTTTGAAATGAAATCGCAATAAAGAAGTGATGCAAGAGGCTCGTCGTTAGTTACAGGGAAGAAGATCTTTCTGTCGCCTGCTGATGAGTAAAGCCACTTAGCATACTTTCCGTCTGAGTTCTGGAAGCAGTCAACTGCTACGAACTTAGCATCTTCGCCAACGTTTCTCTTAAGGTTAGAGTTGATTGAATCCTCACCGTTTCTGAATACATAATCCCAGTTGTGCTGGAATGCACCAACGTAACCAGCCTTGATCATGTCGTCCTTTGTTGTATCGCCTGATCCGTAAAGTGCGAAATCCTTCCACATAAGGTTATCGTTGTACCACTTGTTAAGAAGTCTTGCAGCTTCCTTTGTCTGAGGCTCTGTAACCATTCTGTCATCAAATCCGTTGATGTAGTACTCTTTGTCTGTGATCTTAGGATCCATGAAAGATGTGATGATGTTGTTGCACTCCCAACCAATATCATAACCTGTAGCAAAAGGAACCATCTGTGCAGCGTCCTTGCCAAGAAGAGTGTCAGCGTTGTCTCTGAAAGCAACAAGCATATCCTCGAACTCCTGAGTTGTTGTAGGAGCCTTCATGTTCAGCTTGTCAAGCCAGTCCTGACGAACGAATGTAACGATTCTCTGCTGCTCAGCTCTCTTACCTTCGATTGCCCAAAGAGCGCCTGTCTTAGGATCCTTGTCCCAAAGCATATTTGTCTCACCAAGCCAGTTCCAAAGGTTTGGTGTATCTGCCTTATACTGCTCAACGAGCTCTGACAGATCGATAACACCGCCCATGTTAGCGTATGTAAGAACTGTAGGATAGCTGTATGTTACACAGATATCAGGAGCTTCCTGAGATGCAAGGAGGTTGTTGATATCCTCTGTCTCTGTCCATCTTCCTACCTTCTTGAATGTAACTTCTACGTTGTGCTCCTCGAGCATTCCCTTCTTGATGTACTCTGTGTACATGTTGTTCTCAGGATCTGAACCGCCATCATTTCCTCTGTCATAAACCTCTACAGTGATGGATCTTGTATCAGCGAACTTTCCATCAACGAGTTCTGATGAGCCCTGAGCCTCTTCTGTAGTAGCTGCTGTTGTGTCAGCCTGTGTTTCTGTCTGCTGAGTTGCAGTTGCATCACCGCCACTTGTCTGTGTCTCGGTGGTTGCTCCTCCATTTGATGATCCGCAGGCAACAACTGAGATTGCCATTGCAGAAGCGAGGAACATGGATAATACCTTTTTCTTCATAACTATACCTCCGTTTTTTTATATGAAAATTTAATTACTGCCAACATTGAAGTTCTGCTCTCGCCTAAAATACAGGCTCGCCAGAACAAGATTCGAACCAGCCTCGAAAACACCTCAGCAGGTTCTCACTCTTTAACCGCACCAAGAGTAACTCCACTGATGAAGTACTTCTGAAGGAACGGGTAGATGCAAAGGATCGGGATCGTAGAGAACATTACGATCGCAGCCTTAAGTGATTCTGCAAGTCCCGGTGCTGAGAAGCCTTCCTGAGTAGCAACCTCAACTGAGTTGATGTTGTTGATGATGTTGTACAAAAGGAGCTGTAATGGATAGAACTTCTCTTCCTTCATGTACATCAACGCATCTGAGTAACCATTCCATCTTCCAACAGCGTAGAAGAGTGCAAGTGTTGCCATAACAGGCTTTGAAAGAGGAACATAAATCTTGTAAAGGATCTGGAAGAATGTAGCTCCGTCAATCTCAGCTGATTCCCTAAGGCTGTCTGGTATTCCGTAGAAGAAACTTCTCATGATGATCATGTTGTAAACACTCATCACGCCCGGAATGATAAGAACCAGAGGGTTACTTAAAAGTCCAAGTTTCTGCATAAGCAGGTAGTTAGGAATTGTTCCTGCATTGAAGAACATTGTAATGGTAATAAAGATGTTTATTACCTTTCTGCCCTTAAGCTTCTCGAAAATAAGAGGGAAAGCACAAAGGGTTGTCATTGTCAGTGACAGCAGTGTACATATAACTGTAAGAGTTACTGTCCATACAAATGCTCTGGTGTATTTTGGATCCTTAAGTACGGTTCCGTATGCGTCAAAGTTGAATCCTTTTGGAATGATATATACTTCATTCCTGATCAAAAACTCTGTTGAGCTCAAGGACTTCGCGAGAAGATTGAGCATTGGGATTAAACATATTGCACTTACTATAAGGCACAGGAACACAAACACGTAATCCCATACTCTGTCTGCAGTTGATTTTACTTTCATGTCTCTTCTCCTCCTTTACCAGATTCCTCTCTCACCGAGCCTACGTGAGAGCCAGTTTGCAAAAAGCAGGAAGATAACGCCTACTACAGACTGGAAGAGTCCAACGGCAGTTGTGAGGGAGAACTGAAGTCCCTTAATACCTACTCTGTAAACATATGTTGCAATAACGTCAGCCACGCGCATTACCAGGTTGTTCTGGAATGCGAAAGGTCTGTCAAATCCACCGCCAAGGATGTTACCAAGGCTCATGATAAGAAGAACGACGATTGTGGGCTTAATACCCGGAAGTGTAATGTGCCAGATCTTCCTGAATCTGCCGGCTCCGTCAACGGCTGCTGCCTCATAGAGCTCAGGGTTGATACCGGCGATTGCTGCCAGGTAAATGATGGAACCCCATCCAAAGTTCTGCCAGATACCAAATCCGATGTAGCTTCGGATCCAGTGAGCTTCATCGTTGAGGAAAGGAATTGCATCTCCTCCGAATCTCTGGATAACCATGTTTATAAGTCCTGCGTTAGGTGCAAGAAGCTGCAGTGCCAAGCTGTAGATGATGACCCATGATAAGAAGTGGGGCATATATGCTATGGTCTGAACAACCTTCTTATATCTTACAAAGCACAACTCATTAAGTATCAGTGCGAAAAGAATTGGCGCAGGGAATCCGAATATCAGGTCAAGAATATTCAGTACAAGGGTGTTCTTAAGTGCATACTTGAAATCATTGTTGCTGAATGCCTTGATAAAGAACTCAAATCCATGATTCTTGGCCCAGGGCATCTCCCATACACTCTGGACAATGCTGTATTTCTTGAAGGCTATCTGTACATACACCATCGGGAAATACTTGAAAATCAGCAGGTACAAAAGAGGCAGAAACAGCATTGCATATAGCTGCCAGTACTTCTTCATGTACACGCCAAACTTGACTTTTGACTTAGTCTCAGCCGGTTTACTCATTTTACTCCTCCTCGTTTCTTATGTAACTCTCTTCCGGGCCAAGGTAAGACTCCGGAAGAACCGTACCTTTCCTTACCAGCACTATCCTCTCCAATACAATTCCAGGACTCATGCCGTAAAACAGAATTCTGTTTTCCCCTTTGTTGCATTTGACAGTGTCCGTAACCTTTTTGACACTGCTTTTTGCTTCCTCAGTCCACTGCCTGCTAAAGAAAAACTGAATATCAGGCTGTCTGACCGTGTTTATTATCTTAATCCTGGAAGCGTTCATGGAGTATCCCATGAACTGTCCTCCCTTGAAGGTTACCGGTGTTGTAGGTGCCAGGTCGAAGGTTATCTCATACTCGCCATCTTCACTGGCAAGGAATCTGTATTCGACGCTCGGCCTTCTCTTCTCCTGGTAGAAATCAGCGGTTGAAGGGAATACCTTGATGGCGCTTCCGCTTCGTCCGTAAGGTTCAAGGACCTTAAAGCTACCCTTTGAAGTATCCCTGATATCCGAGAAATGCTTGGCTTCCATACAGATGTAGCCGTCGCTCTCAATGAACACTCCGCATGGTACCTTATTCGGTGCCGCTTCCAAAGTCACATGCGCTCTTCCTATACCAACGTTTTCTATATCAAAGGTGCCTGTGATCTTTTCATCTAAAAGAGCTTTATTCACAGAAACTGTGATCCGCTCACTCTTTGCGACCACGCCTTCCGTTTTGGAAAACTCCAGCCAGTTGCAATCTGTGTGAATCCTGTATTTAAACGGCTTATCACTGCCGCTTATAAGGTCAAATTCGATGCTGTCCACGTCAGGTCTTAGCATGTCTCTCCAGGTCTGTGGTCTGTCGCACCACTCCAGCCCCGTCATGTAATGCTCGTCATATTTTCTGGAGACCAGCATCCTCGGCGAATTAGCTCCATACACAATATGCCGTACAGGATATCTGTCATCCTCTTCATTCCAATTGACAAAGCCCACATGTTCCGACTTGCCAAAGCCTTTATAGAAGCCGCCGTCCACCGTTTCATACTCATCGATGAGGTTGTAGTCTTCTCTGACGCATCTGTCAACTTCCTGTGCCACATCGTTGGCTTCTATGCGGTTCTGCCGGGCATACAGATCATTTCTTCCTGCCAGTATCCACATCTTCATCAGATTGGCTGTGCCACAGGCCGGATAGTACAAGAGAGATATAAAAGCCGAAAGGTTAGTTTCGTCTATTCTCTTTTTAAGGGCTGCAGCCTCTTTCAGGATCTCTTCACTTGATGCTAAAATCCTGTCTGCCTCACCAAAATGAAGCGGGTGATAAACCTTGGCATTCATGATCTCGTGGCGTCTCTTTTCAAGAAGAGCCGTGTAATCCCACAGGATCTTTCTGGCTTTATTTCTGCCAGAGAGAGGAAGCATACCACCAAACTGCCTCTCAGCCCACTCATTCATATATTCCTCAGTAATTGCTGCATCTGTGCCGCCCCACTTGTCTATATCGTAGGCCAGGTCTAAGAAGTAAGAAAGACCAAGCTCCTGAGTGCCTATATCTCCAACATTGACAACCCATATCTGCCTTACTCCGAAATCGTAGGCCTGAGTCATCTGTTCCCAAACTCTTGGAAGGTACGTAGCTCCGATCCATTTAAAGGAATATGGACCGCCGTGCATATCCATGTGATAGTACATTCCAAATCCGCCGGGATGATCTACAATCTCTTTTGACGGAAGCGTTCTGGTGTAACCCACATTGTTGTCTGAAAGGATAAGTGTTACATCCTCCAGCTCCGGCTCTCCCATAAGTCCCGGTGTCTTATCATCTCCATAGAAGAACTCTTCAACCTCGGAGAAAAGAACTATCTGCCTCGGTACTTTTTTCAGATCATCGTCGATGGTCTCTCTGATGAGTTCGTTCTGTGTCTTAAGTACATCTTTTATAAGATCAATGTTATCCTGAAGGGTTGCCTGCTCACCTAGGATCTTGGAATCCCTCTCTCCTCGCATTCCGAGAGTGATCACATTCTCGAATGCCTTGTTTCGAAGAAGTCCGTCCCTCCAGAAACGTGTTATTCCATCTCTGTTTGCTCTGAAGTCCCAGGCATCTCCGTAAAGTGAATTCTCACCTCTCAGGAGCCTGTACTCCTCGCCGCTTCTCATACAGGGCTCATGGTGGGAGGTACTCATGACAACCCCGTATTCATCTGCAAGCCTTGCACTCTCCAGCCCCGGTCCGTCCATGCTGAAGTTGGACGCCCACATTGCCGGCCAGAGGTAGTTACCTTTCAGACGAAGCAGCAACTCAAAAACTCTTTCGTAGCACTTTGCATTGATACCGCCAAAATGCTCTGTGGCCCAGTTACCAAATGCAGGCCATTCATCATTTATAAAGAAACCTCGATACTTAACAGATGGCTCTTTGCTTATAAGATTAACCTTATCTGTTAAGGATACATTTTTCCTCTTTTTAGGATATACATGATTCCAGTTAACTAATGGTGACACTCCAAGAAGTTCGGAGAGATGAAACAATCCATAGATGGTTCCTCGCTTATCACTGCCTGCTATTACCAGTGCGTGATCCACGCCTTCCATAGGATTGTCAACTACCTGAAAGCTGTAGACTTCCCACTTACCCCTCACTTCCCTTAAATCTATCCTGCCCTCGGCTTCCAGTTCATCAAGGTAATCACTCATTCCAACTGTTCCGTAGATTATCAGGTTCTTACACTTGCAACCTCTTGTGTATTCGCCTGCATGGAACCCGGTCACCTGGTAAATATCCTGCCGCACCAGTGCCGCTACCTTGTTGACGCCGGGAAAGGACTTAGATTCGTAAGTGAACATTAACCTGTTATCAAAACTTATCTTTGACACTTTTACCCCCGTCAGGTCTATGACTTCACTTTTGCTTGTTGATGTTTCCCCGTTTCAATGCTATAAATGAATCATAAGGCATGGGATTTTAAAACAAATACACAAAAAACAATATAATTTTTGCATTTTCCGATATAAAATGCATAAAGAGGTTGCAATGAAAAAATGTCTGAATTTCCCCTATACCATGATAGCCAACGAGGTCATCTGCGAGCACAAAAAAGCCCGTGTTGATCCCACGGACATAAGCACCGTCCACAACCACGACGGCTACGAAGTTGTTCTGTTTTTAAAAGGGGATGTAAATATGATGGTCGAGCCCGATCTTTTCAAGATGAAGCCCGGAGATATCTTCTTTATCAGCCCGCTGGTATTCCACGGTATTGATCTGGAGGATGTCAGCAGCTACGAGAGGATCGTCATCAATATCCAATATGAATATTTGCGAAACCTGGGCGATGGCGATACTGATTTCAGCACTCTTTTCAGGAGCACGGATTCTGCAAACATGAATCACCTGAGGATCCCGGAGGAATCCCTTCCCAGATTTATTTCTGTAGCAAAAGACCTCGAGGAGGCCCTCCACAGTGACAGCTACGGCCACAGTATCCTGGCAAAGGCTTATCTTGCAGAGTTCCTTCTTTTGACCTGCAAGTATTCAGAGAACGTTCCGCCTCAGAAAAAGAGCAGTACCATGCCCGTTGCAGTTGCAAAAATACTGGAGTATATTGACTCACATTTATCGGATGAGATCACTATCAATACGATGTCGGCGGAGCTCCACTACAGCAGCGACCACTTGAGCCGTGCTTTCAGTGAAGCAACCGGAGACTCGTTAAAACACTATATAAATGCAAAAAAAATTGCTTTGGCTCAAAAATTATTGCTTGAAAACAACTCCCCCTATGATGTCTGCTTCATGGTGGGCTACAATAATTATTCGAGCTTTTCAAGGCGCTTTTCCAATCAGATTGGAATGTCGCCCAAACAGTATCAGCTTTCCAATCGCTGAGATCAGTAAATAGTTCTTCCCTTCTCATCAGCTATGCCGCTCTTTCTGAAGAAGTAGGAGTTTACCTGATCTCTCCACTCTCTGGCATTATCAAGCTGAAGGTCGAAACGCTTCTTTACTCTGTCAAATTCTGCAGCCGGGATGGCTTCTTTTAAGCTGTCCCAGTCTGCTGCAAGGCCTCTTGCCTCTTCCTCTCCCTCGAAATGACTGTCATAAATATGCTGTATCAGTGTCTTACCTGTCTTAAGCATCCATGTGTATGGAATGTGATGGAAGAATAAAAGCAGCTCTTCAGGGCATGTGTGAGGGTCATTGTACATCTTTGCATTTTCCTCGTAGTACTGCTGAGCATAGCCTGTTCCCTTGTCTGTTCTGTCTACGCCTATTCCAAGGTGATCTGCCCTGTGATAGGTTCCCCATCTTGAATACTCATATCCATCAACGCTTGGTCCGTAGTGATCATTTGGCGTAACCATCCAGCCGATTCCAAGAGGGCTTGAGTACTTCTCGTAGATCTCGCGGGATCTAAGAAGCATGGAGCAAAGTACATCCTCTTCCTTTTTGGGAAGCTTGAATGTTAAGGCAATCCACTCTCTTGCTATCTCTTCTGCTGAGAGATCTGTGTTAAAAGACAATCTTCCGAATCCATAGGTATTGGCTGCCGCAAGGTCATCGCCTGTCCAGTTAAGATCATTTCCGGTGTTGATAACTGCTGCCATTCCGCCAAGAGTATTGCCCATTGTACGTCCGCTTACAACATCTGCCACAGTGTCTTTTTCCGGTGCGCAGTGTGTGTGGAAATCAAGGACTTCCTTGAACAGCGGGATAAGGTAACAAAGATCGATCTGATGTCCTGTGTATTCCTGGGCAATCTGAACCTCCAGCATCTGGTTGGTCTTTGTAAGACCTCCAAGAAGAGGAGATACGGGTTCGCGGATCTGGAAATCCATTGGTCCGTTTTTTATCTGAAGGATGACGTTGTCGTGATATGCTCCGTCAAGGTCCTTGAAATAATCGTAGCCTGCCCTTGCTCTGTCAGTCTTGGTGTCGCGCCAGTCCTGAGTGCAGTTGTATACAAAGCACCTCCAGATGATGATTCCGCCATAGGGCTTGATAACATCTCCCAGCATGTTTGCTCCATCCGCCTGGGTTCTGCCGTAGGTGAATGGTCCGGGACGGCCCTCTGAGTCTGCCTTTACCAGGAAGCCGCCAAGAAGTGGGAGTCTTGCGTAAACCTCAGCCATCTTTTTCTCCCACCAGGAAATTACCTCTTTGTCGAGAGGATCGCAGGTATCCATACCCCCAATCTCGATGGGTGATGCGAAGTTAAGGGAAAGGTAGAGCTTTATGCCGTACTCTCCGAAGATCTCAGAGAGCTCTTTTACCTTATCAAAGTATCTGTCGGTGATGAGGTAGCTTGCTGCACCCTTTACATTAACGTTGTTGATGACCACGCCATTAATAGCAACGCTTGCCATGAAGCGGGCATAGTCTCTTGTTCTTTCATCAATTACTATCTCTTCATTTTCAAAGAAGAAGGACTTTCCTGAGTAGCCACGCTCGATACTGCCATCCATGTTGTCCCAGTGGTTCATCATTCTTAAGGGATTGGAAGGAGCAGCGTTTTCACTTATTTCGCCGGCCTTTTGGCCGCAGGCAATCTGGCGAAGGATTGCAAACACGCCGTAGAGTGCTCCATTGTCGTCAGAAGCTTCAAGTGTGATTCCTTCTGCATTTCCCTGAATATGATAGCCTTCCTTTTTGATCTCTTTATTTGCTGTGATCTTCAGAGTCTTCTGGCCGGCATCTTCAGAAGAGACTACCTCTTCTCCTGTAAGCGATCCTATACCTCTTGTAAACTCTTTAAGTGCATTGGATATGATCGCGCTGTCTTTTGAAAAACCTTCAAGAACTATCTTCCAGCAGCCTTCGCCTTCACAAACCTTGTGATAGCCAAGCCACAGCTGTGTCCATTCCCTTGTTGCCATAAAACTTCATCCCTTCTGTTTACATAAGATTTGCCAGTCCCCGAGCAAGATGCTAGAATACTAACGAATTAACCTGTTTATTAAAGGAGTATGATCCATGATCACTGATATCAACGCGCAGTCAAGAGAAGATATTTATTACGACACCTTAGAGGGCGTACTTCTCTATCACAATACACTGAATGAATATCCCATCCACTGGCACAACGAGGTGGAGCTTATTCTTCCGTTGTCCGGATCATTCCAGGTCAAGTTTCACAACGACTCTTCCGCAGTGGTAAACTGCGTACCCGGAGACATCATGCTCATTTCTCCCGGTACCCTTCACGAGTATCTGGCTGTCGCTCCGGGGGGAGAGAAGATGATTCTCCTGTTTGACTTTACCCGTTATTCACAGGTATCACTCATGGTTCCTCTATTAAAGACTCTTCCGCCCTACGTTCATGTAAAGCAGAGTCAGTTCCCGGTGGAGGCTGCGCGCCTTCAGAACTATTTCTGGGATATCGAGCGTCTCTATGGAGAGAGCGATGAGTTTCTTCAGATCTCTGTATATTCTCTGGTGACTCTGATCCTGGCCCAGATTGGAAGCATGCATCTGGTGGATGCTATTGTTCCGGCGGGGACTTCAGATTCCCAGTCTAAAAACATTGAAAAGTTAGTAGCGGTTACCAACTATATTGATTCTCACAGGAGTGAGGATCTTACAGTGGAGCAGCTGGCTGAGCTGGCGGGCTTTTCCAAGTATCACTTTGAGAGACTCTTTAAGTCCTCAATGGGCATTTCCTGCTATCAGTACATTACTAAGCGCCGTGTCATGATGGCTCAGGAACTTCTTGGTGATACGGATCTGTCGGTGATGGATATTGCGATGCAGTCCGGCTTCTTCTCCCTTTCCACCTTCAACCGCGTCTTCAAAGATATGAACGGCTGCTCTCCCACCGAATTCCGCAAGCTCTACTTGCAGGGTGCGGATAGAGCAGGGAGAACATATTCTAAATGATTTACCCCGAACATAGTTCAGCAAAACAATTCAGCACATAATTAATAACTGCAATCAGTTTACTTCTAACTCGAAAGGTCCCATTGGGAGATTTGCTTTGTTGTAGAGCATAGCGCCTGAGTACGTATAAGATACAAGGTATTTTACCTTCTTTATCTTTTCTGCTTTGAGTGTAGATTTGAGTACTACCTTTTCTCCAGCGATTTCTGCCTCTGCTTCAGTTTCTTTTCCCTTATCATCCACAAGAATGAAGTCTCGGATTTTTGTTCCTTTTCCGATATCTCTTGCTACAAGACCATCAGCATGGTCAAAGGCGATCTCTACTGTACTTCCCTTTATAAGTCTTGTATTAGTGGCCGATACTGAAATCGGTATAGGTGTTGGTCCGGTATATTCACTCGGATAGCCGTAGCGAAGGTGCGCAGCCCAGAGGGCGAGGCGCTTGCCGATGCGGCGTTTTCCGGTGGGGTGAAGGTCATTGTCTTCGCCCAGGTCCATGTTGACAGTCATGCCGACCATGGGGTCGTCAAGGAGCCTGGACTGGGTGAGGCGGAAGGTTGGCCATGGGTCGTCGACGGGTTCGACGTCGATGACGAAGTTGGGGAGCTGAACCAGGATGTATGGAAGGTTCTCCTCGCCCCATTTGTCTCTGTAGCCCTTTATCATTCGCCTTGAGAGGTCTTCGTAGTCCCAGGGTTCATGGGTGTTGGACTCGCCCTGATACCAGATTATGCCGTCCACAGGGTAGTTGTGGCAGGGTGCTGTCATGGCGTTGTAAAGGCCGGTTGGATGCCAGTTGATGAAGTCTGTTGCAGGAATTTCATCGCATCTTGCGGCAACCTTGTAGTACCATGAGCCGTCCAGTTTTACTTCGGCCTCGTCATTAAATATCTTGTATTCCTTATCGGGAGTGATCCTTCCAAGACCATACTCCACGCAAAGTCTGATTGTTATCTGATTGTCTTTTTCCCTTGTAAGTCCCTCGGGGATATCATATTTTCTCGGAGGATACTGATACTCGATTCCTCCAACCTTAACTCCGTTTACAAAGACTTCGTCCCTGTCCACAAGAGTTCCAAGGAACAGTCTTGCGCTCTTTCCTGCCAGTTCCTTAGAAAGGTCGAAGCTTCTTCTAAACCAAACAGAGCCGCACATTCCGGAGAGCTCTGTGTCTCGGAACATAACCGGGATATCCATTACTTTCCAGCCGCGCTCGTCAAGGTCTTCCCTCATCCACTTCTCTGAAAGGCCTCTGTCAAGCTTATCCAGCTTCTCGCGCCATACAGTTCCGTTGATAACGTTCTTGTCAGCCTGGCTCTTTCTGAAATCGTCGTCGGCATACTTTTCTGCCTCGGCCAGGAGTTCGTCATATCCCTCCATCATCTCTTTTGACATCCAGGATGAAATCCTTGAACCGCCAAGAGATGCATTGATAAAGCCAACAGTCTGACCGGTGATCTTCTGCAGATATGCGGCAAAGAAATATCCGGTAGCCGAGAAGTTCATGATCGTCTCAGGTGCAACATGACTCCAGGCACCGCTCCTGAGCTCCTCAAGAGGCCCGTGGAAATCTGTGTCCTCAATGATCTTGAAGGTTCTGATGCCGGGGTTCTCCTCGATTGTAGCCAGGGCTGGATACCTGTCCTTAACTCTCGCGATAGGAAGCTCCATGTTAGACTGACCGGTGCAGAACCATACGATGCCGATCATGACATCCTTAACTGCTATCTCTTCATCTCTGTCATCTGAAACTATAAGCTCGAAGGGACCGCCGCTCTCTTTGGCAGAAAGATAGACGTCAAATCTGCCACTTTCATCGGCCTTCCCAGTAGACATGAGATTATCCAGTCTCACCTCGATCTTGGAGCCCGGCTCATCCCATCCCCAGATGTGTATTCTCTTTCTTCTTTGAATGACCATTCCGTCAGAAATGATCTTTGGAAGCACTAATTTTCCCATAATTTATAACCCCGTGTTTCCCCATACTCTTTCTTATTGCTCATTATACAAAAACATGGCGGTCAGCTTCTTTACATTTTCCGCCATGTTTTTTTCCATTTTCTGATGTTTCTATCAGGCAACTCCAAATCCGAGAATTGTGAACTTCTTATTTTCATGTCCACTATTCATCTGAATGGTGACTTCTCTGGCCTTGCTCTCATCCTCGTTTACAAGAACTACCGCGTTGCAGTGAGTCCAGCCATTGATGTGTGGATCAGCTACCCTGACCAGCTTGCCGTCAACAAAAACCTCGGCAGTTCCAACCTTAGCACTGGCTGAATCCTTGAATACCAGAAGGAGCTTTTTACATTTAAGAGTCATCCTAAAGGGCTCGCCCTTCTGCTCATGGCACCAGTTATATGGAAACTCCGGTGTCATCAGGATATCCTTATCCATCTCCACTGCCTGAAGGTCTGTGTCTGTAAGGTCAAAAGAGCCTTCGACCACCTCTGCTATCTCGTACTTATCCTTCAGTCTGTGCAGTTCTTTTTTATCAAGAAGCTCGATATTCTCAAAGTCAGCGCCGATAACAGGAGCGATGGCATCAAGCTTTGTTTCTTTATTATTGCCGCGTCCGGAGCCCGACTCAGATGAAACCTTTTCCATGAGGTTTGCAAGACAGTCAGCCATGATCTGATGCCCCAGATTGCTTGGATGGTAAATATCATAGAAGAACTGGTTCTTTGATATCACCCTGCCCTCTGCCGGCATCAGCGGGAACTGCGGACTTACTGCGTCAAGGATGCTGACCATTGGAAGATCATAGTTTCTTCCAACGGGTGATAGTCTGTCCTGCAGATTCCAGTCATTAGAGAACACAGCAAATAAAAGTACTACGGCAGGCTTCCATGGAAGCGCCAGTGCCTTTCTTACAAGACTCTCGTAGCAGACCCCCTTAGTCTCATCTCCCTCATCATTTACCGCAAACTCGATGAATATAAGGTCCGGTCTGCTATTTCCGTCTCTAAGTACGTCTCTCTCAAATCTGATCATTCCCAGCTCTGAGGGAGTTCCTCCGACACCTGCTTTTACGAAGTGGCACTCTCCGCCCTTCATATATCTTTTAGCAAAATCCTCATAGAAGACTCTTGCGTAGCACTTCTCATTTATAGGGATCGCGCCTGCTCCCTGTGTGATGGAGCCACCGATAAAGCCAAGGGTGACATCCTCTCCGTTTGCAGCCTTGTTCAGTACGTTTTGCAGCCTCTCTGTGTTTCCGGTCTGCATAAGGCTCTTTTCAATCATGTTCTTATAGCTATCCGAAGCAAAGTCTACTGCTGTCTCTTCCGGCTGATCTGGCGCTTCATAGCCGTCATTGAGATAAAACTTTACGTCGGTGGTTGCCTGTAATCCGGGTTTATCAAAGAGATATTTGATCTGGCCCAGCTCCCTGTCGCCGCCCTTCCAGAGGACTTTGTTCAGGTCAATGATGGTCTCCATGCCATCCATTGGCTCTACTGCTTCAATATTGGTGGCTTCCTCTCCGGGGTGCTTGGGATACATCTCGGCAACAAACTTAACCTTCTGATCTATCTCTTTTCCCGATACGCTAACTCCGATGGAGTGGATCATCTTCTGGATGCCTTCTCTGGTCTTTAAATTCTCGATCATCTTCGCATCGGTAACATTTCCCGAAAGTCTTGCTGCGTCGGTAAGTCTGCCCATATCCATGTAAAGAAACTGGGCGTAGCTTCCGTCCTGCTGAGGCGCTCCGAAGATTTCCTTGTCCTTCATTATGTAGAAATACGGACGCTTTTTAGTAGGGTCTTTGGGCGCTACCGGTCCCCTGTTTTCATTTTCTGACACTTCTGTATCCTCCCACTGCAAAACAACAATTACTTCTTGAACTTCCAGGAATAGAACTCGTATCCTTCTCCTTCAAAGACAAAGTACAGGTCATGACGTCCTGTAGGCATTGTGTCGATCCTGTTGGAAATTCCAAGAAGATTTTCCTGTGTGCCTATGCCAACTACCGGTTCCATATTTATTTCAACATCCTCAATTGGCTTTGCATCTGGTGAATCCAGGCAGATGTGGATCTTGCCCTTCACCTTTTCTGAATTAAAGCCATCAGCTCTTTTAACCATAACCTCAATAAGTCTGGCCTTCTCATCGCCGAAGTCTACGCCGCTCACCTGAACCCAGCATCCTGTCTTGATAGCTGTGATGATCATATCGCCTGAGCCGAATTTCTTAGCCTCGTCACCGTACTGTCTTGTGCGGATTCCGGCTGCGTTTGAGATGGTAACTGCCTTGTTCTCCACGTAAGGATTAAAGTTCTTTAACTGGGCAACGCCCTCTCTTGTGGCAGTGGATTTAGCCGGCTGCTTCTTCTTATTAAGAACAAGCTTATCAATACTGGTGCTGCGATAGCCCTTTAAGAATCCCATTTTCTCCTCAAGGATCCTTGTGTGGTAGGTTATGTAATACTCACCGCCAAACTCAAACATGCAGTGGTGATTGTTGCCGCCAACACCGAAGAAATGTCCGGGATTCTTCAGTACAGGATTGCACATCTCGAAAGGTCCCATTGGATCGTCGGAAACCATGGTGATGATCTCGCCCTGCTCAAAGCCTTTCTCCTTCTCGGCCTCTTTGGTCATGGAGAAGTTTGAACAGTATGAGTAGTAGTACTTTCCATCAATTTTATTTATGCCTGAATCCTCAAAAAGATAGGATACATTTTCAATTGGTCTTGGATCCCCATCCAGAGAGATCATGTCTTTTCCCAGCCTGGCAACTCGTGCGGTTCCGGGATTGGCAGCCTTGTCATCACTTGGAACTCCGCCGCCAAAATAAATATAGTTCTCGCCGTCATCATCCATGAGAACTGCCGGGTCAAAGAGCCATGTGACATCGGCGCAGGTTGGTGTATCCCTTGATATCAGCGCCTTGCCGATAGGGTCTGTAAACGGTCCAACAGGGCTGTCTGCAGTAAGTACAGCAATTCCGTTGCCGCTGTTTGCAAAGTACAAAAAGAACTTGTCCTTGCCATCTATTGTCTTCCAGGCAGCTGCGGGCGCCCAGGAATTCCTGCCCCATTTTGCCTGTCCGTTTTCGCCTGAAGCATAGACAGTTCCGTGGTCTGTCCAGTTAACAAGGTCGTCTGAAGAAATGACACTGATCTTGTCGATCTTGCTGTAAGTGTTCTCCTGGATCTCTCCAAGATCATCAACCTCCGGATAATCCAGTGTCATATATATGTAAATTCTGCCCTTGTACTCCATGGCATAAGGATCAGCCCCGAACCTCTGTACCATAACCGGGTTGTGGTCTGAAAGCGGTTTATAGCTGTTCATTATTTTTAAGTCGCTCATAGGTGTAATCCTCCGATCTTCCATTTCATTATCAAAAATATACATCAGGGGATGGTTAGATTTCTTTTCATAAAATGCTAATTTATTGCCATTATTTGATTGGAAGAAGAAGGCGTCTGGGAATACATTAATGTTTAAGATTACGCAATTCATATAACATGTAATGTTTAAGGGGAAAAATTATGCTTAGAGAAACCACAGTAGAAAACGGAAAAGTCAGGGGACTTCCCGGCAATGACCCCCGCATCACGGTCTATAAGGGAATCCCTTTTGCAGCGCCTCCCGTGGGCGAAAACAGATGGAGAGCTCCTCAGCCCTGCAAGAACTGGGCCGGCACACTTGATGCCTACGAGTTCGGCCCCATTTCCATGCAGAACACACCGGGTGTTGGAGACGGCCTCTACGACAGAGAGTGGCACGTTGATCCCGAGATCCCAAACAGCGAGGATTGCCTTTACCTTAATGTATGGACTCCCGCAAAAAAGACCGATGAGAAGCTTCCCGTCCTTGTATGGATCTACGGCGGCGGCTTCCAGTGGGGCTACACAGCAGAGACGGAGTTTAACGGCGAAGCTATTGCAAAGCGCGGCGTGATCGTTGTCAGCATCGCTTACCGCCTTGGATGCTTTGGATACATGGCTCACAAGGAGATCACAGATGAAGCTCCCGATGCTCCTTCCAACTTTGGTCTTCTTGATCAGAAGGCTGCTCTTGCCTGGGTTAAAAGAAATATCGCCTCCTTTGGCGGAGACCCTGACAGGATAACTGTTGGAGGTCAGTCAGCGGGCGGAGCCAGTGTTCAACATCAGCTTAACTGCGAGGAAAATCGCGACATAATAAAGGCTGCAGCCATCTTTAGCGGAATCATCAGGCTTAATAATTCAGACGCAGACATCTTCCATCCTCTCACCCTTTCCCAGGCAGAGGATCTTGGCGCCGAATTCTTTGAGAGCCTTGGGGTAAAAAACCTCTCGGAGGCACGAGCTCTTTCTTCAAAGCAGCTCATGGACGGCTACGACAGATTTGTTTCTGATCACAGAAGAATGTTCCCGATTACCGACGGAATGTTCTGCACAGGTGACCCAACTGAGAACCTGATGGACGGAAAAGGCCTTAATGTTCCGGTCATTGCAGGAAATACTACAGATGAATTTTCTGAGGCAGGCGTTAACATGGTTGAGCTTTCAGTTAAGGAAGTATTCCTTAAGGCATCCAAAAACCGCCCTGATCAGAAATACTACTATTACAGATTTGATCCGGACATCCCGGGAGACGGACATAAGGGAGATGCTTATCCCGGAACCTTCCACTCCTGCGATCTGTGGTTCTTCTTTAATAACCTTCACGAGTGCCACAGACCTTATGAGGGAAGACACTATGATCTGGCAAACCAGATGTGTGATTACTTCGTAAACTTCATTAAGACCGGTGATCCCAATGGACTGGGCAAAGACAGAATGCCTCTTCCGCAGTGGAACACCTATACTGATAAAGATCGCAACGAGATGGAATTCCTCGGCCGCGGTGCTTCTCCCAAGAAGGAGGGCGGCATCAGACAGGGCAGCAAAAAGCAGGCTGTAAACCCTTATCTTCCATCCTGGGAATACATCCCTGATGGCGAGCCTTATGTATTCGGGGACAGAGTTTATGTCTATGGCTCCCATGACCTGTGCAAGGGCGAGACCTTCTGCCTCGGCGATTATGTATGCTGGTCCGCTCCAATCAACGATCTTGGCAACTGGCACTATGAGGGTGTCATCTATCCCAAGACAGCAGACCCTCTTAATTCCGACGGACACATGTGCCTCTATGCACCTGATGTAACAGTCGGCCCCGACGGCAGATATTACCTCTACTATGTTCTTGATAAAGTAAGCGTTGTTTCTGTTGCCGTTGCCGATACCCCCGCAGGACCTTATGAATTCTACGGTTATGTCCACTATGAGGATGGTGTAAGACTCGGCGACAAAGAAGGTGACGAGCCTCAGTTTGATCCCGGCGTAATGACAGAAGGGGATGAGACATATCTTTACACAGGCTTCTGTGGACAGGGCGATAAGTCAAGACACGGAGCAATGTTCACTGTTCTGGATAAAGACATGCTCACCATTAAGAAAGCACCTACATTTATAGCTCCCGGCGATCAGTACAGTAAGGGAACTGGTTTTGAGGGACATGCTTTCTTCGAGGCTCCTTCCATCAGAAAACACGGAGATACTTACTACTTCGTATATTCATCAGAAGTAATGCACGAGCTTTGCTATGCCACATCAGACAAGCCCGAAGGCCCCTTCACCTACGGCGGCGTCATCGTAAGTAACTGCGATCTTCACATTGGCACCTACAAACCAGCTGAAGATCCATCTGCATATGGAGCCAACAACCACGGAAGCATCATAGAGATTGGCGGGGACTGGTATATCTTTTACCACAGACACACCCACGGAACCTGGTTCTCCAGACAGGGTTGCGCCGAGAAGATTGCCTTCGAAGCTGACGGCAGCATAAAGCAGGTTGAGATCACTTCCTGCGGACTAAACGGTGGGCCCCTTTCAGATGTTGGTGAGTATCCCGCCTACATAGCCTGCAACATCTTCACTCCCGACAAGAAGATGTACGTTGAGGAAAGCGCTCCAAGAATTGTTCAGGAAGGGGGCGACGGCGAGCAGAACGATGGTTACATCAAAGGTATTGTGGATGGAACCACTGTTGGCTTTAAGTACTTTGATGTTAAGGGTTCTACAGGCCTTAAGATTAAGACCAGGGCGTACTTTAACGGCGTATTTGAAGTTAAGAATGATCTGGCAAAAGAGCCTTTGGCTACCATCAAGGCTAACGGCTCCAACATCTGGACTGAGCACAGCTGCGAGTTTTCTACGCCTCTATCAGATGAGAAGTGCGCTTTGTATCTGATCTACAAAGGAACAGGTAACTGTTCACTTAAGTCAATAGAGTTTGTTCATTAAATCTAGTCATCAAAAAATGCTTACCAAGTCTCATTATGGATTTGGTAAGCATTTTTAATTTTGGCGTAACACCCCAATATGTTAGTCTGCTTTTTTGAGCAAGAAGCCACCCACAGCAAGAATCGCACCTACTACCAGCATTATCACTCCGGTTATTACATCTTTGGTGCCTGTAGGGGTGATTCCCTCAATATACAAATGTCGATAATACAGCGGTTCATACTTAATGGCTATTTCTGAGCCCACACTAACCTCTTTCTTGGTTTCTACTGTTACTGTATCCTCATAATCATCTATCTTGTAATCGATTGTTGCCAGATATTTTGACCCTGAGGTCGTAACATCAGTAACTATTCCGGTGGCATCTTCTGTGCACTTAGCATTTTTCTTGTTGGTTTGCGCGCTTATACCAAAAATAAAATATAATCCAACAAGTGCTACAAATATTCCTGCCGCAATTGCAATTCCTGTACGTTGTTTACTCTTTCTTGCCCTTCCATACTTTGTACTCATATTCATCCTCCATTCTGCTGTTGTGCAATGCGCTTAGTTGTATATACTTATTTTACACTGCTTTTTTACACAACATTATTAAATTCATATAAACAAACGCTTACCTCCCTGGCACGCTCCTTTATTTCATCTCAGCAAATACCCAAAAACACGGCTTGGGCTGAAATCTGTCATCAAACAGGAGCGGGCACTGCTTGCGGTCAGCGCTGCTTCCGCCGCCTACTGAGGATCTGAAGTTCAACCAGGAAAGGGAATCAATGGTTCCCCAGAAGGTCATGCCGGTTACATTTACTCCGGCATCTTTTGCCGCCTGGAGGCCTTCATACATCGATCTGTAAGTCTGCGTCTGCTTCTCGTACTCTTTTTCCTTGGCTTCAGGACTTCCGTCGTAGCCCTTGCTGGCGGAGAGATCCCACTCGGTGATCTGAACGCTTCCTACAACATTTCCATAAGCCATTGCGGAATCCTGGATCTCTTTTCCTGAAGGGCCGTCTGCACTGTAATGTCCCTGCATTCCCATGGCATCTATTCTGGTGCCCACACCGGGCTCGCCCTCCTGTGCCTTAACAGCTTCCAATAACTTAACTATTCCTTCTCTCTTTTTAGGAACGCACTCGTTATAGTCGTTGTAGTAAAGCTCAAGATCTGCAGGAGCATATTTGTTGGCATACTTAAACGCATTTATAATGAAGCTTTCATCCTGATATACATGCCACCAGCTGGAGTTACCACCGTGAGTATCCTGCAAAAGATCTTCTTCAGGTCTGTCAGTATCTGTCCTGTAGGTGCCTGTGCCATCTGATACTGCTTCATTTACCACATCCCAGCCGTAAAAGAGGTCCTTGTAAGGGCTGTCCTGACCGGTGAAATGTGTGAGCACTTCTCTGATGTACCACTCCTGACGCTTGTCCATTTCTTCTTTAGATACATAATCCTTTGTCTTATCGTAGTCCTCATGGAAGAACCATTCAGGTGTCTGGGAGTGCCATACAAGAACATGGCCTCTTACCTTTATAATTCTGTCAGGATTCTCTTCGTTCCAGGCCACTACTTTGTCCAGAATTGTCTCGGCTTTTTTGAAATCAAGAACCGGCACAGTTATTGTCACGCCGTTAAGCTCGGCCTCTTCTGTGCCCGGGCATCTGCCGTTGCTATAGCCAAAGAGGCAGTCAGGCTTAAGTTCGTTTCCAAGTGTGATCGCATTAAAGTGTGTGGTAACAAGATCCCACAGCTTTGTTTTCCAGGGCTCGCTTCCTGTTACGGCGCATCCGACTCTGCAGCCCATCTTCTGCTCTACGCAGTCTCTAAGTGCTGGAATTTCCACTACTTCCTCCTGTTTATCTGTTTCCTCCGAGAGCTCTTTTGCCTCTGGCTGTGCGCTCTCCTGCTCTGCTTCGGATACAGCATCACCAGATGCAGTCACCTCAGTCTCTGTGGCCAGCTGACTTGTTTCCACGTTTACAACCTCGCTTCCGCAGGCACTGGTACTAAGTACGGCAGTAGCCATCAGCGCTGCAATAAACGCCCTGTTTCTTCTTATCATATTTATGTCCCCCAATACTTTCCAAAATACCACTAGTTTAGCAAAAGAGATATCTTCGCTCCACCAGATAATTGCTTTATTCTTACCAAAGAGTGCTTAGTGAGGGTTATCAATTTTTTGAGCAATCTTTGGTAAGACCATGCCAATATTTGATTGGAAGCATTGCCCCGGATGATATAAATTAAAATCAGCACTACAGCAAAATGACTATAAATTTTGCTCTATGGGGGGATTAGTGCATTTCTTTTTGTGCAATCCGCACCAAATTTCCTAACAAACTGTAAATTTTTTGTTAAAGAAGTAAAAAATGTGCTTACTGAAGTAAAAGATTTCCATTCATTTATGAGAAAGCATAGCTCTATAATAGACACCATAAAGAGCAAAATATAATGCTGTTATGAAAACGAAAGGGAGAAAGGGGTAATTATGAAAAACAAGACAATGAAAAAAGTAGTTGCACTCTCTATGAGCACAATGCTCATGGCTGCTACCCTTGCAGGCTGCGGCGAAGCAGCTAGCACAGGCGGCAATGAAGGTACAACAACAAGCGGCGGTGGAGACACAGCTACACAGACAACATCTGACAGCGGTTCAACAACCGTAGCAAGCGGGGGCATCGTTGATTTCACATTCTTCGCAGGAATGCCTGGAACAGAGATCAACAGCGGTAACAACGAGATTCAGGACATGATCGCAGAGAAGACCGGCGTTCGCCTTAAAGAGACATGGCTGACAGGTCAGACCGTATCAGAAGCAATCGGAAGTATCATCGCTTCCGGAACATATCCTGATCTTATCGATGGTGGTGACGGATGTACAGATCTTTACAACGAGGGTGTTCTCGTAGCATGGGATGACTATCTTGCAAGCGGCAAGTATCCTAACCTTACAAATTACTACACACCACTTGAGTGGGATCAGTTCAGACAGGACGACGGACACATCTACTGGTGCAACGTATTCCAGAACACAAAGGGTGCTCCTACAGGAACAGCACACAACGACGAGGCTTTCTGGATTCAGGCACGTGTTCTTGAGTGGGATAACTATCCTGAGATCAAGACTCTTGACCAGTATTTCGATCTTCTTGAGAGATATGCAGCAGCTAATCCTAAGACCAAGGACGCTAACGGCAACGAGATGGACATCATCCCTTATACATGTCTTTGCGATGACTGGAGATATTTCTGTATTGAGAATGCTCCTCAGTTCCTTGATGGATATCCAAACGATGGTTCTGTAATCGTTGATGACAGCGGTGCAAATCCTACAATCGTTGACTACAACACAACTCCTACAGCTAAGAGATATTTCCAGAAGCTCAACGAGGAGTACCAGAAGGGTATCGTTGATAAAGACTTCGGAACACAGAAGTATGACGATTATATCCAGAAGCTTTCAAATGGTAACGTACTTGGTATGTGCGATCAGTACTGGGATTTCCAGCAGATCAACGACGCACTCCTTAATGCAGGTCTTGACAAGCAGGGCTGCAACTACGTTCCTCTTGGACTTACAATTGATGAGGGTATGGACAACCGTTGGCACACATACGGTGACACACTTAACACAGCTTCAGGTATCGCAGTTACAACAAGCTGCTCAGATCCTGACCTTGCTTTCTCATTCCTCGACAAGATGCTCGACCAGGATATCATGAACCTTCGTTTCTGGGGTGTTGAAGGTGTTGACTACCTCGTTGATGAGAACGGTCTCTTCTACAGAACAGACGAGATCAGAGCACAGGTTGCTGATCCTAAGTACAAAGCTGATCACATGTGCACATACAGCTACCTTCCTCAGTACGGCGGAACAAGTGATGATGGAAAGAACGCTAACCTTCCTGAAGAGCAGCCTTCAGAGTTCTATAACAAGTTGGCTGATCCTCTTAAGAAGTGCTTCGATGCATACGGCGCTAAGAACTATCCTGATCTCATTGGATCAGTTGTAGAAGATGTTAATGCAACACATCCTTGGTTCCCTATGTGGTCATACTCAAACAACCTCGACACATCAACAACAGGCGGTGTTGCTTGGACAAAGATGGGTGAGTGCAAGCACGAGTGGCTTCCTAAGATCGTTATGGCTCCTGATTTCGAGAGCGCTTGGAACGATTACATGAAGGCATACGAAGGATGCCAGCCTCAGGACTTCCTCAACCAGATGCAGGAAGAGCTTGACAGAAGAGTTGCTGCAGCAGAAGCTGCAAAGGCAGGCTGATAAATAATATTTTTCAGAGTCAGATGACAAGGCGGCCATATGCGGTTGTTAAGTATATGGCCGCCTTTTTATACAGATTTATTAAATGAAAGGTACCAAAGCCATGAGTAAAACCGTCGCCACACAAAAGAAAAAGGTTATCACAAGAAAAGAACTGGCTAAGCAAAAGGTTCTTATTGCCTGGTCTGCAGTGTTTGTTATTTACGGATTTATATTCTGCTATCTGCCACTTGCCGGCTGGCTGATGGCCTTTGAAAATTACAAGAACAAAACAGGTCTCTTCCACTCACAGTGGGTAGGCCTTGAGAAATTCAAATTCCTCTTTTCTGATGCAACCTTCATCAGGGTTATCAGAAACACTTTCTGTATGGGAACTCTGAATCTCATATTCACAACCCTTACAGCCATTATATTTGCTATTCTTTTAAACGAATTCAGACTTATCAAACCCAAAAAAGTAGTTCAGACAATTTCATACCTGCCTCACTTCCTTTCATGGATCATTGTTACAGGTATATTAAACGATGCCCTGTCATCCACAGGTATCATAAACGAGCTTCTTACAAAATCCGGTATCGCAAAAGACACAATTCCTTTCTTCTCAATACCGGCGCTCTTCTGGCCCATCGTTACCTTCGCACACGTTTGGAAGGAAACAGGTTGGAATGCAATCATCTATCTTTCAGCTATAACATCTATTGATCCATGCCTTTACGAAGCCGCTTCCATCGACGGCGCAGGCAGATGGGGCAAGATCAGAAATGTAACATTACCGGGAATCAAGCCCACAATTATAATTCTTCTTATCATGAACATGGGAAATCTGCTAAACGCAGGCTTTGAAGTACAGTATCTCTTAGGAAACGGACTTGTAAAGAGCGTTTCAGACACCATTGATATCTACGTTCTTACCTGGGGTATCAGCCAGAACGACTACTCCCTCGGTACTGCAGCAGGTATCTTTAAGAGCGTTGTATCAATTGTGATCATCGTGCTCGCAAATCAGATCGCTAAGAGACACGGCGGAGAAAGGTTGTTCTAAGGGAGGTGCCGTATGGAAAAGAATGAGAATAAATCAAGCAAACTACACAAATTAAAAGTAGGAGATGTGATCTTCTACATATTCCTTTACTTATTCATGTTGATCTTCTGTGTTGTAACCATTTACCCGGTTCTCAACACACTGGCCATCTCCTTTAACGACGGTGTTGATGCCATGAGAGGTGGAGTTCACCTGTGGCCCAGAATGTTTACCACACAGAACTACACCACCGTACTTGCCCTTAGAAATATCGGCCGCGGCGCTGTAATATCAGTTCTTCGAACAGTGCTTGGAACACTCTTTGCAGTTGCAGCCAACGCTCTGCTTGCTTTCATTGTAAGCCAGAAGAACTTCATTTTCAGATCACAGCTTTCTCTTTTCTGGGTTATAACAATGTATGTCAACGGCGGTATGATCCCTATCATGCTCCTCTACAGAAACCTGCATCTCACCAATTCCTTCTGGGTATACGTAATCCCCGGAATGGTCAGCGGTTTCAACATGCTGGTTATGAGAACTTACATGGAAGGTCTTCCGGATTCACTTCAGGAAGCTGCTCAGATTGATGGCGCAGGATATATGAAGATATTCGTATCAGTTGTATCTCCGCTCTGCAAACCAATCTACGCTACAATAGCTCTTTTCGTAGCCGTTGGACAGTGGAACTCCTGGTTCGATACAATGCTCTACAACCGTATGGCCGATCAGTACACCACACTTCAGTATGAGCTGATGAAGATGCTTTCAGCCGTTACCAGTCTTAAGGGTAACGCAGGTGCTGCTACAACAGGAACAACAGTTAATATCACACCTGTTTCTGTAAGAGCTGCTGCTACCATCATCACAATGGCTCCTATCGTAATGCTCTATCCTTTCCTGCAGAGATACTTTGTAGCAGGTCTTACCATTGGTGGTGTTAAAGAGTAATAAAATGCTGTTTTCGAAGCGTGCGCCAAGTGTGCACGCTTCTTTATTTATACAAACTGAAAAAAATTTGAAGATTGATGCATTTTACACTTGATATATTTTAATATAGCTGTTATATTATACATAAATTTGAATATTTATACATGCGTATGCATAAAGGAGGCTATTATGAAAAAGAAGATATTTGCAGCTGCTCTTGCAGCAATGATGACAGTAACAGCACTTGCAGGATGCGGAAGCTCAGCAGATAAGAGCGCCGGCGGAACCCTTACAGTTGGAACAAACGCAGCTTTCCCACCTTTTGAGTATGTTGGTGATGATGGAAATCCGGACGGCTTTGATATCGCCCTTATCAAGGCAATCGGCGAGAAGATAGGTATGGAAGTACAGATCCAGGATATGGAGTTTGACTCTCTTGTATCTTCCATCGGAAACAAGATTGATGTAGCAATCGCTGGTATGACTGTAACAGAAGAGAGAAAGAAGACTGTTGATTTCTCAGATTCATACTATGAGGCTGTTCAGGATGTTCTCGTTCCTAAGGGTGCCGCTATTGCTACAGCAGATGACCTCAAGGGTCTCAAAATCGGTGTTCAGCTTGGAACCACCGGCGAATTTATCGCAGAAGAGATTGAAGGCGCTGAGATTTCAGCATATAATAAAGCAGTTGATGCTGTTAACGACCTCAACAACGGACGTGTAGACTGCGTTATCGTAGACAAGAACCCTGCAGAAGTATTCGGTGCTCAGTTCCCCGACAAGATCGACGTTGTTGCAGGAACACAGTTTGATTTCGAGCCAGAGAACTACGCTATCGCTCTTCCTAAGGGAAACACAGAGCTTGCAACCAAGATCAACAACGCATTAAAAGAGCTTAAGGAAGACGGTACATACGACGCTCTCGTTAAAAAATACATCGAGGAGTAATACAAAATAAATGACTTTATCTGAACGTTTCACTGCGGCTTTTATAACCGGCGACCGCTGGAAGCTGTATATTTCCGGCCTTGGAATAACCCTTGAGATTGCATTATTTGCAGGCTTACTGGGTGTCATTATAGGAACCATACTGGCACTCATGAAGCTGACCACAACAGAAGACGGCAGGCCCACAATATGGAGCCACATCGCATCGGTTTATATCGATGTGATAAGAGGAACACCCAGTGTTCTTCAGCTGCTCATCATGTGGTTCATCATCATGGCATCCTCCAATAACGGAATCCTTGTTGCATCCCTTTCCTTTGGAATCAACTCAGGAGCCTACGTTTCCGAGATCGTCAGAGGCGGAATCCTGGCCGTTGACAAGGGACAGATGGAGGCAGGCAGAAGCCTTGGTCTTTCAAAGGCAGCTACCATGCGCTATATCATCCTCCCTCAGGCCATTAAGAACGTCATCCCGCCCCTTGGTAATGAGTTCATCACACTTATCAAGGAAACAGCCATTGTGGGTTATGTAAGCCTGGCAGACCTCACCAGAGTAGCCAATCAGATCGCATCCAGAACCTATGATGCTTTCATGCCACTTATCGGCGCAGCAGTAATTTACTTTGTTATCATCAAGCTGCTGACCATACTGCTTGGCAAGCTGGAAAGGAGGATGCGCAAGAGTGATAACCGTTAAGAACCTCAGTAAGGACTTTATAAATCCGGACGGGACCGTCAACAAGGTCCTGGACAACATAAGCTATGAGGTAAACAAAGGAGAAAAGATCGTTATCGTCGGACCCTCAGGTTCAGGCAAGAGTACTTTCCTTCGCTGTTTAAACCTCTTGGAGAGACCTACCTCCGGTCAGATCTTTTTCGACGGAGAAGAGATCACATCCCCCAAGGTCAACATCAATAAAATCAGAGAGCGCATGGGCATGGTTTTCCAGAACTTCAACCTGTTTAATAACCTCACTGTTATTGATAACCTTACACTGGCTCCCGTGAAGCTTGGTATTATGAGCAAACAGGACGCCACAGAAAAGGCTATGGAGCTCCTTAAGAGAGTAAATCTTCTTGATAAAGCCAATGTTTATCCTGCTGCTCTTTCCGGTGGTCAGAAACAGAGGATCGCAATCGTAAGATCTCTTTGTATGAATCCTGAGATGATGCTCTTTGACGAGCCCACATCAGCTCTGGACCCTGAGATGGTCGGAGAAGTTTTGGACGTTATGAAGCAGCTGGCCGATGAAGGTATGACTATGGTCGTTGTTACACACGAGATGGGATTTGCTAAAGAGGTAGCCACCAAGGTCCTGTTTATGGACGGGGGCAACATTCTTGAAGAGAATACTCCAAAGGAATTCTTTGAAAATCCAAAGAGCAGAAGACTTCAGGATTTCCTTTCAAAAGTATTATGATCATAACTATAAATTTAAATCGGGACGAAAAATTTACTTTTCCGTCCCGATAATTTTTTGTTTTTCTTTATTGTTCCTGTCCGTGGGTGCCGATTCTTACCAGGGCTCTGTAGAGCTTTGCCTCAGCGCGAACCCGGGCTTCCTTATCGAGCTGCGCATCACTTAGCCTCTCCTCGGCCTTTGCCTTGGCGGCCTTAGCACGCTCGATGTCAATCTCCTCACTCCACTCCCAAGTGGTAGGGAAGACCTTGACTTCACCCTTCATTACTGAAAGCATTCCACCGATACAGGCTGCTTTTCTTTCAGTGCCGTCTTCCATGGTCACTCTCGCTGTGCCCATTCCAATAGCTGTACAATAGTCAGTGTGGCGGGCTAAAATCTCCACGTCTCCGTCTATAGTACGCAGAAGCAGCTTTTGAACTTCACCGTCGAAATCCATGCCGTCCATGGAAACAACCTGTAAATGATAACTGGACATAATCGCTCCTTTTACTGTTTCTTAGCCTTTTCGAATACTTCATCAATGGTTCCCACAAGAAGGAATGCGGACTCAGGAAGGTCATCGCACTCGCCGTCAAGGATCATCTTGAAGCCGCGGATGGTCTCCTTAAGAGGAACATACTTTCCGGGAAGTCCTGTGAACTGCTCAGCAACTGAGAAGCTCTGTGACAGGAAGTTCTGAACCTTACGGGCTCTGTAAACGGTAAGCTTATCCTCTTCTGAGAGCTCGTCCATACCCATGATGGCGATGATATCCTGCAGCTCACGATATCTCTGAAGAACCTGCTGTACACCCTTAGCTACTTCATAATGCTCTTTTCCTACAACATCCGGAGAAAGGATACGGCTTGTTGAATCAAGAGGATCAACCGCCGGATAAATACCCTTTGATGCAATGTCTCTGGAAAGAACCGTTGTAGCATCCAGGTGAGTGAAGGTTGTAGCAGGAGCAGGGTCAGTCAGATCGTCCGCAGGCACGTATACGGCCTGAACCGATGTGATGGATCCCTTCTTTGTTGATGTGATACGCTCCTGAAGTGCACCCATTTCAGTAGCCAGTGTAGGCTGATAACCTACGGCTGAAGGCATACGTCCAAGGAGGGCAGAAACCTCAGATCCGGCCTGGGTGAAACGGAAAATGTTATCGATGAAAAGAAGCACATCCTGATTCTTAACATCACGGAAATACTCAGCCATTGTAAGTCCGGAAAGACCAACTCTCATTCTGGCTCCCGGAGGCTCATTCATCTGACCGTAAACCAGTGCGGTCTTATCAATAACTCCACTTTCCTTCATTTCTCCGTAAAGGTCGTTTCCTTCACGGGTACGCTCACCAACGCCGGTGAATACGGAAATACCACCGTGAGCCTTGGCAACGTTATTGATAAGCTCCATGATAAGTACGGTCTTACCTACTCCGGCACCACCGAAAAGACCGATCTTACCACCCTTGGCATATGGGCAGATGAGGTCTACTACTTTGATTCCTGTCTCGAAGATCTCTGTAGCAGGAACCTGGTCCTCGTAAGAAGGTGCAGGACGATGGATTGGCCATCTCTCTACATCTTCAGGAGCAGGCTCGTTGTCAACAGGCTCTCCCAACAGGTTGAAGATTCTACCCAGACACTTGTCACCAACCGGTACAGTGATCGGGCCTCCTGTGTCCTTAGCATCAACGCCACGAACAAGTCCGTCTGTGGAACTCATGGCAACGCAGCGAACTACGTCGTCACCGACCTGCTGAGCAACCTCAGCGATAAGTCTTCTGTCCCCGACCATAATCTCTATAGCATTGTGAAGATCAGGAAGCTCACCCTCTTTGAAGCGGATGTCAAGTACAGGGCCTGTAACCTGTATTACCTTTCCAACATGATTTTCACTCATTGTTTTTTGACTCCTTACATTATTGTGTATCAGCACCAGCAACGATCTCTGTGATCTCCTGCGTGATGCTTGCCTGACGTGCTCTGTTGTAGTACAGACTAAGTGTATCGATCATCTCTTCTGCGTTGTCAGTTGCTGCCTCCATGGCAGTTCTTCTCGCAGCCAGCTCACTGGCATAAGAGATATTGATACTGGAATAAAGAATTCCCGCCAGATATTCCGGAACAATAGCATTGAACACGGTCTCTGAGTCCGGCTCGTACAATATCAGCTCCCTGGCCTTTCCATCGGACTCTTTTTCCTCACTTTTCAGATCTGAAAGAGGAAGAAGCGATGAAGCTGTGGGAACCTGTGAGAGCATGGAAATAAAGTTTGTGTAGCAAAGAAATATATGTCCAAACTCTCCTGACTTGTACGCATCACAGATCAGCTTGGCAACCTGGAAGCAATCTGAAATATTGATCTTGGCAACCTCCGCGTACTCCTCGGTAAAGAGAGGCACGTTTCTGTGCTTGAAATATTCAACAGATTTCTTTCCGATGGGAAGAACGGTCACACCCTCTCTGCCCTTGGTCTCCTGCTCCATGAACTTAAACAGATTTGAGTTGTATCCGCCTGCAAGACCTCTGTCTCCGGCAATTACAACATACAGCCACTTATCATTCTCCGATGGTTTTACAAAGGGAGACTGGAAATCAGTATTTGAATTGGCTATTTCTGTCAGAGTTCCAAGCATTGTCTCTAAGTAGGGCTTGGATGCATCGGCTCTTTCCTTAGCCTTACGAAGTTTGGATGCAGCAACCAGCTGCATGGCCTTCGTGATCTGCATCGTGCTCTGAACGCTCTTGATTCGGAGTTTAACAGCTTTCATTGATCCAGCCATTATTCATCCTCCTGTTATCAGCCCTTCTGCTTAAGGAACTTATCTGTATAAGCGTCCAGTGCCTCTTTTAACTTATTCTCAGTTTCTGCCTCCAGCTTACCGGTCTCACGGATCTCACGCATTGCTGCGATTCCGGAAGGATCGGCATCCAGGAATTCATAAAGGCCTGCCTCGTACTTTGCAACGTCTGCAACATCAACCTTCATCAGGATGTTGTTGATAACGGCATAGAGGATGGCAACCTGTTTCTCTACGGCAACGGGCTGGTTCTTATCCTGCTTGAGAACTTCCACGATTCTTTCGCCCTGTGCCAGACGATTCTTGGTATCCTCGTCCAGGTCGGATCCGAACTGTGCGAAACTCTGCAGCTCACGGTACTGTGAGTAAACCAGCTTCAGTGTTCCGGCAACCTTCTTCATGGCCTTGATCTGAGCGTTACCACCAACTCGGGATACGGAGATACCGGGGTTAACCGCCGGCATGATTCCGGAGTGGAAGAGCTCTGTCTCAAGGAATATCTGACCATCTGTGATGGAGATAACGTTTGTAGGAATGTATGCCGAAACGTCACCTGCCTGTGTCTCGATGATAGGAAGAGCTGTAAGTGATCCGCCTCCGTTCTCATCTGAGAGCTTGGCTGCTCTCTCAAGGAGTCTTGAATGCAGGTAGAATACGTCTCCGGGATAAGCTTCACGTCCCGGTGGTCTTCTGATAAGCAGGGAAAGTGCACGGTATGCAACCGCGTGCTTTGAAAGGTCATCATAGATGCAAAGCACATGCTTACCCTGATTCATAAAGTACTCACCCATAGCACAGCCTGTGTATGGTGAAATGTACTGCAGCGGGCTTGGCTCTGATGCTGTAGCAGCAACTACGATGGTGTAGTCCATAGCTCCGCCCTTTTTAAGGTCTTCAACAAGGGCTGTAACTGTTGAACGCTTCTGACCTATAGCAACATAGATACAGATAACGTCTTTGCCCTTCTGGTTAAGTATTGTATCAATGGCGATAGTGGTCTTACCTGTCTGTCTGTCGCCGATGATCAGCTCACGCTGTCCTCTTCCGATAGGGATCATGGAGTCGATAGCCTTGATACCTGTCTGAAGCGGCTCTTTAACCGGCTGTCTTGCAATAATTCCAGGTGCAGGTGACTCAACCGGCCTGTACTCTGATGTTTCGATCGGGCCCTGGCCATCGATCGGCTGACCGATAGCATTTACTACACGTCCGATCATCTGCTCGCCTACAGGAACAGATACAACTCTTCCTGTGCGCTTAACGGTCTGTCCTTCGCTGATACCAACATCCTCGCCGAACAAAACCGCGGATACTACTGTTTCCTCGAGGTTCTGAGCCATTCCGAATGTTCCGTTCTCAAACTCAAGAAGCTCACCGGCCATACAGTTCAAAAGTCCGCTGACACGTGCAATACCGTCACCGACTGTGAGAACTGTACCCGTCTCGTTCTGAATGATTGCGTTCTGATAATTCTTTATCTGGCTTCGAATGACCTCGGATATTTTTTCTGGTTTTAGTTCCATATCATCCTCCGATGTTTTATTTTAGATGACAGTTTCATCAACTCTCTTGCGAAGCTCGGATAACCTTCCCTTGACTGATCCGTCAAAGAGCTGTCCCTCAAGGTCCACTCTGACACCGCCCAGGATATCAGGGTCCACCTTCTGCTCTAAAAGGACCTTCTTACCGCTGACCTTTTCAAGTTTCTCTTTTAACTGTGACAGCTGCACCTCTGACAGCGGAACTGCTGTTGTAACCAGTGCGTCTGCTATGCCGTGGGACTCATTATAGGATTTTCGAAATCTCTTATAACAAGCTGAGTACTCACGAACCAGTCCTTTTTCTACGAGTATCTTGATAAAGTTCAGATGATAAGCATTCAGGCTGCCACCCAGCGACTCATCTACGAGCTGCAGCCTCTCCTTTCTGGGAACTGATGGCTCCGAAAGCAGGGTAATATAATCGGGATTCTCCCGGAAAATATCTCTTACACCCGCCATTTCGCCCAGTATATCATCCGTAAGGTTCTCTTCCGCTGCCAGATCATACAGGCTCTGCCCATAAAGATCTCCAGCTTTACTCATAATGTCTCCTTCGTTAACTAACTAATATACTAAGCTCCGACTTGATTTATAAACTCGTCTATAAGCTTCTTATGATCGGACTCATTGATCTCTTTTTCAACCACCTTGCCGGCAATTTCCATTGCAAGGCTTCCGATCTCATCCTTGGCCTCATTGACAGCCTTCTTCTTCTCCTGTTCAATATCAGCAGCTGCTCTAGCCTTGATGCTTGCAGCTTCTGCCTGAGCTTCCTTAACCAGTGTGTCAGCTTTGTTCTGAGCTTCCTTCTGGGCATCCGAAACGATCTGTGCCGCCTCGGCGTGAGCATTGGTCAGGCTGGACTCATATTGGTCTTTGAGGGAATCGGCTTCTTCCTGGGCCTGCCTGGCATCCTTGATTGCCTTATCTGCCAGATTTCTTCTCTTCTCCAGAATGTCATTGATTGGTTTGAAAAGAAATTTCTTAATCAGGTACACCTGAATAAAGAGGTTTATGATCTGAATGATAAAGGTCCAGGGCACCAGGGTTACTAATTCCTGTGTCTGCATACTTTATTCTCCTTTTTTACAAGGTAAAACTCTCAATTCCCTTATCACTGAAGGTAGTTCATAAACATTCCAGGTGCAACGAAGATAAGAAGAAGACCTGTAACGAAACCGTAAATACCGGTTGTCTCTGCAACGGCACAACCAAGAAGCATTGTTCCTGTTACATCGCCCTTACACTCAGGCTGACGTCCGATGGCCTCAAGAGCCTTAGAAACAGCAGTTCCTTCACCAATACCAGGTCCGATACCTGCTATAAGTGCACATCCTGCACCTATACCACAACCTGCAAGTGCAATACCTCTAGCCAGTAACTGAAAATCACCCATAATTCTTTGCCTCCTAAAACACTTTTTTATTTGTATTTGTGTTACTTTTCATTATGAAGTTGTAAGGTTATTCTTCTTCCGCCGCATTGGCGATGTACATGACGGTCAGCATACAGAAGATAAATGCCTGCATGCATCCTGAGAACCAGTCAAAGTACACTCCGGTGATAGCCGGAATACCAACTCCCAAGATAGGGATATTGGAAAGGACCTTTCCTACGGCTCCGGGGATCAGCCCAAACAGTGCTGCTGATGCCAGGCCCAGTGCCCAGTAGATCAGACCGTCGATAACAACACCTGAAAGGATATTACCGAAATGACGGCATGCCATACTTACCGGCGTTGCCAGCTCTGACAAAATATTGAAGGGGGTCATAACTGCAATGGGAGTTGTGAATCCTTTCAGATATCCGCCAAATCCGTTGGTCTTGATCTTGGTAGACGTGATCATGATGAACACGACTATTGCCCAGGCAGCTTCCGTTGACAGATCCGCTGTAGGGCTTCTAAGGCCCACAAGGCTTATCAGGTTTGACACAACGCTTGTTGCGAAAAGAGCTGATACAAAGGGTATCAGTTTATCAAACTTGTTGCCTCCGGTGTTGTTGCGGACAAAATTGTTGCCCGTCTCCACCAGCAGTTCTGCAATAGCCTGCCTTTTTGAGATGTTTTCGACCCGTAGATCTCTTGTGAGGAAGATACACAGTCCGGTGATTATTATCATCACTATCCAGCTGACGATCAGGGTTTCAGTGATCTTTAAATCACCCAGGATCGGGATTCCGGTCTTGATGGTGTAGTATATCTTCGCATAATCAACTTCGAAGCTTTGGCTCATGCTTTCGCCTTCAACCTCCTTTCCCCGCAGAAATGATCCCGCGTAGTTTTATAAATAAACTGGGAATGAATAGCGGAACAATGCCCGCTACCAAGTTGAATACTGGAACAACTATCGCCAGTATTACCCACAGAAGCTGAATCAGTGTGCGATATCTGTAGCTGACTCCCATAGTAGATCTCGCAGCCTTCTCATCCTCCATGGATGCAACCTTTTGCACAGTAAGAGCCATCCAGAAGAAATTTCCTACGGCTACTATAAAGCCACCGATCCCTCCTAAAATGACCTTTATATCAAATGGAGCCCAGTTAGGAACCACCATGTGCAAAACAAAAAACACGACGTACATTATAAGGACGCCTATCGCCGTAGCGATGGCTATTCTCCCCGTTTCAGTCTTTACAGCCGGCTGTATTTTCATACCCTGTGATTCTCCCCACGTTAGTTTTTATATGTGCTTACTGATATTAACCTCATTCGGGTTTCTTTTTATCTTCTTTTTCTCTTCCTTGTGAACAACTGACAGATACACCTTATAGGCAGTCATCATAGATGCTCCAAGCCCCAATATAAAGCCCGGAATATAAACCCAGGCGGGCGTGTGTAGCTTAGTTACCAGAAGGTAACATGCAAAAAGACACATAAGAAGCGGCATAAGAAGTGATAGCCCCAGCTGTCCAACCATAGCGAATTGACCGATTAGTCTTGAAGCATCCCTTAGCTGCATCTACACTTTACGTTCCTTTCTGCAAAAAATAAAGACCCATAGTCTATTTTACTGCATTTAATGGGCTTTCACAACCAAAGTACGACAATTTGCGTCCTTCTTCTGTATTTTTTAATAATTTGTTTATCAAAATTTCGGTGATTGTGTTCGCAATACCGCTTGAATATAATTTACCCCTTTGTTACATTTGAATACATAACAGACTTATTATGGAGGTAGTATGCGCAAAGTAAAAAGATACCTTGTCACTATAGACAACGAACTTAATATCATTAAAAGTGATAAGGCATTTTTGTCTTATCTGCACCTCCCGGAGCTCAGCAACCTTGATCAGGTTATTCCTTCCCCTGATATCACACAGTTTAGAGACTGCGTGGCCGCCATCGCTGCTGAATCAACAGATCTCACCTGCTTTCGTGTAAAGACCGGTGACGACAGTTTCAGCTGGATGGCCGCCAATATAGATAAGGCCGCTGATCCAAAGGCCCCTATCCACGTGGAACTGAGTGATATTCAGGCTCTTAAGTCCGGAAGCGCCGACAGTTACTACGACAAGATGACCGGTCTTCTGAACAAAAATTCAATCACAGACTATGCCGCAGATCTGATGCAGGACACCAACCACGAGCCGTTTTACTTTTTCCTGATGGATATAGATAATTTCAAATCCATCAACGACACCTTCGGACATATGAAAGGTGATGAGATAATCACTGAAATTGCTCACCTCACCAAAGAGATTGTAGGCGAAAGTGGCGTCATAGGAAGAATAGGCGGTGACGAGTTCATGATGGTCCTGGAAAATGTCCACACTGAGCAGGATCTTCGCAAAATCCTCATGAACATACGAAAGGCAGTCGAAGAAAAATACAGCAATATGGGCGAAAACATCAGCACCAGCGTATCAATGGGAGGAGCTCTTTTCCCGACGGACGCAATGGATTACGAGTCAATGTTCATGCTGGCGGACAAGATGCTGTACATGGCAAAGACCAAAGGCCGCAACCGCTATATTTTCTATTCTCCCCTTATACACGGAAAGGTTCACTATGACGGAAAGGTCATGACCATTTCCCAAAACATGATGATGAACAGGGAAAAGAGTTTTCTGATGATGAATACCATGGATTCTCTCTTCCTGAAAAAAGACATTTCGCCGGAAGAGGCTTTCGAGAGGATAATTGTCGGCTATAGCCTCGATGAGATCCACGAAGTAGATGAGACCGGGGAAAAGAGCTGTTTCAGCCTTCAGCTTAATCCTGACAAGGACGGAAATGTCTTTTTCACCCACAATGAATTAGAGATACCATTCATTAAAAGCGGCGAGCTTGATGACATGTTTGATACATCGCCCATTGCAGTTCTTGGCTATGATCTGGACAAAGAAAAGAAGCCCCGCATCGCATCGTTCATGAAGAAGAACGACCTGCGTGTAATTGTGGCTTACAAGATGAGGCTTGGCAAAAGACCAGGGTACATTATGTATATGAACCACACCCAGAGTTCCTGCAGACTCTCCCTGACAGACCTGGCAGACCTTACATACTATTCCCACATGATTGAAATAAGCGGACAGTGCAACTGATGCACCGTCCGCTCTTTTATTAACTGTATTATTTTTACTCCTCAGTCTGAGGCTTAACTTCTACTGTCCTGATATGAAGCTCCTCAAGCTGCTTGTCTGTAACATATCCGGGAGCATCCATCATTACATCCTGAGCATTCTTGTTCATAGGGAACGGAATGATCTCTCTGATGGTATCCTCGCCTGCAAGAAGCATTACCATACGATCTACACCTGGTGCGATTCCGGCATGTGGCGGAGCACCATATGTGAACGCGTTGTACATAGCAGGGAACTTGGCCTTAACATCTTCCTCACCAAGTCTTACCATCTCAAAGGCTTTGATCATGATCTCAGGATCATGGTTTCGAACAGCACCTGATGAAAGCTCAACGCCGTTACATACAAGGTCGTACTGATCTGCTGTGATTGAAAGAGGATCGATCTCACCTCTCTCAGCCTTAAGCAGTGTCTCAAGTCCGCCTGAAGGCATTGAGAATGGGTTGTGGCAGAACTCAAGCTCGCCTGACTCATCGCCGATCTCGTACATAGGGAAGTCAACGATCCAGCAGAATGCATACTGCTCTTTGTCCATGTGACCGGGAACAGCTGCGCCAAAGGTCTTAACGATAACGCCGGCTGTCTTCTGAGCTGCGCCAAGCTTGCCTGCTGAGAGGACCACAAGGTCTCCGCTCTTAAGAGAAAGAGCTGCAACAACACTGTCCTTTATAGGTGCAACGAACTTGGAGATTCCTCCAACAAGTTCGCCGTTCTCATCCATTCTGAACCAGTAAGCCTTGTTTCCTGACTGAACCTCTACATCGCCGATAGTCTTGTCGATGAACTTACGGCTCTCCTTGAAGTCAGAAACAACAACTGCTTTGATCCTTACATCGGTATCCTGTCCATCCTCAGTCTTGGATGCGAATGGTCCGAAACCGCAGTCCTT
>JAEEGI010003215.1_pt1 | contig 39050 bp, 28 predicted proteins | sample 8958751 | NCBI WGS metagenome assembly JAEEGI01 (sample SAMN16246545, study PRJNA631951) | gut metagenome | biome: gut microbiome; feature: rumen; material: KS-attached | host: Bos | place: Iran: Karaj | collected 2018-10 | reverse complement strand
ACGACAAGTGTAGTTTGCAACTGTAGCACCGGCTGTGTTAACCACCTCTACCTCAACCATCTCGTCGCTGGCTACCGAAGTAACTGCAAGAGCTTGGTTGTAACGAACGAAAAGATAACCCTCATTCAGACGGCTTGTATCCCAGTAATTTCCAGCAGGAAGTTCTGGAAGGTCGAACTGCACGTTGCCGATATTCACCGACGTAGCATCAGAGAAGATACGGAAGGAGTCAGCCTGCTGTTCGTCAGTTGTAAGAACTATACTCTCGTTTAAGAATACAGACAGTGTTGCACCGTCAGCAAGGGTCAGCGCACCTGGAGCAATGATTGTAGCACAACCAGGATTTGTAGCTGTAGCACATCTAGTCAGACCTACACGCCATGTAGCAGTGCTGTTGAGCTTCAGATTCTTTCCACCCATATTCCAATAACCGGTTGTAGCTGTAGCCATGCTACCACACTGAATAGTACCATTTACGGTGATAGAGCTATTGGTCATTGGAGTCTTTGCTGCAGCAGTAGTAGTAGCTCCAGACACGCCCGACAAAGTAGAGTTGGCTGCAACGGTAAGTGCACCAGTACCCAGTCTCTTGCCTGCGTTCAAGTGGAGTTCACCGGCATTGACAGCAACGGCACCTGTAGTTGTCCAGTCGCCATTGACCGTCATCTTGCCCGTACCTACCTTTGTGAACTTGGCGTTGCTTTCTACAACACCCGAATATGTGAAGTCGTCAGCATTACCGACCTCCCAAGTGTTTATATTAGGATTGCTTGCAGAAGAGAAAGTACATGTACCACCAAGATTTCCGCTGCCGGTCACCTGACCAATCTTAAACAACTTACCAGAGTTCTGCACAATGATGCCCGTTGGAATATTAAACGTACACTTATTTGAACCTCCCGCAATGTCAAGTGTGAATCGGCCGTCGGCGGTGTAAACTGCACTAGGAACGATTGTTCCTTCGAAGTTTGTCAAATTAAGTTGGAGAGGAGTACGTGTTGCATAGTAGTTAGTGCCCTTCTCTGTAGCACAGTAGATAGTAATCTGACCCGAACCAGTCAGCGTATTCTTTGAGGTCTGACGGTTTATAGTTGTAAGGAATCCCTTCGCACCTTCAGCCACTTCAATTGGAGAAGTAAGGAAACCAGTACCGGTAATATGACCTGTTCCTGCAACAACAACTTTATTAGCGAAAGCAGAAGTGTTATACTGGAACTGACCCGCTGCAACTACAAGTTGTTTTACAGACAACGAACCTTGCATATCTATGCGACCAGCCCCCTGCTTAGTCAACTTAGTACCGGTAATCAGTTTTTCCATAGTGAAGAGAGAACCGTTGTTGATTACACCACCTTCGTCACTTTCCATTTTCATTGGGCAACCCATCTTCACGTCAGCTGTGGTCTGCAGCACAGCACCATTCTCCATAGTGAACTTAGCAGATGTAGTTGTCACACCACCAAGATTACCATTTGCAGATGTACTATTAGCCAAACTACTTACTACAACAGTACCACCCTTCAGGTAGTTACCGTCTTTGTATGAGTTGGTTGTAGAAATTGTGAGTTTACCAGAACCGTTCTTTGTCAGCGAACCTGCAGTAATCGAACCATTACCCTTGATTGTATAAGCCTTTGTATTATCTACATAGACACCACCAGTTGGCAGTTCTGTAGCATCAGCCAAAGTAACAGTGAACGAAGAAGCATCATCGTTGAAGTTAACTACATCATCTCCAACAAAGATATCTGGAGTCTGCTCTGCATCACCCTCTACATAGAAATTTTCTGTTGTTGCAAAATCCCAGACGTTCGACTTAGCACCAGTCCAGACGATATTTGTAGCACCACGAACAGAACCAAGGTCAAGATAGATGTCACCATTTTCATCACGTCGCAAACCTGTTTTAAGAGTTGTAACGCCTTCAATCTTTATATTTGCAAGTGTACCTTCTACCTCATCTGCGTGAGCGATAAGGTAACTGCCTGGTTCAAGAGTCTCAGCACCCACAGCCATATGTTCTACCACCTCAAGTACAGGAATCATATACTGAGGACCATATTTCCAGTCTTTCTTCTCAATCACCAGTTTTGCAGTCTTTATAAAGTCAGACTTGAAGTCCTCTGAGTAAAGGTCAATCTTCACACGGCTACCGATGCCCATATAGTATTCGTCTGTAGCAATGATAGAACCTGCTGCATTCTCACCGCCAGGAACAACCACAGAACCATAGTTAGCCTTTATCGACTTAAATTCTGCACTTGCAGCATTCGAATACAGTTTTCCGAAACGATTAATCCAAACAGGAGAATTCTTTGCTGAGCCATTGAAGTTAACTGTACCGGCCCAGATATTTGTTTCACCTGTGTAAGTCATATCCACTGCAGGAAGTGTAAGAATTCCGTCACCCTGCTTCACAATTCGAGTTGCGCCAGCAATTGGACCGCCAGTTACTGTACAAGTATAAAGCACTGTATCAATAGGAGTTTTCTTAGTCATGCAGTCATCACCTGCTGTTCCCTGTACCCATGAAGGCACATTGAAAGTAATCATATAAGGACTTGCACCATTCTCTACTGAGATAGAAGTATTGCCAGTCTCACAAACGAGCAAGTGTTCATCTGTGGTTGAGATTGTTCCTCCATTAACCACTTCCACACGTCCTGTCATAGTGTATGGAGGAGGAGCAACAGTGATTCCTTCAAGTTCGCCAAGGAAGTAAGACTTGTGAGGAGGCTGGTTGTATCCCATCGACTGCCATACCATAGCATTACGATACTGGTGGTCGTGCCACAAAGTAGGAATACGATATTCAGTAGGAATACCTGTTGTATACACGAGAATTGCAGTATTATCACTCTTACGCATCACAAGTTCCTCGCGCCAATCTCCGAATATATCAGCAATAGCTCCAGGGTTGTTCTTTGACCAGTTATTACACTTTGAGTCTGGGAAATTCCAACGGCCACCAGTTGTTGACTGACTGCTTGGCTTGTAGATTGCACCATAACCTTCAGTACCCGGACTGTCGAAATACTCATCCAAGAGGTCACCATCCCAATAAATACGTTGGTTGAGGTCACCCCATCCGATGAATGAATCACCATTCAGTTCTGGCACTGTCTTATCTGCAACAGAGCTAATCCAAGGTGACGAAACACTACGTCCTACACTACCTGGATAGTCGTTTGTGAAGTTAGCCATCAGCGCACGGCCGTCATCACCTCCTGCGTCCCACTTATAATAAATCTGAGCAGTTGTAGCATTACGGAAATTACAGCCATACTTACCACGACCTTCTTCAAGACAGGCGAATTGTTCTTCACCCGGACGGAATGGGTCTAAGTCAGAACAGTGCTGAGCATCACCATGACCATAGCTGGTAGTTGAAAGTCCCTTACCATTGTCATCTACAACCATAGAACCGAAGATAATCTCATCGCGTCCGTCCCAATCGACATCACCGATTGCGAAGTTATGATAACCATTACCCCACCAAGGACTTGAAGTATTATACTGATTCCAGCGCCACAGTTGAGTCAGCTTATGTGTATTCTTATCTACACTGAGTGCACAGAACTTATGACGTGTATAAGCACCTCGTCCCAAGAAAATGCTTGGGTTGCGTCCATCAAGGAATGGAGCACCCCAGTAGTGCTTTGTAGAACGGTGGCCGGAAGTGTCACCCCATGCATTATTCAAAGCTGTCAGATAAGCACTGAATGCAGGCAGGGCGGCAGCTGCAGCACTTTCACTAGCATATTGGGAAACAGCTACCCAATCCACAGTCTGACTGAATTCACTTGGATCCAGACGTGGCAATGGATAGTCCATATAGTTAGGGTGTGCAGCAGGACCAATCTGATATGGCTTTCCTGTTGCACCTTCGAGATAAATCAGATACTCATTTCCACCATGAGTATAACAAAGTTCTCCGCTATAAAGTATATTACGGGTATCCACATTCATATTACCGATTTCAACGGCAGAACCGTCCTTTGTATGGATTATGGCACCGTCTTCTACGCGGAGCAATACTTCTGCTTGGCCATCTTGATCCCAATCGTAGCAGACAGCATCCCACTGTTCATCTGGACCCGACGACATATTTGGACCGAGGTCAATCCACCACAAACGGTTTCCGCTCAGATCGTAACACTCCAGATGATGGAAATGCACATTCTGAGACTTATCCTTCATATCGCTTGCAGGCATCTTGACGATAAACTCTACCACACCATCACCAGTGAGGTCACCGATGCTGATATCATTCATTGCATAATAGTCACCTGCAGCTTTACCATCACGACCCACAGGCGTGATAATATTTATCTGCTTATAACCACTATTCCAACGAGTCACTTCGGCACTCTTTGCCTGTTCCACACCGCGTACCACAGCAGCTACCTGATACTTGCTTGTAGCACTGCCGGCAGTATGCTGAAAGTTCGATTTTTCAAGGTTCTTTGCTATCAAAGTACCATCACAATACAGATTATAAGTCACATCGTAGTATTCTTCTCCGAATACACGCCAACTTACGAGGTTTCCACCACCAGAGTTTGCAGGAACTGCTACAAGTCCACGGTCAATCTTGTCCGTAAACCTCTGAGCAAAGCCCATGCTTGCCACACATGCAAGCAACATAATAATTAAGGTTCTTTTCATAATTATAATGAGGTTAGTTAGTAAATTCGTATTTTTATATCGGGGCAAAGGTAATTAATTAAATGTAAAATGAACATTATTAAATTCAAAAAAATATTCTATACACATGTTTTTTAAACCTTTTACATTTAAAAACCATAAATAACAGGCATAAAAAAATACAATGCAACACATAATGTGTCACATTGTATAATATTATAGTCAGTCTGGAGTTCTCTGATTATTTACGAGTAACGTAAGAACCGTCGCGAGTATCTACTTCAATGAGGTCACCCTCGTTGATGAAGAGAGGAACACGGATTTCAACACCAGTTTCCAGAGTTGCAGGCTTAGTAGCATTAGTAGCTGTATCACCCTTGAGACCTGGTTCTGTGTAAGTAACCTGAAGAACAACCTTTACTGGAGCTTCAGCTGTAAGGATAGTACCGGTTGAGTCATCGATTGAAGCCATAACCATAGTTTCACCTTCCTTCAGGAAGTCACCACCAGTGATTACATCCTTAGAGATATTTACCTGCTCATAAGTTTCTGTGTTCATGAACACGAGTTCGTCACCTTCTTTATAGAGGTACTGGAACTGCTGGTGTGAAACCTGTACATCATCAAGCTTTGCAGAAACAATCCATGTGCGTTCGAGCACACGTCCGTCTTCTACATTGCGGAGTTTTGTACGCATCACAGTATTACCCTTACCTGGTTTTACGTGAAGGAAGTCAATAACTACATAAATCTTACCATCGTCCAGACGAAGGCATACATTTTTCTTAATATCACCTGCTAAAATAGCCATACTTTAAATGTTTATATTTTTATTCTCTTCTAATTAAATCGGTTGCAAAGGTAGATATTATTTGGCATTCATCATTTATAAATTACCATTTTTTTCATTTTTAGCCATTCATTTTTCATTTTTCAATTGATTTATTTTGCCAGTTTAAAGAAAAGACCTAACTTTGCACCCGCTTTAGCCCGAAACCCGTTGTCGGGCTTATTAGTTTATCGGAATACAACAAAAAACATATAATTATGAAAAGAACATTCCAACCACACAACAGAAAGAGAATAAACAAGCACGGTTTCCGTGAGCGTATGCAAACTGCAAATGGACGCCGAGTACTTTCTGCTCGTCGCAGAAAGGGTCGCAAGTCTCTTACTGTTTCAAGCGAAAACCACGGCAAATAATCATTGCCCCTTTCGCTAAGAGATAAAAAGCAGGAGTTTTCAAAAACTTCTGCTTTTTATTTTTTTCTATTTTCTCTGAAATACCTAACTTTGCACCCGTTTTAGAAGTTACAATAACTTCACTCGTCATTCTCTTGACCGTCTGAAAAGGAAAGTTGCCGGAGTGGTCGAACGGGGCGGACTCGAAATCCGCTATACGGCTTGCTGTATCGGGGGTTCGAATCCCTCACTTTCCGCAGGAATGAGGGATGAGAACCAACGGGGGTTCGTTATCGCTTGCGCTTTCGAACTTGTCGAGAAAGAATCCCTCACTTTCCGCTTTTTTACATTTCTGAAAATATCCTTACTTATGAAAACAAGGAATTTCTTACTTTTCACATTACTTTTATTATTCTCCAGTGTTTCTTCTTGGGCACAGAGCGCAGACTACTCCAAAATGTCTTTCCTCGTTGCCAAAGAAGTGCAGTCAGCCAACAAGGTAAAGGCTCTGGCTCAGGCAGGACAGGTGGTAGAGCGCAATTACATCATGGCTTTAGTAAAACTCCAGAACGAAGGTCAGGAGGAGGCTCTCACCAGTCGCGGATGTACAATTTTCGACAATGTCGGTAACATTTATATTGCTGTAATACCAGCCGATGCTTTGGCAGAACTCTCGCTCGATGAGCGTATTGTGCGCATCGAAGCCAACGAACTGAAAAGTGTCACGCTCGACAGTCTGCCACAAAGCAGTAACATAATTCCAATCTATCAGGGAAAAGACCTACCCCAGGCATATACTGGAAAAGGAGTTGTCACAGGTGTGATTGATATCGGTTTCGACTTCACCCACCCTATGTTTCATGATGCAAACGGTCATATCAGAATCAAGCAGGTATGGGATATGTTCACCGGTTTGGGCGATGGATACAAGAAAATCGGTTCTGTCTATAGTTCTGAAAGCGACTTGAAACTTATGGAAGGCACGACCGACCATGTGGCAGAGTATCATGGTACTCACGTGGCAGCTATTGCAACAGGCAGTCCCGTTCTGAATGGCAAATATCGTGGAGTAGCTTATGATTCTGATATCGTTTTAAGCACGATGCTGCTTGCAAACACACCATCTGATTTGAGCAATTTGTTTTATGCAGACGTAAACAAATCAATAAAAGAGGGCACAGGCGATCCTATATGGCAGCAGGTGCTTGGCAATAGCCTCAGAGTATTTGATGCAGTAGAGATTCTTGCTATAAAATATATAATGGATTACGCTGCAGAACACAAACAGCCATGTGTTATCAATTGCAGTTTCGGTGCACAGGAAAAGCTGTCCGAAGATATTATTCTGGCAAACGAAATATTCTCACAGCTCACAGGTCCTGGTCGCATTATTGTCTGTTCTGCAGGCAACGACAGCGATACAGACATCTACAGGATGAAGCCGCAGGGCGAAGTTCTCGACACACCATTGTGGTTTAATTTGGCAAAAATAAGCAGGACTGTCAAAATAACTCTTCGTTCCGACAAACCTTTCACATTTACCCTGCAACCAGACATCGAAGGTTGTCCGCAAGTAACTGTAAATACAGAAGAAATACCTTTGACGATTTCAGACAACAATTACAGTAAATACATTGACATCACAAGCGAGGCTAATGTATATGGTATTGACAATGCTACCAAGAAACTGATGGAGAATGGTGACTATGCCTACGAAATAACAATCAGAGTACCCGACAGAGACATGAATCACTACAAGACGCCTTCTGCCCAGCTCAAGATTGAAGGCGAAGGAGTGGTTCAGGCGATGGGAACCTATGCACTGTCTGGTTTCACCCGTTTCTCTTTGCGTCCTAATAATTGTCCATATACCGTTGATGCTCCAGCTGTGTTCAATGATGTCATTGCCGTAGGAGCTATGAATTATCGTGACGAACTAACCAATCTGAACAAAGTAGAACACTACAAGTCTGCCTACAATAACAACGGCTACAATCAGATAGTTTCCTGGTCTGGCACAGGCCCTACCCTTGAAGGCCGTACCAAGCCGGACATCGCAGCTTCGGGCTATAATGTCATTTCAGCTCTCAACAGTCTCATGCCAGAAAGCGAATATAAGAACAAAGACGACTACAACAAGAATATCATAGAAACATTCAAGGTAGGCGACAAAGACTACTACATGTATGCAGAGAGTGGCACATCAATGGCAACTCCAGTTGTAACAGGTACCATTGCCCTTTGGTTGCAAGCCAATCCGAGTCTTACTCCACAGCAAGTCAAAGAGGTATTTGCCAAGACTGCCGTTCATCCTGATGCTTCACTCACCTACCCTAACAATATGTATGGTCATGGAGCCATCGATGCTTACAAGGGTCTGTGCTATGTTCTTGAGTTGGCTACAAAGATTGAGGACTTCCCAACCTCTCAGCCAGAGGGTGTCATCTTCACTCTTTCTGGAAAGACACTCGTAATGAACGGCATTGCAGAGGCAGCTGTCAAGGTATATAGCCTCAGCGGTTCGTTGGAAATGGAGGCAACAACCACCGACGGCAAGGTCAACCTCTCAGCCCTCCCTTCCGGAGTCTATGCAGTTAAGATTACCACTGCCGACTCCAACACTTCCGGCTCAACACTTGTTAGAATTGAAAAATAGTTTACGGTTTAAAGACCTGTCAACTATCACCTGTCAACTATCACCTGTCAACTATCACCTGTCAACTATCACCTAATAAGAAAAAGCCCCGAAAGCATCGATGCTTTCGGGGTTTTTCTTATGCCTCTCCTTTTCCGATACCGAAGGGAGCGACTGTGCCGCCTCCGCCTGGGCGCTGGTTTGAGAGTTCTATTCTGCCAAACTGCTGTTCGTACTTCTGCAGATTATCTTGCAGAGCCAACAGAAGGCGCTTAGCATGTTCTGGTGCCATAATAATACGAGAAGCCACCTGTGCCTTAGGCATAGCAGGAAGCATCTGTGCGAAGTCCATTACGAACTCATTGTTTGAGTGAGTGATTACTGCCAGGTTGCAATAATTGCCCCCAGCCACTTCTGGTTTTACTTCAATCTGAATTTGTTTTTCTTCTGCCATAGTTGTATGTAGTTAAAAGATAATAGTTAATAGATAATAGTTATCGTTTTTCGTTTTCGTTATCGTTTTCGTTATCGTTTTCGTTATCGTTTTTCGTTTTTCGTCTATCGTTTTTCGTCAAACGCTTTCAGTCCTCTCTGCAGCCAGGCGATGAACTTATCCACATCTTCGTCGTAGGTGTATGGTTCTACGAGCATATGGTCGTCGGCATCCACGATTACATAGAATGGTTGCGAATTGGCTCCGAACTTCTCTGCCTGCAAGTGACTCCATATTTCGCCCAGAGTAGTCAGAGTCTTCTTCTTTCCGTTCACCACCACAGTTTCCTCGAAACCTTCCTGGGCTTTTGTGCGGTCGTCAACGAAGAGTTGCACATACAGGAAATTCTTGTATATGATGTCTGTAACAGCAGAGTCAGCCAGCACCGTAGCCTCCATCTTGCGACAGTTCACACAGCCATAGCCGGAGAAGTCCACCAGCATAGGCATATTATCGTCGTAAGCATAATTGCGGGCAATATAATAGTCCATGAAGATGTTATTCTTGTCCATCTCCTGCCAGGTTCTTTCCTTTGGTGGAGCAAAAGCACTTACGAGCGTACAGGGTGCGCCCCACAGTCCTGGCACCATATAAGCGGCAAGCGACAGCGAAGCTACAGCCACAATTGAATGCAGGATATAGAACACAGGTCGTCCGTTTTTCTTCTTCACCATCTCCACAATCAGGTAGATGCCGAGTCCGGCAAAGAGCACTATCCAGATGATGAAGAAAAGGCGTCTGCTCAGCAGTCCCCAGCCGTATGCGAGGTCAGCCACACTGAAGAACTTCAGCGCAAAAGCGATTTCCACTACTCCCAGCACCCGTTTCACGGTTTCCATCCAACTGCCGCTCTTTGGCATCGACTTCAGCCAGTTCGGGAACATAGCAAACAGCGTGAAGGGCAGCGCCAGACCGATAGAGAATCCGAGCATACCTACAGCCGGAGCGAAGAGACTACCTCCGTCGGTAGCGAGTTCTACGAGCAGGAAACCGATGATTGGTCCTGTGCACGAGAAACTGACCAGGGCAAGAGTGAAAGCCATCAGGAAGATAGACAGGAAACCCGTAGTGGCATTTGCCTTATTATCTACCGAAGTAGTCCAGCTGGCAGGCAGAGTGATTTCGAACAGTCCTGCCATACTGAGTCCGAAGAAGAGCAGGAGCACAGCGAAAAACACATTAAACACAGCATTCGTGGCAAGACTATTCAAGGCATTAGCTCCGAACAGACCAGTCACAATCAGTCCCAGTCCCACATATATAATAATGATAGAAAGTCCGTAAGTGACAGCATCCTTCACGCCACCTCCCCTTTTCAGGAAAAACGACACAGTCATCGGGATGATAGGCCACACACAAGGTGTAGTCAGAGCGATGAGTCCACCGAGGAAGCCCCACAGCAGAAGCATCAGCAGGTTAGTGTTCGAAGCCGAGTAGTCATTTGTCTGAACAGGCTCCTCACTCCTAACTCCTAACTTCTTTCCATACTCAAACTCCTCCTTAGTCGGAGGCATACAACTCTGGTCGTTGCACGAAGCATACTCCAGATAGCCCGCAATACGGTAATCCTCGGAGGTCAGTTTCACCTTCTGTTTGAAGGTTACCTCCCCTTCAAAAAACTCCACATCGAGTTCGAACACCTCATCATACTTCTTCTGTAATTCGCCCTCATACTCCAGTTCGCCTACGAGTTCAGCGCCCTCAATCTCCTCCACATTGATGCTTGTCGGAGTAGGTCCGTTCTCCAACTTCTGCATGCCATACACATGCCAGCCCTCGTCAATCTTCATGTGGAACACGAGTTGAACCTCGCTGCCCTCCCCTCGTTTCAGTTCAGTTTTCACCTTAACAGGTTCCATCATCTGCGCCATAGCAGCACAGACCCAGAGCATCATAGCAAAGAAAATACTTGTCCGTTTCATTATATGTAAAGTTTTTGCCGTGCAAAAATTGGCTTAATAAAATAGTCTAAGCCTATCGATTTAATAAGTGTTGCGCCATGATCATAGACTTTTGCCTCGCCTCCTTCGGCTATTTGTTCACCTAAGACATTATGCAACGAATCTTCAACACTATCTGTCCAACATCCTACGGTCTTCGCCCACTGCTCTATGACATTTTCTTGCTTCGCTCCTTGTTGGCATTCTCTTTGGTACTCGCTGATAGTTTCCTTAGCATCTGAATCTGTTCTATCTTCTGCTGCCGCGAGTATGGATGCAATGACATTTGTTTCACCGCCCGTTGTGCAGCCATGCTGTTCTCGCGATGAAAATCGTTGATATACAATCCTTCCACTGATAAATTGCTCTGCATAGCTATTAAGTTTTTTCAGACCTTCAGGTGTAAAGCCCTCACTAATGATGTTACTTACAGAAGCCCAAAAATCTGCGTTGTTCATATTTGAATTACTTTATATTACCTGTATATTATAACGAAACTACGCTGCAAAAGTACGAAAAAAAATAAATTCATCAAATTGTTTTAATATTTTGCGGCATTTGGTTTTAGATTTAACGAACAAAAAAAGCCCCTGCACATCGCTGTGCAGGAGCCATCAAATCATTATTAATATTTTTTACCAGAGATCTTCGTCGTAGTCGATGTCGTCCTTACCAAGAGCACTTCCTGCACTAACTGTTGAGCTCGTGTTGATTGCTCTGTTCACATTATCAATTGATTCGCAGATCATCTGTTCTGCATTAATCTTTACCACTTCCGCGAGTGGAGTTATATATATCTTTTTCATTATTATGTTTCCTTTCTTAGTTTTAAGGTTAATTACTTCTGAAGACGCTTTTCGCCCTTCTGGTTGATTACGATACCCTTGTAGTCTTTGCCAACTCGTACACCAGCTGTGTTGTAGAGAATCTCCTCTTCCTCAGCCTCAGCAACTTCTGGAGCCTCAACACCTGTAGCAGTGCCATCAACTACTCTAAATGCCTTAACAGGATTAGTTTTTGAAATCTTCAAGAATGCCTTGCCTGGAGCAACAGAACCTTCATTAGCTTTCTGGAACTGAGCATCGCCAGAACCATTCATTGCAAGAACATAAATATCGAAGCCATCGAATGCATTCCAAGCTGTTGCTTCAGTTGCATTTCCTGTAAGGTCACCCTGCTCAGTTGAAGAAGATGCGATAACAGGAATCTCATAAGATTTTACAGCGCCCTTCAGAATAACACCTGTATTAGCAGGAACATTTGTTACCTTAGTAACAACTACTTCATCACCTTCTACAGTTGCAGTGTAAGCCTCCAAATCATCAACTCCTGAGAAGTCAAGAGCATATGGAGTGTAAAGGGTTGCAACACCAATAGCTGATGAGATAGTTACAGGCACATCCCCATAGAAAGCAACACCCTTTATTACAAGACCTGATACGGTATTGAAACCGCAATGATTATCACTGGGTTTGAAGAATACACTAAAAGAACCATCCGCATTCTTTTCTACATATGAAGACGTAACATTCTTTCGAGCAGAAACCTTTGAGTCCATAAAGCTAGTCTCGTCAACAACTATCTTAATATAACCAGCAGATGAGACATTCTGCGCTCCTATATAATAAGGGTTCTTAGGAGATATACCTTCTGTAGTTGGAGTCCAACGATTAGTTCCTACATCTGGATATACTCCAAAGTTTCCAGAAAGAGTAGTTCCGCCTATGGCTGTAATAAGTTGGCATGAAGCATTACCTAACGTCTTTGTATCACCTCCTGTTAAAGCTCCACCCCCTGTTAAGTCATCGCTCCATGTCGCTGTAAGACCTGCAGCTCCACGAGCTGGGAATGTAAATGAAGTAGTTGCAGAAGCATATCCATCAGCAGAAGCGATAACATAAACAGTTGAACCTGGAGCAAAACCAGTAATGAAATCACCAGATGCGCAATCCGTAGTCACCTCAGGATTAGAGGTATAATAAGCCAAGCTTGCTGTAGGGTCGCCCAATTTTCCACTTTGATTATCATTTACCTTAACACGGAAGCCACTAGATGATATATCATAATAAGCTAATGAATAAGTAGCACCATTAAGAGTTATTGGTGAGCCTGCTCCTGTTTCAAAATTTATAATATCAGAGGTAGTGTCACCCTTTTTAGCATATGCATATACTGATGTAGCATCAGTAGATACTTCACTTGTATATTCTGTCCATCCAACTGCACCTTTTTCTAATTCAGAAGTAGCCCAATAAATAGTTGCACCTTCAGTTGCGCAAGAAAGGGTAAATTTCCTTTTTGTACCATCAGGTCTAGTAATTACATATCCAGGATTATCTACAAATTTTCCGAATTCATTTTGCTTTAAATTAAAATTATCAAGCCACAAGCATCCATAATACTGACCTACACTAGCTGATAAATTTCCGATAAATACAACATCATCACTGATTTTCTGACTGATAGTTTCATATCCACTTTGTGTAAATTGGGGAGTAAAGGTAACCCATGTACCATTATCTTCATCAGCAGTAACTTTTATTGTGTACCAATGAGATGCTTTGGGCTTATTATTGGTTCCTTTACCTCCACTTGTATTAGACGCGTAAAGACATTTTGTAGTTTCAGTAGTAGAAAGGGGGTCATCACTTGTTCCTATATAAACAAGAATCTTTATTTCGTTACTTGCACCAGCCGATTTCAGTTTAAACATCTGAGTACCATCTGTACTAGTCAACGTAAAATCTGATCTACTACTAGTATTATTATTTAATGATGACATCGCATAATCGAAAGAAAACTCATAAATTTTACTATCTTTAAATGTTGATGTGGGGAATGTATAACCTGCACCCTTACTTCCGCTACCTACAAATACCGCTGCAACCTTTGTTGCGTCAGTATTCGAACGATCTTGAGTTTCTACATTTCCTCCGGTAAATTCAGTAATACCATATGCATCATCAAAAGTTCTTGACCATGCATCCACCCAACCATCATCGTAGGTGTACTTAAAACCATATAATTGTATAGTTGTTGATGTTGCATAGAGAGTGTATGTTTTATTTGCTTCAAGTTCAATTACCTTCTTAGCATATCCATATGCACCTTCACTTATTTCTGAATAAATGGTTAACGTACCTGGCATCGTAGAACCATCACTTTGTCTAAATACCTTTAAATCTTTACCATCATTAGATGCATAAGTACCCTTACCTTCTGAAGCACTTGTTGATTGACGTCTATAATAAACAGCAAGTTCACCATCATATTTAGGAGTGAATACTATTGATGTACGTCCAGTACTTTCTGTACCATTTGGTTCCACATTGGTGGGTGCTGCATTTGTTCTAACCTCAAAATAATACGAGAATGAAACACCATCAATCGATATGGAATTACCAGAATTAGTAGTTGCATAAGTAGTGGTAGCAATAAGCACATCATTATCTACTAATACAGTATTCGCTGATTTAGGATTATCCTTAGTTGTTTTCCAACTTTCAGATTGCGAATCAGCCCACGCAGAATTTGCCCCCCCCAACAGCAGTCCAGCTGCCACGAGGAGTGACTTAAAAGAAAAAGTAAATTTTCTCATAATTAAATAAAGTTAAATTAGTTAGTAAATAAAAATATAATATAATAAAAAAAATAGCAAGTTTGTTTTGTCGTTTATGAGGAACACCAAAGGCAGAGCCCCCAAAACCATAAACTTTAGAGCATACAATTACGTCTACAATTCGGTGCAAAGGTACAATTTAACCCCAATATCCCCAAAATAAAACCACGAAATTCGCTTTTACACAAGAAGAATTCTATAGAAAAGTCAAAAAAAGCCCCTGCACATCGCTGTGCAGGAGCCATCAAATCATTATTAATATTTTTACCAGAGATCTTCGTCGTAGTCGATGTCGTCCTTACGTGCAGGTGTAAAACCTGTACCATCGGTAACACCTTTCGTTTCAATTGAACCTGTCTGAAGCATTTCTCCTACTTTCATTTTTACCACTTCTGTAAGTGGAGCCTTATATATTTTTTTCATTGTTATGTTTCCTTTCTTAGTTTTAAGGTTAATTACTTCTGAAGACGCTTTTCGCCCTTCTGATTGATTACAATTCCCTTGTAGTCCTTGCCTACTCGTACGCCAGCTGTGTTGTAGAGAACCTCCTCTTCTTCAGCCTCAGTTACATCTGGAGCCTCAACACCTGTAGCTGTACCATCAACTATAACATTAAGCATCTTAACACCTGGTGCCGCACCATCAAGATAAATGTAACCAGCAGGAAGAGGTGCAGTATAGTAATAGAAGCCAAAGCCATTAGCTTCAGTATAACCAAGAACATACTTGTTGTTTTCTGTACCAGCAGCAACTTGAAGTGCATTATCAGCGAAGTCACCAGTAGACTCAGTAGCTGTAGGAGTGATTACTATAGAAGCCTCACTTGTATGAAGAATAACTGGTTGACCAGCCTTGATGATTTTGTTTCCACCAACATCTGTAAGCACAACCTTTCCCGCAGACGGTTCAGCAGCCTTATAAATAGTTGTATTTGCATCAACTTTATAGTTAGAAATTGCATTGTAGAATGTCTTATAGCCAGACATATTAGTATTCAATGTTTCACTAACAACCTTACCTTCCGCTAGAATTTCGAGCCATGCACAGTCAACTCCCAATTTTATATTTACATTGCCAGTAAAAGCATCATTACGAGTGAATACATACCTGTATTCGTGGCCACCCATAGTAGATTCTGCTGTAACAGAAAACGCACCTTCTGAACTATACTCGACAGTCATAGTAACATTAGCATTCATCATTTGCGTTTTATAAGCAGCCATAAATGTTGTGTAATTATCAACACCATCTATAAACCACTTCTGAGTGATTCCTGCATAGGCATCTAAAGAAGATTCTCCTGATTCTAAATTTATATGGTTACCACCAGCTAATCCACGATCAAATGATGCATCAGTATTTGTAATACGTAGAGACCAGTTATCCCAATTGTTTGCACCTTTTCCATAATTATTAAAATTAAACTTCATTGTTTCACCGCGAGAGATAGTGTATTCTTTATTGATAGCACCTCTTATTGATGCCTCGTATCCAGTTGTATTATCTATTGCTCCTAGAACTTCAATAGGACTGCTTATGGACATTATCTCTAGATAAGAATGGTCAACATAGAAGACAATATTAACATCAGCACCTGTTAGTCCCGTAACATCATGATCAACATAGTAAATTCTTCCAGTTGAGCACTCAGAAGTTGTTCTTAATGACAACTTGTTGTCTGTGCCATATGTAATTTGTGCTACACATGATGCATTCTGCATATCTGTTTTAAATGTATTCCAGTCAAGCCATCCTTTATCTCCACCACGAGATGTTGCAACTTTATATGAGGTAACGTTCGATGCAGCTTTAGTAGTATTATCATATGAATCCGCTCGTACCTCAAATTTTTCCGTGCTACCTTCGTTAGCTTCAATTCTCCAGTTATACCAACTTTCTCCTGTAGAACCATAATTATTAAAGGTGATTACCTTAGTTTCACCTTTCTTCAAAATGATGGATGTATTAGAATGTGTGGTATTGCCAGATGTTTTTTCTGTATTTCCAACTACTTCAATTGGGGCTCCCCACGCAGAATTTGCCCCCCCCAGTAGCAGGAATGCCACGAGGAGTGACTTAAAAGAAAAAGTAAATTTTCTCATAATTAAATAAAGTTAAATTAGTTAGTTAGTAAATTAATATTTATGTGATAAGCACATTTGTCTATTTTGTCGGATGAGTACCAGTATGGGGACTCATGCCTTGAAAACTATGATGCATACGACTATGCACATAGTTGTGGCAAATGTACGAAGAAGAAAGATACAAACAAAAGATTTTGGCAAAATTTACATATAGGCGCAGGATTTGGTCTTTTTTAGAACAATTTTTTGGAGAAAAACATAGAAAATAGACAAGGGACGCAAGCAGCAACGAAAACTTTGAACGAAGTGTAGGCACTCTCCCGAATTGGGAGGGTGCCCTGAATCAGGGCGTCCTTTCTATCCGATATTCTACTGGATTTTATGTATAGTTAGAAGCAAGTGTCGCGCCGACGCGCCTAAACGCCTAAATGAATAAGATACTTTTTTGAAAATACCGAAACCATACCGCTACTATACCGTTACTTAATAGAAAGGACTTCATACGAAATAAAAAGTAAGAGGTCAATAACAGTCATGCAGGATGTATTATCAACCGTTTTTCATCAATGTCCTATAGATTGTGACGATGTATATTGTTCGACTATTAAAGTAATAAACGATTTTGTATTTGGGATGAGATACAAAAGAATAATATTTGATCGTTGAAGTGCTTCTCCTCTTATCTATAACACCTATTTGGGGATTTTTCGATAATACATGTACAGTTTCATTGACACCTTGCAGAAAATGGTTCGCAGCTGTAACCCCCATAGTATCAAAGTACCATGTTGATATTTCAGAAACCCGAAGGAGAGCACTCCTTTTCCACGTTATCTTTAATTGGCCCATCGCTGAAATACCATATCGATTTCTTCTTGAGATGCATTACCACTCTTCATGGACATGCTTATTTCCTCGTCCAATTCTTCTTCTGAAAAGACACCTGGAACTGGAGAACTGCCCAACATTTTGAGACATTCGTACAAGCGTTCTTTGTCATCAGATGCTTGAACTCTATTTATAATCTCGTGTTTCAAGCTATTGAGGGACGAGGTGTATGGTGCAATAGGTTCTTCTGCTTTCATGTGTAGTATCTTTAGGTTGCAAAAATACAGATTTTGTTTTCCCCTACAAAATTCCATAAGTATTTTTTTGACAATTATTTCTCAAGGCTGGGGAAATACAGAGGAAACACAAAAACATAAACATAGCTAGGCGCGTCGGCGCGTCGGCGCGTCATTTGGTTTTTCATATTGCGTAGGAGTGCTAAAAGTAGTTATTAAAATTATTATATTATATAATATAATATAATAATTCAATATAAGGATTTTTGATGCGGGTAGCCGTTTTCTGATTTTCGAAATGACGCGCCGACGCGCCGACGCGCCTAAACGGCAATTTTAACATTTGAAATAAATTCAAAATGAATTCGAAAATCTATTGCAAACCGCCCCTTTCATGTCGTATCTTTGCATAGGCAAAACAAAAGAAAAATTGCCTCGCGCGCACACCGGCAAATTTTCCAGTGCACAGGAAAAATTTTGCACGAAAGACGAAAAACGGTTAGAAGTTAACGACAAGTCATCCGGAGGGCAACTCAATAACCAATAACCTATAACCAATAACCAAAAATTTGTTAAACCCTTAAATTTAAAAACTATGGCACTTAAAGTTAAAGCAAAGCAAAAGCTTCAGAAAGTAGGTAAGTATGCAGACACTTATCGTTTTGTTCTCTCTCCAGAACTCTACATCGCTCTGGCACAGAACAAGGTAATCAGCGAGGCGGCTCTCCGCTCAGGCATCAGCAAAGGCGTGATGCAGGCATGTTGGGATGCAGCAGGCGAAGTAATCAAGGCATGGGCAACAGAAGGTCACTCAGTGGCACTGCCAGGACTCGGAACAATGCGTTTCGGACTGCGCGCAAAGTCAGTGGCAACCGTTGACGAGGTAAAGTCAAAGCTCATCACCAGCCGACGCATCATCTTCACTCCATCAACCGACCTGAAGGACGAACTCTCCAACACCAGCGTTCAGATCACTTGCTACGACAAGGACGGCAATGTCCTCAAGCGCGTAACCTCTGCCGACGAAGGCGTAGTCGAAGACCCAGAAGGCGACGACACTGGCAGCACTGACGGCAAGACCGGAGACAACGAAAACGAAAACCAAAACGAAAACGGTTCTAACCAGAACCAGGGTGGTGGTAACGAAAACGAAAACCAAAACCCTAGCGGAGGTGGCGGCACCGAGGATGGCACTGACGAGAGCTAAGCAAGGTGAAAGGTGAGCCCTTCGGGGCTCCCGCTTTCTCTAACGAAAGACGAATGACGAAAAACGAAAAACCTGTAAACAGTAAACTAAACATTATGAAACGCGATATTCTTGAGACAGTGGTGAAGGTTATAGTAGCCGCACTCACAGCATTCCTCACAGCTATCACAACTACAAGTTGTATGGGACATGGACCATTTTAAATGTGAAATGTGAAATGTGAAAATTAAAAGTTGATAGTTAAGCTGATTTGCAATCGAAAATATTGTTTTTGTTCATATAGTAATTTTGAGTTGACAAACAGACATGGAGCTTCGCAGTGATGCGAGGCTCTTTTTTTTCACAATTGTTCCAATGTTCCAATGTTCCAGCACATTTTTCATCTGTTTTCCTAACGACTTTTGCAATAGTTGATGTCGTTTTTCCAGCGACTTTTGTAATAGTTGATGTCGTTTTTCCAGCGACTTTTATATATTTTTATGCTTTTTTCCTGACGAGATTCACATCTCCGTTGCCCTTTCCCAAAAATCAGAATGTGCAGGGGAGGGCGAGAAGCTGGTACATGAGGGTGCGAGCAAGACGCTGATGACCTGTGTCGTTGGGATGGAGACGGTCGGTAGCTGCATCGTTGAAGTACTGGGCATGCTCGTCGTGGAGAGGGTAGAGTCCGCTGGTGGCTGACCAGTCGAGGACAGGAACTGCCCAGATGTTTGCTGCTTCTTTCACTACCTGGATGTAGTCACTGATGAAGAGTCCTATTTTGTTGGCATATTGCTCGGTAGGTTGCCAGTTGTTTTCGTTAGGATAGAATCCGGCACGATGGATAGGGGTGAGAAGCACTATCTGTTTTGTGGGATAGAGCCGTTTGAGTTTGTCGAGGGCAATGTTGATACGACCACGAAATGTGTCTTTGTTCATGTCGGGAAGGCGCTGAAGACGCTTTTGTAGGTGTTTGGGTTCGCCGCGGGCTGCTTCAACCATTTGTTCCGATTCCTGATACCATTGACCGAGGGGTACGCTGTTGTTGAAGTCGTTGGTTCCCATGAAGATGATGATGGCATCGAGGGAGTCGGCATGTTCCTGCCAGCATTTGTCGGTCTGACGCGGTATGTCGTTCCATTGTCGTCCGCTCACTCCATAGACATAGGGGCTGATTTGCAGCCATTCTTGCAGATAGTACCAATATTTATGTGCGGCTGCTTTGTTGCGAGGGTCGGTGATGGAGTCGCCAAAGTATGCTACGCGTTTTCCGTGCCAAGGATGTTGAATCATCTGTTGGGCACTGGCTGTGAGAGGAAGGAGAAAAAGGATAAATAATGCATATTTCATAATGCATAATGCATAATTTTTAGCGAAAGACAAAGGTGAAATGCGCATAATGAATGGTTAGAGATTAATGGTTAGTGGGAACAAAGTTATGATAATGAGTTGGATTTTTTAAAGTTTTTTAGAAAAATTATACATTTATGTGGTTTTTTATCTAACTTTGCCGCGTTTTTATAGAATGAGAGATGTTTAGGTTTTCTATTCATTGTTTTGCAGTATCGGTAGTTGTGCTGTTTTTCGCTGTCGGATTGCTGTCGTGCGGTGGCAGGAAGAATATTGTGGATGTGGATGAGTTGCACAGACAGGATTCGCTGGAGTCGGCTATGGATACTCTGCAACTCGTTGAAGAGGAGGAGGAACCACCTGTAGCTGTGGACGGTCTCTTCGATGATTTCTTTTTTACTTTCGTGACTAATCCGTCGTTTCAGATGCAGAGGATTGAGTTTCCGCTGCCTGTGATGGACGGGGATAGTGCCATGATGGTGGGTTCGGACGACTGGGAGAAGTATAATAAGTTTATCTACCAGGAGCAGTTTTCTGTTATCATCGAGGATGATGATGATGTGCTGGTGAAGAATGATACAAGTGTGCATCGAGTAGCTGTAGAGGTGATTGATCTGGATGAAGCTGTAGCTAATGTATATACTTTCCGTAAGGAGGAGGCTATTTGGAAGTTGGCGAATATAGATAGAAGGGAACTGGAGGATTTGCCTAACGGACTGTTCCTGTCGTTTTTCGTGCATTTCATGAATGACTCTACGTTCCAGCAGAAGTCGATTGACGACCCCCTGAGGGTGGTTACTGCTGAGGATACGGAGGAGGATGTGATGGTGGAGAAGAAGTACGATGCACAGGACTGGGCAGAACTGAAGCATGACTTTCCGTTGCCGAAGAAGGAACTTGTGAATATCGATTACGGACAGCCTTCGAACAACAGAAGACATAAGCAGTTGCTGTTGCAGTCGATGACTGATGATTTGTTTATGAAGTTTAAGTTCCATAAGTACCACTCGGAGTGGAAACTCATAGAAATAGAGAATTAAGATGAAGATATATAACGACTACCCATTGCTGGAGAAGAATACGTTCGGAATGGACGTGAAGGCAAGGAACTTTGTGGAATATGATTCGGTAGAGGAGTTGCAGCAGCTGATTCGTGACGGCAAACTGCAGCAACCGCTTTTGCACATAGGACAGGGTAGTAATCTGTTGTTCACAAAGGATTTTGAGGGTATGGTGCTGCATAGTGCCATCAGAGGTGTGGATGTGGTAGGAGAAACGGCTGAGTGGACTGACGTGAAGGTTGGTGCTGGTGTGGTATGGGACGATTTTGTGGCAGAGGCTGTGGAACGCGGATGGTACGGAGCTGAGAATCTGTCGCTCATACCAGGCGAGGTAGGTGCTTCAGCCGTGCAGAATATAGGTGCTTATGGTGTTGAGGTGAAGGATCTGATTGTGGAGGTGGAATGTGTGGATTTGCAGTCGGGAGCTGTCAGGACATTTCAGAATGCTGACTGCCAGTATGCGTACAGACAGAGTGTATTCAAACATGAACTGAAAGGCAGATATGCTGTGGCGTATGTGACTTACAGGTTGCTGAAGGCGGCGAAACTGCATCTGGACTATGGTAATATACGCAATGTGTTGGCTGATAGGACGGACTATACTGCAAGGGATGTGCGCAATGCTATTATAGATATAAGGAATCAGAAATTGCCCGACCCGAAGGTGACGGGTAATGCCGGTTCGTTTTTTATGAATCCTATAGTTTCGCAGGAGAAGTACGAGGCTTTGCTGAAGGAGTACCCAACGATGCCGCATTACGAGGCTAAGGGTGGGGTGAAGATTCCTGCCGGATGGATGATTGACCAATGCGGACTGAAGGGTTTCCAGATGGGAAGGGCTGCCGTACACGATAAGCAGGCTCTGGTGCTGGTGAATAAAGGCGGGGCTTCGTCGGAGGAGATTGTTGCTTTGGCTCGAAAGGTACAGGAGAAGGTGAAGGAGAAGTTCGGAGTGGACATAAATGCTGAGGTGAATTTCATATGAAAGTAACGATACTGGGTTCGGGAACGTCGTGCGGAGTGCCACAGATCGGTTGCACATGTGCGGTATGTACCTCAACAAATCCGAAGGATAAGCGACTTCGCTGTTCGGCTCTTGTGGAGGTAGATGGAAAACGCATTCTGATTGACTGCGGACCGGACTTCCGACAGCAGATGATGAGCATAGACTTCAAACCTCTCGATGCTGTACTGGTTACACATGAACACTACGACCATGTGGGAGGAATTGATGATTTGCGACCATATAGCGTTTTCGGAGATGTGAATATATATGCCGAGAAGTTTTGTGCCGATCATCTGATGGAACGCATTCCGTATTGTTTTACACCAAAGGATAAGCGCTATCCGGGTGTGCCTGCTCTGAATCTGATAGAGATAGAACCCCATGTGCCCATCGATATAGATGGGGTGGAGGTGATGCCGCTGAGGGTGATGCACGGACAACTGCCTATCGTGGGTTTCCGCATTAAGAATTTTGCTTATATCACGGATATGAAGACTATTCCGGAGGAGGAATATGAGTATCTGAAGGGTGTGGAGGTGATGATTGTGAACGGACTGCGACATAAGGAACACCCTACACATCAGACTATCGAAGAGGCTATCGCCTTTGCTGAACGACTCGGGGTGAGAGAGATTTACCTGATTCATATGAGTCACCATATTCGTCCACATGCTGTAGAACAGGCTGAACTGCCGGAATGGGTGCATTTGGGATATGATGGTGTAAAGTTTAAAGTTTAAAGTTTAACGGTTAAAGGTTAAAGGTTATTGGTTATTGACTTGTAAAGTTTAAAGTTTAACGGTTAAAGTTTAATGGTGATAGTTTATAGTGAATAGATAATAGTTTTTAGCTGTTGGTTGTTGAAAATTTATAAATCTGAATTATTTTTTTGTAAATATAGGAATAGAATTTTGTAATATGGTGTAAAGTGTTGTTTCTTTGCGCCATATTTTTTTATCTACTCACTCAATAAGGTATTAACATGGCTGCCATTAAACCCATTCTGACTATTACCGGTTCGGACTCTACAAGTGAGTCAGGCATTCAGGCTGATATAAAGACTATATCGGAGCTTGGAGGATATGCTGTGACGGCAATTACGTCGGTCACGGTACAGACAACTCTTGGTATTCAGGAGATTTATGACCTGCCTGCAGAGATTGTGAGGGAACAGATTGAGGCGGTGATGAATGATATGCAGCCTGATGTGGTGAAAGTGGGAATGATCAGAACTGAGGAGGTGCTCGATGTGGTAGTGGACGAACTGAGACGCTACAAACCCCGACATATCATCTTCGACCCGATTATCAGGTCGAGCCGCGGAGATGCTCTGATGACTGACCATATGCTTAATTGTATAGTCGATAAACTGATGCCGCTGGTGACTCAGGTGGTAAGTTTTGACGCAGTAAGGTATCACGGAATGAAGAACAGATATGCCAGTGCCCTTGCTGTCTTCCTGAATAATGGGGACGGAACGAACGAGGCAAGGAAGAAGGCAAAGGAGTTTGTGAACAGTCAGACGGTTAGGGATAATAACCTGAGAAGCAGGGCAAACGAACTGTATATGGATTTTCTGAATGTGGTAACAGAACATGTTGGGAAGAAGAATGATGTGCAGTTTTATGCTGAAAAACTGAATGTGAGTACCAGGTATCTGGCTCAGGTAACCCGACGGATAGCTAATAAGTCTCCGAAGATGATTATTGACGAAAAACTGGTAAAGAAGATTGAACTGCTGCTGAAGACAACAGAGAGGAATGTGCAGGAGATAGCCTACGAATGCGGGTTTTCGTCGCAAGCGCATCTGGCAAATTATTTCAAGAAACTAAGGGGAGTTTCTCCCACAGGATATAGGAAAAAGTATTAATTTTTTTAAATGATGTAATTATGAAAATCACAAAACAACAAGAACTGAACAGAAATCTTGCCCAAATGCTGAAGGGCGGTGTGATTATGGATGTGACAACTCCAGAACAGGCTCGTATCGCCGAGGCTGCCGGAGCATGTGCCGTGATGGCGTTGGAACGTATTCCTGCTGACATAAGAGCTGCAGGAGGTGTGTCGAGAATGAGTGACCCGAAGATGATTCGCGGCATTCAGGAGGCTGTTAGCATTCCGGTGATGGCTAAGTGTCGAATAGGACATTTTGCGGAGGCTCAGATTCTGCAAGCTCTTGAGATTGACTATATTGACGAGAGTGAGGTGCTCTCACCTGCTGATAATGTATATCATATCGATAAGACTAAGTTTGACGTACCTTTCGTCTGCGGAGCAAAGAACCTGGGCGAGGCTCTTCGCAGAATTGCTGAGGGAGCTACGATGATTCGTACGAAGGGAGAACCCGGAACGGGCGATGTTGTGCAGGCTGTGACTCACATGCGTATGATGCAAAGCGAGATTCGCAGATTGCAGTCTATGTCGGAAGACGAACTCTTCGAGGCTGCCAAGCAGTTGCAGGCTCCATACGAACTGGTGGAGTATGTGCATGATAACGGCAAACTGCCCGTAGTGAATTTTGCTGCCGGTGGTGTGGCAACTCCTGCCGATGCAGCTCTGATGATGCAACTGGGTGCGGAAGGAGTTTTCGTAGGAAGCGGTATCTTCAAGAGTGGAAATCCGGAACGACGTGCTCAGGCTATCGTAAAGGCGGTAACTAACTATAAGGATGCAAAACTACTGGCAGAACTGAGTACTGACCTCGGCGAGGCTATGGTAGGTATAAACGAACAGGAAATTGCCCTGCTGATGGCAGAAAGGGGAAAGTGATGAGAGTGGCTGTGCTTGCCCTACAAGGGGCATTCGCTGAACATGAACAGATGATGCAACGACTTGGGGTGGAGACATTCCAAGTGAGACAGAGGAAGGATTGGGACCAACCAAAGGACGGACTAATCATTCCTGGTGGCGAATCAACTACCCAGTCGAAGTTGTTGCACGACCTGGGACTGTTCGACGTAATCAAGAAAGACATTGAGAACGGACTGCCCGTATTCGGTACTTGTGCAGGACTGATTCTGCTCTCGCCAATGCACCTCGGAACGATGGACATAGATGTGTGCCGTAATGCCTATGGCAGACAGTTGGGCAGTTTCTATACCGAAGCTCCAATGAAAGGAGTGGGAGAGAAGGTTCCGATGACCTTCATACGCGCGCCTTATATAAATAATGTCTTCGGGAAGGATTGTGAAGCTCTTGCTACTGTTGACGGACATATCGTTGCAGCACGACAAGGAAATCAACTGGTAACAGCTTTCCATCCGGAACTGAACGATGACTTAAGAATACATAAGATGTTCGTGGGGGTAATGGTTAAGGGTTAGTGGTTATTGGTTATTGACGATAACGATAACGAAAACTACCTGAAATTTGTATAATAAAAAAAGCGGTTGAAAAACCGCTTTTTTGTTTTATTTCAAATCAACAACTGGGATGTTGTCTTTGTCGTTGTAGTAGAGGTTTTCTCCAGCCATACCCCAGATGAAGGTGTAGTAGTATGTGCCGGCTGCTGCGTGGATAGACCATTCAGGCGACATGATTGCCTGTTCGTTGTGGAGCCATACTACTCGGCTTTCCTGTGGTTCACCCATTACGTGAGCAATAGTCTGGTCGGTTGGCAGGTTGAAGTAGTAGTAAGCCTCGATACGACGACCATGAGTGTGAGGTGGCATTGTGTTCCATACAGCTCCAGGATTGAGTTGTGTAAGTCCCAACTGCAACTGGCAAGGACCTTCCTCAAGAACGTCGTTTACGATGAGTTTGTAAACGGTACGGTTGTTTGCTTCTTCTGTTGTGCCTACAGGTCCCCAAACAGCTGCTTTGAGAGAACCCTTACGTCCGTCGAGGGTAATCCATTGAGTCTTGTAGTGCTTGTGGGCAGTAGCTGAGTTGAGGTAGAACTTAGCTGGTTTGCTGGCATCCTTAGAACGGAATTCAACAACTTTGTTTACATCCTTGTCCTTACCGATGTGGCCACGACCAATGTAAAGAGCTTCCTTTGGAGAGAGAGCGTATTCCTTACCGTCAACGATGACTACTCCGTCGCCAGCTCCACAGTTTACAACACCAAGTTCGCGGTTGTAGAGGAAGTATTTTTCCTTGATAGTCTTATCTACATCGAGACCGAGTTCTGGGAAGTTCTCCAGTTTGAGAGTTTTGTGAACAGGCATAGCTCCTCCGAAGATGAAGCGATCGTAGTGGGAATAAGTGAGGTTGATTTCGTCTGCTACCATTACCTTCTCCATTACAAAACGCTCGCGGAGAGTCTTTGTGTCGTAGTGTTTTACGTCGGCAGGATGACAAGCAGTCTGAAAATTTACCTTCTGCTGAGCATTTACTGTCAGCGATGCAGCTAATGCTGCAAGAAAAATCAATTTCTTCATAATATTATTATTTAAATTGTCTAATGTCAAATGTCTAATGTCTAATTATGAATTATGCATTATGAATTATGCATTATTCTTGCTCTGTTCCATGCAACGAGGGCGATGGTGAGAACTACGAGTATTCCAGCTCCGATGTACTGGAGGTACTTCATACATGCATAAATGAGTGTTGACAACGGGCTTGATGCGAAGTCGAGGGCTCCTGCTTCAAATCCAGCTGGTACCTGAACACTCTTGTCGTCTGGGTGTATGGCAGCTACTGTATGAGCAGCACTTGTGAAGTCGCCTGCCATCCATGTTACGAAGTAAAGTCCGATAGCCATTACGACAAATCCTACTATGAACGAACGGAGAACATTTCCGTTGGTATAAGGAAGAACCATCACAAAGACATAGAACATACCGGCAAGACTTGCGAGAGGCAGGAATTGGTTGCCTGGAAGTACGACGGCAAGAACGAGTGTTACAGGAATGAGAAGGAGGGAAACTACGAGTGTAGTAGGGTGGCCGATAACGAGAGCTGGGGACATACCGATGTAGAACTCCTTGTCGGCACCAAACTTCTTTGCGATGAGTTCTTTGGTTGCTTCAGCTATTGGTTTCAAACCTTCGATGAAGAGAGATGTGATGCGAGGAATGAGTTCCATGACTGCTCCCATCTTGATACCAATCTTCAGGGTGTTAGGAATGTTAGCTACGATTTCATCCCAGTTGCGGCAAGCCAAACAACCGATTATTATTCCGATGAGAACTCCGAGGAAAAGTGGTTCGCCAAAGAGTCCGAACTTCTTCTTCATACCTTCTGCATCGATATTTATCTTGTTGATTCCTGGAATATAGTCAAGAATCTTGTTGATGATAACAGCAAAAGGCATGAAACCCTGACAGAATGGCTGTGGAATGCTGATTCCGTCCATGCCAGGATAGAACTTCTGAAACTTCTTAGCTGTAATGTCGGCAAGTACGAGGGTGATGATGTAGCAGATGATAGCTGCGAAGAATCCCCAACCGATAGAACCAGTCATGAAATAGATGACAGCTCCGATAAATGCAAAGTGCCAGTAGTTCCACAGGTCAATGTTTACTGTACGAGTGCAACCGATAAGCAACAGGAGGAGGTTTACTCCAAGACAAACAGGAATGATGAATGAACCGACGAGAGTGTTGTAAGCAACAGATGCGGCTGCCGGCCATCCCATGTCGAATACCTGCAACTTGAGGTTGTAGATTTCTACTACTTGCGAGAGTGCTGGCGACATAGTGTCAACCAAAAGTGCTGTGATAATGCTGAGTCCGACAAAACCGACTCCTACATAAAGTCCGCTCTTGAGAGCTTTGGAAAACTTAATTCCAATACAAACACCAAGGATAGTGAAGATGATAGGCATCATGACTGCCGCTCCTAATCCAATGATGTAGGAAAATACTTGTTCCATAATGTGAGAATTATTTTAAGATAATTTATATATAATGTCAAAAAACGAAGCCAAAGGTACGACAAAAATAGAAAAGGGTAAAGTGAAATTGAGAAAAAACTGAAATAGCATGGAAAAAGTAGATTGATGAGAGTGAAAAATGAAACTTTTTTACTTTTTTCTTCGCTAATCTGAAGAAAAGACGTAATTTTGCACGATTTATGTAGAAACGAATATTAATAACAAATAAGAAAATGGCAAAGAAAAACAATTCAAAACCAGAAGAGGCAATTGCTCTGGATGTGCAACTGACCAAAACTGAAGCTTTTATCGAAAAGAATCTTAAGAAAATCCTTTGTGCTATCGCTGTTGTAGTAGTTGTAGTTGTAGCATTTTTCGCTTACAACAACTATACTGACAGCAAGAACGATGATGCACAGAAAGCAATCGCAGCAAGTCAGGAAGCATTTGCTCAGCAGCAGTATGACAAAGCTCTGAGCGGTGATGGTGCTATGAGTGTAGGTTTCCTCCGTATTATTGATGAATACAGCGGAACAAAAACTGCAAACCTTGCAAAGCTCTATGCAGCTATCTGCTATGCTAATACTGAAAAGTATGATGAAGCTATCAAGATGTTTGAGAGCTACAGCAAGAAGGATGATCAGATGATTTCTCCTGCTTCTACAGCTGCTCTCGCTAACTGCTACGTTCAGAAGGGTGACAATGCTAAGGGTATCGACCTGTTTATTAAGGCAGCTAAAGAAGCTGACAATGATGCTCTATCACCAGTATTCCTAATGCAGGCTGCAAAGATATATCAGGCTGAAGGACAGAACGAAAAAGCTGCTGAACTCTACCAGGAAATTAAGAAGAAATATTTCCGTAGCCCTGTATCTGCTGAAATCGACAAGTATATTGAAGCTGTATCTAAATAATTGAACAGTAATGGCTACAGAATACCATAATCTCTCTGACTACGATGTTAATAGCGTTCCTTCTGCAAAGGGAATGAAGTTTGGCATCGTTGTTAGTGAGTGGAACACAGAAATTACAGGTGCCCTACTTGAAGGAGCCAGTAAGACCCTTATGGATAATGGCGTAAAGAAGGAAGATATATTGGTGAAGACTGTTCCAGGAAGTTTTGAACTGATCTATGGAGCTCGTCAGATGACAAAACTGCCACTTGATGCTATTATCGCTCTCGGATGTGTGATTCATGGCGAAACTCCACACTTCGAATATATCTGTCAGGGAACCACAGCCGGACTGGCTCACTTGAATGCTACTCAGGATATACCTGTTATCTATGGACTGATTACTGCAAACAATATGCAGCAGGCAAAAGACCGTAGTGGCGGAAGACTGGGCAATAAGGGTGATGAGTGTGCCGTAACAGCTATCAAGATGGCTGACTACAGACGCAATGTAAAGTAATAAAATACTATCAGGCGATTCGAAAGAATATTACGAGGGATAATTCTAAGCATAATCATTATTTATGCATCCCTGATCCTGCTATTCAGTTTGCCTTCTATTCAGAAGTCATTGGCAAATTGGATAGCAGGTGTTTTGTCAGAAGAACTTGATACCAGAGTAGAGATTGGTAGTGTGAATCTGGGTTTTCTGAATCGTGCTACCATCAATGACCTAAGTCTGTACGACCAACAAGGGGCTGAAATGCTGAAGGTGGCTCGTGTGTCGGCAGGTATAGACTATATCCAAGCTATCAAGGGTAATATCGATATAGGTACTGCCCAGCTATTCTCCCCAGTTGTTGTTTTGTATCAGGATTCTATCGGAGCAAAACCGAATTTTCAGTTCGTTATAGATGCTTTCAGTTCTGACAGCAAAGAAGAAAAACCGCTTAACCTGCGAATAAATTCTCTTATTCTGAGGCATGCGAATGTGAGTTATGATGTATTGTCTGAACCACATACAGAAATGGTGGATACCATAAACAAACTGTATGCTATCGATAAGAACCACTTGCAGTTGAATAATTTGGGATTGAACTTGTCGCTAAAGGCTCTGACTAACGATTCTATAAACCTTATAGTGAAACGTTTGTCGGCAAACGAGTTGAATAGTGGTCTTGCTATCGATGAATTATCGTTCGGATTGGATGCTAACAAGCAACAGGCATTTCTTCGGAATTTCAGATTAGAGACCCCAGGCAGCTCGTTTTCTGTTGATTCGCTTAAGGTATATTATCCAAACTATCAGCAAGATAAATCATTCAGCTTTGACCCTATACAATTGAAGGCGATGATTAGTCCTTCAGATTTTCAAAGCATCGTTCCTTTCTTACATACTTTCCATACTACTTATTTCCTTACGGCTCAAGTGGAAGGGAATAGTAATGGAATAAAGCTGAGTCAGTTAACATTGAATAATCCTACTGGAACCATTTCTCTTGACGCATTAGGAAGTGTGAAGTTGGAGGATGGAAAACTGACAAGTGGAGACCTGGCTATAAACTCTTTGACTGCAAGTGCGAAAGGAATTCAGGACCTACTCGATGAACTACAGTTGGACGAAAAAGTAAAAAAGACTGTTGCCTCATTTGGTTCTATAGCCTTTACCGGATGGGGTACTTACACTAGAGAATCGACAATTCTGGACGGTAGGTTGCTTACTTCTGCAGGAAATGTGAACTATACAGCAATGATTGATTCTGTAAAGAATATTTCCGCTTCAGTAAAAGCCCAGAAGTTTAATGTTGGAGCCTTGATGCAGAATTCGAATTATGGTGTTGCTGACTTAGATGTGAATATAAGTGCTAAAGACAAGAAACTCCTGTCTGCCGTAGGACAATGTAATGTATCGGGGGCTGCTCTTGATTTGCAGTCGGATATTGACTATAGTCTGAATGGGGAAAATTATGATTTGAAACTAAACAGTAATATATACAACTTCAATCCTTATGCTTTGTCTTTAACAAAAGATTTGAGGGGGGATACATATAGCGGAATGCTAGATGCCCATGTAACAGGTAGTAGCATTGACAATGTGAAGGGATTTGTGAATCTGCAGGATGTAAGGATGCAAAACGATTCTGTGTCTCTTTCGTTTGATGGTTTGAATGTTGTTGTGGATCGAGGTGAGGATGGAACACATATGAATGTGGAAAGTGACTTTCTTCGGGCTGATTTAGAAGGTGATATATACTTTTCTACTTTGGTGAATGAGATTACTTCGATGATACAACCACACTTGAGAGATTTGGTTACTTTCAAGGGTACGAGTCATAATAGCAAGCATTCGAATTTCACTTATTCTGCACGAGTTTTCCCTAATCAGTTTATTGCCCATCTTCTGCCTAAGGATGTGAAAATAGTTGCTCCTGCTCAAGTGTATGGTTTCCTTAATTCGGTAATTCAACAACTAAATCTGAATGTGAGGAGTAGAAAAATAGAATATGGTGAGAGGGAATTCAATAATGTTATTATCAAGTGCGATAATACTGTTGAAAATCTGTCTGCATCCCTTTCTGCGATTGTAGCCAGCGATGAATCTGCTGCAAAAATCAATTTGTCTGCTGTTGCTGAAAATAGTGTGATTGACAGCAATGCAAAATTGCAATTGCGTGGAAATACAAATGTAAATCTGGACTTGAACAGTCTGGTTTCGTTTTCTGACAGTTTGGGTAGCAAAAAGGTTGATATCAGTTTGGGTAAGTCGTTGCTTACCATTAACGACTCTGTTTGGCATATTTCTCCTACTTTGGTAAGTGTGCATAAGAATGGTATCTCTTGTCATAACTTAAGAATTGATGGTGAGAATAATAGTTATGTGATTGTCGATGGTGTTGCTTCATCAGCATCAGATAACGATAGTATTGTCGCTTATCTGAATAATATGCAGATAGAATATATTCTAGATGCTGTTGACTTTACAGCTGTCAACCTAGGTGGTAAAGCCTCCGGAACTATTGTTGCAGACGGACTGATGTCGGATAATCCTTTGCTACATGCAAATCTGACTGTTGATGACCTTCTCTTTGAAAAAGGTTCGATGGGTAGGGCAGCCATAAAAGGTTCATGGGATAACGAAAAGAAAGCGATAATGCTTGATGCCCTGATGACTCAACCACCTGCTGATGGTGATGCTGTAGGACTGCCTACAGGAACGGAACTCCATGGGTATGTTTCACCTGCTAATAATGACATGAAACTGGATATTACCGCCAACCGCACGAATGCAGAATTTCTGAATGGGTTCTTGGATGGTGTGTTTCATCCGATTACCGGAGAACTTACTGGCTTTGTGAGTGTTGTAGGACCGCTGAATAAAGTTGAATTGATTGGTGAGGTAGATGCAGATCTTAATCTGGCTCTATTGGCTACGCATGTGCCATATAAAGCTATTCATCAGCATGCTTCTCTGAAACCAGGTTTGTTTGAGTTTGTAGATATAGAACTTGTTGACAGAAATGGACACAAAGGAGTGGTGAATGGTACTGTAACTCATTCTAATCTGGCTAATTTTAAGTATGAATTTGATGCCGATTTCAATCAGATTCTGGCATATGAAGAACATACTTTCAATGAAAATAATTTCTACGCAACGATATATGCAGACGGTACTTTGCAGGTGCATGGTAGCGACGGACACCCGATGTATATAAAAGCTAATATCACACCTGTCAGAGGTTCGGTTTTTGCGTATGACTCCGCTTCGCCTGATGCGATTTCTTCAGGTAGTTTTGTGGAAATAAAAGACGTGACTCCAGTAGATTCTGTAAAAACCGACACTATCGAGAAATCGCTATTCGATTTCTTTGCTCCAACGGAGGAAGAACAAACTTATAATTATGTATGGCAAAAGTCTGATGAAAAATCGGATAGTGTTGTCTCTACCCGTTATTTGTATAAGGGTGACCTTTATATGGATTTTAACGTGAATCTGAATGAGAACTGTCAGATTAGACTCAGGATGGATAATAATTCAGATGGCTATATTACTACTTATGGACGAGGTAATTTGACTGCAAAATATCATAATAAGGGTGCTCTTGAACTGTTTGGTACATATAATATCCAACGAGGAAATTATAAACTCTATTTGCAAGATTTTATCACCAGAGATTTGGTTTTGCAGCAGGGTAGTAGTGTGGAATTCAATGGCGCTCCGTTCGATGCCAATATCCATTTGATATGTCACCATTTAGTTAATGCTGTACCCCTTAGCGATATTACGAATACTACTGCTTATGCTGCAAATAATAAAGTAAAGGTGAATTGTATTCTTGACATCTCTGGAAAACTCGGAAATATGTTGTTCCGTTTCGATATAGATGTGCTGAATGTAAGTGATGAGGTAAAACAATTGGTTCGTTCGATGATTACAACAGAGGAAGAAATGAATACACAAATAATCTATCTCCTTGCTTTGGGACGTTTCTATCCTTCGAATACAGCTCAGGCTGTTAATGATAATGCTTCTACATCGGCAATGAATTCCCTTGTGTCTTCCACTATTTCCGGTCAGTTGAATAACATTATCGGAAATATTATCGGCAATAATTCAAACTGGAATTTCGGAACAGGTATTGTCACAGGTGAACGAGGCTGGAATGACTTGGATGTTGAAGGAACTCTGTCGGGACGACTTTTTGATGACCGACTACTTATAAATGGTGCTTTTGGTTATCGCGACAATACTCTGACAAATCAAGGAACGTTTGTGGGTGATTTTGAGGTAAAATGGCGTCTTAGAAAGTCTGGAGGCAATTTGTATCTGAAAGCCTACAACCAAACAAACGATCGTTATTTTACTAAGTCAACCCTTAATACTCAAGGCGTGGGACTGAGTTATATCCATGACTTTGAATCATGGAAAACTATCTTTAAGAAATAGAGTATTTTTAAACTTTCTAAAAACGTGGTTTTGTAACATAAAAAGTAAAGATGATTCTTTGCTTTTCTATATGATTATGCGTAACTTCGCGCAGAAATTATAACTACCATATGGCAACAAAAAAAACATATAATAACAATAGCAGAAACACGAAAAGAAAGGGCGATAACGGCAAGGCGGACTTGAATGTTATAAATGGTATTGAAAAGAAGGAACTGACTGGATTTATTTTGGGACTGATAAGTCTTGTTGTGGCAGTTTTTCTTCTCATTGCTTTTTGTTCATATCTTTATACTGGATATGCAGATTTTGATTTGTTGGAACGTCTGAATTCTGGTGATTTGGTAAATGAACATTATCGCTTTCAAAACACATGTGGTAGTCTGGGTGCCAGAGCTGCTTATTTCTTCCTTCACGAAACATTTGGTTTGGCATCATTCCTGTTTATTCCATTCCTGATTATTTTGGGCTTGAGACTGATGCGCGTTTTCCGTGTTCATCTTGTGAGAAAGGTAATCCTTGGTATCTTCATGATGATATGGACTAGCGTTTTCCTCGCATTTATAAGCGATTTGATTCCTGGTCTGCAAGACTCGTTCCTCAATATTGGTGGTAATCACGGAAAATTAGTTGTCAGAAAGGTTACTGCTATGGTAGGTTCTCCTGGTTTGTTAGGCTTGATGATAATTACAGCTGTGATGTATCTTGTATATGTAAGTGCAAAGACTATAGAACTGATACGAAGCATGCTGAGAATGAACTTCATTCAGAAGATTCGTCTTAAGAAACGACAGGCTGAGGAAAGTGCTGAAAATAGTGATGAAGACGGAAACAGGAATGATGAGGATAGTCAGTCTGACGATGAGGAAACGGCTGATGCTTCAACACAGTTGGCTCTCGAGTTTGAGAATGTGATGAAGAAGAATAACGTCGTGGAATTCGGTGACCTTACTTCTGATTTAGATAAGGATACAGAGGAAGAAGCTGAGCAGGAGGAAAAGCCAGATAATAGTATTAATTTGGATATTACTGGTAGTTCTGAGAATTCGGATGCAAAGGATGTGGCAGATAATGGTGGTGAATCAGAAGAGGAAACAGATGGTCCTGATTTTGATGTTACGGCAACAGAAACAGAGCAGGGTAGCGGGGAGATAGAGCATGGTGATATCAATACTCCATACGATCCGAAACTCGACCTTGAGTCGTATCAGTATCCAACAATGGATCTGATCGCAAGTTCTGAAGATAGTACTCCTGCTATTGATATGGCTGAACAGAATGCGAATAAAGACCGCATTACTCACGTACTTGGTAACTTTGGGGTTGAAATCAGCAGTATTAAAGCCACCATTGGTCCAACTATCACTCTTTATGAAATAGTTCCTGCAGAAGGTACCAGAATCAGTAAGATTCGTAACCTGGAAGATGATATTGCTCTTAGCTTGGCTGCTGAGGGAATTCGTATTATTGCTCCAATTCCAGGTAAAGGAACTATAGGTATAGAAGTTCCTAATAAGAAGAAGTGTGTAGTATCTATGGAGAGCGTTTTGAGTAGTAAAGCTTATCAAGACAGCACTATGGAACTGCCTTGTGCTATAGGTAAGACCATTACCAATGAAGTGTTTATGTTTGACCTTGCTAAAGCTCCACACCTTCTTGTTGCTGGTGCTACAGGACAAGGTAAATCTGTAGGTTTGAATGCTATCATTGCTTCCCTGCTTTATAAGAAACATCCAGCAGAACTGAAGATTGTTATGGTTGACCCTAAAAAGGTTGAGTTCAGTATTTATTCTCCAATAGAAAATCATTTCTTGGCTCGCCTTGAGGAAGAAGAAGATTGTATCATTACTGATGTACAGAAAGTAGTGAAGACTCTTACATCGCTTTGTCAACTCATGGATACACGATATGATTTATTGAAGAAGGCGGGATGTAGAAATATTAAAGAATACAATGCTAAGTTTAAGGAGCGCAAACTCAATCCGGAGCATGGTCATGAGTTTATGCCATATATAGTTGTTGTTGTCGATGAGTTCGGAGATCTCATCATGACAGCAGGAAAAGAAGTGGAACTTCCAATCTGTCGTATTGCTCAGTTGGCTCGTGCTGTAGGTATTCATATGATTATTGCTACACAGCGACCACAGGCAAGCATCATTAGTGGTGCAATCAAGACAAACTTCCCAGCACGTATGGCATTCAAGGTAAGTTCGATGATAGACTCTCGAGTTGTACTCGACCGTCCTGGCGCACAACAACTGATTGGACGAGGTGATATGTTGTTCTTGGCAGGAAATGATCCGGTTCGTGTTCAATGTGCATTCCTTGACACACCTGAAGTAAGCAATGTATGTAATTTTATTGCTAAACAACAGGGATACCTCCATCCAATGTATTTGCCAGAGGTGGTTGTAGAAAGTGATGCTGATGGTATGGGTGGCGGAAGTGTTGACCCAAAACGTCTCGACCCTCTCTTTAGCGAAGTAGCTAAGTTCGTGGTTAACTCTCAACAGGGTAGTACTTCGATGATTCAACGTAATTACTCCATCGGTTACAATCGTGCTGGAAAGATTATGGACCAGTTGGAACACATGGGTGTAGTTGGTGCTCAGTCGGGTAGTAAACCTCGTGAGGTGTTGATTAAAGATCCACTCACACTTGAATCACTCTTAAATAATTTGGGATAAATGAGAAAACTTACATTTTTCATATTACTCTTTGTTTCCCATATGGTCTTTGCTGATAATGCAAAAGCTATATTGGATAAGGCGTCGACTCAGTTTAAAGCAGCTGGTAATGTGAAAATAGGATTTCAGATTACTGCTAATAATCAGAATACCACAGGATATATTAATATTGCAGCAAATAAATTCTTCTGCGATATGGCAGGTATAGATGTGTGGTTCGATGGAACTACTATGTGGCATTATGTAAAAGCTGATGGAGAGGTGAGTGTGACAACTCCTTCTGCTAAGAATTTAGCTAAAATGAATCCTTATTTCTTCCTGACCATTTACAAGAAAGGATATAAATGTAAGATGGGTAAATCGACTAAAGACTACTATGAGGTGGTGATGACAGGTGGAAAAGACACAGATTTTTCGTCTATAACGGTTCGTCTGAACAAAAAAAACTATAATCCTATATACACAAAGACGATTTCAAAGAAGAATACCATAGAGATAACAGTAAACTCCTTCCTGCCGCATCAATCTTTCGATGCTTCCTCTTTCCGTTTCAATCCGAAAGAGTTTCCAGGTGTTGAAGTTATTGACTTAAGATAATTCTGATTATTAACGACTAAATATTTTTAAATAATTACTTAAATACGATACCAAATGGAACACATTCGTTGTCTTATTTTAGGTTCTGGCCCTGCTGGTTATACAGCAGCAATATATGCAAGTAGAGCAAATCTTGCTCCTGTTATTTATGAGGGTCTTCAGCCTGGTGGTCAGTTGACGATTACTGATATGGTTGAGAATTTCCCATCTCATCCGGAACCTATTTCAGGTCCCGAATTGATGGATCTCATGCGTAAGCAAGTTGAGAAATTCGGAGTAGATATTCGTCAGCACATTTGTATTAAGTCCGATCTTTCTGCTGCACCATATAAATTTACATTCGAGGATGGTTCAGAAGTGGAAGCAGACTCTGTGATTATTGCTACAGGAGCTAGTGCAAAATTCCTTGGACTGGAAAGTGAAGAGAAATATCGTGGAATGGGTGTGAGTGCTTGTGCTACTTGCGACGGCTTTTTCTATCGTAAGAAAGTTGTTGCTGTCGTTGGAGGTGGTGATACTGCATGTGGTGAAGCACTCTATCTTGCTGGACTCGCTTCAAAGGTGTATCTGATTGTACGTAAGCCATTCCTTCGTGCTAGTCAGATTCTTCAAGATAGAGTAAAGAATAATCCAAAGATAGAGATACTTTTCGAAACAAATACTGTTGAACTCTATGGTGAGAATGGTGTTGAAGGAGGACATATGGTATATCGTAAGGGAGAATCTGATGAACGCCGTTATGACCTTCCGTTCGATGGCTTCTTCTTGGCCATAGGTCACAATCCAAATACTGAAATATTCAAGCCTTGGATTGAAACAGATGAAAACGGATTCATAAAGACTCAGGGGGACACTCCTCGTACGAATATACCTGGTGTTTTTGCAGCAGGCGATGTTGCAGACCCACGTTACAGACAAGCAATTGTAGCAGCTGGCAGCGGATGTAAAGCTGCTATGGAAGCAGAGAAGTTTCTTCTATGACATTAAATCAAGCAAGAATATTTTATAGACTGATATCACATCATCAGCACCTTCATGCCCACAGACATCCTATGTTTGAGAAGAATATGTTTGTGAAGGTGTTCAGCTATATCTTTGTTTCCTTCTGGGCTGTATATCTCATGATGCTTGCATTTTTCTGTTATGAGTTGTTCAGCGAAGAAGCATTGGAAGTATTTGACATGGTTGACGGTTGTATGATATTCTTGCTTACACTCGATTTCTTCCTTCGTTTTGGAATGCAGGAAACTCCAGCTCAAGATGTACACTCATACAAGCTGATGCCTATACCTATACGTTTCCTTCTCGATGTTTTTTTGGTTCGTATGGGACTTAGTGCCTACAACTTCTTCTGGTTTTTCTTTCTTGTTCCCTTTGGACTGTTGGCTGTAGTTAAGTTCTATGGTTTCATTGGATTGCTAAGCTATTTGATTGGGTGGTGGATGTTGTTTGTGGTCAACAGCATGTGGTATCTGATATGTCGTACATTCGTAAATCGCAACATATATCTTATTGTAGTTCCCATACTTATATATGTGGCAATCATTTATTTCGGTATGTTCTTTGACCCTACAAATCCTTGGCTTTTCAATACAGGTGTCTGGATTGGCAGATTATTCGTCACGTGCAATCCTCTGATGTATCTGCTTGCGTTAGCTATTATAGTTCCACTATTTTGTATAAACAGGAAAATCCAATACTTGTCAGTTTACAATGAAATTGCAAAGGGCGAGAAAGTAGATAAGTATAAATCCTACGAACTCTCTATGCTTGAACGATTCGGAACAGTTGGAGAATACTTGAAACTGGAGATTCAGTCTATTATCCGAAATGCTGTTAT
>JAEEGI010003214.1_pt1 | contig 39051 bp, 39 predicted proteins | sample 8958751 | NCBI WGS metagenome assembly JAEEGI01 (sample SAMN16246545, study PRJNA631951) | gut metagenome | biome: gut microbiome; feature: rumen; material: KS-attached | host: Bos | place: Iran: Karaj | collected 2018-10 | reverse complement strand
CTCCATGGGAACGCCCTGCCCAAAGAGAGCAGTAAAGGTATCACGCGCAGAGTGGCCGATGGCCAGGATCACATGGCGGCAGGGGAGATAATGGCTCTCATCGCCGGCCTCGTACTGTACGCCCGTCACGGTACCCGCTTCGATCACAAGACCGGTGAAGCGGGCGCCGAAGCGCACTTCGCCGCCGCGCGATTCCACTTCTTTCCGGATGTTCTGCACCACATCGATCAGGATGTCGGTACCGATGTGTGGCTTGGCGTCGTACAGCACTGTTTCCGGGGCGCCGTGGGCGTGGAACTGTTCCAGCACCCAGTGGATGCGCCCGTCGTGCGTGCCGGTGTTGAGCTTGCCGTCGGAAAACGTGCCGGCTCCGCCTTCCCCAAACTGCACATTATTCTCGGGGTCAAGCTTTCCGCCGGCGCGGAAGGCGTCGACTGCAGCTTTTCTTGTCACGGCGTCCAGCCCGCGCTCTAGCACGAGCGGGCGGAGACCTGCTTTGCTCAGCACCAGCGCGGCGAACATGCCGGCCGGGCCGAACCCGATGATGACGGGACGGAGAGCGGGCGGCTCCTCCATACAGGGGATCTCATAGACCGGTTCCGTCCACGGGAGCACGTCTTTGCTTTTCAGCTTCTGCAGCAGGCGGGCTTCGTCCCGTTTTACCTCGACGGCGACGGAGCAGTTATAGTGGATGTTTTCTTTTTTGCGTGCGTCCAGCGAGCGCTTTTTCAGCATGAGGGAGAGGATCTCACTCTCCGGGACGCGCAGCTTTTTTGCGGCTTTCTCCCGCAGAAAAGAGAGGTCTTCCTCCGGGAGCAGTGTGAGATTGCGGATCAGGATCATGTGCCCAGCCTCCCGGCAAGCGCGCCGCTGGCCCAGGCCCACTGCAGGTTGTAGCCGCCGCAGGGCCCGTCGATGTCCAGCACCTCACCGCAGACGAAGAGCCCGGGAACGAGGCGGCTTTCCAGCGTGTCGGGATCGAAATCCCGGGTGACGATGCCGCCGGCCGTGACCTGTGCTGCCTCAAACCCTTCCACGCCGAGTACCGGCAGGCGGAAATCGGCGCAGGTCTCGGCAGCGGCAAACAGCAGGTCGGGGGAAAGGGAGGAGAGCTGGGTGCTGGCCGGGATTCCGGCTGCCTTCACAACAACGCGCCCGAGGCGGTTGGGCAGCATGCCGGTGAAGAGATCGGAGGCTTCCAGAAACGGAAATTGCCCGGCCCGCGCCTGCAGCAGCGAGAAGATTTCCTCTTTGTTAAAAGGCAGGAGCTGAAGATGAAGCGTCAGTCCGTCGCCGCCGACGGCCACCGCGCGGGAGATGTCGAACCCGGCGGGGCCGGACACGCCTTTCTCCGTGAACTGCACCTCGCCCTCTGTCTTGGCCAGGAGAAGATCGCCGCGGGTGAGACGGAGCGATGCCTGCACGCGCACCCCCTTCAGCGAACGGGGATAATCAGTCGCTGTCACGATGCGGGTGAGCGAGGGATACAGCGGTGTGCGCCTGTGGCCGAGCGTCTTCAGGAGTTTGTAGCCGTCCATCACGCCGCCGAGCTTGCTGCCGGCTGCACCGCCGCAGGCGAGGATCACTTTGTCGGCTGCAAGGGTCTCTTCGCTGCTCACGATTCGAAAGCCGTTCTCCGTGCGCATGAGCGAATCGACCGGGGAGGAGCAGCGGATCAGAACGCCGGCCTGTTCGAGCGCGAAGCGGAGCACGTCGAGCACACTGTTTGCGGAATCCGAGAGGGGATACACGCGCCCGCTTTCCTCGGTCACGGTCAGCAGGCCGAGGGAGGAGAAGAACCGGAGCGTGTCCTGCGGGGTGAAGGCGTTCAGCGCCGGCGCGGCAAATGAGGCGTCCTGCCCCAGATAGGCGTCGGGCAGAGCATTTATATTGGTCAGATTGCAGCGCCCGTTTCCGGTGGCGAGGAGCTTGCGCCCCACGCGCTGCTGGCGCTCCAGCAGGATCACCCGGTTTCTCGGATCCCGCGCGGCGGTCAGGGCGGCCATCATGCCGGAGGCACCGCCTCCGATCACGGCAATGGTCTTCATTATGGCATACCTCCTTTGCCGCAGAGCGGCTCGATCTCACGAAGTGCCATTTCCACATCTTGGGCGGAAATGGAGGAATAATTCAGCAGAAACATGTGTTCCGGGGCAGTTACCGGGTTCCGGTAATAGGCGGAGAGGGGAACGAGGGAAATATTTTTCTTAAGCAAAGCAGCGGTAAAATCCGCGTCGGTAAGATCTGTTGCGACCTTCAGCAGAAAATGGAGGCCGGAGTCGCGCTCGACGATCGAGAGCGAATTTGCACAGGGGGAGGCGGCGATCACTGCCAGGATCTGCTTGCGCAGGCGGGCGTAATGCAGCCGCATGCGGTTGATGTGCTTTTCAAAATAGCCGTCCGAGATAAACCGGGCGAGCGTAAACTGCTCAAAGGTGGACACCGTGCAGGAATAGAATGACAGCTTCTCGTAATACCGGTTGGCGAGCGCAGGCGGCAACACCATATAACTGATGCGCACGGTGGAGGCGAGGGACTTGGAGAAGGTGTTCATGTAGATCACGCGCCAGCCGGCGTCGATGCTCTGCAGGGAAGGCAGCGGCCTTCCGTTCAGGCGGAACTCACTGTCATAGTCATCCTCCACGATGAACCGGTCCGGCGCGGCGTTGGCCCAGGCAAGCAGCTCGTGCCGGCGGCCGATGGGCATGCTGATGCCGGTGGGGAAGTGATGTGTGGGGCTGATGTGCGCGATATCCGCGCCGGCCGCCTCGAGGCCGGCAACGGAGAGGCCAGCGTCGTCCATCGGAGCCCTGCGGGACACAGCGCCGAAGGAAGCGTAGATCTGGGCGATTTTACCGTAGCCCGGATCCTCCAGACAAAACACCTTGTCTTTTCCCAGCAGCTGGATAAGCAGACCGTAGAGATACTCGGTCCCCGCGCCGATGATGATCTGATCGGGGTCCACCTGCATCCCGCGGAAGGAACTCAGATGGCGGGCGATGGCTTCCCGCAATTCCGGAACGCCGCCGCACGGGGAAGGGAGCAGCAGAGTTTCGCCCTTGTCGTTGATCACGTCGCGCAGCAGGTGCGCCCACACGGAGAAGGGGAAAAGCGACGAGGATGCCCGGTTCCCGGAGAGGTCGAGCGTTTCTGCCGTTCGTTCCTGCGGAAGCCGGATCTCCGGATGCGCGGCAGGAGCAGGCGCTTCCCGGGGCGGAAGAATATCCGCCGTAAAGAAGCCGCGCTTCGGCTCCGAGAAGAGATAACCCTCGTCGATGAGCCTATTGTAGGCATTTTCCACCGTGATGCTGCTGACGCCGAGATTCCGCGCGAAAGCGCGCCGGGAAGGGAGCTTTTCTCCGGCGGGGATCACGCCATCCACAATATCCCGCTTCAGCAGCGTGTAAAGCTGCTCGTACAGCGGCATGGTCGGCGAAGAGGAAAGCGTATAGGTGAGCATCGGCAGCACCTCCTTTGAAATTAAACTGGTATGGAGAATATATCAAAGAAAGCTGTGAATTACAAGACCAGATAAAAAACCCTCCGCATTTCGCGGAGGGTGAAAGAACAGATTATCTTCAGGAGAGATTGCCGGTGGCGTACAGCAGCGCCGTCATGGCGACGATCGGCGCCGTCTCACAGCGGAGGATCCGCTCGCCCATGGAGCAGATATGCAGGCCGGTGATCCGGGCAAGGTCCGCCTCGAACTGCTCGAAGCCGCCTTCCGGGCCGGTAATGATGGCCGCGGAGGAGATGTTCTTGTTCGCCTCAAGCACGGAATCGAGCGGCTCGCGCTCGCCGGTCTCGTACATGAACAGGCCGAGATCCGTGTGCACGGCCGTGTTCAGCACAACGCCGTAGTCCTCCGCCCAGCTCACCTTGGGGATGATGCCGCGGCCGGATTGTTTGGCGGCCTCTTCGCTGATGCGATTCCAGCGCTCGAGCTTCTTGTACGGGTCATCGGGCTTCGCGATGCAGCGGGCCGACTGGAAAAACACGATATTGTGCGCGCCGGCTTCCACCGATTTCTGGATGATGTAATCCACACGGTCGCCCTTGGGAAGGCCGCAGAGCACAGTGACCGCAACGGTCGGCTCCGCCGGGCAGGGGATCACTTCCACCACTTCGAATTCCGCCTGCTCCTTGTTCGCCATCACGAGGCGGCACTTATAATCGGTGCCTTCGCCGTCGCAGATCACGGCTTCTTCACCCGGCCGCAGCCGCAGGACCTGTACATGCTCGGCGTCGCGCCCGCGGATGATCGCCGTGGGGCCTGTGATATTGGTGCCCAACATAAAAAATCTTGCCATACTATGCTCCCGTCTGCCGCGCCGCGGCGAACCATGATTTTCCGGTCGTCATTATCTCATATTTACCTCTCCTTTGCAAGTTCCTTTCTTGACGATGCCCCCAAGATATACTATAATTTCTGTTTGGAAATTATGAGATGGAGGCTTACCGCCATGCCGACTACCTGGAACCGCACCCCCGAAGAATTTCACAAGATCTACGTTGCCAACACCGACGCTTTCTACCGCATCGGCAGCTCGGAACTGGCGCCGGAACTGGACGATTTTATGACGCGCTGCGCGCTTTCGCTCTGGAGCAGGGCGGGCGGCATCGGCGAGCGCCATGTGGCGATGGCCAATCAGATCTATTCCCGCGGCAGAACCCAGCCGAAGTGGCTGCTCTGGAACCTGACCAGCTCGATCTGCGAGGAAGATATGTTCCTTCCACCCGTCTTCTTCTGGAATCTGGCCGAGAGCGATGCAAAGAAGGGCACCGAGACCTCCCGTACATTCATCCGTATGCTCACCAACATTCTGCTGTATCTGGCGGCTGTGGATGACGAGGTCACCTACGGCGAGGCGGAATTCATCACCGAGTGCACCGACCGGCTGACCGCGATCTGCGACACCACCGGTGTGCGCAAGAGCCGCGAAGGGCTGAACCCGCTGGACTTTGTCACGAGCGGCGAACCCAGCTTCCAGGAGAAGCACAGTGCCCAGGTACAGACGTCCGGCGGCGGGAACACCGCGGCGGCCAAGGAAGAAAAGGCCGAGGAGAAGCCGAACTTCGACGAGCTGATGGAACAGCTGGAGAGCCTGGTCGGACTGGAAACGGTCAAAAAAGACGTCAAGAACCTCATTAACCTCGTCAAAGTGCGCAAGCTGCGGCAGGAGAACGACCTGCCCGTGCCGCCGATGAGCTTCCACATGGTATTCGTCGGCAATCCCGGTACCGGCAAGACGACGGTTGCACGTCTTGTCAGCGGTCTGTACGCAGCGATCGGTGTGCTGAGCAAGGGCCAGCTGGTGGAAGTGGACCGCTCCGGTCTGGTGGCAGGCTACGTCGGCCAGACGGCGCTGAAGACACAGGAAGTGATCCAGCGGGCGCTCGGCGGCGTGCTGTTTATCGATGAGGCGTATTCCCTCTCTTCCGGCGGCGAGAACGACTTTGGCCGCGAGGCGATCGAGACGCTGCTGAAGGCCATGGAAGACCACCGGGATGACCTGGTGGTGATCGTGGCGGGCTACACCGGGCCGATGGAAAAGTTCATCACTTCCAACCCCGGTCTGGAAAGCCGCTTCAACCGCTATTTCTTCTTCCCGGATTACAACGGCGACCAGCTGATGGAGATCTTCCGCATCCAGTGCAAAAAGAACAGCTACACCCTGACGCCGGAGGCGGAAGAAGCCGCGCGGAAAATGTTCACCGAGATGTATGAAGAGCGGGATGAGAACTTCGGCAACGGGCGCGATGTCCGCAACTGCTTCGAGGATATGGTCGTGCGGCAGGCGAACCGCGTGGCTGCCATGGAGAACCCGACGAAAGAGGATCTGATGTCTGTGCTTCCGGAGGACTTTTTGGAGCCCGAGGAGATCGAGGCGCAGAAGGCCATCGAGGAGATGGCAGCGCTGGCCGAGGGTCTGACCTCGGAGCTGGAAGAGGAAATAGAAGAGACTGAATCGCAAGAGCTCTGAAAAGATAAGAAAGACAGGAAAACCGGCTCATGGATGTTTGTTCCATGAGCCGGGTTTGCATATCTGAGAAGATCAGGGAACGGGGAGGAATGTGCCGTCCTGCCAGCGGAGGATCCGGCAGCCGAGCGCTTCGGCTTCCGCCTCGCTGTGGGTCGCGAGCAGGAGGGCAGTGCTGCCCAGGGAATCGGCGGTGAGCTGAAGGACGCGGCCGGTAAGCGCCTCATCCATGGCTTTGAACGGTTCATCCATCACCAGCAGATCCGGTCTCACAGCCAGTGCCCGTGCGAGTGAGACGCGCTGCTGCATGCCGCCGGAAAGCTCGGCGGGATAGAGAGCGGCCGCCTCCTTAAGTTCCATCTTTTCCAGCCAGCGGAGGCTTTCCGCCCGGGCGTCAGCGCTGTCCATAAGAACGACGCCGACGTTCTCCTGCGCGGTGGACCAGGGCAGCAGACGCGGTTCCTGAAAAACGGCGGCCGTCTTCTGCGCGCGGCACTGCACCGTGCCGGCGTCCGGGACCTGCAGCCCCAGCGCGACGCGCAGAAGGGTGGTCTTTCCGCAGCCGGAGGGCCCCATCAGCGCGAGACGCTCACCCGGCGCAAGCGAGAGGGAACAGTTCTGCAGAACAGTCTTCTCGCCGAAAGAAAGGGAGATATTCTCAAGCTTCAGCATGCTTTACGCCCCCTTTCTGCCCAAAGCCGCCCACAAAGCGCAGCATCATCTTTTCGATCAGCAGGCTGAGCACCACAATGGCAACGGTCCAGGCGAAGAGCTCCGGCGTCTGCAGGTAGAGCTTGGCATCGCTGATCATACGGCCGATCGAGGGATTGGGAACGGTGAGCACTTCGGCAGTGACGCCGGCCTTCCACCCGAACCCGAGAGCCGACAGCAGCGCCGAACGAAAGTACGGCAGAACGCTGGGGATATAGATCCGGCTCAGCACGCGGAGCCGCGGCAGGCGGTACACTTTTGCCATTTCCAGCAGGGCGCGGTCGGTCTGGCGGATGCCGGTGGTCACATTGGCCCACACGACGGGCAGTACCATGAGCCCCGCAATGAAAGCCGGCAGAATGCGGCGGCCGAGCCAGAGAAGCGCCAGCACGATGAACGAAGCGATCGGCGTACTTTTGATCACGGTCATCAGCGGGCGGATCAGAAGGTCGGCAGTTCTGCTCCCGACGCAGAGAACGGAAAGCACGATACCGAGCAGCACAGCCGCGCAGATGCCAGCCAGCACGCGCAGAAAGCTGACGGCCAGCGTTTCCCAGAACGAGCCGGTCACAACAAGAGCGCCGAGTGCCTCAAGAACGCGGACGGGGGACGGCAGCAGCAGCTCCTGCCCAACGAGGAACGCCAGCAGGACCCAGACCAGCAGCCAGAAGCACAGAGGCAGCAGCAGCGTGACGAAGCGGTTCGGCTGCTTCATGGAAGGATGCAGTAGAAATCTTCAGCCGGCACTGCGCCTCCGATGCTCTCGGGTGCGGAGGCGGCCATCGTCTCAAGGAAGGCGGAGAGGGCCGCCTGCATGTCGGCGCCGGTGATGAAGCAGAGGTTGCAGCGGGGGATGGCCTTCTCCGCCACGGCCGCTTTGGCAAAGATGCCGCAGGCTTCGATTGCCTGCGCGGCGGCAGCAGGATCCTCCTCCAGCAGCGCGACAGACTTGCCGTACTCTTCCAGGAAGGCTTTCGTTTCCGCCGGGTGTTCAGCGGCAAACGCCGTGCGGACAACAACGCAGCCCTGCACCAGACTGCCGGGCGTGAACACCTTGTCCCATTCCGCTGTTACGTCGAGAACAGGGATGAGAGCGGCGTTCTGTGCCCGCGCGATGGTGACCATCGGCTCCGGCAGTACGGCGAGAGCCACTTCTCCGGAAGCGGCGGCCGTGTTCAGATCGGCCGGCTGGGCATAGGTGTTGTCGATGGTGACGTTGACGCCGGCGGCGTCACAGAGCGTGCGGAAAATGAAGGTCGGGTTCTGTGCCGGGGCATAGACGGTCTTGCCGTCCAGATCCTGCAGCGATGAGATCTCTTCCGATCCGTCGGACACCACATACAGAACGCCGCGCGTGTTCAGCGCCAGCACCTGAACCTTTCCGCCGGTCTTGTTGTAGAGCGCGGCGGCGGCGTTGGTGGGAAGCGCGGCAATGTCGACATCGCCGCTCACCAGGGCGGCGGTGATGTTGGAAGCGTCGGTCTCGACGGAGAAATCATAGTTCAGGGCGGCGTTTCCTTCCGCAGCGTCGGCAATAAGGCCGGCTATGCCGAAGCCGGTAGTCCCGTTCAGCGTCATCACGCGGACAGGCAGCTCCGGATCTGCCACCGCTTCTTCAGCAGCAGGTTCTTCAGCCTCCGGTTCAGCGGCTTCTGCGGCCGGTTCGGCGCTTTCCGCAGGCGCCTCGGCAGCGGGAGCTGCGGATTCAGCTGGTTTGCTGCTGCCGCAGGCGGCGAGCGAAAGACAGAGCGCTGCGAGGAGCAGCAGAGCGAGCAGGCGTTTTGTGTTCTTCATTTTTCGTTTCCTCCTGAAGTCTGTTTGGAATAGACGGCTTTGGCCGTGACGCCGGACAGCCGGCCGATCTTGCCGGTCATGCTGTTGATGACGTCCAGCGGAGCGTCCATGGCAATGCTGATGATGTTCACGTTTTTCTCGCGGTAGGGGATGCCCATGCGCCCGAGAATATACGGGGCGTACTGATGAAGGACGGAGTTCAGCACCTCAACAGAGGAGGCGTCCTCTACCAGGATCGAGACGGCGGCGATGCGGGTTTCCATAGCGGCCTCCTTTGGCTGTGACGCAAAAAGCGCTGTGCACGAAAGGCACAGCGCATAAAAGTGCATAAAAAAGCACGGCCTTTCGCCTCAAGGTCATTTCGGCGTCAGTATCTGGTTCAGAATGTCCTCTCCGAAAGAAACTCTCGCGGATCGGAACTGACCGCAGTATAGCATCTGAGGCATGATCCTGTCAACGGGCGAAGGGGCTTTTCGCCAAATCTTTCACATTATAAGGTTGCTTTCCGGGCATATTCATGGTATAGTACACTTGGAAGATTGTGGAAAAATCAACAATACAAAGAATTTACGATAGAAAGGAGCAGTTGGTTTGGATACAAAAGAGCAGCGTGTCATAGATGAGATCCTGGAGAAGTATGAGTACGATCGTACGAAGATCATCGGAATCATGCAGGATGTCCAGGAGCAATACCGGTATCTTCCGCAGGAAGCTTTGTGCTACATCGCCGAGAAACTCGGCATGAGCGAAGCGAAGGTCTACGGTGTGGCTACGTTCTATGGCAACTTCTCCCTGGACGCCAAGGGCAAATACGTCCTCAAGGTATGCCGGGGAACCGCATGTCACGTCCGCAAGAGCGCCAATGTCCTGCAGGCTCTCTACGAAGCGACCGGCCTGAGCGAGAAAAAATCCGTTACGGAGGACGGCCTGTTCTCAATTGAGATCGTGTCGTGCCTCGGCGCGTGCGGATTGAGTCCGGTCGTCATGGTGAACGACGTTGTGCACGCCGCCATGACACCCGACAAAGCAAAGAGCCTGATCGAAGAATTGAGGAAGGGAGCGTAATCGATGAGAGAAAGAATTCGATCCCTGGAAGAGTTTCAGGCGCTTCAGAAGAAATACATCAAGGCGCGTGCCGCGGAACAGCGTAAGATCCTCGTCTGCTGCGGCACCGGCTGTGTGGCCGGCGGCAGCCTAAACATCTATCAGGCGTTCAAGGATCAGCTGGCGGAACGCGGCATCGCCTGTGAAGTCTCGCTCGGTGAAGGCCTGGAAGGCGATCACATCGGCCTGAAGAAATCCGGCTGCCACGGCTTCTGCGAGATGGGCCCGCTGGTGCGCATCGAGCCGGAAGGCTGGCTGTACACCAAGTGCAAGGTGGAAGACGTCCCTGAGATCATCGAAACGACGATCGTGAACGGCGAGTTCGTCGACCGTCTTGGTTACAGCAAGGGCGGTACGCTCCACAAACGCCAGGAGGATATCCCGTTCTACAAGAAGCAGACCCGCCGCGTGCTTGAGCACTGCGGCCACATCGATGCCGAGAGCATCGAAGAGTATCTGTCAATTGGCGGTTACTCGGCGCTTGCCAAATGCCTCTTTGAGATGACCGGCGACGAGATCATCAAGGAAGTTTCCGATTCCGGCCTGCGCGGCCGCGGCGGCGCCGGCTTCCCGGCCGGCAAAAAGTGGTCGCAGGTGGCGGCGCACAAGGAAGAGCCGGTCAAATATATCGTCTGCAACGGCGACGAAGGCGACCCCGGCGCCTTTATGGACCGCTCCGCGATGGAAGGTGACCCGCATAAGGTCATTGAAGGCATGATCATTGCCGGTGTTGCCACCGACTCCACCGAAGGTTATATCTATGTGCGTGCCGAGTACCCGATGGCAGTGCATCGTCTGCGCGTGGCCATCGGCCAGGCGGAAGAGCTCGGCCTCATCGGCGACGACATCCTCGGCAGCGGCAAGAACTTCCACATGCACATCAACTGCGGCGCCGGCGCATTCGTCTGCGGCGAAGGCTCCGCCATGACGGCGTCCATCGAAGGCAACCGCGGCATGCCGCGTACGAAACCGCCCCGCAGCGTCGACAAGGGCCTCTTCGGCAAACCCACCTGCCTCAACAACGTGGAGACGTTTGCCAACGTGCCCGACATCATCAAGAAGGGCTCTGCCTGGTTCCGCTCGCTCGGAACGGAGGGAAGCCCGGGAACGAAAGCCTTCGCTCTTACCGGCAACGTCGTGAACACCGGCCTCATCGAAGTCCCGATGGGCACCACGATGCGCGAAGTCATCTATGAGATCGGCGGCGGCATCAAGAACGGCAAGGCCTTCAAAGCTGTTCAGATCGGCGGCCCGTCCGGCGGCTGCCTGACGGAAGCCCACATGGATCTGCCCATGGACTTCGACTCGCTGAAGAAAGTCGGCGCGATCATCGGCTCCGGCGGTCTGGTCGTTATGGACGAAGACAGCTGCATGGTCAACATCGCGCAGTTCTTCATGAACTTCATCTGCAACGAGTCCTGCGGCAAGTGCACGCCGTGCCGTGAAGGCACCACGCGCATGAACGAGATCCTCACCCGCATCACCGAGGGCAACGGCAGAGCCGGCGATATCGAGGAGCTGAAGAGCCTGGCCAAGATGATCCAGGTCAGCTCACTCTGCGGCCTCGGCAAGACGGCGCCGAACCCGGTGCTCTCCACGCTGCAGAACTTTGAGGACGAGTACAAAGAGCACATCTTCAACAAGCGCTGCCGCACCGGCACCTGCAAGGACTTGGCCGTGCTCGTCATCACCGACAAGTGCATCGGCTGCACCAAGTGCGCGCGCAACTGCCCGGTCGGCGCGATCACGGGAACCGTCCGCAACAAACACAGCATCGACACCACCAAGTGCATCAAGTGCGGCACCTGCAAGGCCGGATGCCCGGTCGGCGCTATCGAGGAGGGATAAACAATGGCTGAGAAGAAAATGATCATCGACGGCGTGGAATGTCCGTTTACCAACGAACGGAACGTGCTCGAAGTTGCGCGTAAAAACGGCATCGACATTCCCTCGCTTTGCTATTGCGAAAACCTGTCCATCTACGGCGGCTGCCGTCTCTGCCTGGTCGAGAACGACCGCGGAGCGCTTGACGCCGCCTGCTCCATGCAGCCCAGAGACGGCATGGTCATCTATACCCACAGCAAGAAGGTCCTGGAGAGCCGCCGGACGACGCTGCAGCTGCTGATGAGCAGCCACCGCGCCGACTGTCTCACCTGCGACATGAGCGGCAAGTGCAAGCTGCAGGAGTACTGCCACCGCTACAATGTGACGGAAGTGCGCTTCGGCGAGAATACCTATTCCCGCGAGCGTCTGGACGTCTCCAGCCCCTGCATCACCAGAGATCCGTCCAAGTGCATCCTCTGCGGCCTCTGCGTGCGCATGTGCGCGGAAGTGCAGAACATCGGCGCGATCGACTTCAACAACCGCGGCAAGAAAGTGTTTGTGGCTCCCGGCTTCGGCAAGATGCTGTCGCAGACGGCCTGCGTCGGCTGCGGCCAGTGCGCGGCGGTCTGCCCGACAGGCGCCATCACTATCAACAATCAGATCCAGAAGATGTGGGGCATGCTGCAGGATCCCAACAGACGCGTCGTAGTCCAGTTCGCGCCTTCGGTCCGCGTCGGTATGGCGGAAGAGTTCGGCATGCCGGCCGATACGTCGGTCACCGGCAAGCTTGTCACCGCGTTGCGCCGCCTCGGCTTTGATGTGGTGTACGACACCAACCTGACCGCCGACCTCACGATCATGGAAGAGAGCGCCGAATTCCTGGAGAAGGTGAAGACCGGCGCGAAGCTTCCGATGTTCACTTCCTGCTGCCCCGGCTGGATCCAGCATGTGGAGCATCATCATCCGAACCTGATGCCTCAGGTATCCACATGCGGAAGCCCGATGGAAATGTTCGGTGCGCTGATCCGCCGCCAGTTCAAGGATGAGGATGTTTATTCCGTGGCGGTGATGCCGTGCACGGCGAAGAAGTTCGAGGCACAGCGCCCCGAGCTGGAGAAAGACGGCAAACGCCTGGTCGACCTGGTCATCACCACGCAGGAACTCGTCCGCATGATCAAGGAAGCCGGCATCGATTTTGCCAACCTGCCCGAGTCCGAGCCCGACGATCCTCTGGGTGACTGGACCGGCGCCGGCGTCATCTTCGGCGTGACCGGCGGCGTGACGGAAGCCGTCATCCGCCGTGTGCTGGACGACGCCTCGCCCGAGACCCTGAAGACGATCGCCGAATGCGGCGTCCGCGGTCTGGAAGGCATCAAGGCCTTCGAAGTAGCTGCGGGCGACCTGAAGCTGCGCATCGCTGTCGCCAACGGCCTCGGCAACGCCGACAAGCTGATCGCCAAGGTGGAAAGCGGCGAAGAATACTTCGACTTTATCGAAGTCATGGCGTGCCCGAACGGATGCATCGGCGGCGGCGGTCAGCCTCCTGCCTCCAATGCCCGCAAGGCCGAGCGCTGCGCGGCGATCTTCAAAGAGGATGCCGAGCGCGAGCTGAAGAATCCGCAGCAGAACCCGGCACTGGACTACGTATACGACGTACTGCTGCAGGGCCGTGCACACGATCTGCTGCATATCCACTATCCGCTCCACGGCCACCACGAGTAAACCGCAGCGATCCGAAAAACAGAAGAAACAGCAGAAAGGCCACTCTTTTGTGCAGAACGAAGTGCACGAAAGAGTGGCTTCTTTTGTTCGACTAATATGCAATTAGTACTTGAAAAAAGGAATGGACGGGAGTACAATTTGCTTAATCATTAACAATAGCGGTACTATACCCTTTTGGCATTTTGCCGCGCAAAAATACCGTGAGATAATGAGTAAGAGGGGTACGCAAACGTGCAGAGGATCAGGGCAGAGATCAGAGGGATCGTGCAGGGTGTGGGTTTTCGGCCCTTCATACACCGGCTTGTGCGTGACCATCATCTGCTGGGGTGCATTCGCAACACATCCTCCGGTGTGACGCTGGAACTGGAAGGAGAAGAAGCAGATCTTGCGGCTTTTCTTCAGGATCTTCCGGACCGGGCGCCGCCGCTGTCCGTGATCGAAGAGATCCGGACGGAAACGATGGATGGGCTCGCAGGCTACACCGCATTTTCCATCGAAGCAAGCGAGCGTCAGTGGGAACGGCGCACCCTGATCTCTCCGGACGTTGCTGTCTGCCCGGACTGCCTGCGGGAACTGCGGGATCCAGCGGACCGGCGGTACCTTTTTCCTTTTATCAACTGCACCAACTGCGGCCCCCGCTTTACCATTATAGAAGATGTTCCGTACGACCGCGCGCGGACTTCCATGAAGAAGTTTCCCATGTGCAGCAAGTGCCGCACGGAGTATGAAGATATCGAGGACCGGCGCTATCACGCCCAGCCGGACTGCTGCCCGGACTGCGGGCCCAGCCTTGTGTTTCTGGACGCCGAGGGCAGGGAACAGCCGGGCGACGCCATTGCAAACGCGCGCGAGGTCCTAAAAGCCGGGAAGATCCTGGCGGTCAAGGGACTCGGCGGCATCCATCTGGCGTGCCGCTGTGACGATCCTGCCATTGCCGAAAGGCTCCGTTCCCGCAAGCACCGGGATGAAAAGCCGTTTGCGGTAATGTGCCGGGATGTGGAACAGGCCCGGAAGATCTGCGAAGTGTCGCCGGAGGAGGAAGCCATCCTGAACGGTGCGCGCAAGCCGATCGTGCTGCTGCGGAAAAAAGCGCCGGGGATGGAGCATATCAGCGAGAACGGATTCATCGGTGTGATGCTGCCGTATACGCCGCTGCACGTGATCCTGTTCGGGGATGATCTCGATCTTCTGATCATGACGAGCGCCAACATCTCCGATCTCCCGATCCTGAGCCGCAATGAGGACGCGGTCAGGAAGCTGCAGGGCATCGCGGACGCATTCCTGCTGCACAACAGGGATATCCAGACCCGGTGCGACGATTCGCTCTGCTGGGTCGTGAACGGAAAAGAATACTTTGCCCGGCGTTCCCGCGGGTATGTGCCGCAGCCGGTCACCATCCCGGAACGCACGCATGCAGTCCTGGCCTGCGGCGCAGAACAGAAAGCGAGCTTCTGCATCAGCAAACGGGGCCACGCATTCCCCAGCCAGCACATCGGCGACCTGAAGAACTGGGAGACGCTGGAGCATTACACCGCGCAGATCAAACACTTTGAAAACCTGTTCGATCTGAAGCCGGAGGCGCTTGCCTGCGACCTCCATCCGGATTATCTCTCCACCGCTTACGCGGAAGAGCGCGCGGCGAAAGAGAATATCCCGCTGTTCCGGATCCAGCATCACCATGCACATATGGCGGCCTGCATGGCCGACCGCGGCCTGGACGGCGATGTGATCGGCCTGATCTGGGACGGCACCGGCCTCGGGACCGACGGAACCATCTGGGGTGCGGAATGCCTTGTCGGCGGTTACGCACACGCGGATAGGAAGGGAAGCATCCTTCCAATCGCACTTCCCGGCGGAGACCTCGTGACAACGGAGGTCAGCAGGACGGCGTTTTCGCTCCTGAAAGCAGCCGGATGCAGCACAGATCATATTGCGAACGCGGAGGCGTTGGAAAAGCAGTTGGCTGCCGGACTGAACTGCCCCCTGTCCTCCGGGATGGGACGCCTGTTTGACGGTGTGGCTGCCATTCTGGGAATCAAAACCCGCTGCAGCTACGAGGGGCAGGCGGCGATCCTGCTGGAAGCTGCCGTGACGCCTTGTAACGGCGTGTACCCGTACCGGCTGGAAGGATCGCCTCCGCGGTTCGACTGGCGCGAGACGATTGCCTCCATTGTGGAGGAAAAGGAAAAGGGCGTTCCCGTTGGCATGATCGCAGCCCGGTTCCACAACACCCTGTTGGATATGGCCGCAGTCCTGTGCGAAAGAGCTGCCGAAGAAAGCGGGCTGAACCGCGTGGTGCTCTCCGGCGGAACGTTCCAGAACCAGATCCTCGTGCAGAGACTGCCGCCGTTACTCCGGGAGAAAGGGCTGGAGGTATATCTCCACCAGCGTGTTTCTCCCAACGACGAGGGTCTCTCTCTCGGACAGCTGATGATCGCGGATGCACGGATGAGGGAACAGGAATAGAGAAAACAGAAGGGATAGCCTTATGTGTCTGGCAATTCCATTAAAAATAGTATCGGTAGACGGCAATACGGCGATCGGGGAAGCGATGGGAATGCAGCGTGAGATGCGCGTGGACTTCATCCCCGACCCGAAACCCGGCGACTATGTGATCGTGCACGCAGGCTTTGCCATCGAACGTCTGCCGGAACAGCAGGCCATGGAAGATCTGGAAGCCTGGGAGGATGTGCGGGATGCAATCGGCTGAGCGCGCGAAGAAGATCCTCAAGGCGATCTGGGCGCTGCCGCCGCGGGAAGTGTGCCTGATGGAAGTGTGCGGCACGCACACGATGGCAATCGCTGAAGCCGGGATCCGGACGCTGCTGCCGCCGGAGGTGAAGCTCCTGAGCGGCCCCGGCTGCCCTGTCTGTGTGACGCCGCCGGAAGAGATCGACGCCATGCTGGCGCTCTCCGCCGAGCCGGGCGTGATCCTGACGACGTACGGCGATATGCTTCGGGTCCCCGGAAGCAGGAGAGGCGACAGCCTGATCCGCCGCCGGGCACTCGGCGCGGATGTGCGCGTGGTATATTCTCCGGTGGATGCCATAAAGATCGCGGAGGAGAACCCGCAGAAAGAAGTGGTGTTCCTCGGCGTCGGGTTTGAGACGACGGCTCCGGGAACGGCGGCTGCGGTGCGGACTGCGGCGGAGAAAGACGTAAAGAATTTTACGGTTCTCTCGCTGCTCAAATCCGTGGAACCGGCCATCCGTGCGCTCCTCGCGGCGGACGATGTCCGGGTGGACGGATTCCTCTGCCCGGGCCATGTGGCCACGATCATCGGCGAAGAAGGCTTCCGCTTTCTTCCCGAGGAGTACCGGAAACCCGCCGTGATCAGCGGGTTTGAAGCGGACGACATCCTGCTTTCGGTATATGAACTGCTGCAGCAGATCCGGACTGATCAGCCCAGGGTTCAGAACGAGTACCGCCGCGCGGTCGCTCCGGAAGGAAACCCACTGGCAAAGCAGATGATCCAAAGCAGCTTCACGCTGCGGCCCTGCGCGTGGCGCGGGCTCGGCGTGATCGCAGACAGCGGATTTCAACTGGCCGAAGAACTGGCGGCGTATGACGCGGAAAAGCGTTTTTCCCTGCAGAAGACAGCACCTGTGGAAACGGGCTGCCGCTGCGGCGATGTGATCACGGGAAGGATCGGTCCCGTCGGATGCCCATTTTTCGGAAAAGTATGCACGCCGGAAGATCCGATCGGACCCTGCATGGTATCGTCCGAAGGAGCCTGCGCCGCGGCGTATAAATATCAGGAAACGTGAAAGAATGAATGAGATCATAACGCTGGACTACGGCAGCGGCGGCAAGAAGACCGCAAAACTGATCGAGCAGATGATCCTGCCGAAACTGGACAACCCCGCGCTGCGCGCCCTGGGCGACGGTGCTGTTGTGCCGGGCGGTACGGAACTGGCCTTTTCGACCGACAGCTTTGTGGTGGATCCGCTCTTTTTCCCGGGCGGAAACATCGGCAAGCTCTCGGTCTGCGGAACGGTGAACGACCTTGCAATGTGCGGGGCCGAGCCGAAATATCTGAGCTGTGCGCTGATCCTGGAAGAAGGTCTTGAGCTTGAAGTGCTGGAACGAGTGCTGCAGGCGATGAGCGAAGCGGCGGAAAGAGCCGGCGTTCAGATCGTGACAGGCGACACCAAAGTGGTGGAAAAAGGCCGTGGCGACAAGCTTTACATCAACACGGCCGGGATCGGCATTGTGAAATACCCGCTCCCGGGTCTCAGAGCTGTGCAGCCCGGCGACGCGGTGCTGGTTTCTGGCACCATGGGCGACCACGGAACCGCCGTGATGCTGGCGAGAAGCAGCATGATGGAAGGAAAACTGCAGTCGGACTGCGCTGCGCTGAACACGCTGACAGAGGCCATGCTCTCCTCCGGCGCTGCGGTCCGGATCCTGCGCGACCCCACGCGGGGAGGCCTCGCCACCACGCTGAACGAATTCACCGAAGGGCAGAGCTTCGGGATCGAACTGGAGGAAGAAAGCATCCCGGTGCGTCCGGAGGTCCGGGCGGCCTGCGGCATGCTGGGTCTCGACCCGCTCTACTGCGCCAACGAAGGCAAGCTGATCGCCCTCTGCGCAGCGGAAGACGCGGAAACGCTGCTCCGGTGCATGCGCTCGCTGCCGGAAGGCAGAGACGCAGCCCGGATCGGCACCGTGACCGCGGAAGCGGCCGGGAAGACGGTCCTGCGCACGGCGCTTGGCGGGCACAGGATCCTGCAGAAGCTTGCCGGCGCGCAGCTGCCGCGCATCTGTTGAGAATGATACGGGTACGACCCGATCAGATACAAAACAATCAAAAAAAGCAAATACAAAATGGAGAGGTGATGAAGTTGCAGGAGTACAAAAGAATTGATATCTCGAAAGACCAGATCCTGCCGACTGCCGAGAGGATGCGGAAAGAAGGCCGCTATCTCGTGATGATCCATGCCTTTATCAACAAAGAGGGGCTGCCGGACATCTCATGGGATTACGCCGTCGATCCGATCGTCGAAAGCTATCACGTCGTCGGAGAGAGCGTTGTTCCCTCCATCGGCGAGATCTACTCAGAGGCGGCGATCTGGCCTGAACGGGAGATCAATGAGCTGTTCGGGTTCACCTTTGAAGGCCTGGATACTTCCAAGCGTCTCTTCCTGCCGGAAGACATGCTGGAGACACAGGGAAGAGGCCAGATCATGGTGACCCCGCTGAAGGAACTGGTTGAGAAAAACCTTGGGGAGGTGCAAGCATGAGTTATATCATTCCTGTAGGCCCGTACCATCCCGCCCTGGAGGAACCGGTTCATGCCAGACTCTACACCGAGGGTGAGCTTATCAAAGACGCCGAAGTGTTTGTAGGTTACAACCACCGCGGCATCGAAAAGCTTGCCACCGAGAGAAACGCCATCCAGACCCTGGTCCTGGTGGAGAGAGTCTGCGGGATCTGTTCCCATTCCCACGCATTCACGTACGCGCTCGCCGTGGAAGACCTCAACGGCATCGAGGTGCCGAAGAGAGGCGAGTATCTCCGCGTGATCACGGCGGAGCTCGAAAGGCTCCATTCCCACTTCCTGTGGCTGGGCATTGCCTGTCATATCATCGGCCACGACAGCATGTTCATGCACATCTGGGACGAGCGCGAGCTCATCATGGATCTTCTGGAGAAGCTGTCGGGCAACCGCGTCAACTACGCGATGGTCACCATCGGCGGCGCGCGCCGGGATATCGACGATGACTTCCGCCGCGAGATCCTGGATGCCTGCGAGAAGCTGAAAGGTCCCATGGACCGCATCGTGGACATCGCACTGAATGACAAGACCATTGCCCTGCGTACCAAGGGCGTAGGCGTCCTCACGAGAGAAGACGCGCTCCGCCTCGGAGCGATCGGACCGCACGCGAGAGCCTCCGGCGTCGACATCGACGTCCGCCGCGATTCTCCGTACAGCTCCTATGACGACTTCGAGTTCAACGTCCCCGTTGTGGACAGCGGCGATGTTTTTGCAAGAGTTGTGGTGCGTGCACTGGAATGCTACGAAAGCATCAAAATCATCCAGCAGGCGCTGGAGAATCTGCCGGAAGGCCCCATCAATCTGGGCAACAAGCTCCTCAAGATCAAAGAGGGGCAGACCGTCAAACGCCACGAAGCGCCGCGCGGTCAGCTCAGCTATATGCTGGTGGGCGACGGCAGCCTGAACAACTATCGTATCAGCATTCACGTGCCCAGCTATAAGAATACGCCCACCGTGCCGTACATGCTGCGCAACAACACGGTAGCAGATGCCGGCCTGATCATAGCCAGCATCGACCCCTGCTTCAGCTGTCTGGATCGCTGAGTTATGCACGAACTGGCTCTGGCAGAGGGCATTATCAATATCGTTGAATCCGAAAAGGAAAAGAACGGATTTGACCGTGTTTTGGAGATCAGCCTGCGCATCGGAGAATACTCCGGCGTGATCCCGTCCTGCATCGAGGAGTTTTTCCCGATCGCGGCGAAGGGGACCGCGGCAGAAAACGCGGTGCTGAAGATCGAGTGGATCCCGGCTTCCTTTGTTTGCGAAGACTGCGGCCATACCGGGGCGGTAAGTCCCCATGCAGCCTGCTGCGCAGCCTGCGGAAGCACATCCATCCGCATGATCTCCGGACGGGAATTCTTTGTAGAAAACATCCAAGTAGAATAAAACCTTCATGAAAGGGGAGATAACTCTTGCAGAAAACCAGATTCCCCGCTGTAATAGCGACGTTTATCGTCTGCTTCATGTTCTGGATCCTGCTTACCTGGTCGTTCGCAGTACAGGAACTGATCGCCGGCGCCGTCGTGAGCCTGCTCGTGGCGCTGTTTGCCGCCCGCTTCTTCATTCATGAAAAAGCGTTCTGGCTCCTGAATCCGGCAAAGTTCTTCAGTGCGCTCGGCTACTGGCTCGGCGTTTTCCCGGTCGAGCTGGTCAAAGCGAATCTGGACATGGCAAAACGCTGTTACGGCGGATGCAAAGACATCAACCCCGGTATCGTCCGCGTTCCGGTCGATCTGAAGTCGGAGTATGGAATGACGGCTCTTGCCAATTCCATCACGCTGACTCCGGGAACGATCACCATGGAGATCGCCGAGGAAGATGACCAGCTTTATTATTACATCCATTGGATCGATGTGCAGGAGACGGATCCGGAAAAAGCCGGAGAAGCTATCAAAGGCACATTGGAAAGAGGCGTAAGGAGGGTTTGGGAATGACAGATCTGGCTGTATTCGCGGTATTCTTCGCGTTTCTGGCGCTGCTGAACATGATTCGTCTTGCCAAAGGCCCTACACCCGCAGACCGGCAGGTCGCCGGCGATAACGTGGATATCCTGATCACAGGCGCGCTGATCCTGTTCTCGCTGTTCAGCGGCAGAGGCGTGTACCTGGACATCGCGGTCATCTGCGCCATGCTCGGCATTATCGATACCATGCTCGTCGGCCGCTACCTTGACAAAGGGAGGTGGAAGTAAATGGCAGTTCGCATTATCATGGATCTTTTCCTGCTGATCGGCGCCTACTTCGCGCTGGCCGGCACGATCGGGACCCTGCTGATGCCTGATACCTTCAGCAGGATGCAGGCAAGCACGTGCGTCAGCACGCTTGGTTTCCTCGGCATTACCATCGGCGGATTGCTGTACGCCATCTTCGTGATGGGCAGCGCTTCCACGGCGATCAAGATTGCGGTGATCGGACTTCTCGTTCTCTGCACCAACCCGATCGGTTCGCACACCATCGCCAAAGGCGCTTACAAAGCGGGTATCCGCCCGGAGAAGAAAATGGAAGTTGATGACTTGGGGAGGGATTTTGATGAGTAATCTGATAGTGATCCTGAATGTACTTGTCGTCCTCGGAATGGTGATCTCAGCGATCCTGGCCATTCACTTCGAAAACCTCCTGAGCTCGGTGATCGCGCTCTGCATTACCGGCGCCTTTGCCGCGGCAGAGTTCCTGCTGCTGCACGCACCGGACGTTGCGATCTCGGAAGCGGCTGTCGGCGCGGCGCTGACGCCGATCATCTTCATCGTTGCTCTGAGAAGACTGCGGGGAGGGGATGACAAATGAAATCACGCGTAACCATCTTTTCTCTCGCTGTCATCCTGGTCATGGGCATTTTCGCCAGCATTACCATGGCGCGCATGTCCCGCACCTATGAGGGGCAGAATGCGGCAGTTTCGGTCTACGAACTGCAGCAGGACCCGGATTCCTATGACGACAGCAAGGCGGACGGCGCTGCGGCGGCGATCGTCCAGCAGAACCTGGCCAAGAGCCATGCCGTGAACGACGTGACCTCCATCGTGTTCGACTTCCGTGGTTATGATACCATGGGCGAAGCGTTTATCCTGATCACGGCCGTTGCCGGCTCAGCCGTTATCCTCTTTACAAAAAAGGAAAAGAAGGAGGACAGCAGCGATGAAAAATGAAAACCTGAAAGTTCGCCATGTGATCCAGCGCTGCGGCGGTGATTACCTTCTTCCTTTCGTTCTGGTGTACATCTGCTACATCATCCTCCACGGGCATCTCTCTCCCGGCGGCGGATTCCAGGGCGGTGTGCTGGTGGTAGGCGCGATCCTGCTGATCTACTTCGGCCACGGCTATCAGGCGACGGTGGAAGCAGTCAGCTTTAACCTGCTGCATCACGCGGAAGGCGTGGCGTCGATCGTGTATGTCGCGCTGGCCATGATGGGCGTCGCTGTCGGAGCGCAGTTCTGCCAGAACATTCTGTATACGCACGGCAATATCGGCGACATGTACTCCGCAGGCACCATTTTCTGGATGAATGTTACCGTCGGCATCAAGGTGTTTACCGGCATCGGTTCGATCACGCTGATGATGCTCGGCGCGATAGCAGACAAGATCCGGACAGAATGAGACGAGGTGAACGATATGATTTTATTCAACTATATTGCTTCTTTCGTGCTCATTACCCTCGGCCTTTACTGCATTGTAGTGAAATACAATCTCGTTAAGACCGTGATCGGCCTTTCGATCGTTGACTACGGCGTCAACCTGCTGATCATCTCCATCGGCTTCAATCCCGGCGGCACTGCCCCGATCTTCACCTGGGGCGAGCTGAATCCGGCGAGCTTCTTCGTGGATCCGATTCCGCAGGCACTGACGCTCACAAGCATCGTTATCGGCGCCTGTGTAACTGCCATGAGCCTGTCCCTTGTGATCAAGCTTAAGGATATGTACGGCACGACCGATACACGGCAGATAAGGAGGCTGAGAGGATGAGTTATCAGCATTTTCCGATCATCGCCATCATGCTCTACTTCCTCGGCGCGTTTCTGATCGTTGTCTTCGGACAGAACAGATCCGTCCGCAACTGTGTGGCCTTCCTCACCACGGCAGGCCCGCTGGCGCTGCTCTGCGCGCTGGTCCCGCGGATCATGCTGGGCGGTGACATCATCGCCTACTGGATGGGGAACCGTGTTCCCGCAGGCGGTTATGCCATCGGCATTGCGCTGGAAGTGGATGCCTTCGGCCTCTTCTTCGGACTTCTGATCGCTACGGCGGTCTTTGTGGCGGCCCTGTACTCCTTCAGCTATATGAGCGAAGACGACAACGAGCCGCAGTACTACACCCTGTTCCTGATGCTCTGCGGCGGCGTTATGGGCCTCGTGCTCTCCGGCGACCTCTTCAACATGTTCATCATGGTGGAGATCCTGACCTTTGCGGCTGTCGCGCTGACGGCCTTCCGCAACACGGCCAACGGCGCTCTGGAAGCGGCGTTCAAGTACCTGGTCGTGGGAAGCATCGGATCGTCCTGCATCCTTGCGGGAACCATCATGCTGTACGCGCAGGCGCACACGCTGAACTTCGCTCAGCTTGCGGCTCTGCTCCCCGGCAACCTCAACCGCGCGACGATCGTGGCTTTTGCGCTGCTGATCATCGGATTCTGCACCAAGGCCTTCCTGGTGCCGTTCCACCCGCTGGCAGCTGACGCCCACGGTGCGGCACCGGCTCCTGTATCCGTCCTGATCTCCGGCGTGCTGACGAAGAGCGGCATCTACGGCATCGTCCGCATCACTTACATCCTCTTCCGTACGATGAATCTCGGTTCCGTCCAGTTCTGGCTGGTGTTCCTGGGCTCGGTCAGCATGTTTGTGTGCGTCACGATGGCGCTTGCCCAGCACGACTTCAAGCGTCTGCTGGCGTTCCACAGCATCTCTCAGATCGGTTATGTGCTCACAGCCTGCGGCCTTGCAACGGCGTTGGGTATCTCTTCCGGTCTGTATCACGCAATGAACCACACCCTGTTCAAAGGCCTGCTGTTCCTTACGGCCGGTGCAGTTCTGCATGAGACCGGCACAACAGACCTGAACAAACTGGGCGGCCTCTCCAGAAAGATGCCGGTCACAACGGTCCTCTTCCTGGTCGGCGCGTTCTCCATCAGCGGCATTCCTCCATTCAACGGATTTGCCTCCAAGTGGATGATCTATCAGGCCACCTATCAGAAGGCTGTTGAGAGCGGCAACATCGGTTTCCTTCTGGTCACCGTCGTCGCGCTCGTCACCAGTACCCTGACGCTGGCGTCCTTTGTGAAAGTCACACAATCGGTGTTCTTCGGGCAGCTGCCCAAAGAATGCGAAAACGCAAAGGAAGTGGCCTTCGGCATGCGCTTCGCCATGAGCATCCTTGCGCTGCTCTGCCTGGCCACCGGCCTCTTCCCGGGCCTTGTCACCAAGTACCTGACACAGCCTGCCGCCACCGCGATCTTCTCCGCCAACGCCTACATCAATGCCATGATGGGCGGCGGTTACGCGGAAAGCACCATGGCGTCCTCCGCGGAAACGGGCCTGATCAACTTTGCCGAGACCGGCGTCTGGAGCCCGATCTCCTGGCTCTGCCTGCTGATGATCCTTCTGATCGCCGTCTGCATCGTAGCGCTCAGCTCCAAGTATGACCGCGTCAGCGAAAAGGTCCCCTCCGCTCCGCTGGAAGGCAAGTACGACCTGTTCTTCGGCGGCGAGGAAAGCGTGTATTCGCAGGTCGGCGGCGAAGACCTGTTCTGGGGCTTCAAACAGAACTGGCGGCACTACTTCAGCTTTATGCATGAGTTCCACAGCGGCATCGTGAATGACTACTCCCTGTGGGCGGTCACAGCACTGGCGATCGCCATGCTGTATGCGATGATCATTTTCTAAGGAGGCGAAGGTATGGGTAATGTTGTTATCGAAGGCCTCAAATATCTGGCCTATATCCTGATTTTCCCCGGCTTCCTCTTCTGCTTCCTCAGCGGCATGCTCCTTGCCGGTATCGACCGCAAACTGGTCGCGCGTATGCAGAAGCGTGTCGGCCCGCCGATCCTGCAGCCGTTCTATGATTTCTTCAAGCTGCTCGGCAAAGAGACGATCGTTCCGGCCGCCGCCAACAAGACGGTGTTCCTGCTGGCGCCGCTGGTCGGACTGGCCGCGCAGGTCATCATCCAGCTGTTCATCCCGGTGTTCTCCTTCACGGTGTTCTCCGGTGTGGCGGACGTGATCGTGATCCTGTATCTGCTGCTGATCCCGGCCCTGTCGGTGATCATGGGCGGCGCTGCTTCCGGCTCTCCCTATGCGGGCGTCGGCCTCTCCCGTGAGATGGTAACAGTGCTCGCCTGCGAGCTGCCTCTCGTGCTGGTGCTGCTTGCCGTAGCCAAAACGGTGGGTAACGCGCTGGGAACGGGCCTCTGCTTCTCCCTGACGGAGATCGTCCGTTATCAGATCGGCAACGGCAGCCTGATCACAAAGCTCAGTATGATCCCGGCGGCGGTAGCCTATATGCTGATCATCCCCGGCGAAACGGGCAGCCATCCGTTTGACACGGCTGAAGCTGAGACCGAGATCTGCGAAGGTCTGCTGGCCGAGTACAGCGGTGCGCCTCTGGGCGTTTACAAGCTGAGCCATTCGGTCAAGATGCTTACCATGACCAGCCTGTTCGTCTCGCTGTTCCTGGGCGGCGTTGGCGGCGGTATCGAAAAGCTGCTGTCCGCCATCGGACTCACCGGCGGTGCTGCCGGCGCTGTCGGCGCTCTGCTGGGGATCCTGATCCTGTTCCTGCTTTGCTTTATCCTGGTTGCGGTGTGCATTTCTCTGGTACATGCCGTGACGGCAAGGCTCCGCATCGAGCAGGTCTTCAAGTACTACTGGACCGTGGTCACAGCACTGGCTGTCGTCAGTGTCGTGCTGGCCTGGTACGGACTGTAAGGAAGGGATGGTGCGTATGTTTAAAAAACTGATCGAAGAAAGCACCGGCAAATCTCCGTGGCTGTTTCATATCAACGCAGGTTCCTGCAACGGCTGCGATATTGAGCTGGTCTCTGTGCTCACGCCGCGGTATGACGCGGAGCGTCTCGGCTTTAAGCTGGCCGGTTCTCCCCGCCATGCGGACATCGTTGTTGTGACAGGCCCGGTCACCAAGCAGTCGCTCCCCCGTGTGCTGAGAGCCATTTCCCAGGTTCCGGAACCCCGGTGCATCGTCACCATGGGCTCCTGCCCGCAGTCCGGCAACGTGTTCCGCGGCAGCTATTCCGTCGCGGGTCCGCTGAGCAAATATGTTCATGTCGATGTTGATGTGGCGGGCTGTGCGCCGAAGCCGGAAGCCGTGATCGACGGCCTGGCGCTCGCGACACAGATCCTGCAGGAGAAAAGGAAGGGGATGAAGTAATGGATTTTCCGTTTGTTAAAGAAGCCGTTTCTCAGCTCTTTTCCAAGCCAAGCACGGCCATGTATCCCTTCGTGCCCAGCGAGGCAGCTCCGAACTATCGCGGACGGATCGTTTTCCACCCGGAAAAATGCATCAACTGCAACATGTGCGAGCGCGTCTGCGCGGGCCAGGCCATCAGCCACTCGAGCGTGAAGCTCGAGAACGGCGATGAGGAGATCACGCGTCAGTTCTATCTCGGCTCCTGCACGTTCTGCGCCCACTGCAAGGACTTCTGCACGCACGGCGCGATCGAGCTCTCGAGCGACTACCACATGGTCGCCACCAAGGAAGAGGATCTGATCGTAACTGGCAAGGTCATCAAGAAACCGCCAGTCAAGAAAGCTCCTCCCGCCGCACCGAAAGCTCCGGCTGCTGAGGCCGCTCCTGCAGCAGCAGCTCCGGCGGCAGCGGCAGCCCCGGCCGAAGCGGCACCCGCCGCCGAGATCAAGCCGCGGGATGACGGCAAGCCGGTCCAGGATCCGAGCAAGTGCGTCTACTGCACGCTCTGCGCCAAAAAATGCCCGGCCGGCGCCCTTACCGTCGACCGCGCAGCCAAGACCTGGGTGCTGGATGAAGATGTCTGCGTGGGCTGCGGCACCTGTGCCGAAGCCTGCCCGAAAAAGGCTATCATCATCTGAAAAGAACCAAAATGAAAAGAGGATGCAGCTTTATCTGCTGCATCCTCTCTTTTTGCGTATTTGTTTGACACGCAGTCGGTTTCCCGATATAATTATCACATACTTCAGAAAAATATAAAAGGGAAGGACTATGCCTATGTATACGATCGGTATCGACCTCGGAACCTCGGCAGCTAAACTGCTGCTGGTAGATGAAAAAGGAAAGATCCACAACACGGTCACAAAGGAATATCCGCTGATGTTCCCGCATCCCGGCTGGTCGGAACAGGACCCGGCAGCCTGGTGGAAAGCCGTGCAGTACGGCGTTCTGGAACTGACGGAAAAGATCGACAAGTCGGAGGTCGCCGGCATCGGCTGCGGCGGTCAGATGCACGGGCTGGTCGTTCTGGATGAGAATGACGCTGTGATCCGCCCCGCCATCCTCTGGAACGACGGCAGAACAGCGGAAGAGACCGAGTGGCTCAACACCGTGATCGGCAAAGAAAAGCTCTCCGCGCTTACGGCCAACATCGCTTTTGCCGGCTTCACGGCGCCGAAGCTGCTGTGGATGAAGAATCAGGAGCCGGAGAAATTTGCCCGCATCGCCAAGATCATGCTGCCGAAGGACTACATCAACTATCGGCTGACCGGCGTGCACAGCTGCGATTATTCGGACGCCAGCGGCATGCTGCTGCTCGATGTGGAGCACAAGTGCTGGTCGAAAGAGATGCTGGAGATCTGCAGCGTCAGGGAAGACCAGATGCCGAAGCTCTTTGAGAGCTATGAGGTCATCGGGACGATCCAGCCGTTCGTTTCCGGTTCGCTCGGCCTGCCGAAGACCTGCAAGGTCGTTGCCGGCGCCGGCGACAACGCAGCGGCGGCCGTCGGAACGGGCACCGTGGGCGAAGGCGCCTGCAACATCTCGCTCGGCACCTCCGGCACCATCTTCATCTCGTCGGAGAGATTCGGTGTGGATCCCAACAACGCGCTGCACGCCTTTGCGCACGCGGACGGGAACTACCACCTGATGGGCTGCATGCTTTCGGCCGCGAGCTGCAACAAATGGTTCTGCGACGAGATCCTGAAAACCAAAGACTATGCCGCGGAGCAGACCGACATCACCGACGAGAAGCTCGGCAGCAATCCCGTGTTCTTCCTGCCGTATCTGATGGGTGAACGCAGTCCGATCAACGACACGGACGCCAGAGGCATGTTCATCGGCATGAGCATGGACACCTCCCGTGCCGACATGGTGCAGGCACTGCTGGAAGGCGTTGCCTTTGCCATCCGAGACAGCTTTGAGGTGGCCAGGTCCCTGGGAATCGACATCACGCGCTCGAAGCTCTGCGGCGGCGGCGCCAAGAGCCCCCTGTGGCGGAAAATCATTGCGAACATTCTGAACATCACGCTGGATATTCCGCAGACGGAAGAGGGACCGGGCTACGGCGGCGCGATGCTGGCGATGGTCGGCTGCGGCGAATATGAGAGCGTGAAAGCCTGTGCGGACGCGCTGGTCAGCACAACGGGATGCGTGGAGCCGGATCCGGAGATCGCCGCCCGCTACGAAGAGAAGTATCAGAAATTCAGGGAGATCTATCCCGCAGTCAAGGCGCTGTACAAGAAGCTGCGGTAAAGATCGTTCAGGACCGGTCTGTAGTAAAAAAAAGAATAATAAATGAGGGAGATAAATGGCATCTAAGGTTTATTTTTCCCGGGAGATCACTCCCGAAAAGGTAGTTGAGATGTATCATCTGCTGGGGATCGACCTCCCCGGCAAAGTCGCGGTCAAGGTGCATTCCGGCGAGAAAGGAAACCAGAACTTCCTGCGTCCGGATTTCTGGAAGCCGATGGTGGAGGAAGTGAACGGTACCATCGTGGAATGCAATACAGCCTACGGCGATGCCTTCGGCGGCGTGCGTGATCATACACCGCAGCATCTGGCACTGATCGAGTATCACGGCTGGAACAAGGTCTTCACTGTTGACCTGATGGACGCGGAAGGTCCGGATGTGGTCTGGCCCATCCCGAACGGCAAGATCCTGAAGGAAAACTATTTGGGCAAGAACATTCTCAACTATGATTCCATGCTTGTTCTGGCTCACTTCAAAGGCCATCCCATGGGAGGCTACGGCGGGGCGCTCAAGCAGCTCTCCATAGGCTGTGCTTCTGCGGCAGGCAAGGCACTGATCCATTCCGGCGGCAAGTCAGCCAGCAATCTGGAAGCCTGGAAAGTGCACGCAAACAATGTTGAATTCCCGGAATCCATGGCCGACGCAGCCTCCTCGGTCGTCGATCATTTTGCGGGAAAGATCGCGTTCATCAATGTGATGAAGAATCTCTCCGTGGACTGCGACTGCTGCGTCGTCGCGGAGGACCCGTGCATGAAGGATATCGGCATCCTCGCTTCGCTGGACCCCGTCGCGATCGACCAGGCCTGCATCGACCTGATCTACAGTTCCGACGATCCCGGCCGCGACCACTTCGTGGAGCGCGTGGAGAGCCGCAACGGCATCCACACCATCGAAGCAGCGGCAGAGCTGGGTTTCGGCTCCCGCGAATACGAACTGATCGAAGTCTGACCATCTGCAATAGAAAAAGGACCATGGACCGAGTTTCGGTCCATGGTCTTTTGGTATCTTCTGAAGGAAAATCTGTCAGAACTTCTGCCGATCCTTTTTCGGGGTGGGAAGCTGTGCCAGGATGATGGCAAGAAACAGGACGGCACACCCGGCGGCTTCTCTCATGCTCATTCGTTCCTGCAGGATCAAGGCGCCGCCGATCACAGCAAAAACAGATTCCAGGCTCATGATCAGCGAAGCGATCGCGGGTTCGGTGTGTTTTTGACCGAGGATCTGAAGTGTATAGCCGATGCCGCCGGAGATGAGACCGCAGTAGAGAATGGGAATGGCAGCGGAACGGATCTTGTCCCAGGTCGGCGCTTCCAACAGGAGAGCAAAGACCGTGGACAGAAGAAAACAGGTAAGAAACTGAAGGGCGGAGATCATCAGCGGATCGCCGCGCTGCACGAAATGATCACAGCTCAGAATGTGGAAGCTGTAGAGCACCGCGCAGATGACCACCAGTGTGTCGCCGCGGGTGAGACGGAAGCCCTCCGTTGCGCACAGCAGATACATGCCGAAAACGCCGATCAGCACCGCAAGCCAGACGAGCAGCGTGTTCTTTTTCCGGAACAGGATAAAGCCGAAGACCGGAACGAGGAGAATGTACATGGCGGTGATAAAGCCCGCTTTTCCTGCTGTCGTGGTAACGAGGCCCATCTGCTGGGTCACGCTGGCCGTCGCCAGGAAGAACCCGCAGCAGATGCCGCCGAGAACGGTCTGCCGGTCATACTTCCGCTTTTCTTCGGCGGTCATCCGGCTGTAGGGGGAGGCGGGATTACCGCGTTTCCGTTTCCGAGCGCCGAGAGCGAATGCACCGATCGCAACGGTCGCGAGCAGCATACGGGAGGCTGTAAAGCTGATGGGCTCGATGCTGTCCATGCCCACACGCTGGAAAGCGAAGGCAGTGCCCCAGATCATGGCGGTGATGAAAAGAAGAATACTGCCGAGCATTTTTTTTGACCTCATCATTTGAACAAGACCTCCTTTCCCAGCGTGGAAGTGGTTCATAGTTTACTGGAAACACCGGGCAAAGTCAAGAAAAGGGACGCGGGGAAAAAGAATGCGGCACCTGAGCGGTACCGCATTCTCTGCATAAAGTATAAATGATTTCTATTCGCCGCGCAGGTGGATCTCTTTGATCAGGAACTCCCGGCCGGACAGCACTGTTTTCTCAAAGCTGCCGCAGTTGGGACAGTAACCCTTATTGTCGATCACATTGAAGATCTCGTCGCACTCGTCGCATTCCGCAAGACCGGGCGTTATCTCAATGATGAGGCTTGAGTCCTGCAGCAGGGAATCCTTCGTTACTACGGGATACAGCTCCTGCAGGTACTGCGGAATGATCTGGGAGAGCTCGCCGCAGTCCACCACAACTTCCGCTATCGGATCAGTTACCTGATTCTCTTCCGCAAACGCTGTCACGGTACGCAGGATCTGCCGGACGATACCGATCTCATGCATCTTTCCGGCCGAGCTTTCCGATGTGCTTGACGGCGATGTTGGCGCCGATCTTCGGAACGTTGCCGGCGATGCGCTTCAGCGTATGGAAGTATTCCAGGTTGTCGGCATCGTGGACCTTTTCCAGCGTAATGGCGCCAAAATGGCACTTCGTGGTGCAGATGCCGCAGCCCACGCACATGAACCGGTCGACAACGGCTGTGCCGCAGCCGAGGCAGCGGCCGCATTCCTGCTTCAGCTGTTCCTCGGTAAACGGTTCACGCAGATCGTTGAAGGAGGTCTTTGCCGTTTCCGGAGAAGCTCCGGCGGGACGCTGCCGCGGCGCGCTGTCGAAACCGCTGACACCGATCTGGGCGGTGGCGGTATCAAAGGCCTTGTAGTCGCGATGGTCACGGCCGAGGTCCAGCGTCTGGCCTTCGTGGACGAACCGGTGTATGGAGATGGCGGCTTCCTTGCCCGCGGCGATCGCGTCGATGGCAAATTTCGGACCGGTGACGACGTCACCGCCGGCGAACACGTCGGGAATGCTGGTCTGGCAGCTCATCGCATCGGCGGCGACAGTTCCGTTCGCATTCGTGTTCAAGCCGTCAATGCCGTCCAGCACCACTTTCTGGCCGGTTGCGGAAAGGACTGCTGTTGCCGCGACGGTCTCCGTCTCACCGGTCGGGACCGGCTGACGGCGTCCCTTTGCATCTTCTTCACCGAGCGCCATGCAGGCGAGCTTCAGTCCTGTTACGCGGTCGTCGCCGAGCACGGCTTCCGGACTTACGAGGAACCGGAACTGCACGCCTTCCGCTCTGGCTTCCTCCACTTCTTCCTTATCGGCGGGCATCTCTGCCTCGCTGCGCCGGTAGTACACCGTGACATTTGCGCCGAGGCGCACTGCAGCGCGCGCAACGTCCAGCGCCACATTGCCGCCGCCGATCACGGCGACTTCACTGCCGACGTCCGGCCTGCCGCCGAGATTCACTTCGCGCAGGAAATCAATACCGGTCATCACACCGGGCTTTTCGGCGCCTTCGCAGCTCAGTCCGGCGCCTTTGGAAGCGCCGACTGCGAGATAGAATGCCTTATAGCCTTCGGCGCGCAGAGCGTCCAGTGTCACGTCTGTGCCGACCGTCACGCCGGTCCGGAAGGTAACGCCCAACTCACGAAGTACGTCGATCTCCGCGTCCAGTACGGATTTCTCCAGACGGAAGGAAGGAATGCCGAGCGTCAGCATGCCGCCGAGCCGCTCTTCCTTTTCAAACACCGTTACGGGATAGCCTTTGACAGCCAGATAATACGCGCAGGTCAGGCCGGCAGGACCGGCGCCGATGACGGCGATCTTTTCCGGATAAGGCTTGCCGATCTGATTGAGGAGCTTCGGCACATAGCGGGTACTTTTGTTCAGCTCCTGTTCGGCGATGAACTTTTTGATCTCGTCGATGGCGACAGGTGCGTCAAGATCACCGCGCGTGCAGGCTTCTTCGCATTTTTTGTTGCAGATCCTTCCGCAGACCGCAGGGAAGGGAAGATCATGCTTGATCAGTTCCAGAGCCTCGTCATAGCGTCCTTCCGAGGCGAGGCGGATGTAGCCCTGGACGGGGACGTGCGCCGGGCAGGCCGCTTTGCAGGGAGCAGTGCCTTCCGGCATCACGTCGGTACGTGTGGTGCGGAAATCCGGGGTGAAGTGCTTGCTGGTCCAGAGCGTATTTCGCGCTGTTTCCTCGGGGCGGTCCAGATTGGACGGCCGCGGACACAGCTTCTGCCCGAGCTTGATAGCGTTGACCTGGCAGTTTTCCACGCACTGTCCGCAGGCGACGCATTTGTCCTTGTCCACGGAAGCGATGTAATTGGAACGGATAGCGTCGGGGGCTTTGAAATAGCCGGCAATGCGCAGCGCGAAACAGGAACAGCCGCAGCAGTTGCAGATCGCGGTGGTGTCGTCATAGCCGGGCGTGACGTTCAGTTCGTGAACGAGGCCATTGTCCTCCGCACGCTTCAGGATCTCGTATGCTTCCTCTTTGCTGATCAGACGGTGTGCACCGGTCTGGGAGTAGTTCACGGCATTGTCGTTGAGGTACATGCACATGTCGTCTTCCAGATGGCCGCAGCCTTCGCCCATGAGACGGCGGGCGCGGCGGCAGGAGCAGGGGCCGACGGAAACAGCCCATGCTTTTTCGATGAGTTTCGCGACCTCGTCGTATTCCGCCCTGCGGGAGTTGTTCTCAATAGCGCTCTGGACGGGGATGACGCGCATCATGTTCATGCCGACATCCATGAACGGCGCCAGCATCGCAATTCGGACGCGGGTGTACTCCTCAAAGCATTCACCCAGCACGGGATAGCGGTCGCACTGTTCCCGGTTGGAAAGAACGCCTTCCATGATGCCGGGCACCCAGATGGGGTAGTAATAACACTCTTTGCCGTCCACCACGCGGGTGCGGATAACGCCCGCGACTTTCAGCTTTTCGCATTGTTCGCGTGTAAATTCCACGCTTTTCTTTGCACGTTTGGCGATGTCTTCCACCGTGCGGTTCGCTTCCAGACGCATGTGCATCATGATCTCGCACATATCGTCGTCCACGATCGGTTCCAGGATCTTATACTCCGGATCGTTGTAGCCGATGCCGGTGTATGTCAGACTTTCCAGACTGATCTTGGTCGCCAGCTTCAATATGTTTGGTCTGTGAGCCATATTTCCCTCCTTTTCTTTCTTTTATGGCCGCTTGCGGGAAAAATCCCTCTCTGATGACTATTTTATAACCGGGGGAAAGGCGTGTCAATATGTTGACAGGCGCGGAATCTCTGAATTCCTGATAAAAGTTGTGGAAAAAAACGCCGAAATAGCGTATGATAAAAAGGCAAGACAGAGTAAAGAGGAAAACATCTTGAAAAGTGACCGTCTGAAAAAACTGATATGCCTTCTGCTGTGCGTGGCTCTGAGCCATGTGCTCATCGGCTGCGGTAAAAGTGAGGAGCCGGAAGAAACGCCCGAGCCGGAAATCGTCGAGGAGCTGCCGGAAGAGACCGCTGCAACGCCTGAGCCGGAACCGGTCAAAGAACCGGCCCTGCCGGAAGGCGCTGAGCAGTATCCGGCCGTGCTGGCGTCACTCAGGCATATGCTGTACAACAATACCGACGATATCCGCATGTATTCCTGGCAGTATCCCCGGCACGAAGAACCGGCTGCTGCCGTAGTATGGGATATCGGAGGCGATGAAAGTCCTGAACTCCTTTATATCGCGACCAGAGAACATGACTACAGCTATGATGTCTGGCCGGGAGAACTGGAAATCTGGACATATGCGGATTTCCAGCCGGTAAAGGTGATGTCGGAAGTGGTTGATATGATGTCTGCTTCCGCGGCACATTATTGTATCTTTCAGAAGGAAGGCAGCCGAAATCTGTTCCTTTACCGCGTACTGAACGGAGAAACGATCTGTGTGGAGTATATGCTGAGCGGCACATATCTTCAGCCGGTACGCACATTGAAAAGCCAGACAAGAGTCGTCAACCTGTATCCTCGCGAGACCACGCTCGACTATACCGATAACGGAGAAGCGGTCGAACAGGAAGAATTCGAAAAGAGAATCGCCGAAATGCTGCAGGGAATGAAGACCGTTCTTCTTCGCTCAGCCTTCCTGGAAGACGTTGTTCTGGAGGCCGGCGCTGCCGATCTGGAAGCGGAATCCACAACTCCGGCGGTTTTGTACGGTCTTCTCAGCGAGGCCCTGGAAGTCAGCCGTGTCCGTGACGGAGAAGGCCTGCAGGCTTATCCCGGACAGTGGGTGTGGAATGCGAATTATCTGAATCTTTATTCCGTCGACACCGACGAGGTCAGCTTCAGCCTGGCGATCCATCGCCTGCATACGTATCAGGATCTTGTGGGGCATTGGAATGAAACAGGAGACGCCGTTTTTACCGATGAGGAAACGGGGCTTGCGGGAACGCTGACCTTTTACCGCGGCGTAATCGTGCTGCAGCTGGAAGAAGCGCCGAAAGGATACGGAAAATATTCTCCGGCGGACAACGGAAACGGAAAAATGTATGTGTTTGCCTATAAAGCATCGTAAACAGGAGGGGTTGACGGCATGAAACTGAGAGAAGTTGGTTTTCGCGCGCTGTATCGGCATTTCTGCGCTTTTCCGGTCACGGCTGCTGTCAAAAAAGCACTCGCCGGGTTTCCGGAGGAATGGAGGGCCAATGTTGCCCTGGTCTACGGCTATATCGATCCTGAAGCCGGACTGACGCTGGAGATCCTGGCGGCAGGAGAAAAGAACGATCTCGGCTTCCGGTTTTTTGACACCGATCCGAACATCCGTTCGTTTCTTCGGATCTCGGCTGTGGCGGAAGAGGAGTTCTCTTATTTTGATGACCCGGCAGGAGAACTGAAAGCACGTTTCGCGGAAAAACTGGCGGCATTGAACGGCTATGCAGCGTCGGATGATGTAGAACGCACCCGCGGCATGACATTTCTGGATCCCTGCCGCGATCCTCAGTACGTGGATGATGTGGTGGTGTATCTGAAAAAGGAAAAACGGATCCCGGAAGGCTGCTGGGCAAGGATCACGGGCTACGGAGAATTCTGGTTCGTAGGGACCCTGTTGAACGAGCCGACACAGCCGTTCGGCGTCCATAAAGGCGACAGTATCGCGTTTACCGTGCAGGAAGAGGAAGACAAGACCGTGAACTGTATCGTCGATCTGGATCCGGGAAAGAAGATCCGGGTGTGAGCGCACGGCACACGATCATAAAAAAACGAATGCCGCCGGTGATATTCTGGCGCTCGTATTATGATAGGACAAACGCTTTTTACAGAAAGGGATAAACGCATTATGGCAAATGTGAAATTCGATGTGGATAACGGCAGTATGACGATCCACCTGATCGGCCGGCTCGATACGACGACGGCGCCTGCGGCAGAAAAAGAGATCCAGGCGGCTCGCGAGAAAAATGCCCCGAACAGGATCCTGGTGGACTGCAGCAAGCTTGACTTTATTTCCAGCGCGGGTCTTCGCGTGATACTGCGGCTGAAAAAAGCGGTGCGGGACACAAAGATCATCAACGTTTCCCCGGAAGTCTATGAGATCCTGGACATGACCGGATTTACAGAGATGATGGAAGTGAAAAAGGCATACCGGACCATCTCGGTAGAAGGCTGCGAGGTCATCGGATCAGGTGCTAACGGCAAGGTCTACCGCATCGATGAGGATACCATCGTGAAGGTATATCTGAATCCGGACGCGCTGCCCGAGATCCACAGGGAGCGGGAACTGGCCCGCACAGCCTTCGTGCTCGGCGTGCCAACTGCGATCCCTTACGACGTGGTCCGCGTGAAAGACGGCGGATATGGCTCGGTATTCGAGCTGCTGAATGCCACAAGTTTTGCCAAACTGCTCATCCGCGGCGAAAAGAGCGTGGACGAAGTGGTGCAAATGAGCATTGACCTGCTGAAGCTCATCCATTCCACAGTCGTAAAGCCGGATTCCATGCCGGATATGAAGGCGGTAGCGCTGGACTGGGCCGATTTTCTGAAAGATTACCTGCCGGCAGAGCAGTACGAAAAACTGCATGCACTGGTGGAAGCCGTTCCGGACGACAACCACATGATGCATGGCGATTATCATATCAAAAACGTTATGCTTCAGAACGGTGAGTGTCTGCTGATCGACATGGACACGCTCTGTCACGGACATCCCATCTTTGAGCTGGCCAGCATGTACAACGCCTACTGCGGCTACAGCGAAGTCGATCATTCCATTTCACAGTCATTTTTGGGGATCCCGCATGAGACGGCTGTGGAATTCTGGAACAAATCGATCCGCCTGTATCTCGACGGCGCCGATGAAGAGATCGTGAAAGCGGTGGAGGAAAAGGCCATGATCATTGGCTATACCCGCATCATGCGCCGCCGCATCCGCCGGAACGGCCTGAATACAGAAGAGGGCCGCAGGGAGATCGAGAACTGCCGGCAGCATCTGGCAGAACTGCTCCCGCGTGTGGACACGCTGGTTTTCTGAGCTTTTTCCCACAAAAAATACCGGGCCTGCCTTGCTGAAAAAGGCAGGTCCGGTATTTCTTTTTTACGGAAGATCAGATCTCGATCTTTGCACCCATGAGTTTGGCGAATTCACGAACGATTGCAGTGTCGCCCGGCCATGCGGGAGATGTTACCAGATTGCGGTCTACAACGGCCTCGTCGACGTTCACGGGGACATAGGTGCCGCCAGCAAGCGTCACATCCGGGCCGACAGCAGGATAAGCGGTAGCTTTGTAGCCGGCCAGAACACCGGCTGCCGCAAGGACCTGCGGGCCATGGCAGATCGCCGCTACCGGCTTGCCGGCGGCGAAGAACTCACGCACGATCTCCAACACACGCTCGTTCAGGCGGATATACTCCGGAGCGCGTCCGCCGGTGATAAACAGGCCTTCGTAATCCTCGGTCTTCACCGCGTCAAAGTCGGCGGTCAGGGCAAAATTGTGGCCGCGCAGCTCCGTGTAGGTCTGCTCACCGAGAAAATCGTGCACGGCTGTAGCAACGGTCTCGCCGGCTTTCTTGCCCGGGCAGACAGCGTCCACCTGATATCCCAGAACACCAAGTGCCTGGAAGGGGACCATAGTCTCGTAATCTTCGGTGAAGTCACCGCAGAAAAGCAGTACTTTTTTTGCCATAATGAATACCTCCTTATTTGTTTCCTGATATAGGATGATAATATTATAACATACTCGTTCCGGAAAAACAACCGGCTGTCGTTCAGACAGCCGGTTTGCTTCGCCCAATGAAATTATACGGAAAACGAACCCTCTTCCACGACGGCGGTGGGACCGGTGAGAAAAAGATCCCATGCCGAAACTCCATCATGCCTGAGGGAGACGCTCAAATGTCCGCCGGGCATATCGATCGCGACAGCAGGGCCGGGAAGACTGCCGCGCAGGATGAAACCGGCAGCGATTGCCCCGCACCCGGTGCCGCAGGCAAGCGTAAGATCTTCCACGCCGCGCTCATAGGTGACAGCCCGAACATGATCCGGTCCCGTCACAGCGGCAAAGCTGACATTGGCCCCACGCGGAAAAACGGAGTTATAGCGCAGCGCGCGTCCGATCTTCCGGAGCCGGTCTGTGTCGTCAAGTTCGGAGAGCGGCACCTCCACGACCGCATGGGGGATCCCCGGTTCTCCCAGCTCGGTATAGGCACAGTCGAAGACCACACCGTCTGCCTCAATGGGACGGTGCAGATCGATGACCGACGGATCATTCAGACGGATCTCGTACAGTTCTTCCGAGATTCTGCGCCCTGTAACGGGACCGGCAGCCGTACGGATGCGTATGAGTGCAGGATTCCGGGCAAGGCTGTGTTCCACGGCGTAGCGGACAAGACAGCGGGCGCCGTTGCCGCACATCTCGCCGCGGGAACCGTCGGAATTGAAAAAGAGCATGCCGACATCGGCGTCCGACGCAGGAACCAGGACGATCAACCCGTCTGCGCCGGGCCCTGTTTTTTCACTGCATAGCCGCCGGGCGAGGACACCCAGATCCTCGCCCGCGAGCTCGCTGTGCAGGGATTCCGTCAAAAGGAAGGAATTCCCGGCACCGTGCATCTTTGTATAGCGCATTTACTCGTTCTCTGAGGCAGCAGCGTCGCGCCGCAGCTTCTTCTGCAGCCAGTCCTTGCCATCGTTGTAACGGGAAACGATGTAGGAAGCCACATAGTCACCGCCGGCGTTGACCATGGTGGCAGGAGGATCAACGAGATCGCCGATCGCCTGTGCAATGGGGAAGGCAACGGCCAGCTGCTCAGGGAAGAACAGGGAGCAAAGCACCAGCTCGCCGGTGCCGCCGCCGCCGGGAATGCCGGACATGGCAACGGAGGAGAGCGTCGCGACCACGATAGCGAGAAGTGCGTCAGTGGTGGCAAAATCCTTGCCGAACATGCCGAACAGGAACGCAACCTTGATAATGGCGCTCATGCCGGAACCGTCCATGTTCATCGTGGCTCCCATGGGGAGAACGATGTCGGTAACATCCTTGGAGATGCCGGTGTCTTCGGACACTTCCATATTCGTGGGGATCGTGGCAACACTGGAGCAGGTGCCGAACGCAACAGCCGCAGGGCGGAACAGGTGCTTGAACATCACCTTCACAGCGCCCTTGCCGCCGCCGAAGCGGGCGTAGAGCGGGAAGATCAGGAACATGTAGGCAAAGGCAACCACATAGTAGAGGATGATGGCACGGGCGTAGCTGGAAACAAAGTCAGCGCCGTGCGCTGCGACGAGGGCTGCAAAGAAACCGAAGAAACCGATCGGCGCATAGTAGCTGATCAGCTTGATGACCTTCATGAGCACATTCGTGATCTCTTCCAGAAGAGCGGCCACTTTGGTCTCGGGACCGCCGCACATCTGAACACCGAAGCCGAAGAAGATGCCCGCAATGATCAGCTGAAGGATCGAGCGGCGGCTCCAGAGCTCGGGAAAGTCGGACTTGGTGAAGAAGCCGACGATCAGTTCGCCGGTGCTCATCTTTACAGCGGTGCTTTCCTCAAAAACG